>Ga0137310_100411_pt1 | contig 28750 bp, 26 predicted proteins | sample NAcewiD2O_June_2_FD_97183 | JGI IMG/M metagenome (GOLD analysis project Ga0137310, IMG submission 97183) | Mouse cecal microbial communities from Vienna, Austria - N-Acetylglucosamine amended D2O_June | ecosystem: Host-associated > Mammals > Digestive system > Large intestine > Cecum | place...
TCCCTCCTATGATATGATATGGCAAGACAACCGTCAAAGGAGGAATTTATGGAAATCGAACGCAAATACCTGATCACTTCCCTGCCCGGAGGGTATGACGCTTTTCCCTCCCGCGCGATCCAGCAGGCCTACCTGTGCGGGGACCCTGTGGTGCGGATCCGCAAAGAGGATGACCAGTACTACCTTACCTACAAGTCCAAAGGGCTTCTGGCCCGGGAAGAGTATAACCTGCCCTTGACCAAAGAGGCCTATGACCATCTCCTGCCCAAGGCTGACGGGATCAGCCTGACCAAGCGCAGATACCGGATTCCCATAGAGGGCACGGACCTGACCATAGAGCTTGACATCTTCTCAGGAGATTATGAGGGACTGGCGTTGGCGGAGGTGGAATTTGAGAGCGTAAAACAAGCGGAAGAGTTTCTGCCGCCGGACTGGTTTGGCAGGGATGTGACATTTTCCGGCGAATACCAGAACAGCCGCCTGGCTCTAAAAAGGAGATGACAAAACCGGAAAGCCTGCCTTCCCGCCCCGAAGCACAGACCTTCCGGTTCAATCCCTCTTACTCCATATCTTCCAGCTCGTCCTCTCCGATGAGCTCGTCGTACTCCTGGGCATCCAACAGCTCGTCAAAGGCATCGGCCACGATCTCGTACTCTTCGTCATCCTCAATATTCCCCAGGGATGGCTCCTGGCCTTCGGTCTCGTAGTAGCGGTACAGGTACACCTCACCCTCCTCCGCCTCAGCGCTGTCCATGGGGAGCAGCGCGATGTAATCCTTTCCCGCTGCCTCAAATATGGTCAAGACCACACATTCCACCTCGCTGCCGTCATCCATGCTCAGGGTGACGGTCATTTCCTCCTGGGGCTCCATATTATCATTTGCCATAATCTTTGATCCTCTCTTTTCTTTATAGGGGTAGGTTGTTCTTTTCAATTCCACTGTATCAGAACAACCGCTAAAACGCAAGGACTTTCTGACCCAATATTCAGGGTCAGTATTCGATCCCCTCCCTGGCCCTCAAACCTTTGTCATAAGGGTGTTTTTTCTTTTTGATCTCTGACACATAGTCCGCCAGATCCACAAGCTCTTTAGATGGCCCTCTCCCCGTCAGCACCACCTCAAGGCCTGGGGGTCTTGTCCTTAAGTCGCTGATCAGCCGCTGTTCCTCCACCAGACCGTGATTGCAGGCTGCCAGAATCTCATCCAGAATCAGAAGGTGGTACGGTCCCCTCACCGCCTCCTGCCAGGCCCGGCACAGCAATTCCCTGTAGTACTGTCCTGCTTCCTTTTTCTCCTCCTCTGTCATCTGCCAAAAAAATCCGAAAACCTTCTCACAGGGCATTACCTGGATGCCAACAATCCCTTTCAGCGCCGCCACTTCCCCGGAATCATCGGTTTTCAGGAATCGGGCTATAAGGACCTTTTTCCCTCTTCCCGCGGCCCTTAAGGCCAGCCCCAGTGCCGCGGTGGTCTTTCCCTTTCCATTTCCGCAGTAGATATGAAGGCAGCCCGGGGCAGCCTTACCTGGTATTTTTTTTGTCTCTGTCCCTGCCACCAGCTCCCTCCTTCCTGTCATTTTCTCTTTTCAGGGGAATCCTTGGGAGACTGGCCCAGATAGTCCTGGATAAACCGGGACCTCTCCTGCTTTTTCCCGTACCGTTCCCTGACATAGCACACATGGAGGCGCTCCTTGGCCCTGGTCATGGCCACATAGAACATCCGCCGCTCCTCCTCAAGATCCGCATCCAATACCGCCTTTTTGTGGGGAGTAATGCCCTCGTTGGCGTCCAGTATATACACGATCTTAAATTCCAGCCCTTTTGAACTGTGCATGGTCATAAGGGACACTCCCTGGGGAGCCGCTTTCTGGGACTGAGCCTGTTCCCTCAGGCGTTTCTTGTAGTCCTCCATGTGATCAAACCACTCCTCCATGGTCTTAAATCCCCCGCCGCTCTCCTTAAGCTGGTCAAGGACCTCCAAAAGCTCCTCCGGCTTCATCCTCCTGAACCGGGCGTACTCTTTTATGTAGTCATCATATCCCACGGCCTTACGGATATAGTTGACCGCGGCCACGGGAGGCATGTCCCTCAGCATCAGAAGGTCATACTCCATCTGTTCGATCCTCTCCACCATCCAGCCCTTGTCCCCATAAAAGGCCTTCACCTTGTTCCAGGACACCGCGCTATCCTCCAGGGCATCCCGGCTTATGTAACGGTTTGGGCGGTTTATGATCTGGAGGATATTGCTCCTCTTTAAGTCCCCTCTGGCTGCCCGGATATAGGCCAGCACATTCTGGGAGATCCAGTGCTCATAGAGATTAGGCAGGGAGTCCTTCATGGTAAAGGGGATATTGTACTCCATCAGCTTTTCAATCATCAGCCTGGGGTTTAGATTGGTCCGGTACAGAACCGCTATATCCTCTAAGGCATAGCCGGCTTTCACGTAATCCTGAATCTCCTCCACGATCCTCAAAGTCTCCTCCTGAGGATCCGTGCTGACACAGGTCACCACCGGCTTTCCCGCGCCCTTGGCGGCAGTCAGCTTTTTTTCATACCTCTTCCCGTTGCGGCCGATCAGGACGGATGCCGTGTCCACGATCTCTTTTGTGGAGCGGTAGTTGACTCCTAAAAGGACCGTCTTCGCCTCTGGATAATCTCTGGTAAATCCCAGCATGATCTCCGGCTTTGCCCCCCGGAAGCGGTACACCGACTGGTCGTCATCCCCCACAATAAACAGGTTGTTCTTTGGCAGGGCCAGCATTTTTACGATCTCATACTGAATCTTGTTGATATCCTGAAACTCGTCGATGAGGATATACCGGAACTTATCCTGCCACGCTTTCAGGATATCCTTTCTCTGGGTAAACAGCTCGTGGCACATCACCAGCATATCGTCAAAATCCAGAAGACCTGCCCTGCGCATCCTCTCCTCATAGCCATTGTACAGCTTTTTAAACACCGCCTCTGAACAGTTCCGGGAATAATAGTGATCAAGCGCGAGCATCTCGCTTTTTACAAAACTGATCTCCCCCAGGATGGCGGGTACGAACTCGTGTTCATCCTCGATCTCCAGCTCATACTCTTCCATCATCTCCCGGACAAATCTCCCCCTCTGCTCCTCCCTCGCGATGTCCGAGGCCTGATAACGGTACGCGTATTTTAAGATAGTAAAAAAAATGGAGTGGAACGTGCCGAAACTGACCCTTGTGCCGTTCCCCTCCATCAAAGCGGCAAACCGGTCCCTCATCTCCCTCGCGGCAGCCCTGGTAAAGGTGATCACCAGGATATTGCCTGGGTCAATTCCCTTTTGGATCAGATTTCTGGTCCTGTGGGTGATCACTGTGGTCTTGCCTGAACCCGGACCTGCCAGGACCATCATGGGCCCGTCTATATGGCTCACCGCCTCCTCCTGAGAAGGATTAAACGCCATGGCTCTCCATTCCTCCAATATCGGTTTTCTTCCTGCCCCAATTCCCGGCAGCATATCCTTAGTCAGCTAAGGGGCGGAAAACAGCCCCTGTCTTCCGCCCCTGATTATTAAACCTGGCTTAACAGCCGGATCCCTTCCCGGATCCTTTCAAGAGACTCCTGTTTGCCCAGAACCTCCATGATCTCCGTGGCCCCTGCCGGCGTCATCTGCTTTCCGGACACCGCGACGCGGATAGGCCACATCACAAACCCGGTCTTACAGCCCTTATCTGACACATACTTGGCCAAGGTCTCATAGAGCCCGTCGTTGGAATAGTCTTCCTGCTCCTCCAACAGGGGAAGCACCTCTTTCAAGACTTCCAGCGATGTCTCCTTTGTGGTCTTCATCTTCTTGTGGACATACATCTGGGGGTCGTATTTTGGCATTGTCTCAAAGAAATCAATGTGATCCCCAATATCCGGGAGCACCTCGATCCTTGTCTTCACCATGGCGGCGATCTTTCTTAAGTCCAGATCCTTTTTGATCACCTCCCTGATGTAGGGCTCTGCCATATCATAGAACCTGTCAGCATCCATGGCTTTCAGATACTCGCTGTTCATCCACTTTAACTTGGTCACATCAAACACTGCCGGGGATTTGCTCATGTGGTGATAGTCAAAGGCCCGCACCAGTTCCTCAAGGGAAAAAATCTCCCGGTTATCCTCCGGCGACCATCCCAGAAGGGCCACATAGTTGACCACTGCCTCGGACACAAATCCCTGCTCAATCAGGTCTTCATAGGAGGAATGACCGCTCCTTTTGCTCAGCTTCTTGTGCTCCTCATTGGTGATCAGGGGGCAGTGGACATATACCGGGACTTCCCAGCCAAAAGCCTCGTAGAGGCGGTTGTACTTGGGGGATGAGGACAGATACTCATTGCCCCTGACCACATGGGTGATTCCCATGAGATGGTCGTCCACCACATTGGCAAAATTGTAAGTGGGGTAGCCGTCGGACTTGATCAGCACCATGTCGTCAAGCTCCGAGTTGTCCACGGTAATGTCGCCGTAGATGTCGTCCCGGAAGGTGGTGGTTCCTTCTGTCGGATTATTCTGACGGATCACATAGGGAAGCCCCGCGGCCATGTTCGCGGCCACCTCCTCCTTAGTCAGGTGGAGGCAGTGCTTGTCATAGGTCATAATCTCCTCGCCGTTTACCGTCTTTTTTAAGGAATTCAGCCTCTCCTGGGTGCAGAAGCAATAGTATGCCTGACCTTTCTCCACAAGCTCCTGGGCATATTTCAAATAGATGCCCGCCGCCTGTCTCTGGCTCTGGACATAGGGGCCCACCCCGCCGTCCTTGTCCGGCCCTTCATCGTGGATAAGGCCTGTCTTTTCCAGGGTCCGGTAGATGATCTCCGTGGCTCCCTCCACAAAGCGCTCCTGGTCTGTATCCTCAATGCGCAGAAGGAAATCTCCGTCCTCATGCTTGGCGATCAGGTAGGCGTACAGGGCTGTCCTCAAATTGCCAACATGCATCCTTCCGGTGGGGCTTGGGGCATATCTTGTTCTCACTTTATCCATAATCATTCTCCTGTCTCGGTTATTACCCGAACATTATAAACCTTAATATAAGAAAAAACAATCTTATTTTCACGCCAGCTTCAAAAGAGAACACGCGATCCGAAAATAGATCACCAGGCTGAAGGCATCCACAATGGTGGTGATCAGGGGGGCCGCCATAATGGCCGGGTCCAGCTTCACCAGCCTGGCGGCCATGGGAAGGACGCTCCCCACGGTCTTTGCCAGGATCACCGTGGCAAACAGGCTCAGCACCACTGTGAGGCAGATCTGCTCATTGCCCGGAAAACGGATGATGAGCTGGACATAGTTGACCAGCCCTAAGATCACCCCCACCACCAGGCCGACCCTCAGCTCCTTCCACAGCACCTTCAAAATGTCTCCCGGAGCGATCTCCCCCACAGCCATGCCCCGGATGATCAGGGTGCTGCTCTGGCTCCCCGCGTTGCCTCCTGTGTCTGTCAGCATGGGGATAAAGGTCACCAAAAGGGGGATCACCGCGAACGCGTTCTCATACCGGGCCAGGATACTCCCTGTGACCATGCTGCTTATCATCAGGATCAAAAGCCACAGGATCCTGTTCTTGGCAAGCATGAACACGCTGGTCTTCAGATAGGGCTTTTCGCTGGGCATCATGGCAGCCATCTTCTCAAAATCCTCTGTGGCCTCCTGCTCCATAACATCCACGATGTCGTCCACAGTGACAATGCCCACCAGGCGGTTCTCCCCATCCACCACAGGGAGGCTTAAAAGATCATACCTGGTAAAGGTTTCCGCCACCGCCTCCTGATCCTCTGTTGTCACGGCTTTGATCACATAGGGGTCCATAATGTCCTCAAGGCGGGCCTCATAAGGGTTCATCAGCAGATCCTTCACCGTCACCACGCCCTCGAGAGCCCTCTTTTCGTCCATGACATAGCAGGTATAGATGGTCTCCTTGTCCACCCCGTGCTTTCGGATGTAGGCAAATGCCGCCTCCACGGTCATGTCCTTTCTCAAAGCCATGTACTCCGCGGTCATGATGCTGCCCGCGCTGTTGTCCGGATACCGCAAAAACAAATTGATCAGCTTTCTGGTGTCCGGCTTCGCGTTCTTCAGCACCCTCTTTACCACATTAGCCGGAAACTCCTCAAGCATGTCCACCGCGTCGTCCACAAACAGGTCCTCGATCACCGCCTGCAGCTCCGCGTCCGTAATGCTGTTGACGATCTCCTGCTGCTTTTCCACTGGAAGAAAAGCGAACACATCCGTGGCCAGATCCTTTGGGAGCATCCGAAAGACCAGCACCGTCTTTTCCCCTGTCAGCTCCTCCATAAAATCCGCGATATCCGCCTCCGGCATCTGGGCCAGGGAATCTTTCAGGTTCCGTAAATCCCTGGCATCCACAAGCTCCATCATAAGCTTCATCTGATTCTGTCCCATAATTTTCTCCTTTCACCGTCTGAAACCGAAATTCAAGACAAATGAAAGCAGAACCATAGAGCCTGGGCACCGGAGAGAACACCTCTCTTCCCTGTGCTCACAAGCAAAATAGCCATCCTTGCCAGGACAGCAAGATGGCTCTCATAAACGCTTTAGCCTGCTTTTACCGCAGAGCTTATATCCATAAAAGGCAGTGACGACAGGATGGGGGGTCTTCCACAGGATCTGTCTTCCCTGCCATGCGTTCATGATACGTAGATTCTGCTTTCAGCCTGTGACTTCGACCTTCCATTCTGGTTTTCACTCCTTTCTGTATTTTTAAAACATGAAGGCAGACGAGATGACCTCGTCCGCTTTTAGTGTATCACATTTTTTTATTGCCCACAAGCAATTTTCTTCCTTTTCTCAGACAGATCCGCATATGATGTATAGAAAAACATCTTTATCAGGAGCTTATCCATGAACCAGTATTCTCCCATTGAAGGAGTCGTCACTTCCATCGCGCCTCTCCAAAGCGGCAGCCGCCCGGGCTGTGTCCTGCTGCTCTATGTGCAGACCGACTACCAGGAAACCTTCCAGATCCTAGTGGACACTTCCACCTATGTGCTGGACCAGAAGCCTGTGCGGCGGGGGGACCCTGTCATTGTCTTTTACGACATCACAGCGCCGGTTCCCCTCATCTATCCTCCCCAGTACAAAGCCGTGGCAATGCTTGTCCGGGCCTGCAATGAGTTCGCCATGCTGGACTATTTTGACCAGAATTTGAGAAACAGCGAAAACACCCTGATCCTCAATCCTTCAGGATCCACTACAGTCCAGCTGCCAAACGGACAGTATTACCAGGGAACTTTGGGCAACCAGTACATGCTGGTCCTCTACACCACCAACACCCGCAGCATCCCTGCCCAGACCACCCCTGTCCGGATCATTGTCTTCTGCTGTGATACGTGATAAGGCTCTTGGGGGCAGGGCTCAATGCCTTTCATAGACACAGATTCCGTCTACATAGGTCTGTTCCACCAGCACCTGCCCCAGCTTGTCAGGAGGCGTCTCAAGGAGGTTCTCGCTGAGCACAACGAAATCCGCTTTCATGCCCTTTTTCAGCATTCCCTTTTTTCTTTCCTCAAAAGAAGCCCTGGCGCCCATGACCGTGTAGCTTGCCAGGGCCTCTTCTACCGTCAGGGCCTCCTTAGGGAGAAAGGTCCTGGCCCCGTCCAGGGAAGTCCTGGTGACAGCGCACTGGATTCCCTTCATCACATTGGGCGTCTCCACCGGGCAGTCCGACCCATTGGACAGGCCCTGGCCCATATGGAACAGGGTCCCGAACTGATAGGTATCCCCTGCCCGTTCCCGCCCCACCCTGCTTTCCACGATCTTGCTGTCATAATCCAGAAAAATACTCTGGGCATAGGTATGAAGGGACAGCTCCTTAATTTTCTCCAGGAGAGGCTTTGTGGTGATCTGACAGTGGACGATGCCGTGACGGTGGTCCTGCCTGGGCATTTCCTCAAGACATTTCTCAAAAGAGCGGACCACCATCTCCATACTTCCATCCCCGATGGCATGAACCGCTGCCTGCATCCCGCGGCCATGGGCATAGGAAATCATCTGGTCAAGTTCCTCCTGGGTCAGTACAGCGATTCCCCTTGTGTCCCTTTTATCGGCGTAAGGCTCTGACAAAAACGCGGTCCTGGCACCCAGGGAACCGTCGCTTATGATCTTTAGCGGACCGATTCTCACATAGTCCGTTCCAGCGCCTGTATGGTAGCCTTTTCCCGCGAATTCCTTCAGCTGCTCTAGGTTCCCAAACTGAGACTGCTCACAGATTTTGATTGTCAGCCTGCCCTCCTCCTCCAGCTCCCGGTACGCTCTCAGCACCATCTCATAATCCACTCCATTTAAGGACAGAAAATCGTCGGTGTGGACCGTGGTGATACCAAAGCTGTTGAGAGTCCTCTGGGCTGCCAGGATAAACTCCTTTACCTTCTGGATTGTCACAGGGGGAATGGCATCCTTTACCAAAGAAATCCCGTTTTCCTCAAAGACTCCATTGGGCTCCCCTTCATGGTCAACCTGGAAACGGCCGTCAGAAGGCCGCGTTGTCTCCCTCGTGACCCCTGCCAGCTCCATGGCCTTTGAGTTCACCGACACCACATGGCCGCAGGCTCTTGCCAGAAAGATCGGATGCTCCGCGGAGACCTGGTCCAAGTCCCGGCAGGTGATAAACCTTTTCTCGTCCTGAAAATAGTCCTGGTTCCAGCCACGGCCGCAGACCCAGGTCCCTTTCGGAATCTGGTTTTCCTTGATAAATTCCTTTACCCGGTCACACACCTCTTTCAGGGAACCAGTATGGTCCGCCAGGGACACCTCCCCCAAAAGCTTGCCGTACTCCACCATATGCATGTGGGAATCAATAAAACCGCTGGTCACAAACCTTCCTTTCAGATCCACCTTATGTTCCGGAACATCCTCCCCAAAAATTTCCTCCCAGGCCAGCCTTTCCCCAGGCTTCCCGCCTGCCCACAAAATCTCTCCGTTCTCCACCACCATGGCCCCTGCTTCCGGGTTCTCCGGGTCTCCTGTATACAGGCTGCCATTATAGTATAATGTCCTCATGCCTTTCCTCCTACTCGCCGTGCCGGGGCCGCGCAAACGGCCACATTTCCTTTCCGCCCCGTGTACATAAATAACCCCGCATGGCTTTTCCAAACCCTGCGGGGCATCGCTTCTGTCGATTCCTCTGCCGTCTGATGGCTGACCAGGTCCTGACCGGGATTATCTGTCATCCCGTCTTCTGTCCCGTCTTCCTTCCCTGCCGGACTCTCTTCCTGACTCCCGTCCGGATTCTCTTCCCGTATCCTTGCCTGACAGATCCGATGGCCTCATGCTCAAGTTCACTCTTCCCATCTTGTCCACTTCCATGACCTTGACCGTCACCTCGTCGCCGATGTTCACCACATCTTCCACCTTCTCCACTCTCTTCTCTGAAAGCTTTGAGATGTGGACCATGCCGTCCTTGTTGGGCACCAGCTCCACAAACGCCCCGAAGTTCATGATCCTGACCACTTTGCCGGTGTAGATCTGTCCCACCTCAATGTCCGTGACAATGCTCTCAATGATCTTGATGGCCCTGGAGATCATCTCCTTGTCAGTACCGCACACGGACACGCTTCCGTCGTCCTCAATGTCGATCTTCACCCCGGTCTCCTCAATGATCTTGTTGATCACCTTGCCCTGCTTTCCGACCACATCGCCGATCTTCTGGGGATCAATGGTAATCTGCTCGATCTTGGGAGCGTACTTGCTCACTTCTTTTCTAGGCTCAGCGATGGCAGGCTTCATGCAGGTTTCCATGATGAACAGCCTTGCCTCCCGGCATCTGGCGATTGCTCCCTCCACAATGGCCCTTGTAAGACCGTGGATCTTGATGTCCATCTGGATAGCGGTGATGCCCTCCGTGGTTCCTGTCACCTTAAAGTCCATGTCTCCGAAGAAGTCCTCAAGTCCCTGGATATCCGTCAGGAGCACAAACTCATCGTCGCTGTCGCCTGTCACCAGACCGCAGGAAATGCCCGCCACCATCTTTTTGATGGGCACGCCTGCCGCCATCAGGGACATACAGGAGGCGCAGGTGGAAGCCATGGAAGTGGAGCCGTTGGACTCAAACGTCTCTGACACCGTGCGGATCGCGTAGGGGAAATCCGCCTCGCTGGGCAGCACCGGGATCAGTGCCCTCTCCGCCAGGGCACCGTGGCCGATCTCACGTCTCCCCGGCCCTCTGGAAGGCTTTGTCTCACCTACCGAGTAAGATGGGAAGTTATAGTGGTGCATATACCGCTTGCTCACCTCGTTCTCGTCAAGCCCGTCCAGCTTCTGCTGCTCTGACAGAGGGGCCAGGGTACATACGTTGCAGATCTGCGTCTGTCCTCTGGTGAACATGGCGGAACCGTGAACTCTCGGGATCAAGTCCACCTCCGCGGATAAATGACGGATCTGGGTCATCTCCCGGCCGTCAGGACGTCTGCCGTCTTTTAAGATCATCTTCCTGACCGTCTTCTTCTGATACTGGTAAACCGCCTCTGACAGGACTTCCAGCCACTCTTCTTTTTCCGCGAAGGCCTCAGCCAGCTTTTCTGTGACAGCGGTAATATTCTTGTCTCTGGTCTGCTTGTCATCGGTAAATACAGCCTCCTCCATCTCTGACGGGGGCACGATCTCCCTGATGGCGGCAAACATCTCCTCCGGGATAGCGCAGCTTGTGTAGCTGTGCTTCTCCTTTCCCACCTCCGCCACGATGTTGTCGATAAAGCTGATGATGGTCTGGTTCACCTCATGGGCCTTGTAAATGGCCTCGATCATCCTGTCCTCAGGGATCTCATTGGCGCCAGCCTCGATCATGATCACTTTCTCTCTGGTGGAGGCCACGGTCAGATTCAGATCCCCGCTCTTCCACTGCTCCTGAGACGGATTGATCACCAGCTCCCCGTCGATGAGGCCTACCTGGGTCATGGCGCAGGGGCCGTCAAAGGGAATATCGGAAATACATGTGGCAATCGCCGCGCCCAGCATGGCCACCAGCTCCGGGCGGCACTCCGGGTCCACGCTCATAACCATATTGTTCAGCGTAACGTCATTGCGGTAGTCCTTGGGAAACAGCGGGCGCATGGGACGGTCGATGACCCGGCTGGTGAGCACCGCGTTCTCGCTGGCCTTTCCCTCTCTCTTGTTGAATCCTCCAGGGATCTTTCCCACCGCGTATAATTTCTCCTCGTACTCCACGCTCAAGGGGAAGAAGTCAATGCCCTCCCTGGGTTCCTTTGATGATGTGGCTGTGCTCAGAACAGTTGTCTCGCCGTAGTGCATAAACGCCGCGCCATTGGCCTGCTTGGCCACTCTGCTGATGTCCACGGTCAGAGTCCTTCCGGCTAACTCCATGGAAAAACTTTTGTACATGTTGTGATCTCCTTTTCTTTGTCTCATTATTAATCAGCAGAAGAAGCCGAAACTACTGAAAAACACACCGTCCGCCCCCTGAGGGCCGGCTGATTCCGATGTGCTTTTCAGCGGTCTCGGAACAAATCTTCTGCTGTCCCATGTGATAAATTCGAGTAAGGGAGATCCTTCCCCCTACTCGCCGTGCCGGGGCGGAGCCGCGCAAACGGCCACATTCCTCTCCGCCCCGTGTACACTAAATATAGGGTGGAGTCTCCTCCACCCTGACGTGATCATTATTTTCTGATTCCAAGTTTCTCAATAAGGGCGCGGTAGCCTTCCAGGTCTGTCTTCTTCAGATAATCCAGAAGACCTCTTCTCTGTCCTACCATCTTAAGAAGCCCCCGTCTGGAGTGGTGATCCTTCTGGTTCTTCTTTAAATGCTCAGTTAGCTCCGCTATCCTCTCAGTCAGGATCGCGATCTGAACCTCCGGTGAACCGGTATCCCCTGGCTTCCTTCCGTACTCCTCGATGATCTTGGTCTTTTTTTCCTTTGAAATCATGATGATCTCCTCCTTCTCTCATTCATACCGGGGACCAAGCAATGGCTGGAGCCTCCAAAAAGCTGAGTCCCGGCGTCTGTTCATACCGATTTATATTAACACAAGACGTTTTCCTTGTCAAGGTAGGAAAGCCCATATTCTTTGTCCCGCTCCAGCTGCTCCTTCAGCTGCTCCAGGGAATCGAATTTCCGCTCCGGCCGCTCGAAGTTCAGAAGCTGGACCTCTATGGTTTTTCCGTAAAGATCCTCATCCAGTCCGAAAATAAAGGTTTCCACCCCCACAGGAGAATTCTTTTCCACCGTAGGCTTCTCACCTATGTTGGTGATGCCTCCGTAATACCGGCCGCCTGTCAGCACTCTGGACACATACACCCCAAAAGGTGGGAGAAATTTCTCCTCCGGTGGGATAATGTTGACCGTGGGAAAGCCCAGCACCGGTCCGCCCACATGGTTGCCGTGTACCACGATCCCGTGGATCGCGTAGGGCTGTCCCAGAAGCTGGTTGGCTTTCTCCACATGTCCCTTGGACAGCTCCTCCTTGATGTAGGTGCTGCTGATGTCCCGCTGGCAGTCTTTCTCCTTGACCACCACTTCCAGGTCATAGCCATACTTGCCGGACAGTTTTTTGAGGAGGGCCGCGTCGCCGGACCTCTGGTATCCAAAACCGCAGTCGGTTCCCACCACCATGGCCCTGGCGTTCATCTTTCCTATAAGGATCTCCCTGACAAATTCCTCTGCCGGCAGATGGATCACGTCGCTGGTAAACGGGTATTCCACCAGATAGTCGATCCCCATCTTAGCCATGTTGTCTCTTCGTTCCTGGTTGGTTGTGATCACTTTCTGGACAGTTCCCGAGAGCCTGGTTATCGGCGACATGTCAAAGGTGAACACTGCTGTCTTTAAGCCTTTTCGCCTTTTAAATTCCAGCATGCGCCCCAGAAGCTTCTGATGGCCCTTGTGGCGGCCGTCAAACTTTCCTATGGTCACCGCGGTGGGCTGCCCGATCCTGAATTCTGTCTCTCCAATGAAACATTCCATCTCTCTTATCCTCCCAGAAACATTTTCCAGGGCTTTAAACGGGACCGGCCCTGTTCCCACTTGTAGATCCCCATGAAATTCCCCTGACTGTCACAGACTCTGAAATAAACCTCCCGGGCGCTCTCTTCCAGGCATGTCCTTCCCATGTCCGGTCTATGTCCTTCCGGTATCACATCCTGTAACTTCAGAGGATTGCCGTTGTGTACCAGATTGTCCGCCTCCATGACGGTCACCGCCTTAGGGTATTGTTCAAACATCTCCTCAATGGACAGGATCCTCTCCTCCAAAAGGCCCTGGCCGCAAAGCTCCTGGATCCGGGAAAGCCTTAAGCTGTCCTCCAGGCCGAATCTTCCCACCTGGGTCCGCAAAAGGGATTCCATGCATCCGCCGCAGCCAAGCTTTTGTCCGATGTCATGACAGAGGGTTCGGATATAGGTTCCTTTTGAACAGCGCACGGTCATGGTGACCCTTGGCAGAGCCGCGGACTTGATGGCGATCTCATAAATCGTCACCTGTCTGGGCTGCCTCTCCACCACCTTCCCTGCCCTTGCCAATTCATACAGCTTTTTGCCATTTACCTTCCGGGCAGAGTACATGGGCGGGATCTGGGCGTATTCCCCTACAAATCCCATGATCGTCTCACACACTTCCTCCTCTGAGACATCCGGTTCTTTCTCCGCGATGATCTGGCCGGAAATGTCCTGGGTGTCGGTCTCCTTTCCCAAAAGAAGCACTGCCTCGTAGGTCTTCGCGTGGTCTGTCAGCATGTCGCACAGGCGGGTGGCCTTCCCTAAGCACACCGGAAGAACACCCTGGGCATCTGGATCCAAAGTGCCTGTGTGGCCGATTTTTTTCTGGCCAAGGATCCCTCTCAGCTTAGCCACCACATCGTGGGACGTGTAGCCTTTCTCTTTATATACATTCAGTACTCCGTCAAACATCCGCTTTCTCCGAAACCATCTGTTTCTCAATATGCCCGGAAAGGTTGTTGACCACGTCGTGGAAGCTGCCGGACATGGTACAGCCCGCTGCCCTCACATGACCGCCGCCGCCGAAATAGGAGGCGATCTGGCTGACGTTTACCACATGATTTGACCGCATACTGACCTTGAACATGTGATTGTCCGTCTCATACATGAAGATGGCGCACTCCACCCCGTCGATGGTTCTGAGCTGGTCCACGATTCCGTCTAAGTCCTTGGGTTCCACCCCGTAAAAAGCCATATCCTGCTTCTTCACCACAGTGAAAATACATCTTCCCTCCATGAACCGGATGCTTTCCATAAGCGCCCGGCCAAGGATCTGGCTCTGGAGATAATTTTTTTTAAAGTAGCTGTCGTCGATAATCCTGGTGAAATCGATTCCCGTGGCCATAAGCTTTCCCGCGATCTCCATGGTCTTTTGGGATGTGCTGCTGTAGCGGAACACTCCCGTGTCATGGATGATTCCCGTGTAAAGGCAGGCAGCGATCCTCTGGTCCACGGCCGCCTGGTCAAGCTGGCCGTAGAGCACCTCGCAGGTGGAGCTTGCTTTTGGGTCTATGATATTTTCCTGGGCATAGCCTGGATTGGTCACATGGTGGTCAATGCACAGGCTCTGTCTGGCCGATTCCAGATACACGCCGAATTCTCCCAGGCGTTCTCTGTCGCCGCTGTCTAAGCAGACGCACAGGTCAAAGGGTTCTTCCTCCATGACTTCCGACCGGATCTGGCCGTAGCCTTCAAGATAAGCGAATTTTTCCGGAATCGGCTGAAGATACAGCCTTATATACATCTGGGGATCCCGGCTTGCCGCGTAATTGTACATGGCCAGGCAGGAACCGGCACAGTCCCCGTCCGGATTCACATGTCCCAGAATCACAAGGGACTTGACGCCATCAAGCATTTCTTCCAGTTTTGTCATATTATCCTCTCCCTTCCCGTTTTGATCCTGACCCCTACTCCTGGTCCCAGTCGTCTCCTTCCTCCAAATCTTCCCCGGCTTCCTCGCTCTTCATGCTGCCGGTCACATGGTCAATGAGCCTTGACATGTGAACGCCGTACTCAATAGACTGGTCCAGGATAAACTTGATCTCCGGCGTATTGCGCAGGTTCACTCTCCTGGCCAGCTCCTTTCTGATAAATCCCACTGCCCTCTTAAGCCCCAGAAGAGCTTCCCCAGCGGCTTCTTCGCTGCCGAGAACGCTTATATAGGCCTTGCAGTATTTTAAATCCGGAGTTACCTCCGCGGACACTACCGTGACCATCACATTGTTCAGGCCCGGGTCCTTTACCTCGGTGCGGATGATCTCGCTGAGCTCTCTCTGCACCTCCATGTTGATCCTTGTATTCTTTATGCTGTTTTTACGCATATGATTCCTTTCCTGTCCGGGTTCCGCCTCCTCCCCCTTCCCTGGGCGGCAGGTTATGGCACCCCCCTCATGAGACTGCCCTGGGAAAGGGCAGCCCGAAAATCCTATCTTGGCACTTCCACCATGGCATATGCCTCAATCATATCATCTTCCTGGATATCGTTGAATTTCTCAAACACCAGGCCGCACTCGTAACCCGTGGCCACCTCTTTCACATCGTCTTTGAAACGTCTTAGGGAAGCCAGGGCACCGTCGAAGATCTGCTCCCCGTCTCTGGTGATCCTGACAGAGCAGCCTCTCTGGAACTTGCCATCCATAACATAGGAGCCCGCGATGGTTCCCACGCCGGAAGCCTTGAAGGTCTGGCGCACAACCGCGTGGCCGATGACCTTTTCCTCGAAGATGGGATCCAGCATGCCCTTCATGGCAGCCTCCACATCCTCGATGGCCTGGTAAATGACCTTGTAAAGTCGTAAATCTACTTTTTCCTGCTCTGCCACAGACTTGGCGGTCACGTCAGGTCTCACGTTGAAGCCGATGATAATGGCGTTGGAGGCGGAAGCCAGGGACACGTCGGACTCGTTGATGGCACCCACGCCGCCATGAATCACCTTTACCATCACTTCCTCGTTGGACAGCTTCAAAAGGCTCTGTTTTACTGCCTCCACGGAACCCTGCACATCCGCTTTGACGATAATGGGCAGCTCTTTTACGTTGCCTGCCTTGATCTGGCTGAACAGATCGTCTAAGGACAATTTTGCCTTGGTATCCTCCAAAAGCTTGTTCTTGCCCTCGGAGATGAACGTATCCGCGAAGCTCCTGGCCTCTTTCTCGCTGGCAGTTACCACAAACACTTCCCCGGCATTGGGCACTCCGTTTAAGCCCAATATCTCCACAGGAGTAGACGGGGTGGCCTCCTTGACCCTTCTGCCCTTGTCATCCATCATGGCCCGGACCTTGCCGTAGCACGCGCCGGCGGCGATATTGTCTCCCACATGGAGAGTACCCTTTTGTACCAGCACAGTGGCCACCGGGCCTTTGCCTTTGTCCAGCTCCGCCTCGATCACAAGGCCTCTCGCGTTCCGGTTGGGATTGGCCTTCAGCTCTTTTACCTCTGACGCCAGGATGATCATCTCCAGAAGATCCGAGATTCCCTCCTTGGTGTGAGCGGATACCGGCACAAAGATGGTGCTTCCGCCCCAGTCCTCTGGGATCAGCTCATACTCGGAAAGCTCCTGTTTTACCTTCTCCACATTGGCGCTGGGCTTATCGATCTTGTTGATGGCCACGATAATCTCCACTTCCGCGGCCTTCGCGTGGTTGATCGCCTCCACGGTCTGGGGCATAACTCCGTCGTCCGCGGCCACCACCAGCACAGCGATATCCGTGGACTGAGCGCCTCTCATACGCATGGCGGTAAAGGCCTCATGTCCGGGAGTGTCCAGGAAGGTGATCTTTTCTCCATTGATCTCCACCACATAGGCACCAATGTGCTGGGTGATTCCTCCTGCCTCCCTGGCGGTGACGTTGGTCTCCCGGATCGCGTCCAGGAGAGAGGTCTTGCCGTGGTCCACATGGCCCATGACACAGACCACAGGCGGTCTTGGCATCATGTCGTCCTCGTTCTCTTCCGCCTCCCTGAGAAGCTCCTCAATGACATCGACCTTCTCTTCTTTCTCACAGAGGACATCGTATTCCATGGCGATCTCCTCAGCCTTCTCATAGTCGATCTCCTGGTTTACGGTGACAATGGTTCCTTTGAGGAACAGTTTCTTGATAATGGCGGAAGGCTGGAGCTTCATCTTATCCGCCAGCTCTTTAATAGTCAGAACCTCCGGGATGGTGATAACCTTGATGGTCTCCTCCACCTTATCCTCCACATTTTTCTGCGGCATGATAAATGGGTGCTTGGATACCTTGCCCTTTGATCTTGGGCCGTCTTCCGTCATGTTCTTTTTATCATATTTGTCGTTTTTATAGTTATTTTTATTGGCCCTGTTGCTCTGCGGCTTGGTGGCGATTGGGGTGTCAAAGGACTTGGAACCATCCTTCTGTCCCGGACGGCCTCCCTGAGGACGTCCTCCCGGTCCCTGGGGACGATTTCCCTGGAATCCTCCCGGACGGTTTCCGTCCCGGCTTCCCTGAAAGCCTCCCTGGCGATTGCCGTCCCGGTTGCCCTGGAAACTTCCCTGGCGATTGCCGTCCCGGCTCCCCTGGTACCCGCCCTGGCGGTTATTATCCCGGCTTCCCTGGTATCCGCCCTGGCGGTTATTGTCTCGGCCTCCCTGGGGACGATTATTGTCTCGGCTTCCCTGATATCCGCCCTGACGATTATTGTCCCGGCTTCCCTGATATCCGCCTTGACGGTTATTGTCACGGCCTCCCTGGCCCTGGGGGCGGTTATTGTCTCGGCTTCCCTGGTATCCGCCCTGACGATTATTGTCACGGCTCCCCTGGTATCCGCCCTGGCGGTTATTGTCTCGGCTTCCCTGGAAGCTTCCCGAACGGTTACTGTCACGGCCTCCCTGGCCCTGGGAACGGTTGTTGTCACGGCTTGCCTGACCCTGGGGGCGGTTATTGTCACGGCCTCCCTGGGGGCGGCTGCTGTCACGGTTTTGTACATTGCCCTGAGCGCCTGAAGCCGGACGGCCGCTGTCCCGGCTGGAGGGCTGACTCTGAGCCCCCTGATTCTGGGAACGGCCGGCTCCCAAAGACGCGGAAGCCTGGGACGGCTGGTTCTGTCCCTGGGTGTTCTGAACCCGGCTTGAGGGCAGCTGACCCTGACCGTTCTGGGAACGGGATGGCTGGCCCTGGGCATTGGCATTCTGGGGACGGGGCTGCTGACTCTGGAAAGTCTGCGGCCGAAGGCCCTGAACCGCCTGGCTCTGTCCCTGAGCGTTCTGGGGACGGGGCTGAGAACCATTCTGTCCCTGAGGACGGCCGCTTTGTCCCTGGCCCTGGGAACGGCCTCCCTGGCCCGGCCTCTGCCTCATGGTCTGGGCATTCTGAGGACGGTATACTGCTGTAATCTTTTTCTTAGGCGCTTCCCCCTGAACCGGAGTACCGCCTGTCAAAGCCGGACCGGCCCCCGCCGGTGTGTCCGTCGAAGCCGCCGGGGAAGACTGCTGCCGCGGTGCCGGGGATACCGGGGCCGGAGACGGGGAATCCCCGGCTACCGCCTTCTTCACCACAGCGATGTGTTCATCACTGACATTAGACGAATGGGTCTTTTCTATATGATTTTTTCTCAATATCTCTATTACCTCTTTGCTGGTCTTTCCCAGCTCCTTCGCAAGCTCATTGACTCTCATACTTACTACCTCCGTTGATATTCATTTGTTTTACCATTTCCCTCGCGAATCCTTCATCCAGCACAGCCAGAGACGCTCGGATCTCTTTGCCCATGCGATGTCCTAATTCGTCTTTCTTTCCAAAAAAACAGATTGGAACCTGATAGTAAGTACACATGTTGGTAAATTTCTTTCTGGTGTTGTCTGAGGCGTCATCCGCCACTACCACCAGATAGGCTTTACCGCTCTTTACCGCCTTCTCTGTGGAGAATTCACCGCTGACGGTCTTCCTGGCCTTGGTGGCAAGTCCGATCAGGTTCAAGATCTTATTTCTATTGTCCGACAAGCTGTTCCATCTCCTTTTCCAGAGTTTCGTAGACCTGGGCCGGAACCTGCGTCTTAAAGGAGCGGTCCAGTCCCCGGGTCTTCACCGCCTTCCTCAGGCAGTCAGCGCTGGGGCAGATGTAAGCGCCCCGGCCATTTTTCCTTCCTGTGGCATCCAAAATAATTCCTTCGGATTCCGTCTTCAGGATACGGATCATCTCTTTTTTGCTCTTTGTCTCTCCACAGCCAATACATTGGCGAAGGGGTATCTTTTTTGTACTCACTAATGTCTCACTTCCATTCTAATCTTATTCCGGCATCTCGCCATCCTGGTAGTCGTTCTGATCGTCATCCTGGCCTGCTTCCTGGTATCCTTCCCCCAGGCCTTCCTGACCGTTATCCTCATAATCCTCCTGATAATCATCATAACTTTCCGGATAGGCCTCCTCATAAGTCTCATAGACCCCTTCCGTCTGACCTTCGATCCCCATCTCCTCAAACAGGCCCAACTCTCTGGCCTGGGTCTCGCTCTTTATATCGATCTTAAATCCTGTCAGCTTGGCGGCCAGCCTGGCATTCTGTCCTTCCTTTCCAATGGCCAGGGAAAGCTGGTAGTCTGGCACAATGACCTGGGCCTCCCTGGCCTCCTCATCCGCCACCACGCAGATGACCTTGGCCGGGCTAAGGGCATTCTCAATGAGATAGGCCGGGTTGTCGTCCCAGTTGATGATATCGATCTTCTCCCCACGCAGCTCGCTGACAATGGAGTTGACCCTGGCGCCGTTAAGCCCCACGCAGGCGCCTACTGGATCTACGTTTGGTTCATTGGACTTGACCGCGATCTTGGTTCTGGAGCCTGCCTCCCTGGCGATGGACTTGATCTCCACGGTGCCATCCTTCACCTCTGCCACCTCCAGCTCAAAAAGGCGCTTTACCAGATCCGGATGGGTTCTGGACACGGAAATCCTCGGGCCCTTTGGTGTGTCCTTCACCTCCAGGACATATACCTTGATCCTCTCTGTGGGCTGGAAGATCTCGCCCTTCACCTGCTCGGATTCATTTAAGATCGCGTCCGCCTTCCCCAGATTGATACTCACGTTCCTTCCCAGGTAGCGCTGCACCACTCCGGGGACAATGTCTTTCTCCTTGGCATACCAGTCTTTATAGAGGGATTTTCTCTCCTCCTCCCGGATCTTCTGGAGGATCACGTTCTTGGCATTCTGGGTGGCGATCCTTCCAAAGGACTTGGACTCAATGGGGAACTGAACGATATCTCCCACCTCATATCTGGGAGCGATCATCTTGGCTTCCGCCAGGCTCACCTGCATAAGTGGATCCCCCACCTCCTCCACAACTTCCTTCTCTGCCAGCACCGCGAAATCACAGGTCTCAGGATTGATGTTGACCCTGATGTTGTCCGCCTTGCCAAAATGGTTCTTGCAGGCAGTGATCAGAGAATTCTCAATGGCCTCCAGCATGGTATCCTTGCTGATATTCTTCTCCTTTTCCAGGATATCCAGTGCCTCTAACAGTTCTTTGTTCATTTCTTTATCCTCCAACTATCTTCTATATTAGAAATCGAATGCCAAACGGATCAGAGCGATCTCCTGCCGTTCAAATACCATCCTGCTTCCGCCCTCCAGTTCGATCGTGACCGTATTCTTGTCATACTCTGCCAGAATCCCCGTAAAATCCTTCTGTTTATCTCTGGCCCGGTACAGCTTCACGTCCACCTCTTTTCCCAGGCTCCTGGCGAAATCCTTCTCTTTCTTCAAAGGTCTTCCAAGCCCCGGGGAACTGACCTCCAGAATATAGCTGTCGTCTATAAAGTCCTCTTTGTCCAGCCAGTCGCTAAGGATCCGGCTGATCGTCTCACAGTCATCTATGGCGATCCCGCCTTCCTTGTCAATATAGGCCCTTAAGTACCAACTGCTCCCTTCCTTTACATACTCCACATCTACCAGTTCAAAATGACGCTCTTCCACCAGGGGCAGAAGAAACGCCTCCGTCTTGCTCTCATACCGCTCTCTCTTTGTCATCCCGCGTCACCCCTCTTTCTCCTTTTTATTACGACAATGAAAGAGTGGACTTGCGCCCACTCTTTATCAGTCAATGTATCATGTTATCGTATGTAGTATAGCACCTGGATATTACATTTGCAAGCATTTTTTTTACAGATGTTTTGAATCCAGCAATCCCGCGGTTACTGCTCACAGGTGCCCTGTAAACGTAACAGCATATGCCCATTTAAAATCGCCTGCGGCGGTTCTAAGCGCCAGTGGCGCTTGTTTAGAACCGACCGAAACGGAGTGTAGAGGGGGCATATGCTTTACTCCCATAACGGTATTGGCCCATGACTGATCAGCGGGGTGATCAGCCATGGAGTGAACAGTAACATCCCACAGTTGACAGCCGCGGCCTCTGCCTATTACAATAGAAAGAACATCTGACATCCAAAGACTGATTCAGACACAGAAAGGAAATGAACATGAAAATCACCATCATCGACGGCCAGGGCGGCAGAATGGGCCGGGCTGTTATTGAACAGTTAAAGAAAAATCATCCGACCCTTGAGCTGTACGCCATTGGCACCAACTCCATCGCCACCGCCGCCATGCTGAAAGCCGGGGCAGACCATGGGGCTACGGGGGAGAATCCCTGCGTCGTCAATGCCCGTGACTCTGACATTATCATCGGCCCCATGGGCATTGTCTTTGCCGATGCCCTTCTTGGGGAGATCACTCCCGCCATCGCCCACGCCATCGGTTCCAGCAAAGCCTACAAGATCCTGATCCCCGCGAACCGGTGCAACCACTACGTGGTAGGGTGCAAAGAGACTGGGCTGGGCGAATATATCCGCATGGTGTGCGAAAAAGTAGACTCCCTCCTAAACGGCGGAAAGCTCTGCTGACTTAAAGATCCTGGCAAAATAGATAAGCTCCGCCACAGCGGTGATGGTCCAGGAAAATACATACAGAAGATACAGAGATTCGATGGTCCTGAAATACGCGAACACCGTCCATATCCACAAAAGCCGGAACACCGTTGAGCCGGCGGTGACGATAAACATGGGCACAATGGTCTTTCCAAGCCCCCTGGAAGCCGCGATGGTACAGTCCATGAAAGCGCTGACGCAGTAAGACAGGGCCATGACCGTAAGGCGTTTGATCCCCGCGTCCACCACAGCCTGGTCGCTGGTAAACAGGGACAAAAACGGATAGCGCAGCACATAGATCCCAAGCCCCAGAAAAAGTCCCAGCAAAAAGGAGTACAGCAGGCAGATATAGAAGCTTTTCAGGATCCTCTCCCGCTTTCCCGCCCCGAGATTCTGGGCGATAAAACTGGTGCACGCTGTATAAAAAGCAGCCATCATGTCATATACCAGCGGGTCTGTGTTGGCGGCGGCGGAATTCCCCTCCACCATCACATGGTCAAAAGAGTTTACGCTGGCCTGGACAAATAAATTGGCCACCGCGAACAGGGCGTACTGGATAGCCGAGGGAATCCCGATCCTTAAGATCCGCCGCAGCTTATCCCTGTCCACCCTCAGGCAGTCAAGCCTCAGGCCAAAGGCTTCCCGGCTGACAAAGAGAAGCCTTATAACCAGCCCGGCTGATATATACTGGGAGATAATGCTGGCAATGGCCACTCCCGCCACACCCATTTTGCAGGCAATGACAAAAAACAGGTTCAATATCACATTGACCACACCGGCAAAGGTCAGATAATACAGGGGCCTTCTGGTATCCCCCGCGGCGCTGAGAACCGCGTTGCCCAGATTGAACATGGCCAGGGCCGGGGTTCCCAGAAGATACAGCCGGAGATAACAGATGGCCCCTCCGATCAGCTCATCCTTGGTGCCCATGACAGTCAGGATCACCCCCGCCAGCCCCATCCCCACAACCATGATGAGGAGGCCGGAAAACCCCATCAAAACAGCGGCTGTGTGCACGGTCTTTTTTATCTCCTCATGGTTCCTGGCTCCTATATACAGGGCTGTCAGGGCGCTGACCCCGCTTGCCAGCCCCAGCAAAAGGCCTGTGGACAGGGTGACCAGGATGCTGGTGGAGCCCACTGCCCCTAAGGCGATGGGACCGGCAAACTTTCCCACCACCGCCACATCGGATATATTAAAGACCACCTGAAGAATATTGGAAAACATCAGCGGCACACTGAAAACCATGATTTTTTTCCACAGGGAACCATCGCACATGTCCATCTCATAACTTTTCATCTCAATCTTATGGTAACTGACCGTCCCGCCTCACCGGCAGTGTCTGTCAGACTTTCTCCTTCTTTATAAAATACAGCCTACTCAGTATAGCACAGTTATGGGAATTGTAAAGACTTAAGCTTTATAAAAAACGCTTCTCCGCCGCCGCTATGGCCTGGTAAAGAACCGTGGACAGGATGCACAGGATGACGATAGACATTACCAGCATATCCATCTTAAAGAGGTGTGAGGACGAAATGACAGGATCAGGTATCCTTCCGCCTGCCTCCGATCAGCACCCTTTTCCCGCAAAAGGCAAACCCATATTCGCGTATGTTCTCCTTGGGAACCCCTCTCTCCACCAGCATGGTCTCGTACCTCTGTCTCTCGATCTGGTCCAGGGCCTCTCTTACCGTGTCGGACAGCTCCTTCTCCTCATCCTTGTCCTGTACCTTGAATTCCAGGATAATCCCTTGATCCTCTGGATTTCTCGGCTCCAGCGTCACGTCGTATCTCCCGAACCCGCTTTCCCGGTTGGAGGTCAGGATATAGCGGTCCGACAGTTCCACCATCAGGCCCAGCACAAATCCGTGGTAGAACCTCTCCGGCTCCTCCCCCGATGGGTTTTTCCCTGTGTCGAAATAGCTGAAGGTGGACAGAGCCACTTTGTTCATATAATGGTTCATCGCCTTCACGTCATCACGTAATAGGGCCTTTATGAAATCATTATACGCGTCGTCCGGGTCCGCGAACCAATCATGGATCATGGACTCAAACATCAGGCGCACTTCCCGGTTGGTCAGTGTCAGCCAGTACTTTTGGCGTCCCGTCCTCTCCGAGAATTCCGTGCCGCTCACCTTCAGATAGCCGCTGGCCAGCAGCAGGCTCCAGATCCCGTTCTTCTTTGCTGGCAGCTGGTCGTACACGATCTGCTCGTCGATCTCAACCTCTATGGCCTCTCCTCTCATCAGCCGCTCAAACTCCTGCTTGACCTGTTTCCCCCCTTCCCGGATCAGCTTCCCCGCCAGGCTGTTGGAGCTGGAGTTGGCCCAGTAGGCGGATAATTTCTTTTTATCCAGGTAATTTATGATAGACCACGGGTTGTAGATGTCCGCCCGGTTCCCAAAGGCAAATCCGTCATACCAGCTTTTCACCTCCCCCTTTCTGTCGCTGAGCCCGAATTCTTCCAGCGCCGCAAACACCTCCTCCTCCGTGAAGCCAAAACAATCCTCGTATTTTTCCGAGGTTGTGGTCACTACCTCCAGATTATTTAAGTCCGAAAATATGGATTCCTTGCTCACCCTCGTGATCCCTGTCATGATGGCCCTCTCCAGATATGGATTGGTTTTAAAGGTTGAGTTAAACAGACTCCTGGTAAAGGACACAAGTTCGTTCCAGAATCCATTTACATAGGCCTCCTCCATGGGGGTGTCGTACTCATCTAAAAGAATGATGACATTTTTCCCATAATAGCGGGAAAGGTAATTGGACAAGGCCTTGATAGAGCCAGAGGCCTGGTGGTCCTCCATGTCAACAGAAATACTCCGAAAATCCCCCTTCTCACTGTCATTCAGCAGATCCCCTTCCACCAAAAAGCGGCAATGATTGTATATTTCCTGAATGATACCGCAAATCTTTTTTCTTGTCTGTATATAGGAACTCTCCTTTACATCGGCAAAGCTGAGAAACAGCACCGGATACGTGCCCTGCAGGTTCCTGAACTTTTCACTTTGCCATATCTCAAGCCCCTGGAACAAATCTTCCCTGTTCCCGTACTGAACAGAAAAGAACTTCTCCACCATGCTCATATTCAGGGTTTTCCCGAACCTCCGGGGACGGGTGATGAGGGTCACATGATCCCCACTGTCCCACCATTCTTTAATAAATCCCGTCTTGTCAATATAAAAATAGTTTTTCTCCCGGATTACTTCAAAGTTCTGATTCCCTATACCTATGGTCTGTGCCATAACTCACCCCTCTCCTTTCTGCCTGCCTCCGATCAGCGCCCTTTTCCCGCAAAAGGCAAACCCATATTCACGTATGTTCTCCTTGGGTCCCTCTCTTATCTACAGTATAACGAATTCTCCCACAAAATACAAACCAAAAATCAGAGCCAGCGGATTTCTACAATCCGCCGGCTCTGATGCTCTCCTCCTTATCTGGAAGTTCTCTCAAAACCTCCCACACGCCATGGCCTCCTCTGCCATTAAACCGAATATATCCTCCCTTCACCAGTTCCTTCACCCGGTTGCGGGTCATGTAGACCGACCGCCCCATCTCCCCGGCCAATTTTCTGGTCGTCATACCTGGCTCCCTCTTTATCAGCTCCATGATCTTCCTTCGGTCCAGATATCTTCCTCTCGCGGTTTCCGGCGCGAATGGATAATCCTCCCATATGGCAAAATCCCCTGACACCCGTTCCCTGGCCAGACCGTTTTCCTTTATTTTCACCGGATCAAAGCAGATCTCCAGTTTCCATTCATGTACCCGGATCTCCCTGACATCCTCAAGCATCCGGGCCGCTGCCGCCTTTTCCATGCCGCCGTTTTCCAGTCTGTCCCTGATTTTTTGCATCCTCTGTTCCAGATTCTGGATCTCTCCCTCCCTCTGTTTTAGTCCGTCCTCCTTATTTTTAAGTTCCATAATGGCTTTTTCCAGCTCATGGTCCTTTTTTTGGTAGTCCTTATCTGATATGACCCCTTCCAAAAACTTTGTCAGCAAAAGAGCCTTCTGGCCTGCCAGCCTTTTTTCCTCTCCCTTTATCCTCTCCCATTCCCGCTTCATGGGCACCTCACCGAGAGATTTTCTCAGAAGCTCCATCCCATGGTTCAAAAGATGGTCTCTTTCCCGCTGTCCAAACCCGTAGTACCGCGTACTTACCTTTTCCAGGATATCATAGATGGTTGTTTCCTCCACATGGACGCTGTCACACCCTTCTGGTACTTTTCTTCCCCTTTCTAAATAATTGCCGCACTTCCATTCAATTACCATCCGTTCCCTGTCCCCCTGCCCCCGCCTCCGGGTCCGGTAAAAGGGTCTTCCGCACTGGCCGCAGACAAGCTTTCCTGACAGCTGGCATATTCCCTGAGCGCTTCCCCTTTTATGATTTCCCCGGCAAAAACCCGAGGCCCTGTCTGTCATGGCCCGGTTCGCCTGGTCCCACAGCTTGGGCTCCACAATAGCCGGCACCGCCCCTTGCCCGTAAATCCATTGATCCTCTCGGACTTTTATGGTCTTTTTTGTCTCAAAATCAAAATGGACCCGGTTCATAATCATCACCCCCTTGTACAGGGGATTGCGGATGATCCTTCCCACCGCGGTTGCTGTCAGGGTATTTCCCGTCCTCTTCACATATCCCTGGCTAAAAAAAATGTTGGCAATGGAGCGGCTGCCGTACCCGGCCGCGCTGTACTCATAGATTTTTCGGATGATCTGGGCCTCCTCCTCCACTACCCGCAGCGAGCCGTCAGGCAGTTTGGAAAAACCAAATGTCCTGGAATTCAGCATTGCCTTTCCCCCGCTCTTTTGGCGGCGGCGGTGGGCATGATTGATCTTCTTGCTCAGCTCCCTGCTGTATTCCTCTGCCAGTATGGCTTTGATCCCGGTGATCAGAGCGTCGTCCGCTGTGTAAAATTTCCGCTCTATGTACATAAACAGGCGCTTCCCCTGCTTTAACATTCTGTCCAGAAACAGATACCAGTCCTTCACATTCCGCATAAGCCGGTCCTGGCTCTTTATGACGATTATGTCAAATTTATCTGTCAGCAGGTCTTCAAAAAGCCGGTTATATTCTGCCCGTCCCTTTGTGGTGGTTCCGCTTTTCAGCTCCACATACTTATCTGCCAGGAACCACCCCTGTTCCTTTACGCACGCCTCGCTCTCCAAAACCTGATTGCGCAGAGCGTCCGCCTGGCTTTCTTCTTCCGTACTGCACCGGCAGTACACCACTGCCCGGGGCAGCGCCAATTATGTCTCCTCCTCCAGAAGAGCCAGGAAGCGCAGCTGCTCCTCCGGATCTATCAGCTTCTCGCTGACCAACAGCCTGGCCGCCTGACCAAGGATAGGTTTTTCATTTTGGAAAACTCCCATGTAACTGTCCTCCTTTTTCCGCTGACAATCATCGCGGGCCATATTCTGCTCCTGTTTTTTATATGAATATGGCCAATGGCTTGGACATTTGCCAGGAATTTCTCCTTGTCAGACATGAACCCTCTTCTCCCACCCGCTGAACCGGTAATAGAGCATAAACAGCGCGGAACACATGATCCAGCCAGCGGGATAACCAAAACCCACCACATAAATATTATTCACAATATGAGTGGCCACAAACAGGTAGATCTGACGAAATATCACAAAGGAGAAGATCATAATAAACATAGGGGCCTTCGCGTCTCCCACACCTCTCAAAGCTCCTGACAGCACCTGGTTAAAGCAGCAGCAGGTAATAAAAAGCAGACAGAACCGGGCAAAGAACACGCCGTAGTAGATCACGGAAGGGTCCTGGCTGAACATGTGCATGGCGGCATCCGCGAAGATCCACAGGGGAATAATCCCGCAGATGGTAATGACAATGGCCATCCCAAGCCCTGTGTATGTACCTTTTTTCGCCCGCTCCGTATTCCCCGCGCCCGTATTCTGTCCCACAAAGGTGGTCACCGCCATACCCATGCTTTGCATGGGCAGAAACACAAACTGGTCAATCTTTGTGTAACAGCTCCAGCCCGCCATGCAGCCTGCCCCAAAGCTGTTGATATAAGACTGGACCACCACATTGGAAAAGCAGGTGATGGCGGACTGAATGCCCGTAGGCAGCCCCACCGCCAGAATCTGATTCAGAATCCTGCGGTTCAGCTTCATATCCTTCAGGGTAAAACGGTAAATGTCCCCGGTTCTCATAAGATACGCCAGGATCAGGGCAGCTGATACAAACTGGGAAATAACAGTGGCATAGGCAACGCCCGCTATTCCCAGCCCAAAGGCAATGACAAACACCAGATCCAGCACAATATTCATAAGGCTGGACAGACACAGAAACATCAAAGGGCGCTTGGTGTCTCCCACGGCCCGCAGGATACCGCTTCCCATATTGTAGACCAGAAGACCGGAGATCCCGGAAAAATAGATCCGCAGATACACCGCGGCGGACTCCATCACATCATCCGGCGTGGACATGAGACGAAGCATAAAAGGAACCATGGTAACGCCGATGACGGTGAAAAGCACGCTGAAAAACAGTGTCACCGCCATGGTGGTCTCCACGGCCTGGTGTACATTTTCCTTGTCGTGGGCTCCGAAATAATGGCTGATCACCACACCGGCTCCGATGGACACGCCGTTGAAAAACAGCACCAGCATGTTGATGATGCTGGCCACGGACCCCACAGCCGCGAGAGCCTCCTTTCCCACAAAGTTGCCCACTACCAGAACATCCACGGTGTTGTAGAGCTGCTGGAACAGGTTTCCCAAAAGCAGAGGAACCGCGAACAGTATCAGAAGTTTCATAATGGACCCCTGGGTCATATCCATGGCTGTGGTTTTCTTTGTCGGTGTGACGATGTGTGTGTGATTCATAATTATTTTACCCTTCTTTCAATCTTTAGCCAGTCTGCCGTCTTTAAATCCGATACCAT
>Ga0137310_100412_pt1 | contig 28679 bp, 21 predicted proteins | sample NAcewiD2O_June_2_FD_97183 | JGI IMG/M metagenome (GOLD analysis project Ga0137310, IMG submission 97183) | Mouse cecal microbial communities from Vienna, Austria - N-Acetylglucosamine amended D2O_June | ecosystem: Host-associated > Mammals > Digestive system > Large intestine > Cecum | place...
TTTTCCCACGGCAGCCACCCGGAGCACCTGGAGCGGCTGAACATGCTCAAGTCTGTCCGGGACGCCATGGGCCGGCCGGTGGCCACCATTCTGGACACCAAGGGCCCCGAAATTCGCATCAGAAGCTTCGAGACCAAGACCATTACCCTGGAACCCGGCGACCCCTTCACCCTCACCACCGAGGACGTGACAGGCAATCAGGGCTTGGTGTCGGTCACCTACCCCCAGCTCCATGAGGAGCTCCAGCCCGGCCAGGAGATTCTCATTGACGACGGCCTGGTAGCCATCCGGGTGGAGCGCATCGAGGGGACAAATATTGTCTGCACCGTGGAGAACGGCGGCACCCTGTCGGCCAACAAGTCCATCAACATCCCCGGCGTCCATATCCAGCTGCCCGCCCTCACCGAGAAGGACATCGACGACATCCGCTTCGGCGTGGAAAACGACTTTGACTTTATCGCCGCCTCCTTCGTCCGCCGGGCAGCGGATGTGGAGGCCGTCCGGGCTGTCCTCCACGACTGCGGCGGGGACGACGTGAAGATCATCGCCAAAATTGAGAACCAGGAGGGCGTGGACAATCTGGACGAGATTCTGGAGGCCGCCGACGGCATCATGGTGGCCCGGGGGGATCTGGGGGTGGAGATTCCCGCCGCCCGGGTACCCATCCTGCAAAAGCAGATGATCCGCAAGGGCCTTCAGCAGGGCAAGCCTGTCATCACTGCCACCCAGATGCTGGACTCCATGATGCGCAACCCCCGGCCCACCCGGGCCGAGGTGTCCGACGTGGCCAACGCCGTCTATGACGGCACGGGCAGCGTGATGCTCTCCGGCGAGACCGCCGGGGGCAAGTACCCGGTGGAGGCCCTCACTGCCATGGTGGGCATCGTCACCGAGACGGAGAGCGCCATCGACTACTGGAAGCAGTTCCAGAAGCAGCGGGTCCTTCCCGCCTCCAACATCAACGACGCCATCACCCACACCTGCTGCCTCACCGCCAAGGACCTGAACGCCAAGGCCATCCTCACCGCCACCAGCTCGGGCCGCAGCGCCCGGATGATCTGCCGGTTCCGTCCCGCCTGCCCCATTGCCGCCCTCACCATGCACGAGAAGGTGCGCCGGCAGCTGAATATCTCCTGGGGCGTCACCCCCTACCTCACCGGGGAGGTCAACTCCACCGACCGCATCTTCTCCCTGTCCGCCGAGGTGGCCCTGAAGGAGCGCCTGGTGGAGAACGGCGACACGGTGGTTATCACCGCTGGCGTCCCCCTGGGCAAGAGCGGTTCCACCAACCTTATCAAGGCCCAGGTTATCGACGAGGAGGCCATGTAACCCCATACATAGTTCAAGGGCCGCCCCGGCTGGGACGGCCCGTTTTATTGACATTGAGAAAATTTCTGCTATAATTCGACATAAGGGAAAAGCAGCAAAGGCGAAGGCGGTTTGGTCAATCCTCCGAGAGGGGGTGAGGCCCAATGCCAGTTACCATGACTGTCACGTTTCATATCCATGGGTTTACTGTGACAATCCAGGTCAAGGTTAAGGCAAGCGGAAACCGCCACCCGGCACGGTGACGGTTTCTTAATATAAACCCATATTCTGTGTTGGCCAAACCGCCGAAGCTCAGCGGCTCCCCTACACACCTGCGATTATACCATAGCGTTCCCCGGCGTGTCAAGGGTGTGGGCGGCCCCGCCTCTCATTTCGAGAGGCGGGGCCGTTTTTTGCTCACCACATGCCTCTGATCTGTTTGTAATACCCCAGCTCCTCGGCGACCCTCTCCTCGCTGAGGCCCCAATTCCGCAGCTGGGTGGCGATCATCTCCAGCTCCTCGCTGTCGGAAACGTTGGCCATGCCATTGCCGACGGGGAAATAGCCGATGATATTGTTCCGGTCCGCATCATAGACCTTGACCAGGCGGTGACTGGGCTGGGTCTTCTTCCACTCACCGAAAGCTAGTCTCCCTTCCAGGGTCTCTGTCTCCCCCTGATAGTCGCCATAGCGTATCTCTTTCAAAAACGCGTAGCCGCCTTTTCCGCTTGTTGTCTGTACGGCAATCAGGTCCGGTTCATAGCCCATAACACTGGAATCTCTGGAATTGCCATAGGTCTCTCCCTTGCTGTTTACGGGATAACCATTTGCCAGGCGCTCCTCCCGTTCGGTCTGCTCATAAGTGATCAGGATAACATAGCCGCCAGTGCGTATCAAGCCCTCGGCCATGTCTCCCTCTCGGATACCGCGCATCTGGGTAAGATACTGCCGCAGTTCTTTCAGCTCCTCCTCGGTCTCGACCCGGATCTCAGTCATTTCGGGGATAGGGTCGGCGGGCACGTTCCAGCGGTTTTTCAATTCGTCGATTTTCTCCTGGACCTCGCTGCTGATCTGGTTTCCTGTCTCAAAATAGCCGACGATATTCTCATATTCCAAATCATAAACAGGATAGCGGCTACCCTGGCCATGCAGTGCGTCCTCGGCAGTCATATAGCCCTCTGCTCCGTTTGTTGCTACCGCCGAAAACAAATCCGGGTAATAGCCCAAAATATGGCACCCCATCAAAAGATTGCCATAGGTCATGCCCTTGCTGTTCACAGGGTAAGTCCAGTCGGGCATAATCCCTTCTGGAGGCGTGATGGTCCGCCGCACTCCGTCATAGGCATCAATCACAGCACTGTATTTGCCACATTTGTAAGTAATAGGTCCGACATAGCCGTTATAACCCATGAGCCGAAGCTGACGGATCATCTCGCGGAACTCCTCCTCATTGTGGGCAAAAATCTCTGTGTCCGCGGCGATAGGACCATCGGGGATCCCCCAGCAGTTGGCTGGATTGGGGGTCTTTGCGTCGGGATGAAGGTGCCCTTCTGGAAGGTCGTAGTAACGTGTACAAATCGTACAGACATCACTTTTCTCAGTTGGGGTATCGCCTGGTTGGTCAGTGACAGGGTGGACGCGGTCATCGGGGGCAGATGTGTCCGCAGGGGTAACGGGAGTAGATATGTCCTCCGAGGCGGCGGGGTGGACGCGGTCGGCGGGGGCGGACTTGTCCCCCGGGGCAGGCTTCGGTGACGGGTCGGCAGCGCTCCCCTGGCTGGTCTGGACGGCGGAAGGCAGCTTATCCACATCCAGCGGAGCCTTTGAGGTGGCAAACACGGCGGTGACGCCGGCCGTCAGGGTGAGGGCGGCGAGAATGGCCGCCACGGATTTCTTTTTCATCTTCATAATGGCACGAATCCTTTCTTCCATGTGGTTTTTTGTCGTGTAGGTCAGGCAGAGGGGAGAAAACCCGCTCTCCGCCGCCGACAGCAGGGCGTAGGCGTACCCCTTCCGGCTGTCCAGTCCCAGGGTCCGGACAACCGCCTCGTCACAGGCCAGCTCCAGGTCCCGGTTGGCCCGGAAGTACATGACCCACACCAGAGGGTTGACCCAGTGCAGGCACAGGGCCGCCGTCAGCAGCAGCTTCCACAGCAGGTCCCCCCGGCAGATGTGGACATACTCGTGGGTGAGGATGTAGGTGAGCTGGTCCTCGTCAGTCCAGTTGGTATTTTCCGGCAGCAGGATAACAGGACGTATCAGGCCATAGGCCACAGGCGCGTTCACCGCCCCGCAGGTCCTGACCTGTACGGGCCGCAGGGTGGGGTGCTCCTCCAGCCAGCGGCGGAGGAACTCCGCCTCCGCCGGGACGGCGTCCCAAAAGCGGCGCAGGGTCCACAGGTAGGCGGCCCCGAAGAACACCCCGCACAGGGCGGTTCCTGTCAGCCACACGGCGGCCAGCAGGGAGAGGGGCTCCCGCCGCGGTTCAGAGGGCACAGGGACGGCGGGAGGCGTCCAGCTGTCCTCCCGAAGGGTATCGGGGCTGTCCCCCCATATGATGAAAGGGAGGTCCGGGGCGGGCACAGGAACGGGAGCGGGGGTCTCCTCCACAGGGCGGACGGCCTCCGCGATCCAGGCCGCCCCGGTGTATACGCTGAGCTGGGAGGGCAGGGTGAAGGGCACCAGCAGGCGGCACAGGGCGGCCCCCCACAGCAGCAGGAAGGTCCATTTGGGCAGGCGGTGCAGCAGCGCCCGCCGCAGCACCAGAATCACCCCGATGAGCACCCCGCCGCCCAGGCTCATATTCAAGAGGGTCATGGCGGCCACCTCACTCCAGCTCGTCGATCAGCGCCCGAAGCCGCTGAACTTCCTCCGGGGGCAGCTGCCGGCCGCTGAGGAGGGAAGCAAACAGCAGGCTGGCCGAGCCGTCAAAGACCTTGTCCACCAGCTCCACGGCGGCGGCGGTCTGGACCTCCTCCCGGCGGATCAGGGGGAAGCACTGGAAATTGGGCTCCCGCCGCTGGATGGCCCCCTTGTCGATGCACTTTTTAATAACGGTATAGGTGGTGTTCTTGTTCCAGCCCACCGTCTCGCCCAGCTTTTGGGCGACCTCCTTGGCGGTGAGGGGCGCGTCCGCCTCCCACAGCACCTCCATCACCTTACGCTCGGAATCAAACAGCTTCGTGTCCATAAACAGGCCTCCTTATCCAGACTATCACGATAGTTTATATTTATACTATCACAGTAGTCCGCCCCTGTCAAGACTATTTCAGTCGTCTGGAGAACTTTTTTTGGAGAACTGAAAACAGCCCCCATAAAGGGAGCTGTTCAGCTTGTCAAAGAAGTAGCAGCGAGACAGAAGGCGCAAAAGCCTCCTTTTGAAAGGAGGTGCCCCAGTGGGCACACTGGGGCGGAGGATTGCGTTTTGCGAAGCAAAACATACGAAGTAAACTAAGATTAGGATTATTTCATACATTTTGCCTTCGGCAAAATACAATCCTCAGTCAGCCTGCGGCTGACAGCTCCTTTCACTGCGCAGCCGTTGGCGGCTTTGCCGCCTTACGGATGCGGCGTCCCCCTTGCGGGGAAAAGGAGCCTATCCCTCCGTCCTCCGCAGGGCAAGCCTTCCACCCTCCGGGGGGAAGGTGCCCCCGCAGGGGGCGGATGAGGGGGCGGGGCGGGTAAGCGGTTCTTACGGTAAGAGGCAAAAGCCCGCCGCGCACCCTCATCCGTCACGGCCTGCGGCCGTGCCACCTTCCCCCTGCAAGGGGGAAGGCTTTTTGGTGCGTTCTTTGGCAAGGGCTTCAGTCCTCATTTCGGTAGGGGTCCAGCACGATGTAGACCACGGCGCACAGGATGCCGGCCACGGCGAAGACCCACCAGGCGGTGCGCCACAGGTCCAGGGCCAAGCCAAGGCCCACGTAGAGGGCGGCGGTGGTCACCATCAGCGTCCCGCAGATGGTGTTGATAAGGCCCTTGCGCTTTTTCACCTCCGGGGTGGGGTTGTTGTCCCTGTTGTACTCGTCGATTTTGTACTTCTCCTCCTGAATACCGGCGTAGACAAAGGCGGTCACCGCACCGGCCACGATAAGCAGGAAAATGGATATGGCGTAGGACTCAAAGGGCTCCTCCTCGGGGAATCTGGAAAAAAACAGCATCAGCAGGGCCACGTCAAAGAGGATGGCTCCCACGCCCCCGGAAATGAACCAGATAAATTTCTGCCGGAAGGCCTGCCGCTGCTCCTGGGTGTAGAAGTCGGAGATTACCGGGTAGGTTTTGCGGAAATTGTCGTTTTGCAGGCAGCTGACTACCATCACCACTGTACAGACGGCGATAATCAGCAGCAGAACGGCGGAGGTGCGGTACTCGTCAAGTCCCTTCGCCTCCAGCAGGCCGCACAGCCCCACTCCGGCGATGATGCCCCCGATGGCGAAGGCCATGCGTTTGGAGAAGCGGTTCATAAATTTGTCGTACTGGGCGGTGTCCTCCACCAGACTGTCCTCCACGCTGCCCCGCATCAGGGTGTCCAGGTCCACCTGATACAGGTCGCAGATGCGCAGAATGGTATCCATCTCCGGATAGCTCTGGGCGCTCTCCCACTTGCTCACGCTCTGGCGGGAGACCTCCAGCATTTCGGCCAGCTGCTCCTGGGTCTGGCCCTGGCGGGTGCGGAGAAATTGCAGGTTGTCGGAAAATGCCATTTTTACATATACCTCCTTGGGTTTGGGATGGCCTCAGCATACCCCAACACTGCCCGCAACTCCACCGATTTTGTGTTGCGTTTGGAGATTTTCCTGTCAACTTTCAGTTGCGCGGGGGTTTAATCCCCTTTTTTGCCCTGTTTCCACAGCACATAGGCCAGAATCAGTCCGCCCACAATCATCACGATGCCGACCAGCAGGATGATGGTGGCAAAGCCCATGACAAAGCTCTCAAGCCCGGAAAAGGGCGACGCCTGGGGTGCGACCCCCAGCGCATCCATAACCGCCCCCTCCAGCTCCGGCGGGCCGTCATAGGTCCAGCCGCCGGAGAGGCCAAAGCCGCCCATTCCGCCCATCAGCTGGTTCTGAGTACGGAACATGCTCCCGAATCCCCACCGGGCCAGGGCTCCCACCAGGGTCACACCCAGCCCCTGGAGGGCGATGTACACCCCGGCCAGCCAGCCCCACCGGCGGACCATCCGCCCGATAAAGCCGGGAAGGCCGGCCCCCGGCGCGGCCTGAGGGGGCGGCGGGGGCGCGGAGGGCTCCTGGGCCGTAGGCGGAGACGCGGGCCGCTCCGGCTCCGCCCCCTCGTCCAGCAGGTGGTCGGTGGTCACGCCGAAGGCCCTGGCCAGGGCCAGCAGCTTGTTGATGTCCGGGGCCGCTTCGCCCAGCTCCCATTTACTGACGGCCTGACGGGACACCCCCACCCGGGCGGCCAGCTCCTCCTGGGACAGCTTGCCCTGCCGGCGGTAGTAGGCGATCTTTTCGTTCAGCTTCATGCGGGATACCTCCTTTATTATGGCCCCAGCTTAGCAGAAAAGGCGGTTGCGGTCCACCAGGGAGGGCTGGAACTTTCCGCAACCGACGGTTGCGAAGGGCTCAGCGGGGCATGAGCCAGCTGTAATCCGGCTCGGTATAGTTCCAGCTGGCCCAGCTGGGGACAAGGCAGATGTTCAGGTCCACCCGGCCGTCGATACCGTCCACCGCGCCGCTGCTGGAGTACTGCCACATGCTGTAGTGGTAGCGGAAGCTGGTGGGGGCGGTGTCGATGGTGTAGTGGGCCAGCCAGAAGGGGTAGTCCTGCAAATACTCCAGGGCCAGGCCGCCGTTATACACCTTACGGGGGCTGCCGTAGGTCATGGGTATGTAGCCCGCGTCCTCAATCACCTTGCAGAAAGCCAGGGCACAGGCGGTAACGGTGTTGCCGTCGCAGCCCTGGGTGCGGGAATCCTCCTTGTCCTGCTCCTCCCAGTCGAAGACCACCGGGTAGGTGACGCGGTAAGGCTCCATCCACTCCAGCAGCTGATAGGCCTCCTCCTCCGCCTCGGCGGGGGTGAGGGCCTGGGAGAAGAAGTAGACCCCCACCTCCATGCCGTTGGCCAGCGCGCCGGACATGTTGGCGTCGAAGTACTCGTCCTTCTGGATGGTGCCCTGGGTGTAGCCCCGGTAGCCCGCCCGGACCATGGCAAAGCGCATCCCGGTGGCGGCCACCCGGCTCCAGTCGATCACCTTCTGGTGGGCGGAGACGTCGATGCCCCGGACGGAGGAGGTCCCCCGGTAGGAGAGGTAGCCCGTCTCCTGGTCCAGCTGATAGAGCTCATTGTTGTAGGTGTTGGAGCGGATGGTCCGGGGGGCGGGCAGGGGGTAGCCGTAGGTCATGCCGTAGAAGGCCTTGGCGTAGTTCATCACGATGGTGGCCCCCTCCGCCCGGGTGGTGTTGTTCCGGGGCAGGAAGGTGCCGTCGGTGTTACCCGCCATCATCCTGGCCTCATAGGCCCACTCCACCGCGGGGAGGGCCCAGTCGGACACCGCCTCCCGGTCGGTGTAGGGGGCCTGGCCGGCGGGCTGCTGCTGCGCCCGGTTGGTCCAGAGGAGAACGGCAATCTCCTCCCGGGTGATGGAGCTCTCCGGCCGGAAGGTGCCGTCCTCATAGCCGCTGACCACGCCGTTTTCCTTAGCCCAGCGGATGGCGGGCAGGTTGGGGTGGCCGGCTACGTCGGTAAAGGGCAGCTCGTCGGACTCCTCCAGGGCGGGGGAGCCCTCCAGCCGGTAGAGGGCCTCGGCCAGGACTGCCCGGGTGAGGGGCTCCTCAGGGGCGAAGCTCCTCTGGGAGGGGCCATCCATCAGCAGGTGCTGCTGGCAGAAGGCGATGGGGGTGGAGTACCAGACCGTGCGGTCCACGTCCAGATAGGTGGTGTTGGCGGCCTGAAGGGGAGTCAGGCTCAGGGACAGCGCCAGCGCCAGGCCGGCGGCCAGGGATCGTTTTTTCATGATGTGCCTCGCTCTCTATGTCGGTGTTTGGGGGAAGGATTTCCCATTTGTCGTACCTGGTCAGTATAACACGAAGTCCCCGCCGGGCTCAACCGTAATTTTTTGGAAATCAAAAAGGGGCCGCCAAAGGCGGCCCCTGAGAGGGAAACAAATTCAGTTCAGCTCCAGGGCTTCCTTCACCTTGTTGATGATGTGGGCGCCGATATCCCGGGAGGCGTCCACGGTCTGAGCGCCGATGTGGGGGGAGACCACAAAGTTGTCGCAGTCGAACAGGGGGGAGCGGAAGCTGGCGTCAGCGGTGAGGCCGTCGCCGGCCACCTCGTTCTCCAGCACGTCGGTGGCGTAGCCGCCGATCTTGCCGGCCTTCAGGGCCTCGCACATGTCCTGCTCGTTGACGATGCCGCCCCGGGCCATGTTCAGAACAACGGCGTCGTTCTTCATCTCAGCGATGGACTTGGCGTTAAAGAGGTTTTTGGTCTCGTCGTTGAGGGGCATGTGGATGGTGATATAGTCAGATACCTTGCACACCTCGGCGATGCTCATGGAGGTGGCCTCGTTCTTGGCGAAGATCTCGGCGGGGAGGTAGGGGTCGTAGGCCACGACCTTCATGCCGAACACCCGGGCGATCTCGCCCACACGCTGGCCGATACGGCCAAAGCCCAGCACGCCCAGGGTCTTGCCCCGGAGCTCACGGCCCACAAAGGCGTACTTGTCCCACTTCTCGTTGACGGTCACGTCCCGGTGGGCGGGGATGGTGTGCCGGGACAGCTCCAGCATCTTGCAGATGGTCAGCTCGGCCACGGCGTTGCCGTTGAGACCGGGGGCGTTGAAGACCTTAACGCCCTTCTCCTCGGCGTACTTGGTGTCGATGTGGTTCAGTCCCACGGAGCACACGCCGATGACCTTCAGGTTCTTGGCGGCGTCCAGCACCTCTTTGTCGATCTTGGGGTCCACCCGCATGATCAGCACGTCCACGTCGCCGATCTCGGCCTTCAGCTCGTCCTTGGAGGGGGGGAGCTCCTTGCAGGTGGCAACGTCCATATACTTGCCCAGTTCCTCGGAGATCGCGGGGGAGACGACGTCGATGATGAGACATTTCATAAGCCAACATTCCTTCCTATTGATTATTTTAGGGCCGCAGCCCGGTTCCATACCGTTCTCTGCTGAATATTATGCCATATTTTTATGATTTTGGGAAGTATCTTTTTATCGAGGGTTGCCACAATCTTTTCGTTGTGGTATAATGACTTATACACCAAAAAAGGTGGGGTGTTTTTGTGAACTTTCAACATTTAAAGTACTTCCTTATGGTGGCGGAGGAGCTGAACATCACCCGGGCGGCGGAGCGGCTGTACATCTCCCAGCAGTCCCTGTCCAACCACATCGGCAACCTGGAGCGGGAGCTGGATGTGAAGCTGTTCACCCGCTCCCCCAAGCTGTCCCTCACCTACGCGGGGGGGCTGCTGGTGGACACCGCCTCCCAGATTCTGGACCTGCACAGCCAGTACCTCACCAAGGTGGGGGACATCAACAAGCAGTATCTGGGGGTGCTGCGGGTGGGCATCTCCCACACCTGCGGCCTGGCCCTGCTGCCCGATATCCTGCCCCGGTTCCGGGCAGAGTTTCCCCAGGTGGAGTTTTCCCTCTTTGAGGGCAACTCCACCCAGCTGGAGGACGAGCTGTCCCACGGCCGCGCCGACCTGATTATCTGCTTCCAGCCCATCATCATGGAGGGGGTGGCCGCCATCCCCCTCACCGAGCAGCGGCTGGTGATGGTGGTGCCCCGCACCTTTACCGACCAGCTCTTTGGCCCCCAGGCGGAGGAGGTCCGCCGGCAGTACGCCCAGGGGGCGGATATCCAGGCCTTTGAGCATCTGCCCTTCGTCCTCATCAAGCGGGGCAACCGCACCCGGAACATTGTAGACCAGTATTTCAGCCGCTACTACTTCAAGCCCCAGCTGATTCTGGAGACGGAGAACACCGTCACCACCCTGGCCATGGCCCAGGCGGGGGTGGGCATCACCATCTGTCCGGAGCTGTTCCTCCGGGCCATCCCCACGCCCCCCCACGACTCGGAAGGGGTGGACCTCTTTCCCCTCACCGACCCCTCCACCTTCAGCAAGCTGGTGGCCGGCTATCGGAAAAGCCGGTATCTGTCCCACTTTGGCCAGCGGTTCATTGAGATCACCCAGGATATCCTGGAGGAATAGGGAAAGCCCGCCGTAAGGCGGGCTCTTTCATCGCTTATTCACCTGGCGGGCCGCCCTGCAGCCGCTCCAGCACCATGCTGTAGCCGCCGGAGCCGTAGCGCAGCTCGGTGTTCACCCGGGTGATGGTGGAGCTGCTGGTGGCAATCTCGGCGCGGATGGCCTCGTAGGTCTTGCCCTGGGCCAGCATCTGGGCCACCTGAAGCCGCTGGGCAAAGGCGGCCAGCTCCTGCACGGTGAGCAGGTCGCCGAAAAAGCGGTAACACTCGTCCAGGTCCCGCAGGGACAGGACGGCCTGAAACAGGGTGTCGATGGAATCGTTGGGCTCGTTGCGAATGCGAGGCATGGCTGAGCCGCCCTCCTTTAGAGCTGTACTGTAGCAGAGGCGTCCAAGCGGACCGGGCCGCCGATCCAGGCGGACACCTCCTCGCCGTCCCGGCGGAGCACAGCGGCCTCCACCGCCCCGGCTGGCTGAATATATGTGCGGACAAAGGGGCCGTCGGGGGCGTTCTGGCTCTGGGCCACGGCGGCAGCCAAAGAGCCGGAGCCGCAGCTGCCCTCCCACACCAGGCTGTCCGCCGCAGGCACCTTCACCAGGGGGGTGATGGCCCCCTTTGCGCTGTCCAAAAAGATGACGCCGTAGGCGTCCAGGTCGGGGATATCCCAAAACAGGGGCTCGGCCTTCTGGAAGAACTCCAGGCTGGGGGGCACGTCCTCCACAACCAGGTGGGCGATGCCCACCAGGTCCACCATGGTGGCGGGACAGCCGTCCACCTCCGTCCGGCCCACGCCCCGGGGCAGGGGCATCTGGGCCCGAGCGGTGCCGGCGGCCAGATCCACGTCCACCGTTACCGGCCGGTGGCAGCCGCTCACCTCCACCAGCACCTGAGATACTCCGCCCAGCCGCCGGGCCATGAGCATCCCGAAGGCCCGGGTGGCATTGCCGCAGAACTCGCCCCCGGCCATCTCCATCCGGCCCGCGCCCCCCATCACCGGGGGGCAGACAAAGCCCACCTGCTCCACGTCGGAGCCCTCCATGAGCCGGGAAGCGACCCCGGCCCGGTCCCCAACGGGGACCGGGTCCAGGACGAACAGTGTGATATTGCCCGCGGGGTCGGCCCGCAGTACGTGCAGCGTCACGGCTTACTGGAAGTCGGGGATAAATTCCTTCACGATGTCCAGCAGCTCGCCGCTGCGGATCATCTTCTCCACCTCCAGGATGTCGGGCCAGATCTCCCGGTCGATCTCGTAGAAGGCCACCTTCTCCCGGACGTGCTTGAGAATGGCCTCATGGACGGGGGCGATGCCCTGGCCGTGGGTGTTCAGCTGGCGGCGGATGTCGATGGCCTGGCAGGCGGTGAGCAGCTCGTCGGCCAGCACGGAGAAGGTGTTCTGGACAATCATGCCCGCCTTGCGGCCGGCGGTGGTGCCCATGGACACGATGTCCTCCTGGTTGGCGGAGGAGGGGATGGAGTCCACGCTGGCGGGGTGGGCCAGCACCTTGTTCTCCGACACCATGGAGGCGGCGGCGTACTGCACGATCATAAAGCCGGAGTTGACACCGGGCTTGGTAGTGAGGAAGGGGGTCAGGCCGTTGGACAGAGCGGCGTTGACCATCCGCTCGGTGCGGCGCTCGGAGGCGTTGGCAATCTCGGAACAGGCAATGCCCAGGGTGTCGAAGGGGATGGCCATAGGCTCGCCGTGGAAGTTGCCGCCGGAGATGACCGCCTCGTCCTCCAGGAAGATGAGGGGGTTGTCGGTGACGGCGTTGAGCTCGATCTCCACCTTATCCCGCACGTAGTCCAGAGCGTCCCGGACGGCGCCGTGAAGCTGGGGGATGCACCGCAGGGCGTAGGCGTCCTGCACCCGGTCCTTCTGGCAGTTGTCCAGAATCTCGGAGCCCTCCAGCAGCTTGCGCATATTCTCCGCCACCAGCATCTGGCCCTTCTGGCCCCGGACCTGATGGATGCGGGGGTCGAAGGCGTTGCGCAGGCCGGTGAGGCCCTCGAAGTCCAGGGAGCCGATCACGTCGCCCAGCTGGGCGGCACAGATGGTGTCATACAGGGCCAGGGAGCCCACGCTGGTCATGGCGCAGGTGCCGTTGGTCATGCCCAGGCCCTCCTTGCACACCAGGGTGTCCAGGGTGGCAATGCCGGCCTTGGCCATGGCGTCGGCGCCGGACATGAGCTCGCCCTTGTAGTAGGCCTGTCCCTTGCCCAGCATGGGCAGGGTCATGTGGGCCAGGGGAGCCAGGTCGCCGGAGGAGCCCAGGGAGCCCTTCTGGGGGACCCAGGGGTGAACGCCCTTGTTGAGCATCTCAATCATCATTTCCACCAGCAGGGGGCGCACGCCGGACACGCCGCCGCACAGGGCGTTGGCCCGGAGCAGGAGCATACCGCGGACGACCTCCTCGGTGTAGGGCTCGCCGGCGCCGGTGCAGTGGCTGAGAATCAGGTTGGTGGACAGCTGGTTGCTCATCTCCTCGGGGACGGCCACCTTCTGGAAGTCGCCAAAGCCGGTGGTGATGCCGTAGGCCACCCGGCCCTCCTCAGCGATCTTCTCGGCCAGGGCCCGGGACTTCTTCATGGCCTCCAGGGCGGAGCCGGCCAGCTCCACGGTGGAGTTGTACCGGGCGACGGCCACAAAGCTCTCCAGGTTCAGGCTATGGCCGTCCAGGACGACGTTCTCGATGGCGGAAGGATTCATAATCATGGGGAATTACCTCACTTTATATATTTTTCGGCAGATGCCGATTGTTAACAAATTAGGGCGCGGCCCCCAAAGGGCAGGGGGTCCCTCTGGGGGCCGCGAAGGTTCACAGCCCCTTACTCTCGCGGGAAAATCCGCCGGAACGGGGGTTGTCGGTTGCCTGGCGTATGGGAACGCCGGGGTGTTTCTCCCGGGCCAGCACCAGAATTTTCTCGGTGTCGGGCCGGGTGAAGAAAAAGCGTTTGCTGGCGCTGCCCCGCCCGATATGGAGGGCGATGAGTTCAGGGTGGTTTCGGTCCTCCACCACGATGGCGTTGATCTCCGCCCAGGGCCAGAAGTTGTAGTTGGTGGTAATCCTCATTTGATAGAAGATTTCCAGCCCCCGCTCGGTTACAGCTACATCCTTTTTGGTCAGCAGGGTAAGGCTGTAGAGCACGCCGAAGATCAGGGCGATCTTAAACCGGGTGAAGATACCGCCCACCAGCAGGAGCGCCACCATAGCCCAGCAGCTGTAGACAATGTAGGGCTTTCGGGGCTTCAGCTCCCGGGGGAGGTAGATGGGGCCGGTCAGATCGGCCCAGGGGAGAGGTTTTGCGCTCACAGGCAGATTCCTTTCTTCACCAAAAGACCTTTTGGTGTCCGCCCCCCTGCGGGGGCGGAGCTGTCACAAAGTTACGTCAGAGACGATCAGGCGTTGATCTTGGGGGCCTTGCCGGCGGCGCGGCGGGCTTCCAGAGCCTTCAGGGCCTTCTCGTGGGCCTCGGCGGGGGCGGCGGCGGGCTTGCCGGCCTTGGTCTTGCCGAAGATGTTGGTGTAGGAGCCGTCAGCCCAGAAGATGTTGCGGCCCAGGAAGGCGGTGATGGCGGCGTAGATGGGGTTGAGCAGGTTTACGAAGGCGAAGGGGAAGTAGGTGAAGGGGCTCATCCCGAACACGCCCTGCTGATAAGCGCCGCAGCCGGTCCAGGGGAACATGGCGGCCCACAGGGTGCCGCAGTCCTCCAGCGTGCGGGACAGCATGTTGCGGCTCAGGCCAAGCTCGTCATACTTCTCCACATACAGGGGGGCGGGAACGCCGATGCTCAGGAACTGGTCGCACATGGTGGCGTCGCAGAACAGGGAGGTGGCCATGGTGGCGAAAACCAGGCTGCCCACGGAGTTCAGGCGGCTCTTCAGCTTACCGAACAGAGCCTCGGTGCAGCCGCAGCGCTCCAGAGCGCCGCCGTAGGCCACAGCCAGCAGGATCAGGTTGATGGTCCCCATGGTGTGGTCCATGCCGCCGCGGTTGAGCAGGTCGCAGACCGTAATGTAGGCGTCCTCGCTCACGTTCAGGGCGGCGGACTCCGCCGCGACCAGGGCCGCGTCCGCGGTGTCCACGCCGAAGCCATAGCCGTAGTGCAGCATGTCAAACAGCTCGGCCAAGCTGCCCACGCCCTGGAAGATCACGGCGAAAATAACGCCGGTGAAGATCGAGATGGCAACGCCTACCAGACCGGGCAGCTTCATCACGCAGGCAGTGATAACCACCAGGATGGGGACCAGCAGGAAGGGATTGATGTTGAAGCCGGAGGCAATCACAGTCTGGATGTCCTTGGCCACAGTGGGGTCGTAGCTGCCGCTGCTGGTGGCCACACCCAGGATAGCGTAACCGATCAGAGCGATCACGAAGGTGGGGGCGGTGGTGGACACCATGGCGGTCACGTGGTCAAACAGGCCGGTGCCGGACACGGCGGCGGCCAGGTTGGTGGTGTCGGACAGGGGGGAGAACTTGTCGCCCACATAGGCGCCGGAGATCGCCATACCGGCGGTGATGGGGGCGGGGATGCCCAGGCCGGCGCCGATACCCAGCATGGCGATACCCATGGTGGCGGTGGCGGTCCAGGAGGAGCCGCAGGCCAGGCCGACGATGGCGCACAGGAAGCAGCCGACCGGCAGGAACAGCTGAGGAGTCAGCAGGTTCAGGCCGTAGTAGATCAGGGCGGGGATGGTGCCGGACATCAGGAAGGAGGCGACCAGCAGACCCACCGTGCACAGAATCAGGATGGCTTCCATTGTGGCGTTCAGCCGCTCAATCATGCCGGCCAGCATGTCGGAGAAGCTGTGGCCGCAGACGCCGCCGACGATGCAGGCCACCACGATGGAAACGGCCAGCGGCATGTGGGCGTCCACATAGAGACTGTCGGTGAAGTTCAGTCCGTAGATCATCAGGCCCATCATCACAACGATGGGGATGAGTGCCTCAACTACGTTGGGCAGTCGGACGGCGCGGGTTTTTTCGTTACTTGCCATTAAAATGTACCCCTCTTTCTTAAATATGTTTCCTCTTCCGAACGTTGAGGCCCTGCCGGATCCGTCCCCCAGGGACAAGTATGCCTGTTGGATGGCCCCTCCCCGGCATGGTCTCAGGACAACAGTATCATACCACATCCGATTGTGAAAATCAACAAAAATCTTGTGAAAAGCAAAAAGTTGGTTGTACAGTATCACGGTCGACCGCTAATGAGTTAGCAAAGTGTTGCGCTAGTTTATTAAAGAACCGTTGCGGCAGAAGGGTTTGAGGGGACGACGGACCTCTCATTTTGTAAAAATTCCATTTTACTTTCAAAAAAAAAGTGTTTGTCCCAATGTGACAAAAAATTTTTGTTTACGAAATTTGAATTGTGCGTTATAATGACAGCAGTCAAACGCCGGACGGAAGGTCCGGGGCAACACACAAAAAATTTTATAGAAAGCAGGAGGCCCACCAACATGACTGACATCGAAATTGCTCAGCAGTCCACTATGCTTCCCATCGAGGAGGTTGCCGCCAAAATCGGCATCGATTCCGAAAAGCTGGAGCTCTACGGCCGCTACAAGGCCAAGGTGGATATCCACGCCCTGAAGAGTCTGCCCCGCAAGTCCAAGCTGGTTCTGGTAACCGCTATCAGCCCCACCCCCGCCGGCGAGGGCAAGACCACCACCTCCGTGGGTCTGGCCGACGCCCTGAACAAGATCGGCAAGAAGACCATCGTCTGCCTGCGTGAGCCCTCCCTGGGCCCCGTGTTCGGCGTGAAGGGCGGCGCGGCCGGCGGCGGCTACGCTCAGGTTGTCCCCATGGAAGATATCAACCTCCACTTCACCGGCGACTTCAACGCCATCGGCATCGCCAACAACCTGCTGGCCGCCCTGATTGACAACCACATCCAGCAGGGCAACGCCCTGGACATCGACACCCGCCAGATCACCTGGAAGCGGGTGGTGGACATGAACGACCGCCAGCTGCGCCATATCGCCTGCGGCCTGGGCGGCAAGGCCTCCGGCGTGCCCCGTGAGGACGGCTTCGACATCGTGGTGGCCTCCGAGATCATGGCTGTGCTGTGCCTGTCCACCGGCCTGATGGATATGAAGGCCCGTCTGGCCAAGATGGTTGTGGGCTACAGCCGCTCCGGCAAGCCCATCACCGCCCACGATCTGAAGGCCGAGGGCGCTATGGCCGCCGTTCTGAAGGACGCCATCAAGCCCAACCTGGTCCAGACCCTGGAGCACACCCCCGCCTTCATCCACGGCGGCCCCTTCGCCAACATTGCCCACGGCTGCAACTCCATCCAGGCCACCGAGACCGCTATGAAGCTGGCCGATTACACCGTTACCGAGGCCGGCTTCGCCGCCGACCTGGGCGCTGAGAAGTTCCTGGATATCAAGTGCCGCGCCGGCGGCTTCCACCCCGACGCCGTGGTTATCGTAGCCACCGTCCGGGCCCTGAAGTACCACGGCGGCGTGCCCAAGACCGAGCTGAACAACGAGAACCTGGAGGCCCTGGAGAAGGGCCTGCCCAACCTGCTCCAGCACGTGGACAACGTGAAGAACGTCTACGGCCTGCCCTGCGTGGTGGCCATCAACGCCTTCCCCACCGACACCAAGGCCGAGCTGGACCTGGTGGAGGCCAAGTGCAAGGAGCTGGGCGTCAACGTCCGCCTGTCTGAGGTTTGGGCCAAGGGCGGCGAGGGCGGCAAGGCCCTGGCCGAGGAGGTCATCCGTCTGGCCGAGGACAAGAGCCTGGATCACTTCCAGTTTGTCTACGACGCCGAGGACACCATTGAGAACAAGCTCAACGCCATCGCCACCAAGGTCTACCGCGCTGACGGCGTGACCATTGTGCCCGCCGCCAGGAAGCAGATCCAGCAGCTCACTGAGCTGGGCTTCGACAAGATGCCCATTTGCATGGCCAAGACTCAGTTCTCCTTCTCCGACGATCAGAACAAGATCGGCGCGCCCCGGGGCTTCAAGGTCACCATCCGCGAGGTCAAGGTCAACGCCGGCGCCGGCTTCCTGGTCGCCAAGACGGGCGACATCATGACCATGCCCGGCCTGCCCAAGGTGCCCGCCTCCGAGCGCATCGACATCGACGAGAACGGCGTTATCTCCGGCCTGTTCTAAGCGAAAGAAATTTGGAACCGGGCCGCTCCCCAAGGGAGCGGCCCGGTTTTTTTAAGAGCCGCCGCTTTGCGGCGGTTGGCCTCGAAACGCGCCTGCGGGCGCAGCCTTTGACAAGGGGGCCTTTGGAGCGAAAACGTACCAGTCAGCACCAAAAAACCCCCTTTGCATTACAAAAGGACACTTTCAAAAACCGCAGAACTGCGGCACTTTTAAGATTGATTAAACAGGGAGGCCGAACCCCGGCCCCCTGTTTTTTCATACCTCCAAGCGGCCCACCGCTGACCGCTCAAAAAATCCTATGGCCCGCAGGCCATCAAAGCGACGGCAATTCGCAGAATTGCCATGGAGCGTGCCACCTTATTCCCCGCCTTGCGCCCAGCTACCGACAATCGCCCAGCCGCCAGCCGTGGCGGGCCACCCAGCCGCCGACACACTCAACACGCCACTTTGTCAACAACAATAAAAAAACCGCTTGCGTATAAGGTCGAAATAGTGTAAAATATGTTTACGAGACAGCAGAAGCATAAAAGGCAGGCCAAGAGGGGTTGCCGCCCCTCAAGGCCCTATGCAGGAGGCTCCCTTAAGCCACAGTCCCACACAGCAGAAATTATCTGCGCCCAAAGCCCATTATAGCGGTTTTCCCGGCAATAATCAATGGGGAAATCAATGGCTTGTGTGCGTAGCTTCGGCGGTGTAGGGATTAAAACCCCTGCGCCGCTTTTGTTGTCTTGATGGGAACGCCTACGGGGGCCGGGAGTGTACCACCCCCAAAGGCTGAACCATTAAGACAGGGGGAGAAAACCCCTAAAAAACGAAGGAGAGAACGATATGAGTAAAAAATTGCTATCCCTTGCGCTGGCCCTGGTGATGTGCCTGGGGCTGACTATCCCGGCATTTGCGGCGGAATCCAAGTGGAAGGTGGAGGTAGTTGGCAAGACTGACGCTGAGATATCACTTGGAAAAAAGACCTTTACCGTCCGCGATTGGGTCATCTCCGGCACTTTTAAAGACGATGAATTTGATATGATTGGGAACATCTGGACCAAAACAGACAGCCACCAGTGGACGGCGGAAAATGTGTATGCCCTGTCAAAGGGCGATGAGGTGGTCTTTACCAAGGGCGGAGAGAGCTTCGAGGAATTCTACATGACGGCGTGGTCGGACCCGGATGGGGATGGCGTGTATGACCAGCTGATAGGGAACATAACCTCTGAGGATTATTCTTCTACGTTCCTGCCGGCCAACGCCGCCGGTCCTGTGCGTGACTTTTATGCGCAAACCTATACGCTCTTTTATATGCCCAGCCTCGGTTATTTGCAGCAGATGGGACGCACTCCCGATGGTTATGGAAGCTGGGACCTTACCGACACCGGCGGCGTTTCCCCGGTAACAGAACTGAAGATGAGCCCTGACTTCCTACTGGACATATATGGATCAAACACAATCGTAAATATTATGACCCCCGATAAAAGCTGGAACTGCACCATCCTCGTGGAGGGCAACACCACCCAGCCCACCGTTCCCACCGTGGGCGGCTTCACCGATGTGAAAACGGGTGATTACTTCGCTGACCCGGTGCTGTGGGCTGTGGAGAAGAAAATCACCGCTGGCACTTCTGCAACAACTTTCGCTCCCAATGCGACCTGTACCCAAAGTCAAATCCTGACATTCCTCTGGCGTGCCAAGGGTGAGCCGAAACCCACCGGAACCGTGAGCGGCACGCAATATTACGCTACCGCCGCACAGTGGGCCAAGGAACAGGGCTTGACTGACAATTTTTCCGCTGAGGCCGACTGCACCCGTGCTATGGTCGTGACCTACCTCTGGAAACTGGCAGGCAGTCCCAAGACTGGCACATCTAATTTCTCTGACGTACCCACCAATGCGGACTATGCGCAGGCTGTAGCATGGGCTGTGGAGCAGGATATCACCAGCGGCACCGGAAACGGGCAGTTCAGTCCCAATAGCACCTGCACCCGAGGCCAGATTGTGACCTTCCTCTATCGGGCGTTTGCAAAGTAAAATAACAAGAAAATCGAAAATGCGGAGCGTTCATGTCATGACAGGCATGGGCGCTCCGCAATTTATTTTTTCTTGTCTGTTTCGTGTCCGCTGTCCTGCGGACTGTTAGCGTGTCAACATTTTGTGCGGCGATTGCATGGTGAAGATGAACGAAACTTAAAAGTGCACTTTTAAAAAAGTCGTCGCTGTCAATCAGTTGTTCGAATACATCCACCATAATGGGCATGACAAGTAAATATCATCTTTTCTTCGTTATTTTGCCGAAATTAGATTTTAAAAAAAGAAAGAGAGCACCAAACCCCTCTGAAAAATTACCAAAATCAACACTGTTCAACGTGTGAAAAAGATGAACAAAAGATGAACAGAAATCATATGAGCAATTTTCAGCGTCAGCTTAAATTTTAGATGCTGACTCATGCGGTACCCTAGAGCAGTTGAAAGAATGTTAAAAAGTTATGAATTACTTATAATTTTGCGTAAAAACGGCAATTTGACATCGGAAAATGTTCATAGTAATATAAAGACAACAAGGGCCCTTGTTTAAATATAGTACCTATTCACTTTTGCCATCCGTTCGGGGACGCCCGGACAGAAGGCCCGCCATTAGAAAATATTTTTTTATTGTTAGGAGGCATTTTTCCATGAAAAATTCCAAAAAAAGGGAACTGTTCACCGTTTTAATGCTGATGCTTTTATCACTCGCTCTTATGGCGCTCATTATTGCCGACGAAGCTGGCAGCGTACCTATCCCCTTGGACGTGCTGTTTGTGAATATTTTTCTGGCTTTTGTTGGTGAAATTGTAATAGCTGCTTTTACAATACTTTTGATAATCTGCGTTCACTGGTACCAGCATCATCCATCTTTCGAGGCTTTAGAAACATCATTACATCTTTTCCTTGCCAAAAAGCGGCAAAATATAGCTTTGAAAAACGCACAGTATATTGCTCCTCCTCTCCAATTATTCCTCTGGCAAACGCTTTATCGCAACAGATTGGTTTTGGGTATTGACCCCGGCTCCGACATGAGGTCACTTTCTCCCCATGGCTGGCGTGCTGTCTATCGAAATAACACGGTCTATTATGTGTTTGAGCTGGTTATGAAAAATGCGCCGGGACAGGGCGAAAAAATCTTACAGCAGCTTGTCAATCAGTTTATTACTGCGGAATTGTTAAACTATGGCATTGACGGCCTTCCCTCATTCTATAACGGACGGACAGCAATCTATCTCGACCGCCTGATTTATGATGATGTGCGCCACGTTTTAATGTTTGATGTGCTCTATGTGGCCTCCGACAAAGCGGCTGCGGCTCTTACCAGCGCATGGGAACGTGACTTTCCCAAAGCCGCCGCGCCAGAAATGGATGTTTTTGACGATGAACTGTGAAAATCAGAAGCCAGATTTAAAGCTCTGTGTAGGAGTGGAGCAAACCGCGCTGACCGCTGGCCTTAAAATCCCCGTATGGGTGGACTTCTGTAATCCCCACCTGCTCCTGTCGGCTCCATCTGGAAGCGGAAAAACCTACTTACTGACTTGGTTATTGTCCCAGCTTGCCCAAAAACCCGGACAAGTGAATTTGGCAGACTTCAAGGGCCTTGATTTTATTGAAATGGACGGCTGTAAAAATTACTTTCGCCATGACGCTGTAGCTGATGCCCTGACCCTCGCATTTGACACTTTGCAAGAGCGTATGCACAATCCCAGCGCGGAAAACCTTCCCTTTTACTTCGTAGTAGACGAATGGGCCGGCTTCTTGTCCCTCTATGCCAAAAAGGAGCAAGACGTTTTTAAGCAAAAGATGGCCTCCATACTTATGCTTGGTAGGGGGGCCGGGGTGTTCGTCATTATGGCGCTTCAAAGGGCCGACGCCAATTATATCACAGGCAGAGACAACTTCGGCAATGCTCTGGGCCTTGGGAGGTTGAGTAATGAGTCAGTCCGTATGTTGTTCCCGGATGAGGCTGACCAAATCCAGCCCAAGGGCCGGGGACACGGATATCTGCGGACGGATGGCAAACCATTGCAGGAAATTGTGGTGCCACGGATACGGGACATGAAAAAGCTAAAGGAGCAAATCAGGGCAAAGCTGCAATAAGCAACAAGGGCGGTGGAATATCAATCCTCATTTAAGGAGCTGACCTAACGGCTATACGGGGAGAAAGGAGCCAATTATGGCGTACAATCTAAATGTGAATCTCGCAGCAGTAAACGGTGGAGTGGACTATGCCATTTTGACAGGGAAAAGTGAAATTTATCCATATGCGGACGGGAAAAAGAGCTCTGATGAACCTATCGGAATCAAGCTAACTCTTGCGCTCCAAAATTCCCGTCTATCACCTCTGACGGTGAAGTTCGACCATGACCCGTTACCCAGCGTTGAGGACGCGCAAATCGAAGCAGCTTGCAGCGCGTGTAAATTTCTTTTCGTTAAAATCCCCGATTGCAAGGTCAAGGTCTATTCCAGCTCCGGCAGTGGCCTTGGTATGAGCGCAACGGCTGAAACTGCGGAACTCGTAAGTCAAGGCAAGTAAGTTTGCCGGGCGGGTGGGCAGCGCAGCGCAGCGAGAGCTGCCCACCCTACCCCGCCGCCCCAAGGGGGCGGCTTGACTTGATATTTTAAGAACATTGGGCCGCGAGGCCAGAAAAGCAACGATGAAAGTAGAAAAAATACCAGACGTAAGACCAGCGCCCAAGGACGAAGTGACATTAAAGACTGCTGGAAACGTTATGGAAATACGCTATGCCAGCAACACGGCAGGCTCACCAATTCAAAAGCTGGATAAAGACCATGGGCTGGACACACGAACAGGAGAGGTCATAGACTACCAGCACAACCAAAACCGCGCCGGGGATATGGCAAGTGTAGCGCAAAGCCTGAAACGGCTGCGAGACTTGATAAACGCGAATCTGGAAAACCCAGACACAGCCCTGTGGGTGACGCTGACTTATGCGGAGAACATGACCGACACGAAACGGCTATACAAAGATTTTCACGCCTTCTGGAAACGCTTTCTCCGTTACTTGAAAAGAGAGGGCCACCCACGCGCAGAGTACATAGCCGCTGCCGAGCCACAAGGCCGTGGCGCATGGCATCTGCATCTTTTAGAAATATTTCCCAGCAAGGCCCCCTTCATCCCAAACGCACATATGGCAAAGCTATGGGGCCACGGCTTCACCAAGACCAAGAGCTTAAAGGGAGTGGACAACCCCGGCTTGTATCTGACGGCGTATCTGGGAGATATGGAATTAACAGAGGCATTGAGCAGCGGCATAAAGCGAGGGAAACTGGTGAAGGTAGAAGTAAAAGGCAAGCAAGAGAAAGCGATTGTAAAAGGGGCGCGATTGAAGTTATACCCGCCGGGCTTTAATCTGTACCGCTGTTCCCGAGGGGTAAAGCGCCCGGAAGTCTGTCAAATGACGGAACAAGAGGCCCAAGCAGAGGTCAACGGAATGTCTCTGACCTACGAAAAGACCATATCAATCACCGATGAGGGGGGGACGTTGCGAAATATCATCAATTACCGTACCTATACCAAACCAGCGGAGAGCGACAACAAAACACCTACTAAAACCGAACAAGAAACAAAATAAGCTGGAACTATCAGAAAAGCGAACAAAATCCGCCCGCCCACAAGGGCGGGCTACCTTTGAAAAAAACGAATCAAAAAAGACATATCATATAACTATCAAGAACAATCTGAAATAATAAAGACCTCCGCACCGTAACAAATGGAGGTTATATGAGCCTATTAGAGCACCGGCCCGACCTGTTGACAGTCCAGGAGGCCGCCGAGATACTACGGGCAGACCCCGCCCAGGTGGGCAGCTTCATCAGGTCCGGGGAAATCAGTTGTGCGGAAATCGCAGGAAAAACGTTAATCCCAAGGGCGTTTTTAGAGGATTTCATTGCAAAAAGTTGCAAGGTGTGTTATAATAAGGGTGTAGAGATAAGCACCCCCGCCCCTGACAGCCAGGAGGCACAGCACCTTGACAACTGCAAAGCGGATTGTACGCCATTTCAAGGAGAGATTGAGATGGCAAAAATCACCCGTACCGTCACTATAAACGGCGTTAAACACTGGATAAGGGCCAGCACAGAGCAGGAATACGCTGACAAGCTGCTGAAGCTGGTAGTCCCTCAGAGCGCCCCCAGCGCCGCCCCGGAGCCAGTCAAGCACCCTTTCGCTGATTACGCTATGACCTGGTTTGAGACCTACTCCAAGCCCAATATAGAAACCGTGACGGCCACCACCTACAAGCGGCAGCTCACCGGTCACATACTCCCCGCCTTTGAGGGGCTGGCCGTGGAGGACATCACCACCGATGACGTGCAGCGGCTCTTTAACAGCATGACCGGGGCCAAGACCTCCAAGGACAAAACTAAAATGGTCCTGAATCAAATCCTGGACGCCGCCGTGGAAGATGGCCTGATTGTCAAAAGTCCGTTGAAGTCTAAAAGAATCAAAATCACGGGCAAGGCCAGCCAGCCCACGGCCCCCTATACGGTGGAGCAAATGCGCTACCTTGTCCAGCATATCGGGGACATTCAAGATCCCGCAGACCGGGCCTATCTGGCGATCCAGGCCCTACACCCCCTACGCCTGGAAGAAGTGCTGGGACTGCAAGGGGCCGACATTGACCCAGAGAATGGAGCCATACATATTTGCCGGGCCGTGACCCACCCAGACCGCAACCAGCCCGAAGTCAAGGACACCAAGACCCGGAGCAGCGCCCGGACGATTGGCCTGTCTGCCCTGGCTGTCCCCTATCTTCCCCAAACCAAACCGGGAGAATTTGTGTTTGGCGGCAAGCGCCCCCTGTCCTATACCCAAGTTAGAAAGATGTGCAACCGAATCAAGCGGGACACAGGCTTTAGTGAGAACATCACGCCTATTCGTTTCCGTACTACCGTACTCACCGACCTGTACGACCAAACCAAGGACATAAAGCTGGCCCAGGCAGCGGCAGGACATACCACCTCAGCCATGACCCTACGCTACTATGTCAAGGGCCGGGAGACCATCAGCAAGGCCGCCGCAGTCGTTGACCGGGCCTACTCCGCATAGTTGCAGGAAATTTGCAGCGGCCCAAGCCTGGAAACCCTTGCGGCACAAGGGTTAGAAGCCCCTTGACCCCCTCAAAAATTGCAAAATCTTTTGCAAAAAGCCCATTTTTTCAGTAACGAGGTCTTTTGAGAAATTCAAATACCCCGAAAAAGTTGCATAAACAAAGAAAAACCGCCTAAATCTCTCGATTTAAGCGGTTTTTTGTGGAGCTGCTACCCAGATTTGAACTGGGGACCTCATCCTTACCAAAACGCCCCGGTCTATGTTACGGTGTACCCATTCATCCCCTCTTGTCCCGTTTCGTCCTTGTGCTACAAGGATTTTCTATTATTTCAGTTTATTTCGTCCCGCCAAATTTCACCTCAATTTAACCGTTTGTTGGAAGATTTGTTGGAAAATCTTTCGACCTCATTCTTTCCTATACCAGTATATAGGGGCCTTGCCAACCGGCAAGGCTCTATTTTTTGTTTCTACACCTTCAATTCCCGCCCACAAAAAATCCCGCCCCGAAAAATCAGGGTGGGATTTAGCAATCTACTATGATATACTTTTATCCTTTACAAGTGGCTATATGGTCTCTATATTTTTGGCATCCAAAGCACTGTGCACATACGAAATATTTGTGACAGGTAGAACAAAGTCCGTATCCAGAAGTACCGTTGGGATTAAACTGCCCGCCAACCTTTTGCATTAAAAAACCGCAGTTTTGACAATAAATATCTGTTTCTTTAGCTTTCTTTTGTTCGATGACCTTTTTCTGCGCTTCAACAGCCTTTCTTGCTGCAACAGTAGGTGAATCACTTGACGTAGCAGCGTCAGCAATAGCGTCCTGATATCGAGTATAGACTACAACTGCGTCGCTTCCGGTGTCGTTCCCAATTATAAAAGTGTGTTGCCAATCAACTGTTCCAACTCCGTTAACAATAACATTACCGTCTCCTGTGAAAACGGTATTATCACTCCATCCCATAAACGCACCACCACCGATAGGTCTAAAGCCCGCAGGAAGCGGAGTTGTTATTGCCACTGCCCAATGTCTTGAATCACCTGTGTCTACTGTAATGTATTCAATAATATCTCCAGGGCGTATTTTGGTATGATCTTCTAAAACGCGAACAGGATTTCCATATTTCCCAAAAATACTATCGCTCACCATTGCTGCAAAACCACCACAACCATACATACTATCTACATGGAAAAGTCCTAAAAGCTCTCTGACCGGGCCACCAATTCCACCTTTGGTATACCAATGATTATCGGGTGCGGTGGTATCAATATGTCCCCCATGACCATCTGGGGTATATTTTCCTCCCCATCCAGTTCCTATAGGATATTCTTGCTTTAATTCTTCAATAATCGCTAATATATTTTCATCTGTGAATGGTTTTCCATTTGGTAAAGTCTGAACTGAGATTTCAGGGGTGGTCGGTTCAGGGAGATTCGGATTCACCGCGCTCCCGTCTCCGGTGTTCCGCAGGTCGTTCAGCTTCCCCAGCACCACAGCCGCCTGAGCGCGGGACAGATTGCCACTACCGCCGAATGTACCCGCGCTGTCCATGCCGGACAGAACGCCGGTAGCCTTGGCCAGCAGTACAGGGCTTTGATACTTGTACTCAATATCCCAGAAATCCGGGGTGGTGTCCATCTGGTCAGCCCGCTCCTTGGGCGTGGGGATTTTCGCATTGATTTTATACAGCGTATTGAATACCACCAGCGCCATTTCGTAGCGGCTCATAGGCTGGCTCACAGCCCCCTCCAGGGTGGGGGTCTGCTCTATACGGGTCCCAAGCAAAAGGTCGTTCTGTGCGGCTATTGTGCAGGAAGGAGCGTACCAGGGAGAGGACGGGCCGGTATAGCTGGCAAGTTGTTCCGGGAAAAACGCGCTGACCAGCATAACACAGAATTGCGCATAGGTGACGTTGGCGTTGGGGGCAAACGTGCCGTCCGGGTTGCCGGAAATCCACTTGTTTTCTGCGGCCTTCTCAATGCTCACATAGCCCCAAAAGGATTTTGGCACGTCGGTGAAGGTTGGGGTCTCGTAGACAGCCAGCGCCGGGGCCACAAGGCTCAGGGACAAGGCCAGAGCAAGCGCAAGGCTCAGGATTCTCTTTTTCATGGTTTGGTTTTCCACTCCTTTTTCAATCTGTTCGGCGGTATGCGGCCCGCAGGGGGACGGGACTTCCCCCGCCCCCATTGGACCATCGGGGACCGCCGAAACGAAACAAAGCGGCGCAGGGATTCAAAGCCCCTACACCGCTAAAGCTACGCACACAAGCCGCTGGATTTTCCCATTGATTCTTGCCGGGAAAACCGGTATAATGGCTTTGGGCGCAGAAAATTCTGCTGTGTGGGACCACGCTTTAAGGGAGCTTCCTGCATAGGGGCGTTGGGGATTCGCGGTCCCCTTCGCCCTGCCTTTCATTTCGTTCGGCAAGTCCATTTTACATCATCCTGGAAAATTCCGCAAGGGCTTTTCCAACTTTGGCAAATAAGAAAATCAGATATTTTTTGAACGTGCACACTCAAATTCTGTTGATTCAGTTTTTGAATGTGCACGCTCATTTTTTATACTTCCACCATCCTCTCCATACAGTCCCCACAGAGGATGTTGACCTTCCGGGTTGCCCGGACGCTCTGGGAACACTTGGGGCAAATCAGCTTGCGGGTGGAACTGGGCCGCTTCTCCCCGCCTGGGGCCGTTCCCGGCTGGGCTGTGCCAGTGGCTCCCGTCCGCATAGCCGGGGGAAGGCTGTTCCGGCCTAGCAGAATTTCATTCCACCCTTTGTTAAGGGCGTACTCCACCAGATTGTCCCCTGGTGTGGTGTTCCACCCATACTGTCCGCAGGGGACGCAGGTAAGCCCGTGTTCCTCTGCTATGGCCTTAAATCGCTTGTTGTGGTACTTCCCGCCCCGGCTGACCTCTTTAATGTCGTGCTGGCGGCAGTACAGGTGAACCATTTCGTGGAGCATGGTGTCAAGCGTCTCCTCTATGGGGTAGTTGAGCACCTCTGCGGCGATGTTCAGCTCATAGGTTTTGTCGTCCTTCCTCTGCCAGATTTTAGAAACTGAGCAGTGGCCCATAGTCCCCGGCTTGCTCTGCACCGTGATAATCGGCGTGGGCAGTTCCCCGGCGAAAAAGTCTGCATTCAAGGAATTATAGATGTGCTCCAACTGGGATACCGCCCGGCTCATTTTCGTGGCCTGCTTCATAATTTCGTCAACCTCCCAAAATATCGAAGTGGTGTAGCACAGCTCGCTCGCGAGCTTGTGTCAACACCGCAGCATAGGCGGAACAGCCGGTCAGGGCTGGCCGCGCTTGCGCGGCCACTCCGCGAAAAAAATTCCTGGACCTTCATCTAAAAAATGAAAATCCAGGAATTATTTTCGGCCTTGACGGGCTGTGGAGACTATGCTATCCCCCGTAACCATCGATCGGTGAGGTTGGTCATAATGCGTGAGCTTGGATGATTAAAAATATTTTTTGGCAATATTTCTCCCGTATTTACCAGATAACAGGAAAAATCCGAACTATTTCGAGGCTTATAGTGTCGAAACAGCTCAAAGCAAGTCATTTCTTTGGAATTGGATTTCGCTCAACCGCATACTATACAGGCAGATAGCACTACTCCACCAAATGCAATTCTAACACGGAAGTGGTCAACTGTCAATAAAAAGAAAGGAGGTGTTTTGCATGACCAATTTATCTCCCGCTGGCCTCATCGTTGACAATCGCTGCCTCGGCAGTGAGTTCCTGGTCACCGATGTGGGCCCGTACTTCGCCTATGTGGACGGCCAGAGGACCGACAAGGTGGACGGCTACAAGTATGCGGCCATTCTGCCTAACCGCCAGTTCGCAAGACTGGATGTGAAGATCCCCGGTGCAAAGCTCCTGGACGTTCCCGCAGGACAGTACATCTCTGTTGCGTTCGATGACCTGGTGGTCAAGCTGTACTTCGACAACAATCGCCGGATTCAGCTGAC
>Ga0137310_100416_pt1 | contig 28600 bp, 27 predicted proteins | sample NAcewiD2O_June_2_FD_97183 | JGI IMG/M metagenome (GOLD analysis project Ga0137310, IMG submission 97183) | Mouse cecal microbial communities from Vienna, Austria - N-Acetylglucosamine amended D2O_June | ecosystem: Host-associated > Mammals > Digestive system > Large intestine > Cecum | place...
GAAGTCCTCCGTGCGGTCCACCCATGTGCCCATGGCGCGCAGCTCCTGGGCAAAGGCGGGGTCCTGGACCCGGACGAAGCACTCGTACTCGTGGGTGACGGTCTCGAAGAACTCTTCCCGGCCCCGGAAGAAGCAGAGGTCCTCCAAATGGCTGGTAAAGTCCGCCGGGTCGAAGACCTCCTTCCAGAGCCGCCAGGATTCCCGGAAGTTCTCCTTGTCAAAGGCGCTCGCCTCCTCCATGGTTAAGCCGTCCCCGGCCTGGTCCAAGAAGGCGTCCAGGCGCTTCTCGGCGGCCTCCCACTCCTCCTCGTAGGCCCGGTACTTCTCCGGGAGCTGATAGGGCCCCTCCTCTACCTCCCGGCCGAAGAGGTGGGTGATGTGCCGGAGGAGGATCTCCTTCGCCTCCGGCACCGCCCGGTAGAGGAGGCAGTTCTCCCAGAACTCCTCGCCATTGACATGGAGGCAGGCGTAGGAGCGGTACTCCCCGGCGAGGAAGGGGCGCAGCGCCTGCTCCAGCGCCCCGGGTCGGGCTCCGGGATACCCGCAGCGGTGGAGGGAGAACCGGTCCGCCCGCTGGAAGCAGAGCTCCACGAGCCGCCTCCAGTCCGCGCCCCCGATGGTGGCAGGGTCGGGCATGGCGGGCGTGATGACGGTGGGGGGATTGGTGGTCTGGTCGATTGTTATGACGCACTCCGGAAACTCCTCCGGGTTGGCAAAGGTCCAAATCTCGTTCATGGCGGTCCTCCTGTGAAAGATTTCCTGTTTATGATACCATGAACTGGGAAAGGATTGGATTACGTTCTTGTTACAAAAAACCGGCCCGGCCTGACGGCCGGACCGATGGATAGAAATGCGCTTACTTATCCCCCTCCATCAGCGCCTTGGCGCTGGTGGCGAGGCCCGCGAGGCCCTGGATCTCGCTGGGGATGATGATCTTGGTGGCCTTGCCGTCGGCGGCGGCCTGGAAGGCCTCCAGAGCCTTGATCTTGACCACCTGGTCGTTGGGGTTGGCGTCGTTGAGGAGCTTGATGGAGTCGGCCAGGGCCTGCTGGACCTTCAATATGGCCTCCGCCCTGCCCTCGGCCTCCAGGATGGCGGCCTGCTTGGCGGCGTCGGCCCGGAGGATGGCGGACTGCTTTTCGCCCTCGGCCACCAGGATCTGGCTCTCCTTCTGGCCCTGGGCCTGGAGGATGGCCTCCCGGCGCTCGCGCTCGGCCCGCATCTGCTTCTCCATGGAGTCCTGGATGTCCCGGGGCGGGATGATGTTCTTCAGCTCCACCCGGTTGACCTTGATGCCCCAGGGGTCCGTGGCCTCGTCCAGGATGGCGCGCATCTGGGTGTTGATGTGGTCCCGGCTGGTGAGGGACTGGTCCAGCTCCAGATCGCCGATGATGTTGCGCAGGGTGGTGGCGGTGAGGTTCTCGATGGCGCTCATGGGGTTCTCCACGCCGTAGGTATAGAGCTTGGGGTCGATGATCTGGAAATAGATGACGGTATCAATCTGCATGGTGACGTTGTCCTTGGTGATGACAGGCTGGGGGGCGAAATCCACCACCTGCTCCTTGAGGCTGACCCGCTTGGCCACCCGGTCCAGCAGGGGGAGCTTGACGTGGAGCCCCACGCCCCAGGTGGTGTGGTACGCGCCCAGACGCTCCACCACGAAGGCCTTCGACTGCTGGACCACATGGATATTGGCCACCAGCAATACCAGGATGATGACGCCGAGGATGATGAAAATGATAGGCATATTGACCCCTCCTTAAAGGTTGATGGACACATTATAACATATCCTTTTCAGGATTTCCACTGTTTTGTGCCCGGGACGACATAAATTTTTTCTATCAGCGCCAGCTCCCTCTTTCGTAGCCCTTGACAAGGAGGAGCTGTTCCGTTACTATAGAAAATATGGAGAATGTACAAGGCGGCGGCGGGGCGGAGGGAAAATTTTTGCTAAAATTTCCGTCAAATATCCCCCCTCTGCGCCTTGCAAATTTGAGGGATTTGCGCTATAGTGTGTATAGTTAAAAATATATCAATGAAGGAGGCTGTTCCCATGGACCATCTGGACCACATCCACGGTGAGCACACCCATGACCACGACCACGAGCACCCCCATACCCATGACCACGCCCACCCCCACGAGCACGGCCACGGCGGCGAGAAGACGGTGGCGGTGCTCCGCTATATGCTGGACCACAACGTCCACCACGCCGCGGAGCTGGGGGACCTGGCCAAGGAGTTTAGCGGCGAGGTTGCCCACCAGCTCATGCACGCCGTGGAGGCGTTCGACCAGGCCAACGGATATCTCTCCGCCGCCCTGGATATGCTGGAGAAGTAAGCCCAGCTCAATCTGAAAGGAGGACCGGCCCATGTGCCTTTCCACTGTCTACCGCAACGAGAAAGAGGACAGCAACATCCTCTGCCGCTTCGTGGCCACCATCACCGCCGAGGGGGACAAGCTCACCTTCGTGGACGTGATGGGGGAGGTCACCACCATCGCAGGCCGCCTGGTGCAGGCGGACCTCACCGCCGGGACCGTCATTGTGGCGGCGGAGTGAGCCATGCGGGAATACGAGCTCTGCTGTGAGATTTTCAACCAGTGCAGCAACAACCAGATGCGGGACGTCGATTTCCGGGAGGTGGAGACCGGCGACCCCGACGCCTACATCTCCGCTCTGGAGCCCAGGGCAGAGATCCAAAAGGAGGTCCTCGCCGGCGGCACGCTGGTCTACCACGTCAACGACAGCGGCCTGCTCAAGCGCTACTCCTTTACCCCTCTTTGAGAGATATCTATCTGGCGCCAAATAAGCGGCCGGCGGCATTACCTTGGGTAAGCAGTGATTGCCGGGCTCCCCGTGTTTTGTGCTGGACTGATATAATTCAGGAAACTACACAGCTTTTCTGAGAAATAAGAAGGAGGTATAAAACTATGGCAAAGGAAATCCGAAAGCTGGCTGCGGGCCTGCTGTCCCTTGCCTTGGCTTTGTGCGTACTCACGCTCCCTGCTGTAGCGGAGGACAGCGCAGAGGCGGACGCTGCTCTCTGCGCGGAAGAGGAGGGGATCTCTCCCCGCTATGTGGAGTGTCCGTCCTGCGGAGGCGCAGCAACAGTGTCAACAACCTGGCAGCCTCAGCTGGTTGGTGAGTTTACCGTCAAATGTGAACACTACAGATATAGTGACGACATTTGGGCTAGAGAAGTTGGACAGACCATGGAAAAATGCACCAACAGCCGTTGTGGATGGTATGACACATATGATACATCTATTCCGGTATTTGTTCGGTGCGCCGGTACCATGTAACTTTCTGATTTAAGGGGCTCAAAACCAGATACCCCACGGGGTACGGCCTACTCACCCGTACCCCCCTAGTTATTTGTTCACTGGCGGCATCGGCCGCTTGCAAATAAAATTTATTTTTCCGGAGGAATAACCTATCATGAATGTCGCAGATATTTTTGAAGAGAGAGCCGCGTTTTCCTTTGAAGTTTTCCCCCCCAAGACCGACGCGGGCATGGAGAAGCTGTGCGGCCAGGGCGGCGTCCTGGAGCAGCTCTACACCCTGAACCCTGACTACATCTCCTGCACCTACGGCGCGGGCGGGACCAACGTGGGCAAGAACCTGGAGGTCCTTGACAAGATCGCCAAGGACGGCAAGTGCGTCCCCGTCACCCACTTCACCTGCATCGGCAACACCCGGGAGGGCATGAAGGACCAGCTCCAGACCTATCTGGACCACGGCATCGACCACATGCTGGCCCTGCGGGGCGACCTGCCCTTCGGCTGGACCGGCACCGGCGGCGACCTGCACTACGCCACCGAGCTTGTCAAATTCGTGCGGGCGGAGTTCGGCGAGAAGTTCACCATCGCCGTGGCCGGCTCCCCTGAGGGACACATCGCCTGCCGCTCCCTGGAGGCGGACATCGGCTTCCTCAAGCAGAAGCAGGACGAGGGCGCAGACTACATCATGACCCAGCTCTGCTGGGACATGGACCAGTTCAAGCGCTGGCTGGAGGCCATCCGCAACGCCGGCATCTGGATGCCCGTGGACGTGGGCATCATGCCCATCCTGGACCAGGCCGCCACCATCAACATGGCCCTCAGCCGCAACGGCTGCGTCATGCCCCGCAAGCTCTGCGAGATCATCTCCAAGAACTGGATCTTCCCCAACCCCTTCTCCGTGGGCCTGAAGACCGCCAAGGGCGACGAGGCCTGCTTCGACGCCGACATCGAGGGCAAGAAGGCCAGCTTCAAGGAGGCCGGCATCGAGTACACCATCAACCAGATCGACGAGTACCGCGCCTGCGGCATCGACGGCATCCACCTCTACGCCCTCAACAAGTTCGACGACGTGGCCCGCATCGTCCGGGAGAGCGGCATCGTCGACCTCTAAGGCGTCTGTCTCTATCAGGGGACCGTGTAGGGGCGATCACTGCACGCCCCTCCGGATCATCCCAAGCACCCATGACAAAAGGAGGACAGCATTTATGGCACAAACCATCGCCTTCGCCGGAAAGGGCGGCGTAGGGAAGACCACCATCTGCGGGATGTTCATCGAATATCTCTGCGAGAAGAAGAACGGCCCCGTTTTGGCCGTGGACGCCGACGCCAACTCGAACCTCAACGAGGTCCTGGGCGTGGAGGTCCAGGACACCCTGGGGGACATCCGGGAGGACATGACCCGGGCGGAGATGGCCGTGGAGCAGGTCATCCCCAAGGGCATGACCAAGGCCGACTACGCCGAGATGCGCTTTTCCGACGCACTCACCGAGGCCGACGACTTCGACCTCCTGGTCATGGGCCGCACCCAGGGGAAGGGCTGCTACTGCTTCGTCAACGGCCTGCTCACCTCCCAGGTGTCCAAGTACGCCAAGAACTACCGCTACATCGTGGTGGACAACGAGGCGGGGCTGGAGCATCTGAGCCGGGGCGTTCTGCCCCAGGTGGACACCATCCTCCTGGTCAGCGACTGCTCCCGCCGGGGCGTCCAGGCCGCCGGGCGGCTCAGCGAGATGATCGTGGACCTGAAGCTGGGGGCCAAGGAGGTGGGCCTCATCATCAACCGTGCGCCGGGCGGCGAACTGAGCCCCGGCGTCCGGGAGGAGATTGAAAAGTACGGCATGAAGCTCATGGGCGTAGTGCCCCACGACGATACGGTCTACGAGTACGACGCCGAGGGGAAGCCCTCCGTCACCGTGCCCAAGGACAGCCCCGTCAAGCAGGCGGTGCGGAAGATTTTCGACCAGCTGACGCTGTGAGAGGAGGCCTTTATGGCCGCGAAGATCGTAAAAACAGAAAAGCTCCTCCGTCCGGCCTGTCGCCTCACCGGCCTGCGGTACACGGAGGCGGACCGGAAAAACGGGAGCTTCTCCCACAAGTGGGCGGAGTGGTTCAGCCAGGGCCTCTTCGCGCCCCTGGAGCAGGCCCCCCGGGACCCGGACGGCTTCCTCGACGGCTCCTATGTCGGGGCCATGCGGATGGCGGACGGGGGCTTCGAGTACTGGATCGGCATGTTCCTCCCCCAGGACGCCCCGGTCCCGGAGGGCTATGAGCACATGGACCTGCCGGAGGAGACCTGCGCCCTGTTCTGGATCTACGGGAGCGAGAGCAGCGGCGAGCTCTACGGCATGTCCGCCGAGGCCCTCTGTCAGGCGGAGCTGGACCGGCGGGGCTGGGTGCGTAAGGACGCCGGGTGGCACTTTGAGCGCTACAACTGCCCCCGCTTCACCACCCCCGACGCCCAGGGGAACGTCATCCTGGACTACGGCGTGCCCCTCGCCTCCGGGAAGTAGGGGAGCGCCCCGCTTTTGAAACGATCCCCCCGGCAGTGCCGGACGCCCCCGGCGGGACCGGCGAAAATCCGCCCGGGGCCAGTTCCAAAGAGGTTTCGCCCCACAGTGCTCCCTTTCCCGGAGCACGAGCGTTTGAAAGGAGTTGACAGGATGCAGGAAACCAATAACCCGGCCGCCGCCTCCACCGTGGAGTTTTCCCAGATCGCGCCGGACGTCACCGCCGGGGACTTCCTCTCCGGCAGGACCGGCATCATCCTCGGCTTCCCCGGCACCAACCAGGCCCTGGTGGACCTCTGGGGGGAAGGCTTCCAGCTGACCAGCCCCCTGGACGCCCCCAATGAGCTGGGCCGCTACTGTCAGGCCCGGGACCAGCTGGCCCAGTACATGTGGCGGGCCCTCATCACTGAGTACGTCCGCTTCGGCGCGGCCCCCGCAGTCTGCGCCTGGTATGACGACGCCGTCCAGGCCCGCCGGGAGGTCTTCATCGACCTCGCCGCCAAGGCCGTGGCCCTCCGTCAGGGCAAGATCACCGAGCCCGAGACCGGCTTCGTCCCCCTGGACCGCCTCCTGAAGGACCCGGCCCGGGCTGTGGTGGTGGAATCCAACGAGGCCCACGGCAAGGCCCCCGCCCCCGCCACCTTCGGCAGCCTCCACGTCCTCCCTGCCGCCGCGGACTTCATCTGCGCCGTCACCGGCGAGGCGAGCACCGTCCTGGTCAAGTTCGCCCTCGGCGACTGGAGGGACATGGAGCTCCTCCTGGGCACCGAGCTGCCCAAGGTCCTCCAGGGCTGGGAGCGCTACCGCGCACCCATCAAGCACCGGGAGCGTTCCCGCTACGACGCCGTGGGCATGGTGGGGTCCCCCATCGAGCACGGTGTCTACTCCAACTTCAATAACCACCGGGACATCTGCGACGCCGCCGGGCTCAACCTGGTCCAGGAGGAGCAGTACCTGTCCGCCTTCAACCCCAATATCTACATCGGCTTCTGCGAGAAGGGCATCCAGAAGGTCTGGAAGAAGCTGGGAATCTAAAGAAAGCGTACTGGGCGCGGTTCGCCGCCGCCTGGACCATACCCCGTTTTCCATCGTTTCCATATAGAGTCAATCAATTAAGAAGGGAGCAACTCACCATGCCATTCGCCAAAAAGCCCCAGGTCTTCAGCGCCAGGATTAACGAGCTGACACTGGGCACCGGAGACAAGGCCGTCACTCTGGGCGGTCAGAACGTCTTCAACCTCTACTCCTTCGACGCGGCCATGCCCAACTCCCCCAAGATCGGCATCGACGTGTCCGACGACCCCGTCCAGCCCAGCGAGGGCCTCACCGCTTTCTACGCCGGGTGCGACACTCTGGCCGACCGCGCCAAGAAGGCTGCGGCCCTGGAGGACGTGGACTTCGTCTGCATCCGCTTCGACCTGGCCGACCCCAACGGCGCGAATAAGTCCATCGAGGACTGCGTCGCCGACGCCAAGGCCGTGGCCGAGGCCGTCGACAAGCCCATCGTTGTCGCCGGGTGCAAAAACACCGAGAAGGACGCCGACCTCTTCGGCAAGGTCTCCGAGGCCCTCCAGGGGAAGAACATCCTGGTCCTCTCCGCCAAGGAGGAGAACTACAAGGGCGTCGCCGCCGGCGCAGGGCTCGCCTACGGTCAGAAGGTGGGCGCGGAATCCGCCGTGGACATCAACCTGGCCAAGCAGCTCAATGTCCTCATCACCCAGATGGGCGTGGACGGCAAGAACGTGGCCATGAACGTGGGCTCCGCCGCCGCGGGCTACGGCTTTGAGTATGTGGTCTCCACCCTGGAGCGCGTGAAGGCCGCCGCCCTCAGTCAGAACGACAACACCCTTCAAATGCCCATCATCACCCCTGTCGGCGTGGAGACCTGGGGCGTGAAGGAGTCCACTGCCCCCGAGAGCGAGAACCCCGAGTGGGGCGGCGCTGAGGAGCGCGGCATCGACATGGAGGTCGAGACCGCCGCCGCCTGCCTCGCCTACGGCAGCGACGCCGTCATCCTCAAGCACCCTGATTCTGTTTCCACCGTCGCGCGGCTGGTCGCCGCACTCATGTAAGGAGGGCCCGAACCATGGCATTGAAAGGTCTTGACATCTTTAAGCTCACCCCCAAAACCAACTGCAAGGACTGCGGCAACCCCACCTGCATGGCCTTCGCCATGAAGGTGGCCTCCGGGGCCATCCCCATCGAGAAGTGCCCCCACATGTCCGCCGAGGCCCTCTCCACCCTGAGCGAAGCCACCGCGCCCCCCATGAAGAGCTACAAGCTGGGCGATCTCTCCCTGGGCGGCGAGACCGTCCTCAGCCGCCACGAGAAGACCCTGGTCTCCAAGACCCTCTACGCCGGTTTTGTCTGCGACGCCCAGGAGGCCGCCGAGCAGGACCGCCTCATCGCCGCCATGCCCAAGGTGGACTACGAGCGCATCGGCGAGCGGATGTACCTGGAGACTGTCTACGTCAACCACGCCGGGAGCAAGAGCGCCGACGACTACGTGGCTCTGGTCAACAAGTGCAAGGCCCTGGGCCGTCCCATGGTCCTCTCCTGCACCGACGTGGAGGCCATGAAGGCCGCTGTCGCCGCCGCCGCTGGGTGCGACATCATCGTCCACGGCGCGACTGCCGAGAACTACGCCGACATGAGCGCCGTCGCCACGGGGGCCAAGGCCCTGCTGGGCGTCCGCGCGGACAGCATCGAGGCCCTCCACGAGCTGGTGGAGAAGCTGGAGGCCGCAGGGAACAAGAACCTCATCCTGGATGTCACCGGCGCGACCGTCAAGGAGACCTACGCCAACGCTGTCCAGGTCCGCCGCGCCGCCCTGAAGGACGGCGACCGGAGCTTCGGCTATCCCTCCATCGTGAACCTGGCCTCCCGGAATCTCGCTGGGGAGATCAAGGGCGACGCCCATCTGGAGGCCGCGCTCCTGAGCCTTTTCACCTGCAAATACGGCTCCATCGTGGTCTGCTCCGAGATGACCTACGCCAAGGCCCTGCCCCTGTACGGCCTGCGTCAGAACATCTTCACCGATCCCCAGAAGCCCATGAAGGTGGAGCCCGGCATCTACCCCATCAACGGCGCCGACGAGAACAGCCCCTGCTGCCTGACCGTGGACTTCGCTCTGACCTACTTCCTGGTCTCCGGCGAGCTGGAGCGGAGCAAGATGCCCGTGAACCTGCTCATCACCGACGCGTCCGGCATGTCCGTGCTGACCGCCTGGGCCGCGGGCAAGTTCTCCAGCTCCTCCATCAAGAAGTTCTTCGATGAGTTCGACATCAACAACAAGATCAAGAGCCGCGCCCTCATCATCCCCGGCAAGGTGGCCGTCATGAAGGGTGAGATCCAGGATAAGCTCCCCGACTGGAGTGTCATCGTGGGCACCACCGAGGCGGTCCAGCTGGTGAAGTACCTCCGCGACGAGGAGTGGAAGAAGAGCTATGTGGACAAGTCCGCCGCGGCTCCCGCCGCCGGTGAGGCCGCCGCGGAGCCCGCTCCCGCCCCCAAGAAGGTCCTCCCCGCGCCTCCCATCGTGGTCAAGGGCCCCTACATGATCGACGACAAGCCCGTCACCTACAAGGGCCACGACCCCAACGCCCAGACCTTCGTCACCATTGGCGAGCGCATCCACTGCATCTCCCCCGCCATCCGCAAGGCGATGGACACCTATGACGAGGCCCCCATCCTCAAGCGCGCCGCCGAGCAGATCGCCGCCGGTGCCACCTACCTGGATGTGAACATCGGGCCTGCCGAGAGCAACGGCCCCGAGCTCATGCAGTGGGCGGTCCAGCTGCTCCAGCAGAACTTCAACAACGTGCCCCTGGCCCTGGACACCGCCAACCAGAAAGCCATTGAGGCGGGCATCAAGGTCTATAACCGCACCAACGGCAAGCCCATCGTCAACTCCGCCGACGCCGGAAGCCGTATCAGCAACATCGACCTCGCCGCCGCCAACGACGCCATCGTCATCGCCCTCTGCTCCGCCGACGGTATCGCCAAGGACAACGAGGAGCGCATGATGCACTGCCACAACATGCTCGAGCGGGGATTGCACCTGGGCATGGAGAGCGACGACCTCTGGTTCGACCCCCTGTTCCTGGTCATCAAGGGAATGCAGGATAAGCAGATGGACGTGCTCAACGCCATCCGCGCCTTCTCCGAGGAGGGTCTGAAGAGCACCGGCGGCCTCTCCAACAACTCCAACGGAATGCCCAAGCACATCCGTCCCATCATGGACGCCGCGATGGTGGGCATGGCCATGACCATGGGTCTGACCAGCGCCATCGTCAACCCCTGCGACCTGCGCCTGATGGAGACCATCAAGAGCTGCGACATCATCAAGAACCACAACCTGTACGCGGATTCCTATCTGGAAATCTGATCTTGAATGCGGGGAGCGCCGTCCGAAGAAGGACGGCGCTCCTTTTTTTGCAGGCAGTTTCAAGCTTAGGCGCGAAGCGCGATGTGCGGGTCCAGGGGCTCAGCCCCTGGCAGGGTGCAGGGACGGAGTCCCTGCTGGGTCCAGGGCAACGCCCTGGCGGGTTTGGGCAGAGCCCAACATTCAAACGTCTCAAAAAGCACCGGGCTTTTGGCCCGGTGCTTTCGCAAAGCGTATCAATTTTTGGGGACCTTGACGGTCCACCCATAGGGGTCCTCCCGGCGTCCCCACTGGATGCCGGTGAGGGTGTCGTAGAGCTCCTGAGCGCAGGGGCCGATCTGTTCGCCGTTGACGGTGAACGCCTTGTCCTGGTAGGCGAAGGAGCCGATGGGGGAGATGACGGCGGCAGTGCCGCACCCCCAGGCTTCCTCCATAGCGCCGCTGGAGAGGGCGTCCATGACCTCGTCGACGCTGATGAGGCGCTCCTCCACCTCCAGCCCCTTGTCCCGGAGGAGCTGGATGCAGGAGCGGCGGGTGATGCCGGGCAGCACGGAGCCGGTGAGGGCGGGGGTGACGACCTTACCGCCGATCTTGAACATGACGTTCATGCCGCCCACCTCCTCAATATACTTGCGGTGGACGCCGTCCAGCCAGAGAACCTGACTGTAGCCCTTTTTCTCGGCCCTGGCGGCGGCGCGGTTGGCGGCGGCGTAGTTCCCGCCGCACTTGGCGTAGCCGGTGCCGCCCCGGACGGCCCGGACGTCCTGGTCCTCAATGAGGATGCTGACGGGCCTGAGCCCCCCGGAGAGGTAGCTCCCCACGGGGGAGAGGATGATGAGCATCTTCGCCTTGCCGATGGAGTGGAGGCCCAGGTCGATGTCCGTGCAGATCTCAAAGGGCCGGATATAGAGGGAGGCGCTGGGGACGGCGGGGGTCCACTCCTGGTCCAGCGCCACCAGCTGGAGGAGGGCGCTCAAAAGGAAGTCGGGGTCAAAGTCGGGCAGCTGGATGCGCTCGGCGCTGTCCCGCATCCGCTGCATGTTGTCCATGGGGCGGAAGAGCTGGACGGAGCCGTCCTCGGTGCGGTAGGCCTTGAGGCCCTCAAAGACCTCCGCGCCGTAGTGGAACACGGCGGCGCCGGGGTGGATGCGGAGGTCGTCCAGGGGGACGATTTCCGCGTCGTGCCAGCCGCGCTCCGTGTCGTAGTCCATGGTGAACATGTGGTCGGTGAATACCGTGCCGAAGCCCAGCTTGGTGGGGTCGGCGGGCTTGGGGCGGGGGGAGGTGGTGCGGGTAATCTTGATATCCATTGTCTTTCGCTCCCTTGTTTTCCAATTTTCCCTGTCAGACATAGCCTGTCTGTTGACGATAGGGACGTTCCCTTTTATTATAGGCCCGTCCACCGTCCTTGACAAGAGGAATGTTGTCCAAAACAGAGAGCCGCGATTTCCCGATTTAAAGTGATATCGCCCGCCTCTGGGCTCCACGCCCTCCAGGAACGCCCCCAGGTCCACGCCGCAGGGCTTCGCCAAGGCCAGGAGATTGGCGGACCTTCTGCTCCTCCGCCCGGCGCGGGGCGCGGTTTCGGAGCATCCGGACCTAAAGTAGAGCACAGAGGCCAGGAAGGCGAAAAAGGCCCCCATCCTCAGAGAGGACGGGGGCCCTTCGCCCTATGTAGGGATCACTCAGCCTTGATGGCTTCCACGGGGCAGTTGGCGGCGCAGGCACCGCAGTCGACACACTTGTCAGCGTCGATCACATACTGACTGTCGGCCTGGGAAATGGCGTCCACGGGGCAGTTCTCGGCACAGGTGCCGCAGCTGACGCAGGCGTCGGTGATCTTGTGAGCCATGAAGCATTACCTCCTATCAGAATGGTACCCCTATTGTAACATGAAGTTCAAAAAAAGCAAGGGGAATTTTTTCTCAGCGGGGAATTGAAGAAAAAACAGGAAAAACCCTCTTGACGCGGGCCCTTGGTCATGCTATAATTAAAAACTGCGTGGCACCAGCCTGCGCGATTTTGTGCGCAATTCGGCGCGCATCCAGGAGGAATCGATTTGCTCATCGAGCATCTGCGCTCCGGAAAGAAGGTCGTGGGCGCAAACCAGTGCGCCCGGGCCGTCCGGGACGGCTTGGCCAGGGAGGTCTTCCTCGCCCTGGACGCCGACCCGGCCCTCACCGCGCCCCTGGCACAGCAGTGCCTCCGGCAGAGCATCCCCGTGGTCACCCAGTACACCAAAGAGGAGCTGGGCCGGGCCGCGGGCATCCAGGTGAGCGCGGCGGTAATCGCGCTCCTGGAAAAATTTTGAATGAGTTTGGTTTTTTCGGGATATTTTTCGATATCCTGTAAAAAATATATTGAGCGGCGAAGTCCGCCATCTTTTCAGAAAGGAGAAAACTATGCCTACTTTTAACCAGTTGGTCCGCAAGGGCCGTCAGCAGAGCACGGACAAGTCCAAGTCCCCGGCCATGCAGTACGGGCTCAACACCCTCAAGAACAAGGAGACCGACCTGCCCTCCCCCCAGAAGCGGGGCGTGTGCACCGCCGTCCGTACCCAGACCCCCAAGAAGCCCAACTCCGCCCTGCGGAAGATCGCCCGTGTGCGCCTGACCAACGGCTACGAGGTCACCGCCTATATCCCCGGTGTGGGTCACTCCCTCCAGGAGCACTCCGTGGTCATGATCCGCGGCGGCCGTGTCAAGGACCTGCCCGGCGTCCGTTACCACATCATCCGCGGTACGCTGGACACCCAGGGCGTCCAAGGCCGTATGCAGGCCCGCTCCAAGTACGGCGCAAAGCGCCCGAAGTCCAAGTAACTTGGAGCAAACGAAGCTTTGCCAGACCAGGTTAGCATAGTTTTCATTCAGATAAACTGTGAGAGCCCTCTTTGGCAGGCCGGACGCCAAGGAAGCGGGACCGTCATTTTCCGCTTCGCGGACCGCCGCCTATGGCGGCTAGACGACCGGTCCCCCAAGCCGGCGCAGGGCGCCGCCTTGGTGAGTACCTATGATTTCATAGAATTTTAATGAAGGAGGGAAGCATTGTGCCCAGAAGAGGTAACGTTCCCAAAAGAGAGATTTTGCCCGACCCCATCTACAACAGCGTGCTGGTGACGAAGCTCGTCAACTCCATCATGCTCGATGGCAAGAAGGGCGTGGCTCAGAAGGTGGTCTACGGCGCCTTCGATATGGTCAAGGAGAAGACCGGCAAGGAGCCCCTGGAGGTCTTCACCACCGCTATGGACAACATCATGCCCAGCCTGGAGGTCAAGGCCCGCCGTGTGGGCGGCGCCACCTACCAGGTGCCCATGGACGTCCGTCCCGCCCGGCGGCAGACGCTGGGCCTCCGCTGGCTGACCAGCTATTCCCGCTCCCGCAGTGAGCGGACCATGGCCGAGCGTCTGGCCAACGAGATCATGGACGCGGCAAACAACACCGGCTCCGCTGTGAAAAAGCGGGAGGATACCCACAAGATGGCCGAATCCAACAAGGCATTCGCCCATTTCCGTTGGTAAGTTAGGAGGAGCAGTATGCCGAGAAAGGTATCACTGGAAAACACAAGGAATATCGGCATTATGGCTCACATTGATGCAGGAAAGACCACCACGACCGAGCGCATCCTGTATTATACCGGTGTGAACTATAAGATCGGTGAGACCCATGAGGGCACCGCCACCATGGACTGGATGGCCCAGGAGCAGGAGCGGGGCATCACTATCACCTCCGCCGCCACCACCTGCTACTGGTCGGGGATGCGAAGCCAATTCCCCCAGACCCGCATCAACATCATCGACACACCGGGCCATGTGGACTTCACCGTTGAGGTGGAGCGCTCCCTGCGCGTTCTCGACGGCTCTGTGACCGTCATGTGCGCCAAGGGCGGCGTTGAGCCCCAGTCCGAGACCGTCTGGAGACAGGCGGACCACTACAAGGTCCCCCGCATGATCTACGTCAACAAGATGGACATCATGGGTGCGGACTTCTACAACGTGCTGCGCATGATCGATGATCGCCTCAAGTGCAATGCCGTGCCCATCCAGCTCCCCATTGGCAAGGAGGCGGATTTCCGCGGCATCATCGACCTGGTGGAGATGAAAGCCTATATCTACCACGACGACCTGGGAAAGGACATCAGCGAGGAGGACATCCCCGCCGATATGGCGGAGCTCTCCGCCGAGTACCACGAGAAGCTCCTGGACGCCGTCAGCATGTTCGACGATGAGATCATGGAGATGTACCTGGAGGGTCAGGACATCCCCAAGGACCGCATCCGCAAGGCCATCCGCCAGGCGACCTGCGCGGTGGAGATGATCCCCGTCACCTGCGGCACATCCTACCGCAACAAGGGCATCCAGCGCCTGCTGGACGCCATCGTGGACTATATGCCCTCGCCCCTGGACATCCCGCCCATCACGGGCGTGAACCCCAAGACCGAGGAGGAGGAGGAGCGCCCCTCCGACGACAACGCCCCCTTCTCCGCCCTGGCCTTCAAGATCATGACCGACCCCTATGTAGGCCGCCTGAGCTTCGTCCGGGTCTACTCCGGTACCCTGAGCACCGGCACCTCCGTGCTCAACTCCACTAAGGGACAGAAGGAGCGCATCGGCCGCATTTTGCAGATGCACGCCAACCACCGGGAGGACATCGAGACCATGTACTCCGGCGACATCGCCGGCGTCATCGGCCTGAAGAACTCCACCACCGGCGACACCCTCTGCGATGACAAGCACCCCATCATTCTGGAGTCCATGGAGTTCCCCGAGCCGGTCATCCGCGTGGCTATCGAGCCCAAGACCAAGGCAGGCCAGGAGAAGATGGGCATCGCCCTGATGAAGCTGGCCGAGGAGGACCCCACCTTCAAGACCTACACCGACGAGGAGACCGGGCAGACCATCATCGCCGGCATGGGCGAGCTGCACCTGGAGATCATCGTCGACCGCCTCCTCCGGGAGTACAAGGTGGAGGCCAACGTGGGCGCGCCCCAGGTGGCCTACAAGGAGACCATCAAAAAGAGCGTCCAGCAGGACACCAAGTACGCCCGCCAGTCCGGCGGCAAGGGCCAGTATGGTCACGTCAAGATCCGCGTGGAGCCCAACGAATCCGGCAAGGGCTACGAGTTCGTCAACGAAGTCGTGGGCGGCGCGGTGCCCAAGGAGTATATCCCCGCCGTTGACGCGGGCATCCAGGGCGCCATGCTCTCCGGCGTTCTCGCCGGATACCCGGTGGTGGACGTGAAGGTCACCCTCTACGACGGGAGCTACCACGAGGTGGACTCCTCCGAGATGGCCTTCAAGATCGCCGGTTCCATGGCCTTCAAGGAGGCCTGCCAGAAGGCGGACCCCACCCTGATGGAGCCCATCATGAAGGTCAGCGTCATCGTCCCCGACGAGTACCTGGGCAACGTCATCGGCGACCTCAACAGCCGCCGCGGACAGATCCAGGGCCAGGAGAACCGCTCCGGCGCCGTCCAGGTGGACGCCCTGGTGCCCCTGGGCGAGATGTTCGGCTATGCCACGGACCTGCGCTCCCGCACCCAGGGCCGCGGACAGTACACCATGGAGCCCCACAGCTACCTGGAGATTCCCAAGAGCATCCGGGAGAAGATCATCGACCAGCGCATGAGCGCGCGGGCGATGAAGTGAGGCAGATTTTTCAAAAATTATGCCTGCGGGCCCGTTTTTAGGATTGCTTTTTCTTCCAACTTGTTGTAAAATAGCACCATGATAAACGCGGCAGGCTGACCCACAACAATTATTTAACCGTTTAAGGAGGATTTTCCCAATGGCCAAGCAAAAATTTGAGAGAAGCAAGCCCCATGTCAACATCGGCACCATCGGCCACGTTGACCACGGCAAGACCACTCTGACCGCCGCCATCACCAAGTTCCTGGCCTTCCAGGGCAAGGCGGACTACACCGACTACTCCAGCATCGACAAGGCTCCCGAGGAGCGCGAGCGCGGCATCACCATCAACACCGCCCACGTCGAGTATGAGACCGATGCCCGCCACTACGCCCACGTTGACTGCCCGGGCCACGCCGACTATATCAAGAACATGATCACCGGCGCCGCTCAGATGGACGGCGCGATCCTGGTCATCGCCGCCACCGACGGCCCCATGGCCCAGACCAAGGAGCACATCCTGCTGGCCCGTCAGGTGGGCGTGCCCGCCATCGTGGTCTTCCTCAACAAGTGCGACCAGGTCGACGATGAGGAGCTGCTGGAGCTGGTGGAGATGGAGGTCCGCGAGACCCTGAGCTTCTACGAGTTCCCCGGCGACGACATCCCCATCATCAAGGGCTCCGCTCTGAACGCTCTGGTCAGCGAGAGTACCGACCCCAACGCCCCCGAGTACGCCTGCATCAAGGAGCTCATGGACGCTGTCGACAACTATATCCCCACCCCCGACCGCAAGGCCGACATGCCCTTCCTGATGCCCGTTGAGGACGTGTTCACCATCTCCGGCCGCGGCACCGTGGCCACCGGCCGTGTGGAGCGCGGCCAGCTGAAGGCCGGCGAGACCGTCGAGATCGTGGGCCTCACCGACGAGAAGCGCACCACCGTCGTCACCAGCATGGAGATGTTCCACAAGACCCTGGATTATGTTGAGGCCGGCGACAACGCTGGCTGCCTGCTCCGCGGCGTGGCCAAGACCGACATCGAGCGCGGCCAGGTCCTCTGCAAGCCCGGCTCCATCCATCCCCACACCAAGTTCGTCGGCCAGGTCTACGTCCTGAGCAAGGACGAGGGCGGCCGTCACACCCCCTTCTTCAACAACTACCGTCCCCAGTTCTACTTCCGTACCACCGACGTGACCGGCGTCATCTCCCTGCCCGACGGCGTTGAGATGTGCATGCCCGGCGACAACGTGGACATGAAGGTCGAGCTCATCACCCCCATCGCCATCGAGAAGGGCCTGCGCTTCGCTATCCGCGAGGGTGGCCGCACCGTTGGCTCCGGCGTGGTCATCGAGATCGACGAGTAATCTCAAAGTCCTGCGCGTTTGAAGGCGGCTGTCCTTTCGGATAGCCGCCTTTTTACGGCGCGGGGACGGCTGGAAAGTTGGCATGGCGCTCGATGAAGGAGAGGTCGTACCATCCCCCCGCAGGATTGCCTCATACTGGGCCATCATAGGCGAGTAGCGCGGGTCCCGGTCGAAGTTCGGGAAGGGGACCAGGTCCCCAAAGTCCACCCGGTCCGGGCGCTGGGGGACGATTTCGCCGCCGCTCCCGGCGAGGAACAGCGAGAGGGCAAGGGAAATCACCAGCGCCGCCTTGTATCCAGCTCTTGTCATCCATCCGGCCTCCTGTCTGAGCATCTGTCAGTTCAGTATAGCAGGGGGCTTGTCCGCAGTCAAGTCCTCTGCGACCTTACAAAACTGTAAGCAATCCCCCCGTTTTGTAAGCCAAACCGATGGAACGGCGGCGTCTCCGGCGGTATAATGGTCCCGCAAAGCAAAACAAGGAGGCGCAGGCACATGAAAAAAGGCAAGCTCCTGCTGGCCGTCATCGGCGGCGCGGCGCTGTTTCTGGTGGTGGCTGCCGGCACGATGGGGATGCTCTTCCAGGCCACCGGCGAGAACGCCGTCAGCTGGTACGGCCGCATCGACAACGACCTGGTGGAGCCCATCACTCCCCACGGCGGTATGAACTACCGCTACAGCCTCGTAGTCTATGGCGCCGACGGCGGAAGGAGGTCCCTGGACCTGGACACCTCCCGGGTGCTCAAGGACGGGGCGTTCATCCGCATCGAGGTGGCCCCCATCCGGGGCGTCATCAGCTGGGAGGAGATGCAGTACGAGCAGCTCCCCGCCGCGGTGCAGGGGAAATACGAGCCGTGAGGAAGAGGGGGGCAAAAGCCTCCCTCTTCTTTTGGGAAAGAGACCAAAGAACCCGCCGTCTTTTGTAGCGTTTTCACATAGAAATTTCCAACAGCCTGTGATATAATCACCCTTACGGCCCTTGTGCCGGGACTACAATCAAGAGGAAACATACATGGAAGAACATCGAATGGTCATCGGGCTGCCTCAGGGACTGCTGTACTACCGCTATGGGGCGCTCTGGCAGACCTTTTTCAACGAGCTGGGCATCGAGACAGTGCTCAGCGGCCCCACGGACCGGAGGATCATGGACGCAGGCGCGGCCCTGTCCATTGACGAGGCGTGCCTGTCCCTGAAAATTTTCCTGGGCCATGTGGCGGCCCTGGCGGGACGCTGCGACTATGTGCTGGTCCCCCGGGTCAGCAGTTTCGGGCGGCACCGCAACATGTGTACCCGCTTTGAGGCCCTGCCCGACCTGACAGGGAACGTCTTCCGGGGGAAGGGGGTCAAGGTCCTCTCCTACGAGGTGGACGTCCTCTCGCGGAAGGGGGAGGAGGCCGCGTTCCTCTCCATGGCCGGGGGGCTGGGCCGCTCCCTCCGGGAGGTCCACCGGGCCTACCGTCAGGCCAAGAAGGAGGACCAGGCCCGCCGGAAAGCCGCCGTCCGGGCGGAGGAGCAGCTCTACAAGAGCGAGGGCATCAAGGTCCTCATCGCCGCCCACAGCTACGTGGTGGAGGACCCCTATATCGGCCGCGCCGTGACCGGCTATCTGAAAAAAAGCGGGGTCATCCCCATCCGGGCGGACGTGGTGGACCGGGACGAGGCCCTCAAGTGGAGCCAGGACATCTCCCTGACCTGCAAGTGGGAGATGAGCCGGGAGATTGTGGGCAGCGTGGCCATGCACGAGCACAAGGTGGACGGCATCATCCTCCTGAGCGCCTTCCCCTGCGGGCCCGACGCCATGGTCAACGAGCTCATCAGCCGCCGGGTCAGGGACGTGCCTATGCTGAACCTGGTCCTGGACAGCCAGAGCGGCACCGCCGGCGTGGAGACCCGGCTGGAGAGCTTCGTGGATATCATCCGATTCAAGGAGGGGAAGCTGTGAAGGACGCTATGGAACAAAAGAAGATCTCCTTCCCCCGGTACGCGGAGTATAACTGCGCCTTCAAATACATCGTGGAGCAGGCCCTGGGGTGCAAGTATGTCATGCCCCCCGCCCTCACCAAGCGGACCATGGAGCTGGGGGCCAAGTACAGCCCCGAGTTCGTCTGCACCCCCTTCAAGACCACCCTGGGGAACATGATCGAGAGCCTGGAGGCCGGGGCGGACACCCTGCTCATGACCCACGGCCTCTGCCGCCTGGGGTACTACGGGGAGCTCCAGGAGCAGATCTTGAAGGACCTGGGGTATAAGTTCGACTTCATCAACCTCTCCGAGTACGACATGAGCAAGAAGAAGGAGTATATCCGCATCGTCCGCCGCATCAACCCCAGGGTGAACCCGGCCAAGTTCCTGGCGGAGTTCATGGAGGGGGTGCGGATGGTGGAGTACCTGGACGAGCTGACCGGGGAGTACTACAAGAACCGGGGGTTCGATGCCTCCGGCGGAGATTATGACCAGGCTTACCGGGAGTTTCTCACCGCCATGTACACCGCCCGGTGCCGGGCCGACGTGGAGGAGGGCTACCGCGCCGCGAGGCGGGCCGTGCAGGCCGTGCCCATTGAGAAGCCTCTCCGGCCCCTGCGGGTGGGGCTGGTGGGGGAGTTCTACACGGTCATGGACGCCTTCTCCAACCTGGAGCTGGAGCGCAAGCTCTCCGGCATGGGCGTGGAGGTCCACCGGTGGATGAACGTCACCCACCAGTTCCTCCAGTACAGCGGCGGGCAGAAGAACATGCACGTGAAGATCGAAGACCTCTGCCGCTACGAGATGGGCCCCACCTCCACGGCCAACATCTGGTACGCCCGTGAGTGTGCCGAGCGGGGCTTTGACGGCATCATCCACATCAAATCCGCCGCCTGCACGCCGGAGATCGACGTCATGCCCGTGCTCCAGAACATCAGCGCGGACTACAAGATCCCCGTGCTCTACCTCACCTACGACGCCCAGACCAGCGATGTGGGGCTTATGACCCGGCTGGAGGCGTTCTATGACATGATCGATATGAGAAAGAAGGTACTGTGACTTGGAAGAGGCATATCTTGGCATCGACGTGGGGTCCATCTCCACAAAGGGCGTTATCATCGGCAGGGACAACGATATCCTGGCCGGGGAGTATATCTGGACCCAGGGGGACCCCATCGGCGCGGTGAAAGAGCTCCTGCGCCGCCTGGAGGGGCAGTTTGACAAGGGCCGCTATCAGATCGTCGCCACCGGCACCACCGGCAGCGCCCGGAAGCTGGTGGGGGCCATCGTGGGGGCCACCATGGTGAAAAACGAGATCACCGCCCACGCCGTGGGCACCACCACCTTCCACCCCGACGTGCGCACCATCCTGGAGATCGGGGGGCAGGACTCCAAGATCATCCTGGTGGAGAACGGCGTGGCCGTGGACTACGCCATGAACACCCTCTGCGCCGCCGGAACGGGGGCCTTCCTCTCCAGCCAGGCCAAGCGCCTGGGCATCGAGGTGGAGGAGATCGGCGCGTACGCTCTGCGCTCGGAGCACCCCACTCCCATTGCAGCCCGATGCACCGTGTTCGCCGAGTCGGACCTGGTCCACAAGATCCAGATGGGCCACCCCAGGGAGGACATCATCGCCGGGGTCTGCAACGCCGTGGTGGCAAACTACCTCAGCAACGTGGGCAAGGGGAAGAAGATCCTCTCCCCCGTGGTCTTCCAGGGGGGCGTCAGCAAGAACGAGGGCGTAGTGGCCGCCTTTGAGCGGACCCTGGGCTGTAAGGTCATCGTGGACCCCAACGGGCACCTGATGGGGGCCCTGGGCGTGGCGATCTTGGCCCGGAAGGGCAGCGGGCGGCAGAAGTTCGACTTCGCCGTGGAGAACATGGAGTTTCGCACCCGGGAGGCCAGCTGCGGCGGGTGCTCCAACAACTGCGAGATCATCTGCGTCTACCGGGGCGATAAGCTCATCGACTCCTGGGGCAACCGCTGTGAGCGGGGGGCCAAGGTGCGGTAACGAAAACAGGGCGGCCCGGAGGGAAGTGCTCCCTCCGGGCCGTTTTACTTCTCATCAAGCACCGCAATCTCTGTATTTTTCCAGCAGTTCGCTGTATCCCGGCACGTCCTTAAGGGAGCGGTGCGGCAGAGAGCGGGAGAGAGGATTAACCGGCGGTTATTTTTCAGGGAAATTGCACTTTGCGGTGCAATTTTTTTGCCTTTTGTGTGAAGATATAGGAGATATTTTCATATAAGGGGGATTTGATTTGCGGATTACGGAAAAGGAGCTCCAGCGCTTCGTCCAGCGCCTGCGGCAGGAGGAGAAAAGCGGGGCTACGGTCGAGAAGTACTGCCGGGAGGCGGCGCGGTTTGCCTGCTGGCTGGACGGACGGGATGCTGTGAAAGATCTGGCTTTAGCCTACAAAGCGGTGTTGGTCCGGGAACGGGCCCCCGCGGGGGTCAACGGGGCCGTGGCGGCGCTCAACCGCTTATTTTCATTTCTGGGACTGGACGAGTGCCGGTTAAAAGCCGTCAAGGTCCAGCGGCGGATCTTCAGCGACGAGGCGCGGGAGCTCACCCGGGCGGAGTACCGGCGGCTTTTGGACGCTGCCAAGAGGAGGAACAACCGGAGGCTTCTGCTGGTCATGGAGACCATCTGCGCCACCGGGATCCGGGTGTCGGAACTGCGGTTCTTTACCGTGGAAGCTGCGGGGCGGGGACGGGTCGAGGTGACGAACAAGGGGAAGACCCGGACCGTTTTCCTGCCGGGGAAGCTGCAAAAGGTCCTGCTCAAGTACGCGAAAGAGCAAAAAATTACCGCCGGGGCGATTTTTATCACCCGGGGCGGGAAGCCTCTGGACCGGAGCAATATCTGGCACGATATGAAGGCGCTGTGCGCTGATGCCCACGTGGAGGAGAGCAAGGTCTTTCCCCACAACCTGCGCCACCTCTTTGCCCGCACCTACTATTCGCTGGAGAAGGATATCGTGCGTCTGGCGGATATTTTGGGGCACTCCAGCGTGGACACCACCCGGATCTACACCATGGAGTCCGGGTTCACCCATCGGAGGCAGTTGGAGAAGATGCGGCTGGTGATTTGACGGGGATCGACCGGAAAATGAAAAGCACCACGGAATTACTGTTCCGTGGTGAACATACCCATACATAGGGCTTGATTGGCTGTAGTATAGCATCAATCAAGCGAAATTGCAAGAGGAAATTTCAAATTTTTCCACAATAAATTCAGGTCAGCTTTAAAAATTCTGTGAAAGCTGACCCTACGGTTGCATTATTTCGAGCAACCTCCTGGATTTTGGCCCTTACTACCACGGAACAGTAATTCCGTAGTAAGAGAAAGGTTTAGGAGGAAATCGTTGCAATGAAGAAACGACTACTTTCAAGTTTGCTGGCGCTGTGCCTGATGCTGGCGCTGGTGCCGGGGACGGCGCTGGCGGCAGGTGATTCAGGAGGAAAAACCTCTGGCGGCAGTGAGGCGGCTCTCCCCAAGCTGCCCACGCCCAAGAATCTGCGGTGGAATAAAGACGGATGGATCTATTGGAACATTGAGGATAACAGTGAGACAAAGTTCAGGTTTGCCCTCTATCGCGAAGGAGAGAGCGAGCCTGTGATGACTTCTCAAGGTCAGCCCGCTGATGGAGAGTTCCGCACGAGTTTTTCTCTTGGTGACTTTGCTGATAACTGCGAGGTTTTCGGCAGCGGTACCTACTATTTTACAGTTCAAAGTGTTGGCGACGGTGTGCATTCGGCAGACAGTGAAATAGCAGCTTCACCGAAATTTGTTTACGCCGTTCCTTCACAAAAACTGGAGGCACCTTCCTCTGATTCTCTCGTCTGGAAGTGGCCCTATGCCACATGGACGCCTCTGACGGACTCGGAGAAGGTCCTGATGTATAGTGTGGAAGTATACTATTCCAAAACTGAAGGCGGCAAACCCGTCCGTGCTATGGGATTTGGTAATCCCAGCAATCTCTCTGGGTCCCACCGCATCGACTCTATTGCGTCAGACTACGGCGAAGGCTATTACTATTTTAGGGTCCATACAGAGAGTAAAGATATCGGCACGATAAGCACAAGTGACTGGTCTGAATTTAGCCCCGCCTATCACTACACCGGCGAGGACACCCGCATCAAGCTGTCCACCCCGACAGACCTGCGCTGGGATACGGAGGGCGATAACAGCGGCTTTGTCTATTGGAGCGTCAACGGCAGCACGCAGAACAATTTCCAAATCAGCTATTACCGCAAAGGTGAGAGTACGCCGGTCTATCAAACGCGGACGAACGGGCACTCTGACCGCCGGTTCCCGCTTTTCTTACATGAGTATGGCAGCGGCACCTACTACTTCACTGTACAGAACCTCGGCGACGGGCAGCGTTACACTGACAGCGATATTGCCACATCCTCCACATGGGAGTATATGGTGCCCGCTCAGCAGCTTGGACAGGTATCCGGATTGGCTTGGGGGGATTGGCCCAACATCAGTTGGACACCGCTGGCAAATACTGATGATGTTTACGGCTATCACGTCGAGACCTATTATTCTGCAACTGCGGATGGACAAATGAACCGGGTAGAGAGTTTTTCTGGTCCTGGTACGCAGGGCGTTGAATATATCCGCGACCATACGATCCAGAGATACGGCTACGGCTGCTACGCTTTCCGCGTCCGCGCGCTGAGCAAAGACATCACTGCGCTCCGCAACGGCGAGTGGTCCGCCATGAGCCCGGTCTACCATTGGACTGTGGACAGCAGCGTGGTAAACGACAAATTGACTGAGATTGTGCAGGTGCAGGATACCTTGTCTCCGGCACAGGTAAAAGAGGCGGTGAAAAAGCTGGACACCGGCGGTCTGCGGGAAGCTATGACTGCGGACCATAATAACGAAGGCACTACCGCACTTATCAGTCAGCTGGAGCAGAAGGCGGGCGGTCCGGCGGAAGTTGTTCCGGTCCCCGGATTCAGCGGGCTGGATACATCGAAGACGACCATTATCGGCGCGAACTTGAACACGACCGGAGAGAACAAAACAACGCTGAAAATTGGTCATGCCCAGGCGAACCATGTTCTCCCCGAAAATCTTGAAAGCAGTCTGGCAGTCAAGTTCTCCATGGGGCTGGACGGCGTGTCCGGCACATTGCAGGTCCCGGTGAAGATCAACCTGCCCATCCCCGCGTCCATCACACCCTCGTTCCTGGTCCTGCTCCACTATCATCAGGACGGCAGCTATGAACGGGTCTTCCCCTATGTTTATTACAGCGGCGGACAGGCCTACGCTTCCTTCGTACTGACCAGCTTCAGTGACTTCATCCTGACGGAGGAGGTCAGAGAAGATGTTGAAAACTACCTCTTTGTCCCCACCGTCACCGGCGGCACCGTAGTGGTCACCAAGCGCAACGCCCAGCCCGGCGACTGGGTGAACATCTACGTCACCCCCGACAAGGGCTACAAGCTGGAGAGCCTGACCGTCACCGACCTGCGGGGCTGGCCCGTGACCGTGCGGGAGATGGGCGAGAACGCCTTCAGCTTCACCATGCCCAATGCCCGGGTGAACGTCAACCCCGTCTTCGTGAAGGTTGAGGAGGAGAATGACCCCTACTCCACCGCCGTCCCCAACATTGAGGGCAGCTCCCCCAACTATGGGAACGTGGTCCTCAACCCCACCGCCATGAACTACTCCGACGTCAGCGCTGCCGACTGGTTCTATGAGGCCGTGCGCTTCTGCCACCAGCGCTATCTCATGAACAAGACCGGCGAAGCGGAGGGCAAATTCGAGCCCAACGCCCCCGCCACCCGCGCCGCCGTCTGGACCGCCCTGTCCCGCGCGGCCGGACGCAACACCATCACCCAGGGGGACAACTGGTACGACCGGGCCCAGATCTGGGCCAAGGGCAAGGGCATCACAGACGGCGAGGACCCCATGGGTACCATCACCCGGGAACAGCTGGTGACCATGCTCTGGCGCTACAACGGCAACAAGTACGTCCAGGCGGACAACCTCAGCCGTTTCAACGACAGCGCCTCCGTCTCCTGGTGGGCCGCCGAGGCCGTCAACTGGGCCGTCGCCGCGGGCATTATCAACGGGGCCAACGGCGGTCTCAACCCCCAGGGCAGCGCCACCCGCGCCGAGGTGGCCTCCATTCTCTCGCGGTTCTGCCAGTTCGCTGGCTGACCGTCATAAACTTTCCTAAGCTGACCGGGGAGCCTTTCGGCTCCCTGGTTGGCTTTTTGCCGCAGAGGAATACTTCCCCCGCCTCCCTCATAAGCTGGAGGGTAAGCTAGCGGAATGGAGGAGTGGCAATGCTGGGATATATCGAATACGGCGACGGCCCCAAGCGCCCGGAGCTCAGCCAGCGTCAGCTGGCCGGAGGGACCTTCGCGGTGCTGGCCCTGGGGCAGAGCGCCCACAGCGCAAGCCCCCTGGCCCGGGGCCGGGCGGTGAAGGGGGCGCGGCAGATGCGGGAGGCGGGGGTGCGCACGGCGGTGTTCCCGGTGGACTTCCCCTACACGGCCCTCTTCATCCGCCAGGGCATTCTGCCGGTGGACACCCTGCCGCTGCGGCGGGCTCTGGCCGCGCCCCTGGTCCGGCGGAGGCTGGAGGATGCAGGGCTGGACCCCGCCCAGGCGGTGGTGGCCCTCTCCGGAGACCGGCCCCTCCGGGAGCTGACGGAGGCCGCCAAGGCACTGGCCCTCAACTACCGGTATGTCCTGCTCAGCGTCCGGGGAGGGGAGGAGTTCGCCAGGGACCTGCGCCGGGAGTATGGCATCTCCCTGCTGCTCAAGCCCTCGGCGGACCAGCTGGACCGGGCGGACGCGCTGGTGCTCTTTGCCCCCAGAGGGGACCTGGCCGGAGAGAACCCCATCTTTTACACCCTCTATCCCGGCGGGGAGGCGGGCCGGGGACGGCTGCCCCTGCATCTGCCCCAGGCCCTGGCCGCGCAGCTGGCTCCCAACTGCGGCTTTGAGCAGATGGCCGCCGCCCTGTACGCCCAGGGGGCGCTGTCGCTGGAGGACCTTTTGGCGGAGACGCTGATCTCGTAAATGTGCGGGTGTGCTGCCGGCCTGTAAAAATGCCCCGGCGGGGGCACTGAGGCCCTGTTTTGCGGAAACGGCGCTTTTCGCGGAAATTCCTGGTTGACAGGAGGGCAAAATCCCGATATAATGCAGAAAATAGATCATGCGGCGGTACGACTGCCGGGGAGGCTCTTTGACGCGCGGTCAAAGGGCGGCCCCGGCGTGCGCGCTTTGCAAATTAAGATGAAGAAGGATGAAGGCCATGAAAAAAGAATTCAAGATGAGTCAGTCCCGTTTTGACGAGCTGCAAACGGAGCTCAACTTCCTCAAGACCACCCGCTCCGACGAGGTGGCGGAGATGATCAAGGTGGCCCGGGGCTTCGGCGACCTGAGCGAGAACAGCGAGTACGACGAGGCGAAAAACGAGCAGGGCAAGCTCTACTCCCGCATCAACGAGCTGGAGAACGTCCTGCTCCACGCGGTCATCATCGAGGAGGGCGATATGCCCACCGACCGGGTGACCATCGGCTCCACGGTCACTGTCACGGACGTGAAGCGTGGCAAGAACCGCAAGTTCCGGATCGTCGGCAGTCAGGAGGCCGACGCCATGAACGGCATCATCAGCGAGGACTCCCCCTTTGGAAAGGCCCTCATGGGCGCACGGGAGGGCCAGCAGGTGACCGTCGTCGCCCCCGCCGGGGAGATCCAGTATACGGTAGATAAGATCGAGCGGTAAGACGCTCTGAAAAGAGGAGAATATACCATGGACGAGAGGACAAATTCCCAGGAGCAGGCCCAGGACCTCAGCGAGATCCTGCGGGTGCGCCGGGAGAAGCTCAGCAATCTGCAAAACGAGGGGCGGGACCCCTTCCAGGAGACCAAGTTCGTGGTCAGCCACCACGCCCAGGAGATCAAGGACAGCTTCGACGCCCTGGAGGGACAGGAGGTCACGGTGGCCGGACGCCTTATGAGCAAGCGGGGCATGGGGAAGGTCAGCTTCTGCGACCTCCAGGACAAGTCCGGCCGCATCCAGCTCTACGCCCGGAAGGACGAGATGGATGAAGAGGACTATAACCGCTTCAAGAAGTACGACATCGGCGATATCGTGGGCGTGAAGGGCGAGGTGTTCCGCACCCAGCGGGGGGAGATGAGCGTGAGGGGGAAGGCCATCACCCTGCTCTCGAAGTCCCTTCTGCCCCTGCCGGAGAAGTTCCACGGCCTCACCGACAAGGAGGCCCGCTACCGCCAGCGGTACGTGGACCTGATCGTCAATCCAGAGGTCCGCAGAAATTTTGAGATCCGCAGTGCCTTTATCAAGTACCTGCGGAATTTCCTGGACAACCGGGGCTATATGGAGGTGGAGACGCCGGTGCTGAATACCATCTCCGGCGGCGCCACCGCGCGGCCCTTTATCACCCACCACAATACGCTGGACATTGATATGTACATGCGCATCGCCACGGAGCTGCCCCTCAAGCGGCTGATCGTCGGCGGCATGGAGCGGGTCTATGAGGTGGGGCGCATCTTCCGCAACGAGGGCATGGATACCCGGCACAACCCGGAGTTTACCACCGTGGAGCTCTACGAGGCCTACGCGGACTTCAACGACATGATGGACCTCTTTGAGGCGCTCCTCAGCGGCGCGGCGAAGGAGCTCTGCGGCAGTTACCAGCTCCAGTGGCTGGGGGAGGACGTGGATCTGACCCCCGGATGGCCCCGGCTGAGCATGGCCGAGGCGGTCAAGCAGTACCTGGGGGTGGACTTCATGGCGATCTCCGACGACGGGGAGGCCGTAGCCGCCGCCAAGAGCGCGGGCGTGGACATGGACGGTGTGGAGCCCACCTGGGGGCACGCGCTGTATGAGTGCTTTGACCAGAAGGTGGAGGCGAAGCTGGTACAGCCCACGTTTATCACGATGCACCCGGTGGATGTGTCGCCTCTGGCGAAGCGCTCCCCCAAGGATCCCAGAGTCACAGAGCGGTTCGAGCTCTTTATCTGCCGCAGTGAGATGGGCAATGCGTTCTCCGAGCTGAATGATCCGATCGACCAGCGTCAGCGCTTCCAGAAGGAGGTCGAGGCCCGGGCCAAGGGCGACGACGAGGCCGGGATGATGGATGAGGATTTCCTGACGGCGCTGGAGTATGGTCTGCCTCCGACAGGGGGGCTGGGGATCGGAATCGACCGGTGCGTGATGCTGCTGACCGGCAGTGATTCGATTCGGGATGTGATCTTGTTCCCCACGATGAAGCCGCTGGATTAAATTCCGGCATAAAATATTTGGAGAAACGACTGTTTTTCGGGAAAAACCAGCGAAAATAGCCTGATTTGTTGCAAAACGGGAAACGCGTTTTTGAGTTTTACGACAGATTTACGACAAATGAAAAGGATTTGGTATGGCAAAAGAAGTACCAGCCTCATGGCTGGTACTTCTTACTATTTTTAGATGGGAGCAATCTACATG
>Ga0137310_100418_pt1 | contig 28508 bp, 34 predicted proteins | sample NAcewiD2O_June_2_FD_97183 | JGI IMG/M metagenome (GOLD analysis project Ga0137310, IMG submission 97183) | Mouse cecal microbial communities from Vienna, Austria - N-Acetylglucosamine amended D2O_June | ecosystem: Host-associated > Mammals > Digestive system > Large intestine > Cecum | place...
GATCCGCTTCCACGACCTTCGCCACACATTTTCGGTGCTGGCCCTGCAAAACGGCGTGGACGTAAAAACCCTCTCCGCTATGCTGGGCCATTACTCTGCCGGGTTTACCCTCGATACCTACGCCCACGTCACGACCTCCATGCAGAAACAGGCAGCGAATGCGGTGGGGAATTTCCTCTCCGGCGCTCTCCGGTGATTTCCGCTCCGAGATCTGGTATGGGTCACGGCTTGGGTCAGAGCGATACCGTAAAATCGAACCGCCCGGAAAAGTGCAGAAAGCAAAGGCAAAGCCACGGAAATTCAACGAATTTCCGTGGCTTTGGTACGCCCTGAGGGATTCGAACCCCCGGCCTTCTGGTCCGTAGCCAGACGCTCTATCCAGCTGAGCTAAGGGCGCATATGCCATCCTTCCGGACAGCTTTATTATAATAGCACACTCTTCCTAGAAATGCAAGCCTTTTTTTCATTTTTCTCAAGCGGCAAAAACCTTAAGGGTTTTTAACAATTTCCACAGCGGTCTCCCGCCGCCTTTTTGGGGAGACGACGAAAATGTACCAAGGCCCGAAAACTTCTTTAATAAAAATTGGCATCCGCTCAAAACCGTGTTATACTATCCCCAATTATTTGACGGAACGGAGTGGGCACATGAATCGTACGGCAGTCGTACAGATCCCGGAGGAACAGCTGGACCAGGTCGCCACCAGCTTTATCAAGGCGGCCAGCGGCTTTTCCAGCCAGATTACCATCGCCCGGGGCGGGCACTGCGTCAACGCCAAGAGCTTCCTTGGCTTCCTCTCCTTGATGCGGGACCAGGGCGAGGTGGCGCTGACCGCCGAGGGCCCCGACGCGGGGGAGGCGCTGGACCGGCTGGCCGGCATCCTGGAAGCGAAATAAGGGCAAAAAGGGGACTGCCTTCCGGCAGTCCCCGCTTCTTATGCTCAGGCCGCCCGCTCCAGCACCCGGCAGAGCATGGAGGCCGCCTCCCCCCGGGTGGCGGTCCGGCTTCCGGCGTAGGTCCCGGAGGCCAGCCCCAGGGCCTGGGCAAGGGCGGCGTAGCCCAGCCCTTCTGCGGGAATGCTCCCCTTGTCGCTGTACGCGCAGGTGTAGATTCCCCCCAGCCGGGCGGCGGGGCCGTAGCCCGCGGCGTCCAGCAGCATCCGCACCACGTCCGCCCGGCTCAGGACGGCGTTGTCGTCCCGCTCCGCAGGGCGGAGGAGCCCGAGGCGGTAGGCGGTATAATACGCGCTCTCCCGCTCATCCTTCTCCACGGCCTCCGGCTCCAGGGCCGCCCCCTGGAGGCTGTGGACCAGCGCCACCAGATCCCACTGGGTCACATTTTTGGCGGGCCGGAACTTCCCTCCGGCATAGCCCGCGCCATACCGCGCCAGCTTCTCCGCGTCCGCCCTGGCGGAGCTCCCGGTCAGGTCGTCATAGGAGAGGGGCTGCCGGGCGCCGTCCCGTTCCTCCCGGACCGGCGCGCCGGTCTTGGCGTCCACGCCCGCGTAGTTCTCCGCCCGCTCCAGGCCGTAGGCCAGGCGGAGGGCATAGCCGTATTCCGTGCCCTGCTCCAGCAGCTTCGCCTGAGCCGGGTCCGCCTTGCTGAGCTTCTGGGGGACGTTCCGGTAGGCCAGCACGGCCTCATAGGTCCCCGCCCAGGCGGAGAGGGCCGTCTCCATGGAGACCATGCCGTTGGCGTCGTCAAAGGCCACGCCGCCGTCCCAGGAAGAGGAGAGGGAATAGACGGACCCGTCCGCGTTGTCAATGCCCACATGGACGGCGTTGCCCCGGAAGGGCAGGCCGTTCACCGCCTGGGCAAAGGTGAAGTGCCAGTACGGCTGCGTCTCCGTCCGCCAGGGCATGATCTCCAGGTCCGTCTGGTACAGCACCAGGCTCCGGTCCGGGAAGCGCGTTTTCAGAAAGGTCTCCGCCTGTTTCAGCGCCTCCTCCTCCGTGACCTTCTCCGCCCGCCCATAGGGGGCGGAGGACCAGACGCTGTCCACGGCCCCGGTCTTGGCGTCCACGGTGATGTTCCGGGTGAGGCGCTCCCCGCCGTCGGTCCGGGCGTAGCGCAGGGTGCAGAGGACCCGGCCCGCCTGGCCGTCCGTTCCGGCCTCGCTCTCATAGGACGTACCCGTCAGGGCATAGCCCCGGAGGCCGTAGGCGCCCTCCGCCCGGAGGGCCTTGTCCAGCTCCTCCTTGGGCAGCACGCCCTCCATTTGCGCTGCGCCCTCCTGTTCCGCCTTGGTGAGGCCCGCTTCCTCGGCGGCCGTGTCCGCCGCCTTGGCGGAGGGGGCGGCGTTGGCCCCTCCGGCGGCGGAGCGGTAGCCCAGGCGCAGCTGCTCCTCCAGCTCCGTCAGGTCTATCAGCTCCCCGGTTTTGGCGTCCGCCAGGAAGGTGTGGGCCCCCGCCTCCGGCACATAGCGGAGGACGGCCTTGGCGCTGCCGGGGTCCCGGACATACTCCAGCCGGAGCTTCAGGGTTCCGGCCAGGGCCTCTTCCGCCTCACCGGCGGAGGCGGCGGCCTCCGGCCCGGGCACGCCGCCGATGGCGGCGGTTTCCGGCACGTCCCGGCTGAAATGCTCCACCAGCCCGTCCTCCACCCGGATGGAGTAGTGGAGGGGAGAGGGCAGGCCGTTGAGGACGAGGGTCCCGGACCAGGCGCTGCCGGAGCCGCCCAGGGAGGACGCGCCCTCCGGGCCGCTCAGCTCCGCGGCTTCTCCCGTCCGCAGGACCCGGGCCAGGAAGGCCTCCGCCGCCGCCCGGTCCTCCGCGCCGCCGTTTTCCGGGAAGGAGGGGAAGCCTCCTTCGTTGGAAGCGGGGGCGGAGGCCCGGGATTCCCAGCGGGAGAGGCTGACGACGGTGCCGTCCTCCAGGGCGGAGACGGAGAGGGAGCGCCGTTCCCCCTCCCAGCTCAGGTCCCAGACAGGAGCCAATTCCTCGGACAGGCTGCCCCGGAAGGTCTCATAGGCTTCCGTGTCCAGGGCCAGGGCCTCCTTCACCAGGGCGGTGACCTTGGCAAGGCGAACGTCCTGGGATTCCTCCGCCGCGGCGGCGGGCAGGGTCAACGCCGCCAGCAGGGCGGCGGCCAGGGTCAGGGAAAGCAGGCGTTTCATGGTCATCCCTCCAAATCTTGTTGTGTTCCTTTAGACGGCGGGGGCGGGAAAAAAGTTCCCGCCCCCGCCGCGATTGAAACGTCTTATTTCAGCTGGTCCAGGGTCAGGGAAAAGCTGTCCATGAAGGTCTCCAGGAAATATTCCACCTCCGGCAGGCCATAGCCCTCCAGAACCTTTCGCGTCTGGGCGGCGGCATCCCGGAATTCGGTGTTTCCGGCCTTCAGCTCCTCCACGCATTTGATGTACGCCGAGAGCTTGTCCGCCGCCTTCACCAGCCGTTCCACCTCCGGGTCCACCTCCGTGAGCACCGGGGCGTAGGCCTCCCGCAGCTCCTGGGGCAGCATGGCCAGCAGCTTCCGCTCCGCCACTGCCTCCACCTCCTTATAGGCGTGCTGGATGGCGGGGTTGCCGTATTTGATGGGGGTGGGCATGTCCCCAGTTAAAATCTCGCTGGCGTCGTGGTACAGCGCCGCCGCCGCCACCGCTCCGGGGTCGGCGGTCCCGCCGAATTTCTCGTTGCGGATCACCGCCAGGGCGTGGGCCAGGACGGCGGCCTGGTGGCTGTGCTCCTGGACGTTCTCCGGCGCGGTGTTCCGCATCAGCGCCCAGCGCTGGATGAACCGCATCCGGGAGAGGTAGGCGAAAAAGTGGCTCTTCATATCCTCACTCCTTCAGTTCCCCGAAGAGGGTTTCCCCGTCGGTTTGGGTGATGGCCACGGGGAGGATCTGGTTGTGCAGGCCCTCCCCCTTTACCAGCACCTCCGCGTAGTTGGGGGCGTGGCCCAGGAAGAGGCCCTCCTTTCCGGCGGGCTGCTCGAAGAGCACCTCTTCCGTCCGGCCCACGCACTCCTCCAAATAGGTCCGGCGCATGGCGGCGGCGGCCTCCGCCGCCCGGCGGGCCCGCTCGGCCCGGAGGGCCTTGGGAAGCTGCTCCATCTCCGCCGCCGGGGTGCCGGGGCGCTGGGAGTAGGGGAAAATGTGCATCCGGGCAAAGCCGCAGCTTTGAATAAACTCCAGGGTTTCCTGAAACTCCTCCTCCGTCTCCCCGGGGAAGCCGGTGATGAGGTCCGTGGTGACGGCGGGGTGGCGGAAGGTCTTTTTCAAAAGCTCCACGGCCTGGAGATACCGCTTTGTGTCGTACTTCCGCCGCATTCGCCGCAAGGTGGCGTCGCAGCCGCTTTGGAGGGAGAGATGGAACTGGGGGCACAGGTCCGGCAGGATTGCCGCCCTCTGGCAGAACTCCTCCGTGACGGTCCGGGGCTCCAGGCTCCCCAGCCGGAGGCGCACGCCCGGCACGGCGGCGCTGACGGCCTCCAGCAGATCGATGAGGGTGGTCCCCTGGCAGAGGTCCCGGCCCCAGGAGGAAATCTCAATGCCCGTCAGCACAATCTCCTGATAGCCCTGGTTTTTCAGGTCCAGGGCCTGGACCGCCGCCTCCCCCATGGGCAAAGAGCGCACCGGGCCCCGGGCGTAGGGGATGATGCAGTAGGAGCAGAAGTTGGCGCAGCCGTCCTCCACCTTCAAAAGGGCCCGGGTCCGGCCCTCCAGCCCCCCGGCGGGGAGCCATTCAAAATGCCGCCGCTCAAAGGGCGGGTCCACGGCCTCCAGGGGGGCCTTGCGCTCCCGCTCCCGGACGGCCTGTTCCAGAAGGCTTAAAAAGCCCATGCGGTCCCCGGTGCCCGTCAGCACGTCGGCCCCCAGGGCCCGGGCCTCGGCGGCGTGGGTCTGGGACCAGCAGCCGCACACGGCCACCACGGCCCCCGGGTGCTCCCGGCGGGCCCGGTGGACGGCCTGGCGGGACTTCTGGTCCCCGGCGGCGGTGACGGAGCAGGTATTGATAACGTAGGCGTCTGCCTCCTGGCCGAAGGGGACCGTCTCGTGGCCCCGGGCCCGGAGCTCCCGCTCCATGGCCTGGGTCTCGTACTGGTTCACCTTGCAGCCAAGGGTGTAGATGGCGACTTTCATAGTGGATCAGATTCTCCTTGCGCTTTGTAAGATTGTTCGCTATAATGGCTTGGCATGCCCTATTATACTGGAATCCCCCGGTTTGGGCAAGCCCCCCTGGAAAGGAGTTTTTTACCAGATGATTTACCTGGATTACGCCGCCACCGCCCCCGTCCCCCGGGCCGTGGCGGACGCCATGATAGAAGTCCTGACGGAGCGGTACGGAAATCCCAGCTCCCAGTATCCCTTCGGCGCGGAAATGAAAAAGCGGGTCGAGGACTGGCGGAGGGCCGTGGCCGCCCTGCTGGACTGCCCGGCGGAGGGGCTGCATTTCACCTCCTGCGGCACCGAGGGGGACAACTGGGCCCTCCGGGCCGCCATGTGGCAGAACCGGCACGTTGGAAACCACATCGTCACCACGGCGGTGGAGCACAGCGCCGTGCTGGAGTGCTGCAAGTGGCTGGAGCGGGAGGGGTGCGAGGTCACGTACCTCGCCCCGGACCAAAACGGCAGTCTTACGGCGGAGCGGGTTTTAGAGGCCGTCCGGCCCGACACCGCCGCCGTCTCCGTCATGCTGGTGAACAACGAGCTGGGGACCGTGTACCCCGTTGCGGACATCGCCAGGGGCCTTGCCGCCCGAAATCCCAAGACCCTCCTCCACACCGACGCGGTGCAGGGCCTGGGGACCTTCTCCGCCAGGGCCCTGGGGGCGGATTTCGTGACGGTTTCCGCCCACAAGATCGGCGGGCCCAAGGGCGCCGGCGCGCTGTACATCGGCCCCCGGGTGCGGAATCCCCGGCCCCTTCTGGCGGGCGGGGGGCAGGAGCGGGGGCTCCGCTCCGGCACCGAGGCCACGGCCCAGATCGTGGGCTTTGCCAGGGCGGCGGAGCTGCGCCTGGAGGGCCGGGAGCGGAACCGGGCCCATTTGGAGGCCCTTCACGCCGTAGCCCTGGAGAAGCTGCTTGCCATACCGGACATGGTTTGCGTGGGGGCGGGGACGGCCCCCCATATCCTGTCCGTCTCCCTGGCGGGCTGGCCCGCCGGAAACATCGTCAACGACCTGGGAAGCCAGGGAATCTGCATTTCCGCCGGGTCCGCCTGCCACCAGGGCAAGCCCAGCCATGTCGTTGCCGCCCTGAAGCTCCCCAAGCGGGTGGCCGCCGGGGTGATCCGCCTCAGCTTTGGCCCCGGCACCACCGAGGCGGACATCGACGCCTGTGCCCAGGCCCTCCGGCGGCACCGGGACACCCGGATGCCCATGCTGTAAATTTTATAATAATCGTTTGATAAAGGTGACTTATGTTCAATTTCCTCCGCCGGGAACCCGGCTTTTACAAGCGGCTTTTTAAGCTCTCCCTGCCCATGATTCTGCAAAACCTCATCACCTTTTCCCTGGGGCTCATCGACACCTTCATGGTTTCCCGCCTGGGAAACGCGGAGATGGCGGCGGTGACCACCGCCAACGTCCCGGTGTTCCTCCTCACCAGCATTGTCTTCGGCTTCCAGAGCGGCCTGGGCATTCTGGTGAGCCAGTACTGGGGCAAGGGGGACGAGAAGAGCGTCAGCCGCGCCATGGGCGTTGCCTCCCTGCTGGGAACAGCCGTCACGCTGCCCCTGGCCCTGGCCTTCTGGGCCTTCCCGGTGCCCGTGATGGACCTCCTGTCCAACAAGCATGAGCTTTCCCTGCTGGGCGCGCCCTACCTCCAGGTCATCGGCTTTGCCTATGTGTTCAACATGCTCTCCTCCATCTACGTCAGCGCCCGGCGGAGTGTGGAGGACCCGGCCTTCGGCATGAAGCTCTTCGGCTTTTCCACCATCCTGAACACGGGCCTGAACTACCTGCTGATTTTCGGCAATTTCGGCTTCCCCGCCCTGGGGGTGGCCGGGGCCGCCATCGCCACTTTACTGGCCCGGATCAGCGAGTTTGCCATCTGCGTTGTCTGCGCCCTGCGGAGCAGGCTCATCCCCCTGAACCTGGGGCTGTTCTTCCGCCCGGGCCTGGACATGATGCGCCGCTTTGTCAAGTACGCCTCCCCGGTGGTGCTGAACGAAACCGTCTGGGGCCTGGGGAACTCCCTCTTGACCGTTATCCTGGGCTACACGGACAACTCCGTGGAGATGCTGGCGGCCAACGCCGTCATGGGCAATCTGAACCGCCTGTTCCTGGTGGTCTGCTTCGGCCTGGGAGCCGCCACGGCGGTGATAGTGGGCAAGGCCATCGGCGAGGGCCAGGGCCGGGAGAAGGTCATGGACCTGAGCCGGGCCCTCCTCTGGTTCGCCGTGCTGGTGGGGACGGCGCTGGCGGTGTTCTCCATCGCCCTGGTGCCTCTGCTGTTCGTGCCCGTTATTTTCCCCATGTTCAAGCTCTTCGGCCTCTCCGCCGAAATCGCCACGGCCCTGGCGGTCATGGGCTTCGCCTCCATCCCCCTCCACGCCTGTGCCATCTCCGCCATCACCGGGGTCCTCCGGGCCGGGGGCGACGTGATGTGGTCCACGGTCCTGGACATCGCCCCCCAGTGGGTGGTGTGCCTCCCCGCCACGGCCCTGGTGGCCCTGGTTCTGAAACTGGGATGCTGGCCCATTGCCTTCGCCATCCAGCTGGAAAGCATCGTGAAATTCCCCCTCTGCCTTTGGCGGGTCCGGGGCGGGAAGTGGATCAACGACGTGACGGGAGGCGGAACGGAATGAGTCTCTTCCGCTGTCCCCTCTGCGCCGCCCCCCTGGAGCGGGCGGGGGCCTACCGCTGCCCCGGGGGCCACAGCTTTGACGTCTCCAGGGAGGGCTATGTCCACCTGCTGCCCCCCAATCAAAAGCACTCCGCCCTTCCTGGGGACGACCGGGACATGGTGCTGGCCCGGCGGGAATTCCTGTCCGGAGGGTATTACCAGCCGCTTCTAAATACGCTTTGTAGTCGAATTTTGGCTCTTTCCGGCGAAACGCCCGCCCTTTTGGATGCGGGCTGCGGCGAGGGCTGGTACACCGCCGGGGTGGCCCAGGCCCTGCGGGCCGCCGGGAGGCGGCCCCGAACGGCGGGGACGGATATCTCGAAATTCGCCCTCCGCACGGCGGCCAGGCGGGAGAAGGGGGCGGAATTCGCCGTGGCCTCCTCCTACCGCCTGCCCCTGGCGGACGGCGGCGTGGACGTGCTTTTGAACTGCTTTTCCCCCCTGGCGCTGGAGGAGTTCCGGCGGGTGCTGAAGCCCGGCGGGTGGTTCCTCTATGTGGTCCCCGGGGCGGAGCACCTCTGGGAGATGAAGGAAATTCTCTACGATAAGCCCTACCCCAACGAGGAGAAGGAGACCCCCTACGAGGGCTTCGCCTATCGGGAGATTGTCCCGGTGGACGGGACGGTTTTGCTGGAGCGGCGGGAGGACCTTCAAAAACTCTTCCGCATGACCCCTTATTTTTGGAAAACCCCCAGGGCCGGGGCGGAGCGCCTGGCGGCCTTGGACCGGCTGGAGGTGCGGACCTCCTTCCGGGTGCATGTGTTTGAAAAGCTGTGAAAGGAGCATTGCCATGAAACCCAATCCCACCCGTTCCGCCCTCATTCTCATTGACATGGAAAACGGCTTTGTGGCCCGCCGGGGCGCCCACTGCATCAAGGGGCCCCAGGCCCCCGTCCCCGCCTGTGCCCATGCGTGCGATTTGGCCCGGAGCAAGGGCATCCCCGTTTTCTTTGTCAAGCGCATCTACCGCGCCGACGGCAGCGACGTGGAGCTGACCCGGTACGCCGCCTGGAAGGCCGGGGGCCACGCCTGCCGCCCCGCCTCCGCCGGGCCCAACAGCGCCCAGGCCCCGGAGGCCCTCCGCCCCCAGCCGGGGGATTACACCATCATCAAGCCCCGGTGGAGCGCCTTTTTCCAGACGGAGCTGGACCTGATCCTCCGCCGCCTGGACGTGCGGACGGTGATTCTGGCGGGCACCACCACCCCCAACTGCGTCCGCACCACCTGCTACGACGCCATTGCCCTGGAGTACAACACCGTGGTGCTGACGGACTGCTGTTCCTCCCAGACGGAGGAGATCCAGCGGGTGAACCTGGAGGACATGGAGCGGGCCGGGGCGCTGCTGATGGACAGCGCCGCCTTCGCCGCCTACGGGCCCGAAACGGTCCCGGACCTCTCCGCCGCCATCCGGGAGGAAATGCTGGCCTCGGATGCCTTCCCGGAGCCCTTCACCGCCCAGGGGGACGCCGTGGGCTGGACGGACCTCTGGTGAGGTCCGCGTGCAGATTGTGAACGTTTGCGTAAATTCCGTCAAGCCTTCCGTCAAAGCGTAAAAAAAGCCGGAGAGCCTTTGGCGAATTCGGAAAATTTTCTAAAACGCGGAGAAAAACCGTTGATTTTTCAGCGGGAAAATGCTAATTTCTTTATAGCGAAAACGATTGCGGCAGCGCTTCGCTTCCGCCGGTTTTCCCCTCTGCCCCGGAGGGCCCCTGCCGGGCCCCAGGACGACAATTTTTCAAGGAGGTCGTTTCCCATGTTTGATTCCAAAAACGTTTCCCTGGGCATTGCGCCCATTGGCTGGTGCAACGATGATATGCCCGAGCTGGGCGGCGAGAACACCTTCCAGCAGATCGTCAGCGAGATGGCCCTGGCGGGCTTTACCGGCTGTGAGATCGGCAACAAGTATCCCACGGACCCCGCCGAGCTGAAAAAGGCCCTGGACCTCAGGGGCATGCGGATTGCCAGCCGCTGGTATTCCTCGTTTCTCCTGACCCGCCCCTTTGAGGAGGAGGAGAAGGACTTTAAGGCGAACCTGGACTTCCTGGCCGCCGTGGGGGCGAACCGGATCAACGTCAGCGAGCAGAGCTATTCCATCCAGGGCCAGATGGACACCCCGGTCCTCACCGGCGGGCACAAGCATGTGATGAACGACGGGGAGTGGGCCCTTTTCTGCGAAGGGCTGAACAAGCTGGGCAAGATCGCCGCCGACCGGGGCTTCAAGCTCTGCTTCCACCACCACATGGGCACCGTGGTCCAGACCAGCGAGGAGACGGACCGGATGATGGCCAATACCGACCCCCGGTATGTGTTTTTGTGCTATGACACCGGCCACTTCACCTTCGCCGGGGAGGACCCCCTGACCATGCTGAAGAAGTATGTGGACCGGGTGGGCCATGTGCATCTGAAGGACATGCGGCTGCCGGTTGTGGAAGAGGCCCGGAAGAACAACTGGAGCTTCCTCCAGTCCGTGCGCAGCGGCGCGTTCACCGTGCCCGGCGACGGCGACGTGGATTTTGACCCGGTGTTTAAGGTTTTGGCGGACGCCGGGTATCAGGGCTGGCTGCTGGTGGAGGCCGAGCAGGACCCCGCCAAGGCGAATCCGCTGGAGTACGCCATGAAGGGGCGGAAGTACATTCGGGAGCATACGGGGCTCTAAGGCTCAAAGAGGGGACTTCGTCCCCCCCTTTGGATTCCCCCCTCCAGTGACATTGGTCACTGGAGCCGCCGCCCCAGGCGGCTGGAGTCAAGGAATTTTTGTGACGCGCGTGTCGTCGCAAAAATGATTTGAATTACAATTTGGGAGATGATTCCAATGACCTATTTTAACAAAAACGCCGAACTCAAGCAGGGGTACAATCCCTACATCGATATGTCCGCGGACGACATAGGCACCCAGATGGACGTGGGCCTCCTGGTCATGGAGCCCGGCGACACCTTCACCTTCGAGGAGGCGGAAAAGGAAATCGCCGTCCTTCTCTTCGCCGGAACGGTGACCTATCAGTGGGCCGGGAAGACCGTGGAGGCCGAGCGTCCCGACTGCTTCCACCATGAGGCCTACTGCCTCCTGGCGGGCCGGGGGGAGAAGATCGTCCTCACCGCCAAGGCCCACAGCGAGCTGTATATCCAAAAGACCCTCAACGAAAAGCCCTTTGAGGCGGTCATGTACACCCCCGACACCGTCCAGACCCAGCACGCCGGGTGCAATGGCGAGCTTTTGGGCTGCATGGAGCGGGAGATCAAAACCTTCTTCGACCACGACAACGCGCCCTTTTCCAACATGGTCCTGGGCGAGGTGCTGAACCACCCCGGCAAGTGGTCCTCCTATCCCCCCCATCACCACCCCCAGCCGGAGGTCTATTTCTACCGCTTTGACTATCCCCACGGCTTCGGCGCGGGCTTTGCCAACGGGGAGATTTATCAAACCGGCCACAACGGCCTTGCCGTCATCACCAGCGGCTTCCACTCCCAGACCGCCGCGCCGGGCTACGCCATGTGCTACGCCTGGGGCATCCGGCACCTGGAGGGGGACCCCTGGCTGAAGACCCGCATCGACGACGAGGAGCACGCCTGGCTCTGGAAGCCCGACGCCAACGACCACATCTATCAGGGATAAACTTTAAAGGAGGTTTTTCCAATGGAAACGATTCGCTTAACGACGGCCCAGGCCATTGTCAAATTCCTGGATAACCAGTACGTCTCCATGGACGGCGTGGAGACCAAATTCGTGGAGGGCTTTTTCACCATCTTCGGCCACGGCATCGCCGTGGGCCTGGGCGAGGCCCTGGACACGAACCCCGGCGGCCTCAAGGTCATGCAGGGCCGGAACGAGCAGGGCATGTGCCATGTGGCCATCGCCTTCGCCAAGCAGAACTGCCGCAAGCGGATCATCGCCTGCGCTTCCTCCGTGGGCCCCGGCGCGGCCAATATGGTGACGGCGTGCGCAACGGCCACGGTCAACAACATCCCCCTGCTGGTCTTCCCGGCGGACACCTTCGCCTCCCGCCAGCCGGACCCGGTGCTCCAGCAGCTGGAGCAGAGCAGCAGCCTGGCCGTCTCCACCAACGACGCCTTCAAGCCCGTGTGCAAGTACTGGGACCGCATTACCCGGCCCGAGCAGGTCATGACCGCCCTGATCAGCGCCATGCGGGTGCTGACGGACCCCGCCGAGACCGGCGCGTGCTGCATCGCCCTGCCCCAGGACGTGGAGGGCGAGAGCTATGACTTCCCCAGCTACTTCTTTGAAAAGCGGGTCCACCGCATCACCCGGCCCGTGGCCGTGGAGGAGGAGCTGGAGGACATCGCGCAGATCATCTCCAAGGCCAAGAAGCCCCTGGTCATCGTGGGCGGCGGCGTGCGCTACTCCGACGCGGGGGAGGCCGTGGAGCAGTTCTGCGAGGAGTTCCACATCCCCTTCGGCGAGAGCCAGGCCGGCAAGAGTGCCTGCAAGTCCAGCCACCCCTGCTGCCTGGGCGGCATCGGCGTGACGGGGACCTACGCCTCCAACCACATTGCCAAGGACGCCGACGTGGTCATTGCCATCGGCTCCCGCCTCAGCGACTTCACCACCAGCTCCAAGCGGCTCTGCCAGAATCCGGACGTGAAATTCGTCACCATCAACAACTGCCGCTTCCACGCCTATAAGATGGACGCGGTAAAGGCCGTGGGCGACGCCAAGGTCACCGTCCAGGCCCTGGCGGAGAAGCTGCGGGCCCGGAAGTACGTCTCCGCCTACACCGACGAGATCACCAAGGCCAAGGCCGTGTGGGACGAAGAAATGAAGCGCCTGGGGTCCATCGAGTACACCGGCGACGATTTCGACCCCATCATCAAGGCCCGGGACCCCCGCACCATCCCCGAGTTTGTGAAGCTGACGGACGGCAGGATCACCCAGACCGCCGCCCTGGCCGCCATCCGCCGCTGCATCGACGCGGACGCGACCATCATCACCGCCGGAGGCTCCCTCCCCAGCTGCATGCAGCGGATGTGGACCACCGACAAGCGGGGCGGCTATCACGCCGAGTACGGCTATTCCTGCATGGGCTATGAAGTGGCGGCGACGCTGGGCGTGAAGTTCGCGGAACCTAACAACGAGGTCTACTGCGTGGTGGGCGACTCCAGCTTCCAGATGCTCCACAGCGAGATCATGACCATCCAGCAGGAAAAGCAGAAGGTCAACATTCTGGTCTTCGACAACTGCGGCTTTGGGTGCATCAACAACCTGGAAATGAACCACGGCATCGGGAGCCTGGCCACCGAGTTCCGCTATACCGACGGCAAAAAGCCCTGCGGTGATCTCATTCCCGTGGACTACGCCAAAATCGGCGAGGGCTACGGCCTGAAGACCTACACCTGCAAGACCATCGCCGAGCTGGAGGCCGCCCTGGCCGACGCGAAGAAGCAGACGGTTGCGTGCCTCTTCGACCTGAAGGTCATTCCCAAGACCATGACCGACGGGTATGAATCCTGGTGGAACGTCGGGCTCGCCGACGTGTCCGAGAAGGAGAGCGTCCGGGAGGCCTGGAAGGGCGTCAAGGAAGGCCGCGACGAGGCGCGGAAATACTGATTCATGGACTGCCCCTTCTGCGGCGCGGAAATGGAGGACGGCGTGCTGCAAAGCACGCACGGAATCCACTACTATCAAGAACCCTGCTTCACCGGCGTGCCGCTTCATTTCAAAGCCAGGAACGAGGCGCTCGGGCAATCGAACGGGCCGTTTCAGCCCCCGTTCATCATGGTTTCCCGATGTGTCTCCTGTAGGAAAATTCTATTTGACTATTAAAAGAAAGGTTGATTATCATGGACAAAGTTCTGAAAATCGGCATCATCGGCTGCGGAGCCATCGGCAAGGACCACTGCCGCCGCATCATCGAGACTGTCCCCGGCGCCACCGTCGTGGCCGTGTCCGACTACGTAGCCGCCGCTGCCGATGAAACCGCCGCCAAATACGGCATCAAATCCTATGGAAACGACTGTGACGGCATGATCAAGGACCCGGATGTGGAAGCCGTGGTCATTACCTCCATCGACCCCACCCACCACGACTACGTCATGAAGACCCTGGCGGAGGAGAAGTGGTGCTTCTGCGAAAAGCCCCTGAGCCAGAACGCCAAGGACTGCGAGGAGATCATCAACCGGGAGCTGGAGATCGGCAAGCGGCTGGTCCAGGTGGGCTTCATGCGCCACTATGACCGGGGCTACGCGGAGATGAAGCGGATCATCGACTCCGGCGAGATCGGCGCGCCCCTGGTCATCAAGGCTTGCCACCGCAACGTGGCCCAGGGCCCGGGCTTCAAGACCGAAAACGGCGTCACCAACGTGGCCATCCACGAGCTGGATATCTGCCGCTGGCTTCTGGACGACGAGTATGAGGACGTCCAGTGCGTCAAGGTCCGCCAGTCCGCCAACTCCGACAAGGGCTATGACAACCCCCAGGTCATGCTGATGCGGACCAAGAAGGGCTGCTTCATCGACGTGGAGGTCCAGGTGGCCGACGGCTACGGCTATGACATCCAGTGCGAGGTGGTCTGCGAAAACGGCACCGTGAAGCTGCCCGACCCCTACGCCGTGGTCCGCCGCTCCCGCCCCGCCGGCTGGGACAGCCTGAACCCCGCCGAGTCCATGCCCATCATGACCGACTGGAAAGAGCGCTTCATCGAGGCCTATGACATCGAGTTCTGCAAGTGGGTGGAGTCCGTCCACGCCGGGAAGCTCACCGGCCCCTCCAGCTGGGACGGCTATGTGGCCTGCGTCGCCGGCGACGCGCTGAACGCCTCCCGGGGCACCTCTCAGTTCCTGAAGGTGGAGACCATGGAGAAGCCGGAGCTCTACAAGTAATCCGGAAGCCTGGCAAACGAATTTTCCCAATAATGGCGGAGGACCGGCGCAAGCCGGTCCTCCGTCCCCCTATAGAAACAGTGCCAGGAACTCCACCTTCGAGGCGCTGGTTCTACCTTGAAACGCCCCCCTGGGGCTTTTATTTTTCTCTCTGCTGCTCCATGCGCTCGTTGGTCCAAACCACCTGGTTCCGGCCGAAGCGCTTGGCGTCGTATAGCATGGCGTCCGCCATTTTGAGGTACATGTCGTAAGAGGTCCCCAGCTTGGGCAAAACGGTAATGCCGCCGATGCTGACAGTCACCCACTGGGAAACCTCCGGGTTGTGGGGAATGTGCAGATTCTCCACCGCCTGGCGGACGGCCTTCAAGTGGGTGAAGTCGCTTTCCGCGCTGCCGCCCAGGATCAAGGCCACAAACTCCTCCCCGCCGTAGCGGGCGAAGAAGTCCGTTCCCCGGCGGAGCATGGAGGAGGCGGTTTCAGCCACGGCCTTGATGACCTTGTCACCCGCGGGATGGCCGAAGGTGTCGTTGTAGACCTTAAACTTGTCAATGTCGAACATGCAGATAGAGAAGGGGACGCCCAGGCGGACGGCGTCCTGCCAGCGCTTGCCGCTGACGGCGTCGTAGCGCCGCCGGTTGGGCACGCCGGTGAGCTGGTCCACCGTGGCCTCCCGCTCAATCTGAGTGCGGTATTGGTAGAGGTTGATATGGGTATGTACCCTGGCCCGGACAATGGCGGGGTGGAAGGGCTTGGTAATATAGTCCACGGCTCCCAGGGTGAGGCCCTGTTCCTCGTGCTGGATGTCGTTGAGGCTGGTGATGAGGATGACCGGCGTGTGCCGGAGAATGACCTCTTCCTGAAGCATTTTCAAAAGCTGAAAGCCGTCGATGCCCGGCATAATCACGTCCAGGAGAATCAGGGAATAGTCCCCGGCCTTTGCCTGCTCCAAGCCTTCCTCAGCAGAGTTGACAACGGTGATTTCGTAATCTGGCTCCAGGATGGAGCTGAGGAAGTTCGCCTGGACAGGACTGTCGTCAATAATCAAAATTTTCTCCACAACAGATTCCTCCCATCATGGATGCGGCTCCGCGGAACAAGTTTCGCCGCGGTGGAAGACAGCCGGATATCCTTACTAGATGGTAATTATATCAAATGTTTTCAAAAGAAGGAAGGGCTAACTTGACAAAATTGGAAAATATTTTTCCAGGGCGGAAGGCCTAACCCGCCTGCCGGAACGGGAAAGCGCCCGGCGGTCCGTGAGAACCGCCGGGCGGTTTTTTATTTCCGGGTGGGATCGGCCTCCGTGGGGCTGGGGACGGGGTGTTCCTTGTGGTCCACCATGGCGCGGATGAGCTCCACCGTGCCGCCGAGCCCCAGGTAGCTGCTGTTGACGCAGAAGTCATAGCTGTCCACGGCTCCCCAGCGCTGGGAGGAGTAATACTCATAATAGGAGGCCCGGCGTTTGTCCGTTTTGCTGATCAGGGTCCTGGCTTTTTCGGGGGACAGGTCCTGCCGCTGGGCCACCCGGCGGATTCGGTCCTCCAGGGGGGCGTGGATGAAAACGCTGAAATGGTTGGGGTTGCTGGCCAGGGCGTAGTCCGCGCAGCGGCCGATGATGACGCAGGGGCCTTCCTCGGCGATGTGGCGGATGGTGTTGAAGGTGGCGAGATACACCTGCTGCTCCAGGGACTCGCCCGCTCCGGTGCCGGGCAGGGCGAACATGTAGGAATCCATGGCGATGGAGTAGAGCAGGCTCTTGGGACGCTCGTCAAAATTTTCCAGGATTTTCTCGCACAGGCCGCTCTTTTTGGCCGCCTCCTGAAGAATTTCCTTATCATAAAAGGGGATGCCCAGTTCCTTGGCCACGCGGATGCCGACTTCCTTGCCGCCGCTGCCGAACTGTCTTCCGATGGTGATGATGGTCTTCATAGCGGGACCTCCTCCACTTTATTATACTTCGATTTTTGGAAATCGTCAAATAAAAAACAGAAGGAAAAAGCGCGCAAAAAGAGGGGAACGAGCGTTCCCGTTCCCCTCCGGTTATATGGCTGCGATAAACGCGGCGCTTATTCCTTTTCGAACACGTCCTTGCCCATCTCGCAGATGGGGCAGACCCAGCTCTCGGGGACCTGCTCCCAGGGGGTGCCGGGGGCCACGCCGTTGTCGGGATCGCCCACGGCGGGGTCGTAGACATAGCCGCAGGGGCATACGTACTTATCCATAGCTGTATGTCCTCCCGCTCTTACTTGAAAAACCGCTCCAGCAGGCCCTTGAACGCCTTGCCGTGGCGGGCCTCGTCGCGGGCCATCTCGTGGACGGTGTCGTGGATGGCGTCCAGGTTGTACTGCTTGGCCAGCTTCGCCAGGGCGAACTTGCCGGCGGTGGCGCCGTTCTCGGCCTCTACCCGCATTTCCAGGTTTTTCTTGGTGCTGGTGGTCACCACGTCGCCCAGCAGCTCGGCAAACTTGGCGGCGTGCTCGGCCTCCTCATAGGCGGCCTTCTCCCAGTACAGGCCGATCTCGGGATAGCCCTCCCGGTGGGCCACGCGGGCCATGGCCAGGTACATGCCCACTTCGGTGCACTCGCCGGCGAAGTTGGCGTTCAGGCCGTCAATAATTTCCTTCTGGACCTCGGCGGGGACGTCCGCGCCGAAGGTCTTGCCCACGCCCACCACATGCTCGGCGGCCCAGGTCATATCCGCGCCCTGCTCCTTGAACTTCGCGCCGGGAACGCCGCACTGGGGGCACTTCTCCGGGGCGGTCTCTCCCTCATGCACATAACCGCAGACAGGGCAAACCCACTTTTTCATAATTGTATTCCTCCTTAAAATGTAAGACCTCCTGGTCCTGTTCAGTTCGTGTTCTGAGTATAACAGGTTCGGGGACGAACCGCTAGTTGCAAATGCGACAAAACAAAAATTTGATTGAAATTTACGGTTTATTTATATTTCAGGGCGGCGGAAAATTGACGGGCAAAGCCCGTCAATTTTTCCCATGCCCTCCGGCGGATCAGTCGTGGTGGTTGATCTCGTACTTCTGCTCCACTTCCTCCAGCCGGTCCAGATAGGGGCTTTCGGTGCAGCTCATGGAGGGGGCGGCGTTTTTGAACTTCTCCACGGTCATCATGCTGTCCCGGATGGGGGCGATGGTGCCCGCGCCGGCCACGCAGCCGCCGGGACAGCCCATGCCCTCCAGCAGGTAGCCGTCCCGCTTGCCCGCCTTGGCCATGGCCAGCATCTTCCGGCAGTTCTTCAGTCCGTCGCCGTACTCGATCTGGATTTTCCGGTCCGGGTCGATGTGCTTCACGGCCTCCACCACGGCGGCGGCCACGCCTCCGCCCACGGCGAAGCCCCGGCCCATGCCGGTGCCCTCGTCCATCTCGTCCTCCGGGTTGGCCTGGAGCTTGGAAAAGTCGATGTCCGCCGCGTCAAAGATGCCCAGCATCTCCTCAAACGTCAGCACGAAGTCCACGTCGGAGCGGATGGTCCGGCGGTTGGCCTCCAGCTTCTTGGCCGAGCAGGGCCCGATGAAGACCGTTTTAGCGTCCGGGTGGTCCTTCTTCACCATCCGGGCGGTGATGACCATGGGCGTCAGGGCCATGGAGATGTAGTCGGCAAACTCGGGGTAGAGCTTCTTGGCCATGACGCTCCAGGCGGGGCAGCAGCTGGTGCCCATCCAGGGCTGCTTGGCGGGGACCTCCTCCAAAAAGTCGTGGGCCTCCTCCACGGTGCAAAGGTCCGCGCCGATGGCCACCTCCACCACATCGTAGAAGCCCAGCACCTTCATGGCGGCGTGGAGCTTGGCGGGGGTGGCCTCCTTGCCGAACTGGCCCGCAAAGGCCGGGGCCACGCAGGCGACGACCTTCTCCCCCTTGTGCAGGGCCTGGCAGACCTGGTAGATCTGGCTCTTGTCGGCGATGGCGCCGAAGGGGCAGTTCACCAGGCACATGCCGCAGGAGACGCACTTGTCATAATCGATCTGGGCCCGGCCCAGCTCGTCGGACTTGATGGCGTCCATGCCGCAGGCGGCGGCGCAGGGGCGCTCAATTTTGCTGATGGCCCGGTAGGGGCACTGGTTGAAGCATTTGCCGCATTTGATGCATTTTTCCTGGTCGATGTGGCAGTGCTTGTCCTTGTCCATGTAGATGGCGTCCTTGGGGCAGACGTTCATGCAGGGGTGGGAGATGCAGCCCTGGCAGTTGTCCGTGATGCGCAGCTGCTTGGGGGGGCAGGCGTTGCAGGCGAAGGGAATGATGTTCACCAGGGGATTTTGGAAGTGCTTCTGGGACTTCTCCGCGGACAAAAGGTCCTCGCTGACGGGGATGGTCTCCCCGGCGAAGCGGATGTTCAGGCCCAGGGCCAGGCGGACCCGCTCCTCCACGATGGCCCGCTCCAGGAACACGTCGTGGCGGTGCTTCGCCACCTCGCCCTGGATCATCTTCAGGGGGATCTGGTCCAAAAGGCGGGGGTCTCCGCCTTCAAAGGCCAGCTTGGCCACCTCTTTGAATACGGTGCGGCGGATGTCGTCAACCGCGCTGTGTACACCTCTCATAGCAGTCTCCTCCTATTTTTCAGGCGGCGCGCCCCGCCCGTTCTTTGTGAAACAAGTAACCATCCCGGTTCAAGCCTATTATAGCGAAGGTCCCGTTATAATGCAAGAGGTTCTTCGTGGCAGGAAACCGATGAAGCGGCGCAAAAAAATCCGGCGGACGGGAGAACCCGCCGCCGGCTGCAAAGAGGGAAAAGAAACAGAAAGAGAGGAAATCGTGTCTCCTCCGCAGAGGATGGTCTTAGCATACCCGGAAAATTTGAAATCAATCTGGATTTTTTATAAATAAACTGTGAATCTTGAACCAAAATTTTTCAGAAAGCTTTCAGCCTGGGGCCGTAAAATTGACAAATGCGGGACCGATGGGATATAATGGCTTCCTGTAAACGACCTTTGGACACTTCCCGGCGGCACGCCGCCGGGCCGGATATAGGAGGACCTTTCATGACCTGGAAAGAAAGACGGACCGTCACCATACTGCTGAGCATCGTCGGAGCGCTGTTCCTGGCCCTGCTCATCGTCTTCGGCATGATTTACCGGGAGGGACGGGAGGAGGCCTTGGCGGGAACGGCCGCGCCCGCGGGCCTTTCCGCCGACGGGAAAGCGGTGGACCCCGGAGCGTATACCGCCCTGCGCTGGTACAACGGCTCGGCCACCCTCTCCTTCGCCCTGGACGAGGAGGGGAAGTGGATCTGGGCCGACGGGCCGGACTTCCCCTTGAAGGACGACACGGTGAACTCCATTCTGGAATCCCTGTCCTCCCTGAAGTTCCAGCAGGTTCTTCCCGCCGGGGAGGATAAGTCGGAGCACGGCCTGGACACGCCCGCGGCCACCCTCACCGCCTCGGCGGGGGAGAAGGAGCAGACCCTGGCCTTCGGCAAGGCCACCACCGACGGGGACAGCTACTACATGTGCATGAACGGGGACGAGTCCACGGTCTACATCGTGGCGGACACCCTGGTGAAGCTGATGCAGACCCCCATCTACGACATGTGCGCCCTGCCGGAGCTGCCGGATTTGAGCGAGAAGAATCTGCGGGCCATTACCATCCAGGGCCCTGTCCCGGCGGCGGAGGCGGGCGGCGGAGAGGAGGACGGGGAGCCGGAAGCGCCCGGAGAGGAGCCGGAACGGCCCGCGGTCAGCCTCAACGCCCGGCGCTCCGGCGGGGAGGACCAGCCTGCCCTCTGGTTTGAGGGAAGCGACAACGTCACCGCCGCCCCCCTGATGCAGGACCTGCTCCACGACCTGGCCTCGATGTCCGTGGCGAAATGCGTGGACTACTTCCCCAGTGAGGAGGCGGCGGAGATCTGCGGCTTCCACAGCGCCGACGCCATTTTGAAGGTGGAGTACGCCGCGAACGGCACGGACCAGACCTTCACCCTCTCCGTGGGGGCCCGGATGCCCGACCAGTCCGGCCGCTATGTCCGGCTGGAGGAGGACGGGGCCATTTACGCCCTGGCAACCGACAGCATCGACGCGGTGATGACCATTTCCGTGGCGGGCATGCGGGGCGTGGTGCAGGAGCCCGCCCCGGCGGAGGGCCAGGACGGGGAATAAGGAGGAACGCCTATGCGGGTGCTGGTAATCGAGGATGAGGTAAGGCTTGCCGCCACGCTCCAGGACCTGCTGGAGCTTAGCGGCTACACCGCCGACGTGCGCCACGACGGCGAGTCCGGCCTGGACGACGCCCTGACGGGCATTTACGATGTGATTTTACTGGACGTGATGCTGCCCAAGCTGGACGGCTTCGCCGTGCTGCGCCGCCTCCGGGAGGCGGGGACTTCTACGCCGGTGCTGATGCTCACCGCCCGGTCGGAGGTGGCCGACAAGGTGGAGGGGCTGGACCGGGGGGCGGACTACTATTTGACCAAGCCCTTCGACCCCAAGGAGCTGCTGGCCTGCGTCCGGGCCCTGACCCGGCGGCAGCCGGAGCTGCGGGACCCGGAGGCCCTGGAGTTCGGCGGCGTGCGGCTGGATAAGGGCAGCTTTACCCTCTCCTGCGGGGAGAAGTCCGTCCGGCTGAGCCGGAAGGAGTTTGACATCTGCGAGCTTTTGATGCTGAATCGGAACCTGGTGCTGACCAAGGAGTCGCTGCTGCTGAAAATCTGGGGCTATGAGTCCGACGCGGAGGACAACAACGTGGAGGTTTACATCTCCTTCCTGCGCAAAAAGCTGGCCCACATCGGCGCGAACGTCCGCATCCGCACCATCCGCATGGTGGGCTACTGCCTGGAAGTAGGGGGCTGAAACGCCTGTTTCGTCAACTGTGAGTTCCGCCCATCTTATCCACAGCCTTCTGGCGGTTTTACACAATTTCCACAAACTTATCAACAAGGGGTATGGGAGGCATGATTCGTAAGCTCCGGCTGAAATTTGTGGCCGTCTGCATGGCCATGGTCACCGCCGTGCTGGCGGTGGTGTGCTTCGCCATCTTCGCCGCCCTCCGGGGGAACGTGGAGGACTTGAGCCGGGAGGTGCTCCACCGGGTCATCCAGGAGGAGCCCGGAGGCCGAAGGCCGGAAATTGGCGTGGAGATCGGCGGGGACAAGGTGCTGCTGCCCTATTTCACCGTCAGCGTCTGGCCCGGCGGCGGGGGGGCCTACACCGCCTACGTCACCGGCGGCACCTACGCCGCTCTGGAGGACACGGCGGAGCTCACCGCCATTTTAGAGGACTGCCTGGGCCAGGAGCCCCCGGAGGGCGTGATTCAGAGCTACAGTCTCCGCTATCTCCGGCGGGACAACGGGCTCTATCAGAGGATGGCCTTTGTGGATATGTCCATGGAGCGGGCCATGCTCCGGGAGATGATGGGGTCTTATCTGCGCATCGCCCTGGCGGCCTTTCTGCTGCTGCTGGGAGTCTCGGCGATCCTGGCCCGGTGGGCGACGGGGCCGGTGGAGCGGGCCTGGCGGCAGCAGCGCCAGTTCCTCTCCGACGCCTCCCACGAGCTGAAAACACCGCTGACGGTGATTCTCTCCAACGCGGAGCTTCTCTCCGCCCTGCCCCTGGAGGAGCGGCCCGCCCGGTGGACGGACAACATCCTCTCCGAGTCCCACCAGATGAAGCGCCTGGTGGAGGAGATGCTGACCCTGGCCCGGGCGGACAACCTGGCCCTGCCTCCCGTGCTGGCGGAGGTCTCCTTGTCCGACGTGGCGGAGGACTGCGCCCTGGCCTTCGAGCCGGTGGCCTTTGAGGCGGGGAAGCCCCTGGAGTACCATGTGGCGGAGGGCGTCACGGTGCCGGGGGACGGGGATAAGCTCCGGCGGCTGGTTTCCATCCTGCTGGACAACGCCGTGAAGTACGGCGCGGAGGGGGGAACCATCACCCTGGCCCTGGAGAAGACGGAGCGCCAGGCAAGGCTGACGGTATCCAACCCCGGGGAGCCCATCCCGGCGGAGCAGCTCAGCCGGCTTTTTGAGCGGTTCTACCGGGCGGACGCCTCCCGGGGGGAAAAGAGCGGCTTCGGCCTGGGGCTGAGCATCGCCGCGGTCATTGCCCAGGAGCACAAGGGGACCCTGAAAGCCGAGAGCGGCGGGGAGGGGACGCGGTTTTTGTTTACCCTGCCGCTGAGAAAATAGGGCTTTAGCGCCTTGACCTTTGGGCGCTTTTACGGTAAAATAGAATTATCCCAGCCAGGAAAGGAGCGTTTCAGCATGGGAATGACAGACAGCCAATTCAAGGCCTTTATCCGTTTTGTGCTGGACAGCTTGCAGGAAGTGAAAAAGGAAAAGGACCCGGCGGCGCGTGAGGAAAGGCTGAATAAGGTCATTGACAACCTGCAAAAGGCCCTGGAGGACTGACATAGTGGAAAGGCGGGGAGTTTCCCCGCCTTTTTTAATCGTAAGAAATTCTAAAGATTCAATTTTTGGGGAAGTCCTTGAAGCTCTAGGCGTTCAAGGACTTCCCTCTATAGTTTTCCCTTTGGTTTCCCTTACTGGCCGGAAATGCCTCTGATAAACTTATCCATCCGATCCGCACTGTCCCGCTGCATCTGCTCCGTCACATGGCCATAGACGTTCAGCGTGAAGGCGGCGGAGGCGTGCCCCAGGTTGCTTTGCACCGTCTTGATATCGTCTCCGCTCCGAATCGCCGCCACGGCATAAGAGTGGCGGAGATCATGAAAGCGGGTTTCAGGTTTGCCGATGGAACGGGCAATCTCTTTGAACGCGAGATAAACCGCGCCGGGATAAAGATGCCCGCCCAGCTCGTCCGTAAACACCAGGCCGCTGTCCTCCCAGGCCGGACCCGCCCGGAGCCTCCACTCTGCCTGGCGGCTCCGCTGGCGGCGCAAAAGCTCCATCACAAAATGGGCCGGAGCCATACGCCTCCATTTACCGCTCTTCGGGGAGGTCAGTTTGTAGACGCTCTGACCGTCCGTCTCCTTCACTCGTTGGAGCTGTTTGTCAATCAGCAGCGTCCCGCCGTCGAAGTCCACACAATTCCAGGTCAGACCCAGAACTTCACCCCGGCGCATCCCAGTAAACAGCGTGACAATCAGGAGAACCTCATAGGGGTGGCCCTTGACCGCTTCCATAAAGCGGCGAATTGCTTCATCGTCCAGAGGCTTCAACTCATTCCGTTCCACGCGGGGAAGTTTGCAGCGGGCGGTGGGGTTGTCGCGCAAGTATCCAAGGACCACGGCCTGCTGCAGCGCCCGATGGAGGATGTTATGGACATGGCGCACGCTGCCGGGGGACAGCCCCTCCTTGCCGAGACTGTTATAAAAATGCTGAATTACATGAGGCGTCAGCTTATCCAGGGCAACCCGGCCCAATCCGGGCTTTAGGTGGTTTTTGATTTGATAATGATAGGACTCCGCCGACGCCGGTTTCAGGTCGGCTATGTAATCCTGCTCCCAGATATCCAGCCATTGCGCGGCCGTCAGCTTGCAGGGCTCCACGTAGGTGCCCAGGCCGATCTCCGCCGTGGTCTCCCGGAGCTTTTGCGCGACCTCCGCCTGTGTTTTGCCCGTAATGGACCGCTGCTGCTGTTTTCCGGTCACGGGATCGAAGCCAGTGGTGAAGCGGGCCTCCCAGTATTCATACTTCTTTCCCTTTTTCGTGATGGTTTTCTTGCGGATGGTCCCGGCTCCTGGAGGGCTCCGCCTGCCCTTTTTACCGCGCGGCATGATCGCTGCCCCCTTTCACCGCCCGGCAGGAATCACCCTCCAGCGTAGCGGATGCGGCGGCGTCTGTCCAGGTCGTGTTTGTACCAGTTCCGCCGCCCTCCAGGAAGTATCGAAGGTCCGGCTTGAGGATGCGGGCGTGCTTCCCAATATGTGTGCTTTTGATTTGCCCGGAGCGCACCAGCTCATAGGCAACGTTCCTGCCGACGCTAAGAACCGGCATTAACTCCTCAATAGTGAGAACCAGGGGGATATCATCGAAGCTCCGAGGACGGTTAAGCATCTTCCTCGCCTCCCTTCAGCGACGCCAGGTAGATGTTCGTCACATCATCCCGGCCATGTCCCAAGAGCTTGGAGACACCTTTCCGGGCACCGAAGGGAGTGACCCCGGCGTCGATGAAGCCCTGGTATTTCTCCGCCGCGTAGGTGTGGCGCAGGCCGTGGAAAGTCATGGGCCGGGCGGAATCTTCATCCTGGACCAGGGAGCGGTTCAGCCAAATGAATACCTGCAGCTCCTTGATGGTCTCGTGGGTTTCCCTGTCGTCGGGGACATACAGCTTGTGTCCTCGCACCGTCCGCGCCAAGTCCTGCTGGAGACGATGGATAAGGAGGTTGTTCAGCGGGACGGTCCGTACCAAGCCGCCTTTTCCCTTGATGGTGATAGCCTTTTCTTTGACCGCTTTCGCCGCCGTAGCGGTGTCAATACGGAAGCACTCATGGATACGGAGCCCGGCGAACCGGCCAAGGTAGAGAACCGAAACAAAGTCATTGCGGCCAGAGGCCAGCGCAATGTCCAGCATCCGGTTAAATTCGCTGGCGCTCCAGGTCCGGTCGACGCCGCCGAAGGTCCGGCGCTGGAGGAGCAGGTCACCGTTTCCCGGCAGCTCATACCGGGGCTTCTGGATCAGGTCGTGGAAAAAGCGGATCGCTGAGAGGTCCGTCTTAATTGTCGAAGCGGACTTCCCCTGCTCCTGAAGATACGCGACATACGCATAAATATGCTTTGGCGCGATGTTCGCCAGCCGCTCCAAGCGATAAACCTCCGCCAGGAAGCGGCAGAACCGCTGCATGGCTTCATAGTACCGGGCCCGGGTCTTACAGCTGCCCTGTCGATTATGGCGGTGGAGCTTGTCCACCTGGGACAGCATAGACAAATAGCAAGCCACCATAATTACCGCCCTTCTAAACCACCAGTTTTACAATTGCTTTCCTCCCCCGAGTAATTACCATCACCCATACAGTCAACATTAAAAATCGAATCGTGAGAGGCCACTTTTTCGGAAACAGATATCTTAGGACCCGTTCCCAAACGATTAGGATTATTCCCAAAGCGGAAAGGATATAGCGAGCAGTCTTTAGACGGACAAAGGCGAACCTCCTTGTACTGTCCGCAACAGCACTCCAAACATTTCTTACGAATAGCCTTTAACGGTGTCATAAATAAATTCCTCCTTGATTTTCACCCAGGAGGCTGATACAATGATTTCAGCGACCGCAAAAGGGTATACCTACCCCTGGGTGGTTGTTGCTGAGTAGTCGGGTTGTCTCGCCAAAGTCGCCCCGGCTACTCACTTTTCTTTATCCAATTTGGCCTTTAGCAAATCTATCCCTTGCATAATTGCATCAGCTCTCGATACCTCCAGCCTATCCGCACACTCTTGTATTTTTCGGACCTCGCTCGGTGAAACACGGAGATTGATCTTTCCTGTTCGGGATTCTTCGCCTTTTGGTGGCCTTCCTGTTCTTGGCGCCACCCTCATCACCTCACTTTCGGGCGTACTTATATAATACATTGTGTACGCCCATATGTCAAGCCTAAAATAATATTTATTTTCCCTCTTGCATAAGTTAGAAAGGCTATGCTATAATAAACGTAGCCAAGGATTCGACCAGGATTCAACAGGCTCACGCAAAAGCGGACCGCCGGGGAGCAGCCACTCCCCGGCGGTCCTTTTGTGCTTACTTGCCCTTGCCGTGCCGCTCAAGCCACTTGCTCACGTAGTCGCCAACTACGCTCGCTACAAACGACACAAGGAAATTGACCAGGATTTCCAACAGGTCCACCCCCCTTCTGTTGCCAGTCTGGGGAAGGGCAGCGAAAGCATTATAACAAAATTCGATAAAAAGCGCAAGAGTGGAAGTAACTGAGTCCGCCCTATGGTAGAACCATTCTACCAGCCCGGAAACGGCCTGTCTAGGTGGAAGTCTTCCACCTATGGGCTCGCGCCTCCGAGGTTACAGGGTTATTATAACCTCCACGCCGGAGGCTGTCTAGTTGACATTTTGTCAACTAACAGAAAAAAGGATGTGCCCAAGTTGGACACATCCTTTTTTCATCTGAAGCGAAAGCCGATACCGCATTGCTTCATGATTGCGTTTGCAGTATGACGGGACTTGATTTTTGTATCGACCGTTACGTTTCGTTTGGTAATCGGGCTGTACCAGATATCATGATCCCCTTTGCCGCGCCGCACAAACGTACACCGATTCTGCTTGAGTATCTCGCGGATCTCTTTCTCGTATTCCGCCATTACAGGGCGATCCTCTCCATGCGCTCCGCCTGGAAACTAATGAGCGTCGGGGGCTCCGCGCTGTTCAGCTCCAGCAGCTCCGGGGCGGCGAAGCGGACACGCTCCAGCAGGGCGTCAAAAGAACCGGACTCCAAGACAAGGCCAGGGATATCGTCGCTGGTAGCAACCCACACGCTGGCCTCCGGGTCCCATGTCAAGTTTACAACGTATTTCATGGCCAATTCCTCCCCGCCTTATTATAGCACAGAACCCGCTTATGAATCCTCTGGTTTCCCCTCCAGATTCTCCATTTCCTTGACCCCGGCGGGCCGGGTGTCCCCCAGTTCCTCCATGGGGATGCTCCCCTCCACCGGCTTGACCGCCTGGGCGGCTTTGAACTCAATGAAGGCCATGACCTCCATCTGGGCCTCTTTCGAGAGAAGATTATATTGCCGAACAAGGTAAGGCTGTTCCGGGCCTCTGGAGGACGTGATGATATCTTCACCCACCAATTCATTCATGGTGACTCCAAGATACGACGACAGTAGGTAAATTTTTTCGATAGAGGGCATGGTTCCTTTCTTTTTCATATTCGTGACTAACGAACTCCCTGCACCACTTTCCCTGGCCGCCACTGTAGGAGTGGTCCCCTTTTCTTTGCAAACTCTTTGTATGTTTTCAACAATTTTTTGCACGTCCAAAAGGATTCACTCCTCTAAAAATAAATTGGCACATCACACAAAAATGGTAAATATGCAATTTTATCAATTGACAGCTAGATATTTACGGTTTATGATTTACTTACAGTAAGCGACCAGGGCGAAAAAGACAGGACCCTCGAAAGCCGGAATCCCAAGTTGCTTTATTGTATCATGTTTACCAGAAGTAAGCAAGCGAAAAAAGGAAGGAGGTTACAAGATGGCTTACAATTTGCGTTTGCGGGAACTCCGTGAGCGGCAGGGGCTAAGCCAGCGGCAGGTGGCGGAACGTCTGAACGTATCCCCCGGTGCCGTGGCTCGGTGGGAGCTCGGTGACAACAAACCCACAATGGACAATCTTTTGGCCTTGGCGGCTCTGCTGGAGTGCTCCACCGACACGCTTTTAAGCCGTGACTCTCCCCCGGAGGCGGGCTGAATCCTGGCAAATCCAAACGGAAAGGAGGCGTTAGAGCATGGAAAACCGTCCCACATCGTTCGAGGACCTGCCCCTGGTTCTGACGGCGGAGGAAACGGCCCGGTTTCTCCGGGTCCCCACCAGCGCGGTCTATACGCATATGCGAAGCGGGCAGCTTAAAAGCGTCAGGGTAGGGAAGCAGTACCGCGTCTTAAAGCACGAGCTTCTGCAGTTCTTGGGCCAGGACCCCCAGACGGCGGAGGCCGTCTGACCAGACCATAACACAAACAGGAGGAAAACACCATGTCGGAATTGTCCCAAAACATCTACAAAACCGGGCGTATTTGTACCAGTCTCACCCAGGAAGCGGCAGCGGAACGGATAGGCGTCTCCGTGGAAACCATCCGGGCCTATGAAGCCGGGCGGCGGATTCCCCCCCGGTGACGTCGTGGAGCGGATGGTGGCCTGTCAACGCCAATTTGAAATTGTAAGAAAACGCCGAAGAAATTTTGTAGTTTTTCGGCGGGGGGGGGGAACAAAACTAAGCGTTTCCTTGTTCAAAAAGAGTGTTCACGATTTGCTGTTTCTGGCGCATA
>Ga0137310_100428_pt1 | contig 28237 bp, 37 predicted proteins | sample NAcewiD2O_June_2_FD_97183 | JGI IMG/M metagenome (GOLD analysis project Ga0137310, IMG submission 97183) | Mouse cecal microbial communities from Vienna, Austria - N-Acetylglucosamine amended D2O_June | ecosystem: Host-associated > Mammals > Digestive system > Large intestine > Cecum | place...
GCCTGCAGCTGTATGAGTGTTTCCCCGGTGTGACCTGCAGCCGGGAGCTGGGAGGATATGTGGTGGAGAACGGCATCATGGAGTTCCCCAGGAAGGTGTGGCCTTATCTGGATTATCGTGGCATCGGGGAAGAATACTATGCCTCCCACAGCTGCGCTTATACACAGACCGGTCTTGTGGTGCGGAAAGAGGAAGCGCCGGAGATGGAGGAAGGACATACTCAGGGGATCCAGCTACAGTAGGGAGGAGGGAATGCATTGCGGATATTTGTAAAAAGAGAAAACTGGGAGGATGGGATCTGGATGCGGCTTCCGGCCACGAAAGAGGAAGCAGAACAGGTCAGACGGAGTCTGGAGGAGCAGCATCCATCAGTTATGCTGCCCTTTATCGGAGCGGTGGATTCAAATTTTCCGGAACTGGAGAATCGTCTGGTGGGGGAAATAGTCTTTCCGGCGAAAAACCTGGGCCGTCTCAACCAGATGGCCGAAAGGCTGAGGAGTCTGAACGGGGAGGAAGAGATGCTGTTCCAGGCGGCATTCCGGCTGGAAGCTCCCTATACAGCGGAGCAGATCCTGGAGACACTGGGGCATCTGGACCGCTACCGGCTCCATCCGGAGATCAGAAGCTTAGAGGAACTGGGGAGATATCTGTCACAGGAGGAGACCTCACAGCTTCCGGAGGGGCTGGAGGTTTATGTAGACTATACAGGAATTGGCCGGCTCCAGCAGGAGGACCGGGGATATCTGACAGAGGGCGGATATGTGGAGAAACGGAAAGATCTCATGGAACAGACGGACGCAGGGGAAGGGCAGAACAGAGAAAAGGAATCGGAAACAGAAAAGAGGCAGGAAACAGAAAAAATGGAAAAGAAGCAGGGCGTTTTTTCGGTTACTCTGATCCGGGAATCCTTCAAAGACCGTTATGTCCGGTTCGCACTTCCCTTGCCGGAGCAGGAACTGGCAGAGAAAAAACGGCAGGCAGGAATCACGGAAGAGATCCCGGAAAGAGTGGAGATCTTCACATCCATTGACGGCCTGCTGAAACATCTGCCGCCCGGCAGCACTCTGGAAGAGCTGAACCAGGCGGCAAGGGTGATCGAAGAGATGGAGACGTGTTCCGGGATTGACTGGAAGCTGACATTTGCAGCCCTGGAGGCGGAACTCCCCGGAACCATGGAGGAGTGCTGCCGCATCATCCAGAACCATCAGACCTACGAGCTTCTGCCATTTCCATTTTTGGTACCGGAAAGCTATGCACACTACTATCTGGAGCAGGAAGGCTTTTCCATTCCGGAAGGACTGAAAGATCATTTCGATTACCGCAGGTACGGGCAGGAGAAGATCCGGGAGACCGGGGCGGTGGAAACGTTCTATGGCGTGGTGGTCAACCGGGAACATCCGATCTGTCTGGATCATGGAGAAAGACAGGAACTGAAGCTGTACAGCCCCCTGACCCTGACCACCTTTGCAGGATATCCTCTTTTCCCCGCGCTCCTTCATGGGGAGAAGATGCCGGCATTCCAGACCGTGATCCGGAAGGAGATCGCAAAGAGCATGCGGGAGTACGGGGCAGGCGGTCTGGCGGAGACCCTCTATAACCAGCTTCTGTCGGGGAAGATCTCATCCATCGTCCCGGATGTGGAGGAACATCAGGGACAGCTGTGGGGAGTCGCCCAGATCTGTACAAAAGGAGAGCTGACCGAACAGGAGCTGTCAGGACTCAAGAAGGAATGGAAAGAGATTGCCGCCCATGGTTGGGGAGACCTGTTTGCCGGCCGTACCCTGAATGCGGGGAATATCCGGTTCCATGCGGGGTTCTGGGATACGGAGCGGGGAGAGAACCTGTCTCTGATGACGGAGGAGGAATTCGGAAGGGAGGTGGGCGGATTTGAGATAAGGATGTAAAAAAGCAGAAACAGAAAAGAAAATAAGGAAAGGACTGCGGCGCTGACGAACCAGTGCTTTTTTTGTGCGCACAAGCAAGACCAGAAAGAAAGGAGGCGGGGTTCCTGGCCAGGGAAAAGATATCTGACTCCCTTTTGGATGGATTTAGAGCAGAAAGCGATCGAGCGGGTGAGGACAGCGTCCCAGATGTCCTTCGCCCTGTATGGAAGCCCCCTGGTGGTCACGGACAGCGGAGGCAAGGACAGCTGCGTGTGCCGGGAGATCGTAAGGAGAGCCGGCATCCCTTATGAAGTGCAGCATAACCTGACCACGGCGGATGCGCCCCAGACTATTTATTATGTGCGGGAGACCTTTCGGAAGCTGGAGGAACAGGGAGTCCCCTGTAAAATCAACTATCCTGTATACAAAGGCGGGCGGGTCACCATGTGGACGCTGATTCCCATGAAGAAATTCCCGCCTACCAGACTGCAGCGGTACTGCTGTCAGGTGCTGAAGGAGGCCACCTGCCGGGACCGCTTCATCACCACCGGGGTGCGGTGGGCGGAGAGCGTGAAGCGAAGGAACAACCGGGGCGTGTATGAAAATTTCACTGCCAACCCGGAAAAGAAGATCATCCTGAACAATGACAATGATGACAATCGGAGGCTGTTTGAGAGCTGCGCCCTGAAGGGCAAGCGGATCTGCAATCCCATCGTGGACTGGACGGACCGGGATGTATGGGAATACATCCGCAGTGAGCGGCTCCCCATGAACCCGCTGTATGACATGGGCTTCTTCCGGGTAGGCTGTATCGGCTGCCCCATGGCGGGGAAGACCCGGTGGAAGGAGTTTGCCCTGTTCCCCACCTACCGGCATGCCTATACGAAGGCCTTCGGGCGGATGCTGGAGGTGATCCACAGGGACGGAGGAAAGACCAGATGGCGGACGGCGGAGGATGTGTTTTCCTGGTGGATGGAGGATTTCCAGGTGGAAGGGCAGATGAGCCTGACGGATTTTGAGGAATGGAGGAGCGGAAATGAAGATTAAAGAATCAGAAGCGCCTGCAGGGATGCGGCTGTACAGTCCCCTGGTGGGCGCTTTTTATGACAGCGAGGACCACTGCACGTCCATGGACGGCTATGCCCTGAGCGGATATGACTGGACGATCAAAAAGGCATTGGAAAAGGACTGGATCCAGGAGAGCAGGGCAGGGCTTGCGGAATATCTGGATGAGGGACCTTTAAAGGAAAAGGTCGTAAGCATGCATCCGGCTGTAGAAGTCTGGAATTACTGTCTCTGGGGAGTTCTTAAAGTGGAATGCCGGGAGGAACTGTCCCCGGAAGAGACAGAGCGTCTGAAGAGCGAGTGGTACGGGCAGATGGCGGACGGCTGGGGAGAAGGGTTCGTCCAACAGGACATTGAGTGTGAGGAAGGGTGCCGGCTCTGTGTGGATTTCGGCGCAGCCTCCAGAAACCGGATCCGGACAGAACAGGAATTAAAAGGGATCCAGGCGGCAGACCAGAACCAGACTGTGGAACAGGAGAGTCCCAGGATGGGAATGGCTTAGGGGAGGTGGATGTTTGGGAGGACATTTTTTGCAAGAGACAGCCCTCCGGGAACTGGAATCCGGGATGCGGCAGATCCCTGGATTTTCACCCCGCCGCTCCGGGATCATCCGGGGAAGACCAGAGCAGATGCAGCCAGCGCCATATGGGGAACTTGTGCGGTTCTTCCTGGAGGAGATCCCACCATCCCGGCTGGCTGTCCGCATCATCAATCTGAAGAACAGAGGGGAGGTGAAGGAATTCATGTTTCGGAGCGGCCAGCATAAAAAGAGGTTCCGGGAGATCTGCGGGAACGGCGACTATGTATCCTTGTGCGCCGACCATGGCAGGGTGGCGGCCCTGTTCCTGCTGAGTGCGGACAATTTTTTATGGAACCAGGCAAAACCATGCATTACAAAGAACGGGATCCGTTACAGGGAGATGGCGGTTCATGGCATAGAACCGGATGGCTACGCCCTGTTGTGTGCCGCAAAGGAGATGTGCGGCGGCAGGCCGGGACTGTCCTTATCGGAACTGGGGGACCCGGAGCTGATCGGTGACCGGCTCCTGCAGGTGATCTTAACTGGCATCCTGATCAGCCGGCACGGGATCGGGATCATGGCAGAAAAAGAAGAGAGGAAAGGAAGGGGGCCAGAAAAGAAATGTTGAAATTGTATATCGGAAGGAACGCGGGCAGGACCGTCTGCCTGACGCTGCCGGCCTCCTATGAGGAGGTGGATAAGGCTCTTGCGGAGTTTGGGGATGCCAGGCCGGAGGCACCAGTACTGATTCAGGAGGCGCGGACGTCCGTCCCCTACCTGGAAGGACGACTCAAAGGATTTTCCTTTGAAGAAAAGGAAAATCGCCAGGAACTGAGTTTCCTGGCCAGACGGATCAGATATCTGACACAGACGGAACAGGACGTGTTCTCCGCAGTGCTCCGGATGGAAGAGCCGGAAACCCTGAGTGAGGTCATCAACCTCTCCTACAACCTGGACCAGTATGAACGGATTCCCCACGGGACGGACCAGAGTGAGCTGTCCCGGATGATGCTGAAAAAGGATAAGGGAATCGAAGTCCCTGCAGAGATCGCAGGATTCCTGGACCATGAGCGGGTGTCCTCCGCCTATTTCCTCCGCCATAAAGGGGAATTCTCCCCCAGCGGGCTGGTCTTAAAGAAAGAAGGGGCCGTGCCTGAGGAAGTCTATGGGAACGGCAGGCATATCCATCCCGGATATGAAAAGGGCGGCCTGATCCTGCTGCATCTGTATCAGAAAGGATACAGGAGTCCCTACGGGGACTATGCCCTGTCGATTCCGGCTCCCAGGGAGCGGATTGCGCTGGCAAGGGAACATTTTGGGGTGGAGAACCTGGATGGATTTGGCTTTTATACGTCCTTTGTGGGGCGGGAGGACCTGACGGACTATCTGCCGGCCGGTCTGGGGGCGGAGGAGATCAACCGGGCGGCCACATTTTTCATGGAAGAAGTGCTGGATGGGACAGAGGAACGGCTCCAGCAGCTGTATGCCGTGCTGGAGGCAGAGTGTCCCAGAACGCTGGAAGAAGCACTGGAGGCTGCAGGGAACCTGATGGACTACCGGCTGTGTCCGGAAGGCGTGGACATGGACCGTATGGCAAAGGCGCTGATGGAGGAGACCGGGGCGGTGGAGACCTCCCATGGCATTGTGACCAGCGATAAGTGGCGTTTTCGGGACCTTTCCGGAGATCTGGTCACAACCCGCCTGTTCAGCCCGCTCCAGGGGGAGTTTTTTGAAGAGGATGAATGGGGAAATATGGGGGAGACACCGTCCGTCCTGGATGGCCGGGACCTGATGCAGTATGCGTCCGCCATACAGGAGCGGATTAATGAGGAGGACTGGTCCCATGAAGGAGACAGGGGACTGGCTGTGTATCTGGACAACCAGCTGTTAAAACAGCGGGTGGTCAGCATGTTCCCCGGCATTGAGGAAGTGAATGGCTGCCTGTACGGGGTGATGACCGTAGTGAGCCGGGGCGGGCTGCTCCCGCAGGAGCTGGGGACGGTCATGGAAAGCTGGAGCGGCCAGGCTTCCGATGGATGGGGAGAAGGTTTTGAGCAGAGGGAGTTCCAGGAGGAAGGCGGGATCCTGTATGTCAGGTTCTGGCAGCCGGAAGACTCCTTTGAGATCCTGCCGGAGGACGTGTTCCTGGACCGGATCCGGCAGAGCAGCGGACCCCAGATGGGAGGGATGTAGATGTATGTGACGATCGCAGCAACAAAATATGCAGACTGCCCGGAATACCGGGGTGCGGAGCTGAAAGTGCCTGCAGTCAGAGCACTGGTGCAGGATGCCATGGAGCGGGCCAGGGTACCGGTGGACGGGGAGTACCGGATGATCACCTTCCGGGGCTGGCCGGATTTCCTGGGGGAACGGCTGGCCAGGACAGAAGCGGATGTGCAGGAGGTGAACTTTCTTGCCGGCAGGGTCGGGCAGATGGACCAGAAAGAAATTTCCCGGTATGAAGGGGTGCTGGCCTGTATGGAGACCGAGCGCAGGGGCCATGAATGCTCCATCAAAGACCTGATCAATGCCACGGTCAACCTGGAATACTTCGATTTTCTGCCTGGTATCGTGAAAGATACGGATCTGGGGGAGAACGCGTTGGACGGGGATTTTTTACGGATCCTGCAGGACCTGCCGGATGAAGTGATCGCCCTGATGGACCCGGCAAAAGTGGGGGCATATCTCAGACATTCGGAAAAGGGCGCGTTTACCAGAGAGGGTTACTGCTTCCGCTCAAAAGAAGGCTGGCAGGAGATCTATGACGGTCAGGAGCTGCCGGAAACAGAACTGGGGACAAAGACGTTTTTGTCTGTACGCATCGAGGAGCGGGACCATCCGGAAAATGGTGATGTGTGGATTTTTCTGCCCTGCCACAGCGGGGAACTGGTCCATGTATGGAATTTCGTCTCTTCCCCATGCCTGAGCAGCTGCAGGATCACAGAGGTCAGCAGTATGATTCCTGTTTTTGAGGAACACATCGGTCCAGATGAGGACATCGGGGTGCTGAATGAACTGGCAGGTAAATTGGAGAAGATGACCTCTGGGGAACGTCTGAAATACAAGGCAGTCCTGGAGTTTGACGGCTGGAAGAGCGTGGAACGGTCCCTCTGGCTGGCAGACCGGCTGAATGAGTATATGTTCGATCCCAGTCAGGTCAGCTATGGGAATTATGGAAGAGAATGCCTGGAGAACCTGGGTGTGGACTGTTCGGACCCGGCTTTTGAAAGATTTGATTTTTATCAATACGGTATGGCCCAGTACGAAACGGCAGGTATGAAACTGACCTCTTATGGTGCGGTATCCATGGAGCAGGGACTGGATCTTTCGGAAAACGAAGTCCAGGAGGACGGCCTGCAGATGGGAGGATGTGCCTGCCAGACCATGTGACCAGAGATATTGATGAAAAGGAAGTTCTCCATGTATATTCAGTAAATCAGAAGAAGGAGGTGTCAGAAGATCAACAGTTTTATTTCATGGGTCGGCGGGAAAAAGGCACTGCGGAAGGTGATCTACGGCATGTTCCCCGCCCGCTATGACCGTTATATCGAGGTGTTCGGGGGAGGCGGCTGGGTGCTGTTCGGCAGGCCCCCGGACGGGAAGGTGATGGAGGTCTACAATGACTTCAATTCCAACCTGGCAAACTTATATTCCTGTGTCAGGGAGCAGACCTGGGAGTTTTTGCGTGACTTGGGTTTTTTACCGTTAAACAGCCGGGATGAATTTAACGTGATCCGGCAGTTTCTGGACAAGGGGGAGTTTGATGCCCCGTTTATGGCCAGGGAGCTGGAGCTGGCAAAGCACAACCTGCCCCTGCCGGAGTTTGAGGATATGAGAACCCTGATGCTGGAGAATGCGTCCCCAGGGGATGTGCGGCGTGCCGTGGCCTTCTACAAGCTGATTCGCTACAGCTACGGGAGCGGCTGTACTTCCTATGGCTGTCAGCCCTTTGATGTGCGAAAGACCTTCTCCCTGATCTGGGAGGCGTCCAGGCGGCTTGCCAACACGGTGATCGAGAACAAGGATTTTGAGGCGCTCATCCGCCAGTATGACCGGGAAACCGCCTTTATTTATTGTGACCCGCCCTATTATATGACGGAGGACCACTATGCGGTGGAGTTCCCGAAGCGGGACCATGTGCGCCTTCGGGACACCTTAAATGCCTGCCAGGGGAAATGGATGGTCAGCTACAACGACTGTGCCTATATCCGGGGGCTTTACGAAGGGCGGCATATCACGGCGGTGACCCGGATCAACAACCTGGCGCAGCGGTATGACAACGGCTGTGAGTATCCGGAACTGATCATCACAAACTATGACCCCAAAGAACGGAAGCTGGCCGGGCCGCAGCAGATGAGCCTGTTTGGGGACTGGATGCCGGGAGGTGAGAGTGACGATGGAAGGGATTGAGAAACTGCGGTGGGCAAAAGCCCTGATCGAAGAAGAGACCGGAGGGAAACAGCGACTTTTAGCAGGCTGGGACGGGATGCCGGCAGTGCAGATCGCGGACGGATGCATGGTGGGGCTTTACTTTGTCCTCTTAAAAAGTCAGAAGACGGGACTCTACGACTGCCGGGTGAAGGGCTATATCCGCACATGCGGAGGCTATAACCCCAGTGCCTGGCTAAAGGAGCTGACAGAGGAATGCGCCCGGATCGCGGCCCTTGTGGCACAGCTGGAAGCGGCGGACATCCATGGGGATGAGGAGGCCGTGGCCGCATTCTGTGAGGAACTGAAAAGGGAAAAGGAACCGGATGGAAACGGGGAGGGAGGTGGATGACATGAACCAGATGGAAGTAAAGGGGGTTATTGCCGGTGACGGCAGCCTCATCCTGCCCCCTGGCGTGCTGGAGACCATGGGGGCAGGGCCAGGGGATCCGGTGTATCTCGCCTATGGCAGCCCAAAGCCTGTCCGGGCGGAGAACAGCTATGGGAGACTGTTCCTCTCTGCAGAAGGTTTTTGGAAGGCCGAATGTATGGAAACGCCGGAAGAGGCGGAGATAAAGCTGCCCCATGTGCTGTTAGAAAAAGCAGGGATCCCGCTGGATGCAGAGCTGGTGGTCCAGACCGTGGAAGGGGCGGTTCTGATCGGGAAGGAGGAACCGCTGACTGCAGCCAGAAGGCCGTTTTACGGAATGCTCCGGCTGCTGGATATGACAGAGAAAGAGGCTATGGAGATCTTAGAGAAAGGAGGATTTTTGGATGGGTAAATCCGTGTACAAGCTTCTGGATCAGAAAGGACGGGTGTTGATTCCGAAGGAAATGCGGAATGCAGCCGGGATGGAGTATGGGGACATCGTTGGCCTGGGATTACTGGATGGAAAGGTGTCGGTGCGGAAGGTCAGCATCGTTGAGGTAGGAGATCAGTCCCCGGAGGCGGTGGAAGCCTATGTACGGGCAGCCATCCGGACCATGCCGGACGATACCCGTCTGAGCCTGATCTCCGATTTATCCGGCCTGATGCGCCAGAAGGAGGGATGAAGGGATGGAAAGACAGACAGAAGAAAAGGATGAAAAGCGGGCCTATGCAGCAGAGGACTGTGAGGAAACAGGATATGACATGTGTCTGACAGGAAAAGTGATCGTGGCCTGCCCGGATGTATTTCCCGGTAACTGTGGAAACCAGCTTTATTTCTGCACAGGAGGGAGCGGGGCGGAACCGGATTCCGTGGAGCATACCGTGTCAGGAGTCAGCCTGGAGAACGGGGAGGTAACCTGCTTCCGGCGCTCCCAGATCCTGGGAACCTTAAAGCCGCAGCTTCTTCCAGAACAGGCAAAGCTGCAGCTGTCCCAGATCCACCCCATCGGGGCGCTCCCATTAGAAGGGCATGAACCGCTCTATTCCGGATACAGTTTTCTGGAAGACGGGCGCTATGCAGCCGGGGTCTGGCTGTGCAGCGAGAAGGAAGCCATGGACTATGTTGAAATGCAGAAACCCTACCAGCATAAAGTGATGCTGTGTGACCGGGACGATTTCTGCGTGATGGAGGTGGTGGCCGGGAAAATGGTGTTCCCGGATGAAGAGATACTCCGGAAGCTGCAGGGGCAGGCGGACGGCGGGAGCATGGAACTCACATAGGAAAGGAGGGATGCCCTGTGCGGGGGATACGCATGGAAAACGGAAGGATCCTGTACTTCGGGAACCTGGCCGGGTATGTCACCGGGAACAAGGCCGTGGTGGACCCGCTTTTTTCCGGTGACGGGCTGAACCGTTTTCTGGAGAAACAGAAAGGGATCCGGGAGGTGGAATGGCGGGACGGCGTCTATGACCGCCTGATGAACGGGCAGGATGACCTGTCGGACGGCCCAGTGTTAAAGAACATCCGGATCTGGCAGCTGAAGCCGTCTGTGGACGTGCATATGAAGTTCATCGGCTATGACCGGATGCGGGAGCGGTTCGGGGAGCCTTCGCCGGAGGATTACCAGCTGGTGTTTGACGGGGAGGCCGAGACCAATAACCTGGAGGAGATCTACAACAAGTTCAACGCGGGCCTGCATCCTCCGGGATATACGGGCCATTCTCTGTCCATGTCGGACGTGATCGAGCTGTATGACGGGGAGGGGAGCGAATTCCACTACGTGGATGAGCGGGGCTTTCAGACCATCGCCTTTGGAGGGCCGGAGCCGGTGCAGAGTCCTGTCATGCAGCTGTAGCGGCGGCAATGGCGGCATGTCCGGGATCAGAAAATAAAGCCTGTATGACAGAAAGAAAAGAGGAGGAACCATACCATGAAAAAGAGGATCAGGAACTTAAAGGAAAGAGCATCCGGCAGGATCTTTGCCGGGTATATGGCACTGAAAGAGCAGAAGGGAGAAGGGTTCGTGGATACCGCCATCAAGATCCTGATGGCGGTGGTCATTGGAGCGCTGGTGCTGGCGGGACTGTATGCCCTGTTTGACGAGACTGTGCTGCCGACCCTGACCCGCCGTGTGCAGGAGATGTTCAGCTATTCAGGCTGACAGCCGGAAAGGAGATGGAAATGGCAAAAACACAGAAAACAGCAACAGTGCAGCCAGCGGCAGCCGTGCAGGAAAGAGGATATGCCCCTCTCCAGTATGATGTAAAAATCCATTCCCTCTATCCGGAGGGGAGCTGCCGGGCTTCGGCCTCGGTGAACTTAAACGGGAGCTTCGCCATCCGGGGACTGAAGGTCATGGAAGGGACAAACGGCCTGTTCGTCTCCATGCCAAGCTACCGGACCGGAAACGGAGAGTATAAGGATATCTGTTTCCCCTGCACCAAAGAGGCCAGAAGCCAGCTGAATGAGGCGGTATTACATGCCTACCACCAGTCCCTGTCCCAGAATCAGGATCAGGGAAACCAGAACCAGCCGGTGCAGGATCAGGGCCAGGCGGCTCCGCAGATGAGCATGTGAAAGAAGGAGGAAGGCCGTGGCAACCTTTTTTGAAAAAGAAATGAGAAAGCTGTTCCGGCAGGGACTGGATTTTCCGGAAACTGTCTTCGCTGGCCGTGTCTGCTACGGAAAACTGAATGAGGATGTCCGGGTGCGGATGGAGTTTGCGACAGAAGGGGTGTCGGACCAGTATTCCGCGCTGAAGGTGACCCTGCTGAACCGGAGGGAAGGCCCTCTGGACAGTCTTCTGCTGAGATTTGCGGATGTACTGGGAAAGAAGCCGACCACAAATCCCAACTTCAAGGAAGGGATCATTCCACATATCTGGAAGAATGGAAATGACTTTGCCTGGTATGTCTACCAGCCCACGGCGGCGGACTATAAGACCCTTGCGGATGCGGTGGGCAGTTATACATCCATGTTCCAGGGGGAGGATCTGTCCCCGGGCATGGGCGGCATGACAATTTAGTGGATATGCTTCATTCTATGGAAAATCCTTGTTGGTATTGGTCATAGCTATTCCGCCCGGTTTTCCATATACTTGGCTTACAGGAAGGAGAGACGGTTATGGAAAAACGGAAAAACTTATGTGCCATGATCCCGGAGGAACTGCACGGGAGGGTGAAGCAGGAGCAGGAGGCCCTTGCGCTGACCCTGGCGCAGTATGTGGAGATGGTACTGGAGGAACATTTTAAGAAAGGCGGGAAAGAGATGGCAAACGGGACAAGGACGCTGGCATTCCAGGTATCGGAGGAGTTGTTCGCACGGGTAAAGGGATACCTGGCAGAGCATCCGGGACTGAGCCAGAGGGAGTTTGTGATCGGTCTGATCACGAGGGAACTGGAACGGTACGAGGCCGAAGCGGCTGGAGAAAATAGGACGGAGGCCGAAGGAGCCGAAAGGAATACCGCTGAGGCGGGAGAAGCCAGGGAAGAGCAGGAAGCAGATACAGAAGCATCATAGAGGAGAGGGAAGGCCGCCGCTTTTTGTGGCGGCTTTCTGCAGGAAAGAAGCTCTGAAGCCCCAACGGGGATTTAGATAAAAAAGAAGATGGAGGAAAAAGAATGCCGAGAAGAGATGACCAGACACAGAGGACAGCCGTACAGGCTTCCCAGCAGGAAGCAGCACAGTCGGAGGTTCTGCCGGTAACCGGAGTGGCGATCCACACGGACAGCCGGAGAGGAGAATTCCTGGCAACAGCAGATGTGGAACTGGCCGGGATCTGCACCATCCGAAACGTTAAGATCAAGGAGGACGACTATGACCTGACGGTGGTGATGCCCAGGACGAAAATGGCGGACACCAGGGAATACAAGGATGCCTGCTTCTTTGAAAGCCGGAGCCTGCGGGAACAGTTCGATCAGGCGGTCAGGGAAGCATATACCCAGACTTTGGCCATGCAGGAGGAGCAGGCTTCGGGAGAGGAACAGACTTCCGGGGAAGCGCAGACTGCGGGAGAAGGGCAGGTTTCCGGGGAGGAACCGGACCTGGACGATGCCAACTTCCAGGAAGAGGAGGATCCGGAGCAGGAGGAGGGCATGGGCGGGATATCCATGTAGCAGCAGCAGGCAGGAGATCGACAGAAAACGGAGAGAATCAGAAACCAAAGAGACCAAAGAAATGCGGCAATCTCTCGATGGAACGGGAGGTGCCGGATGAGGCAGGCGCATCTGTACGCCTGCCTCCGTCTGTTTTATCAGCAGAAAAAGGAGGAGACGATTTTGAGAAAAGTAATGATCCAGTTAGGAAACCGTGTGTCCCGCAGGGCATTCCAGATCCGTCAGGCACTCACCAACAGGTCAGGGGAAGGGTTCGTGGATACTGCCATCAAGATCCTGATGGCAGTGGTCATCGGGGCGCTGGTGCTGGCAGGCCTGTACGCGCTGTTCGATGAGACGGTCCTGCCCACGCTGACCCGCCGTGTGCAGGAAATGTTCAACTATGCCGGCTAGGGCTGGTATAGCCCTGATCCTGCCGGCTCCCTGGCTTTTGTCCGAACTGAAGAGTACAGATGTCTGCCATCTGGGACAAATCCCGGCACTGGTACAGGCGGTCCTGTTTGCGGCGCTGTTACTGGCAGCGGCCTGGATCGACTACCAGGAGCATATCATTCCAGATATCCTGAACCTGGGGATCGCATTGTCGGCGCTTCTGTGTTTCCGGCCAGCGAATCTCTGGGGACTCCTGGCTGCGGTACCTTTCCTGGTTGCGGCCATGGGAGGAGGGATGGGCGGTGGGGATGTAAAGATGGTGTCAGCCTGCGGCCTGGTCCTGGGGTTCTGGGATGCGATGTTTGGATGCCTCATCGGGCTGTTCCTGATGCTGTGTTCCTGCCTGGTCGTTTCAGGAGGATTGCGGGGGAAGGAAGCCCGGCCCATGGCTCCATTTCTGTCTGCCGGCTTTCTGGCAGCTTACTTTCTTCCATAGGGAGAAGGTGTGCTTCCTGCGGGAAAATGTCAACCATCTGTGACAGGGGGCATTTTGGAAACTGTTTATGGCTGTCGGATCCGGCAGCCTGTTTTTCTTTCAGGAAGGAGGAGATGCGTATGAAGAAAATCCTGCTTGTTGCAGGTGCCCTTGCTTCGGTGTCCGCCGCAGTTTTCTGTGTACTGCGCCGCCGTAAGAAGCATTATGGATCGCCCTGCTAAAAAGAAACTGTGAATAAGGAAAAGACTGCGGCATGCCGGAAGGATACAGGCTGCCGCAGCCTTGTATCGGAAGGAGGAAACAATGAGCTTTTTTAAGAATCGGACCGTGATCGGGGTGATCTGCATCATCCTTTCTCTGATCATCTGTTTTGCGGTAACCCCGCTGTTCAACAAATCCATGAGCCAGAAGGTGGAGATCGTCCGGGTGGTGAAGGAGATCCATTTGGGGGATGAGATCACAAAGGATATGGTACGGATGGTGGAGGTGGGCGGCTACAACCTTCCAGAAGATGTGGTGAAGGATACGGCCACGGTGATTGGCAGGTTCGCCTCTGCGGACATGGTTCCCGGCGATTACATCATCAGCTCCAAGATCGCAGATGCCCCTGCGGCGGAGAATGCCTATCTCTACAACTTGAACGGGGAGAAGCAGGCTATCTCCGTCACGGTCAAGGCCTTTGCCAACGGTCTGTCCGGCAAGCTGATGAGTGGGGACATCGTCTCGGTCATTGCCCCGGACTATAAGAAGCAGGGAGTCACGGTTATCCCGGCAGAACTGCAGTATGTGGAGGTCATCGCCGTCACGGCCAACAGCGGCTACGATGCCAATACCGGAGAACAGGCGGAGGATGAGGACCGGGAGCTTCCGGGAACGGTCACTCTTCTGGTGTCCCCGGAACAGAGCAAAGTGCTGGCGGATCTGGAGGCGGACGGAAAGCTGCACCTTTCCCTGGTGTACCGGGGAACGAAGGAGAATGCGGGGAAATTCATAGAAGCCCAGGACGAACTGCTGGAAGCGCTGTATGCCCCGGAGGAAGAGGACAGCGAAGGGGAGGAAACAGAAGGAGAGAAAACGGAAGAAGGGGAAGCGGAAGGCACAGGAGATGAGGCGGATTCCCAGGAGACACAGGAATCTTCAGAGCAGAAAGAAGGAAGCAGCGAAAAAACAGAGGACACAGCGAACACGGAGGGAGACAGGGAGGCTCCTGCCAGCGGGGACGGGGAGGAGCAGTAGATGAACTTTAAAAAGAATGGAATCTTTGGCCGCAGGGAGGATGGCGGCCAGAGGGAAGCGGAGTATGACGGGTACGGCTCCCCGAACCAGGTGCTGGCAGTCTGGGGAAGCCCTGGCAGCGGCAAGACCACCGTGGCGGTGAAGCTGGCCAAATATCTGGCAGGGAAGAAGAAAAACGTCATCCTCTTGCTGTGCGATATGACCGCCCCCATGCTGCCCTGCATCTGCCCGCCCGGAGAACTGGAATGCGAGCATTCCCTGGGCAGCGTTCTGGCGGCGGTGCGGGTGTCGGAATCCCTGGTGAAGCACAACCTGGTCACTCATAAGAAGTACGGCTGTCTCACCTTCCTTGGGATGTTAAAGGGAGAGAACGAGTACACTTATCCGCCCTTTACGGCCAGCCAGGCATCGGAGCTGATCCAGTGCCTGAAAGGGATCGCCCCTTATATCATCATCGACTGCGGCAGCTATATCGCCAACGACATCCTCTCGGCGGTGGCCCTGATGGAATCGGATGCGGTGCTGCGGCTAGTGAACTGCGATCTGAAGAGCATCAGCTACCTGTCCAGCCAGCTTCCTCTCCTGCGGGACAACAAATGGGATGCGGACAAGCAGTATAAGGTGGCCAGCAACGTAAGGACGGATGAAGCCAGCGATCATGCGGAACAGGTGCTTGGAAACGTGACCTTCCGTCTGCCCCATTCCCCGGAACTTGCCAGACAGACTCTGGCCGGGAACCTTCTGGCAGACCTGTCTCTTCGGGACAGCCGGGGCTTCCGGAAGGAACTGGAAGCAGTCAGCAGGGAGGTGTTCGGATGTTAGGGGAAAAAAGATCGCAGGAACTGTTTGGCCCGGCAATGGGGCAGGCGGCTTCCGGGAATGGGCAGAGGGCAGGCACGGCGGATGGAAGGGACAGCCAGGATATCAGGACGGTAGAGGGACATATCGGAAACAAAAACGGGAGGGGAGAGTCCGAAAGAATGTTGGATGCAAATGGGGGATCTGGAAAAAGCAGGGAGAAGGATTCTGATCTATCTGTGATAAAAGAGCCTGGAAAACCGGCAGAAAAGGAAAACTTTGCTGCTCCGGCATTTCCTTCCCGCTCCCGGATCCCGACTGCAACGGTGGGCGTGACCAATGCCCAGGCACACGCAGCTCCCATGGAGCCTCCGGCTGTCCTGGATGTGGAGGAGGAAGACGAGGCGGTGCAGTTCCAGAAGGGCGGGACGGCACTTAGGACCCATGACCTGTTCTTCTCTCCGCAGGACAACGCCAGGGACTTCTCCTCTGTCCTGCAGGAGGTACAGGAGTACATCTCCAGTAAATATTCCACGCTGATCATGGATGAGGGCGGGGAGGATACCAAGGCCCAGATCAAACGTTATATCACCAAATATGTGCAGGACTACCGGATTGCCGTCAAGGGCATGAGCGGCCAGGAACTGGTGGACACCATCTATACGGAGATGGCGGAGTTCTCCTTCCTGACCAGATATGTGTTCGGGGCCGGCATCGAGGAGATCGACATCAACAGCTGGAAGGACATCGAGATCCAGTATGCCGGCGGGGAGACGAGGAAGCTGGAAGAGCGGTTTGAAAGTCCCCAGCATGCCATCAACGTGGTGCGCCGGATGCTGCATACTTCCGGCATGGTGCTGGACAACGCAAGCCCGGCAGTATTGGGGCATTTAAGCAAAAACATCCGGATCGCCGCCATGAAGACCCCGCTGGTGGATGAGGACATCGGGGTGGCGGCTTCCATCCGTATTGTCAATCCTCAGTCCATGCAGGCCTCTGACTTTGTAAAGGGCGGCACGGCGACAGGGGAGATGCTGGACTTTCTGACGGAGTGTGTCCGCTACGGGATCTCGGTCTGTGTGGCAGGAGCCACCAGTTCCGGAAAGACCACCCTGATGGGCTGGCTTCTGACCACCATCCCGGATAAGAAGCGGATCTACACCATAGAATCCGGATCCAGGGAACTGGCCCTGGTGCGGGAAAAAGAGGGGAAGGTGAGCAATTCCGTCATCCATACCCTGACCCGCGACAGTGAGAATGACCGCCAGCGGGTGGACCAGATCGCCCTTTTAGACATGGCCCTGCGCTTCAATCCGGATGTGATCGTGGTGGGGGAGATGCGCGGGCCGGAGGCCAATGCGGCCCAGGAGGCGGCAAGAACCGGCGTGGCGGTGATTACCACCATCCACTCCAACAGCTGTGAGGCCACTTACCGGAGGATGGTGTCCTTATGCAAGCGTGCGGTGGACATGAGCGATGAGACGCTGATGGCCTATGTGACGGAGGCATACCCCATCGTGGCCTTCTGCAAGCAGCTGGAGAACCGGCAGCGCCGCCTGATGGAGATCATGGAATGTGAGATCCGTCCGGACGGGAGCCGCCATTACCGTCCTCTGTTTCAGTATGAGATCACGGAGAACCGGATGGAGGAGGGGAAATTTATCATTGAAGGCAGCCACAGAAAGGTCAATCCCATTTCGGAGGGACTGGCCAGAAGGCTGACCGAGAACGGGATGCCCGGCAGTGTGCTGGAGCGCCTGAAAGGGGGTGTAGAACAATGACCATGATTCAGTTACTGGCCTGTGCCGGAATGATCGCCGGCTGTTTCTTTCTGCTGCGTTTAAGGCCGGTGGAGTTTACGGATGACCTGTTTTCCTTTCTTCTGCGGAAACCAAAGACGCTGAAGGAGGAGATCAACGAGGCCACCAGAAGAAAGAGGCCGGGGATTCTGAAGAAGGAGATCACGGAGGCCCAGGACATTCTTGTGATGACCGGGAGAGGGAATCGATTCTCTCTTGTCTGTGCTGTGAGTCTTGCCCTGTTCGCCGCAGGCGGCTCCTTTGCCATCATGATCGGGAACTTTTTTCTGGCACCGGTGATGGCCTGCGGTTTTCTGTTCATACCATTCTGGTATGTGCGCCTGACCGCAAACCACTATAAAAAGAATGTATCCGCGGAACTGGAGACGGCGCTCTCCATCATCACTACGGCATACCTGCGAAACGAGGACATCCTGACGGCGGTGGAGGAGAACCTGCATTACCTGAACCCTCCCGTCCAGAACGTGTTCCGGGATTTTGTCACCCAGGTAAAGATGGTAAACCCGGATGTGGAGGCGGCGCTGAAGGTGCTGCGAGGCCGGATCGAGAATGACGTGTTTGAAGAGTGGTGCGATGCCTTAAGCGACTGCCAGCTGGACCGGAGTCTGAAGACGACCCTGACTCCCATCGTGAACAAGATGTCCGACATGCGGATCGTGAACGCGGAGCTGGAGTTTCTGGTGACGGAGTCGAGAAAAGAATTCATTACCATGGTCTTTCTGGTGATCGGCAACATTCCGCTGATGTATTTTCTAAACCGCAGCTGGTATGAGACGCTGATGTTCACACCGGTGGGGCAGATCATTCTGGCGGTGACGGCGGCCCTGATCTTTGTTTCCACGGCCCTGGTCATCCGTCTGACCAAACCGTTAGAGTACAGGAGGTGATACAGGTGACAACGATGTTGATGATGGGGTTGCTGACGGCCTTTGGGGTGTTTTTGGCAGGAGGGCTGTTCTTTGTGACAGCGGATCTGCTGCGCCTTCCCTACCTTCGGACCTCAAAGGCCATGGTCAATACGGGCAGGGATAAGAAGACAGCGGCGAAGACGCTTGAGACCTACCTGCTGACACTGGCGGCCAGATTTGCCCCTTATATCCGGATGGATGCCTATAAAAGGAGCCGTCTGAAAAATATCTTAAAGGCCAGCGGGCTGAACCTGGAGCCGGAGGTCTATCAGGCCTATGCGCTTGTGAAAGCAGGTGCCGTGATGCTGGGGATCCTTCCGGCGCTGCTTGTATTCCCCCTGCTGTCAGTGATGGTGGTGTTCCTTTCCGTGATGGTCTATTTTAAGGAGATCAACCGTGCGGATGAGCTGCTTGCGAAGAAGCGGCGAGTCATCGAGACGGAGCTGCCCCGGTTTGTATCCACCATTGAGCAGGAGCTGAAGAACAGCCGGGACGTGCTCTCCATCGTGGAGAACTATAAGAAGAATGCGGGAGAGCAGTTTTCCGGGGAACTGGACGTGCTGGTGGCGGACATGCGCTCCAGCAGCTATGAGGCGGCCCTGACCCGGTTCGAGGCCAGGCTCAATTCCCCCATGCTCTCCGATGTGGTCCGGGGGCTCATCGGGGTGCTGCGGGGAGATGACGGAGCCATGTATTTCCAGATGCTCTCCCATGACTTCAAGCAGCTGGAGCTGCAGCGGTTGAAGAAGGAGGCCCAGAAGATCCCGCCGAAAATCCGGGTGTTCAGCTTTGTGATGCTGATGTGTTTCCTGTTCATGTACCTGGCGATCATTGTGATTGAGATCATCAAATCCATGGGGAGTATGTTTTAGGGGAGGTGAAAGATGCCGCCAAAGCCGGTCAGTTATAAGGGAAAGGAATACGGCTCCAGGAAAGAATTGTGCCAGGAGTATGGAATTGATGAGAAAAGGGTGACAGGACGCCTCTGTTCAGGGTGGACACTTGAGGAGGCCGTGGAGACTGCTCTTGGAGAGAAGGTGACCAATGGGATCCAGACAGAGTATGAGGGTGTGCAGTATCCGTCTTTAAGCTCCATGGCGGAAAAGCTGGACCTTCCGCTTTCTATCCTGCAGCATGCCTACTACCGGACAAAGGATATCGGACAGTCCGTGGAATATGCTAGAGAATATGCCAGCCGTGACATGGCGGTATGGGGGAAGGAGTACCAGAGCCTGTCCCAGGTCGCCATGGTGTTTGGCATCAGCCACTATCATCTGGTCAGCCAGGTACGGGAAGGGGTAAGGCTCCAGGAAGCAGTGAAGAAGGCGCTGGAGACGGAACCTGTTCAATTCCAGGGAAAGACCTATGAACATTTCGGGGACCTGTGTGCCGCATACCGGATACAGCCGGCCAATGTGTACTTCCGTCTGGAATACGGGATGGATCTTAAGGAGGCCTTGACACGGCCCATCAAAGGAATGGGAAATAAAAATGAGACAGTCTACCGGGGAAAGACGTATGAGAGTCAGATCGATCTTTGCCGGTCCTACGGCATCTCAGTCCTGTGCGTGAGGGAGCAGCTTCGGAGCCAGCCCCTTACTTTTCTGGAGGAGTTTGATGTTTTAAACCAGATGAAGGAACGGCTGGGGATGGGGAAGGAGGAGATGCTGAACTATATTCCCCACTGCCGGATCCGGGGAAGAAACTATAAGACCATGGCAGGACTCCTGCGGGAGTTTGGCATCACTGCAAGTGCTTTCTATACCCGGAAATGTCGGAACGAGGACAAGGATGTGTTCGCTGTCCTAAAGGAGATGCAAAAGGAAACAAGGAGGGCCTATGTGGTGGATGGGAAGCCCATGCTTCAGGAGGAACTGGAGAAGATGGGGTATACGAAATACCGGATCAGCCGGCTGGCCAAAGGAGAACTTCCCAAATATCCAAGGCTCCAGGGATTCGACCTGGACACAGGATGTATGGATGGGGAGAAGCTGTACTATGAGATCCTGAATGAAAAACTGCAGGAAGCTGGGCAGGTGCCAGGGGAAGAGATAGAAATCAAAATGGAGTGAAGGAAGGAGGGCCAATGACTGAAGAACAGAAAGAAAAAAAGAGCAGGGAGGGTCTGTTGGAAGGACTCTGTCAGCTGACTGGGGAGGAAAAGGCACAGGAGGTGAGGGAGCATTGAGGAAACTGTGGAAGGAGGAAAAAGGGGAAGGCTACATCGATATCGCCGTGCTGGTGCTGTGCGTCTTTCTGGTTTTGGCCCTGTCCGTAAAGCTCCTGCCGGTATTCATCGCCAAACAGCAGCTGGATACTTATGCTACGGAGCTGTGCCGGGAGGCGGAGATTTCCGGGCGGGTGGGGAGCGAGACCAGCAGGCGGGCGGCGGTGTTGACGGAGCAGACGGGCCTGACACCGGAGATCCAGTGGTCCAGGAGCGGGCGGATCCAGCTGAACGAGGAGGTCAGTGTCCAGCTGACTTACCGGTATGACCTGGGACTGTTCGGCAGCTTCGGTTCCTTTCCGGTGACGCTGAAGGCAGAAGCCTCCGGAAAATCGGAGGTGTACTGGAAATGAGGAAGCTGAAGGAATGTTTCAGGGATGAGAGCGGAGTGTCCTTTCCTCTGGTAATCGCTATTATCCTGGCTCTGCTTTTGATTCTGTGCGGGGTCATGGAGTATCTGCGTCTGAACCTGATGGCTGCCGGCGTGAAGGAAGCGGTGCAGGATGCCATCGTGGTGGTGGTCAACGACAATTACGCCAACGTGTACCATGGGGTGCGGGAGGGGTATTCCGGGGGATACACAAGCGATGGTTCCGGCTTTGAGGCCACGGTGGATGACGGGGACATTTACTATGAGCTGGACCGGGTGCTGGGTACCCATTCAGAAGGCGGTGCCCATGTCAAATATGCGGAGGGTGTGCTGGAATATAAGATCACCGACCTGCAGGTGACCATCCGGAACGCGCCCCTGGCCCCGTCAGATCCCCGGAATGCCCAGCGCTTCGAGGCGGATGCCCTGGTCACGCTGGAGGTGCCGGTGCGGTTTGCCGGGAAGGTGTTTCCGTCTCTTCGGATGCGTCTGAAGGTACAGGCGGGATATATTGAAGTATTCTGAAAATTCCATACGATAATGCTGGACTTTTGGAAAAACTTCGGGTATGTTGTGTCGTACAAAGAGATGCATACCGGTACTTGGAAACGTAAGATTCACTGAAAAAAGGAGGAGAAGCATGAAACCGAATCCAAAACAGAAAAAATGGATGTTGATCGCAGGAGGTGCCGTCATCTGCATCGTACTGGCGGTGGCGATCGGGAGCCGGTTCAGGAAACAGCCTGGGGCAGGGGATGTGATCCTGCCGGAAGAGACCGAGGATACCCGGATTATCCTGGCAGACCTTCCACACAGGGTGGATATCGAACTGGAAGGAACAGAAGGAGAGAGTGACGATCATGAGGCAGAAGAGCCGGAAGTGGTCGTAAGGACGGAAGCAGGAAATACTGAAACAGTGGAGGAAGCCCTTCCGGCCCAGACGGACAGAGAAGAGCAGAAGCTCCAGGAGGAGGTGACAAAGCCGGAGGCTGTCTCGGAGGAGATTCTTCACGACCCTACAAAGAAACCGAATGGGGAGACCGTGGAAGGAGAGCCGGTGCCGGAAGAACATGCGGAAGGAAGCAGGCCGGAAGAGCCGGTGGTGCCGGAGGGTACCCCACAGGCCGGGGATACTTCCGGAGGGCAGATCTACATTCCCGGCTTCGGATGGGTGGAGAACCAGGGCGGAGGCGCTTCGGGGACCACAGCCGGGGACATGTATGAGAACGGGAACAAGATTGGATCCATGGATTGAAAAAAGACATGACAGAAAAAAGAAGATCAGGGAAAAGGGCATCGCCAAAGACTGGCGATGCTTTTTTCGGAGAGACAGTCCGAAGCAGTATAGGTATTCGGACAGAAAGGAGCCGAATGAAACAGATTTTTCAGAAGGTGCTGACAGGTATGCTGGTCTGTCTGCTGCTTTTCCCTTCCACTGCCTATGCGGTTGGGGAAGGGAACATTGACAACGGAGGCGGGGGCATGGGGCAGGGAACCAGCCAGAACAGCTGGACTCCCGGCATGGAGGGTGTGAGGGTGACTGTGGTGGAGGCGGAAGGAGGGACTCCGGTGACCGTGCCTATTGACCTGACCAACAAGCGCTTAAGCAACATCGCCTATTCCTTTGGAAAGGTGTGCAAGATCTCCTACCTGGGAGGGCAGGGGATCGCGCCGGATACCGGGGTCTACCAGTATGTGAACCCCGGCCAGTCCCTGCCCAGGATCATCAGTTCCAAAAGCCTGGGGGCAGCCAGCATCGAAGCCATCAAGAGCTATTTCACAGATGAGCAGGTGATCCGCAGCATTGCCGGGCTGGTGGGGATGGACTTCGATACCCTGATTGGCGGCAGGTACAAGCTGTTCCTGGAACCGGTGATGTATGTGAAATTCCAAGGCGTGTACGTGGCCATGACCGCCACTGAGGCCGCCTGCTATGATGAGGTGACCGGGGGAGCTGTCCGCAGGGTGCTGCCCACCGTGGCCTTCCAGAACCTGCCGCTGTCCATGTTTCTGGAAAGCGGGGACCTGGGGTTCCCGGCGTGGGGAGGGCCAAGATCCGGCGTCCGGTCCAATCAGGAGGTGAAATCCTCCCTGGGCCTTGGCATCGTCCGGTTCAATGAAGTGGTCACTCCACCGGCAGTGTCTGTCTATGATTACGAATACCGGGTGAACACGGAGGTTATCACTTCGGTCATGGTGCGGGGAGGCCAGGCGGATCCGGACCATCCGGTATCCGTGACCTTCCATGTGGGCGGGCGGACCATGCGGGTGAACAACGTGTATTACCCTTCCGGAGACAGCCAGCTGGTGTGGATCCGCTGGACCACCCCGGCCACACCCCAGGTGATGGAGATCACCGTCTCGGCAACCGGCAGGGGACATGCGGAAAAGAGCGTGATCACCGCCAACATCGTAGACCTGGATCAGAACCCGCCACCGGACCCCCAGGCAGATGACCGCAATGACGGGTTCACGCCTGGTCCCATGCCGGTAAAGGAGCAGAGAACCTCTTCGGACTGGAGCGTATGGAGGCCCTGGTGGCAGGAACACTGGGTATGGCACAGCAGAGGGGAGAATGACGGCTACTGGTGCGACCATGGCTGGTGGGAGTTTGACCTGGATACCTATCATGCAAGCATGTCGGCCACTATGGGGATCACGCCGGATGGGAAGAACCCCACCGCTTCCGGAAGCACGCTGAAATCCGGTTACGGGATCCAGGAAACTGTGACAGCCAGGGTCAGTACCAGCCAGAGTTCGGCCACGACTCCGGCCCAGAATGCGGTGACGTATTTCCCGGAGTTCCAGTATGGGCGGTTCTGGCGTCTCCTGGAACGGACCGGGAGCGGGTACCAGGCACGGTTTGAGTTTCAGGAAAACGAGTACAGCACCTATCAGCGGAGGACCCATTTCACGCCGATCTGGTACCCGGACGGGAGCTATACCCCCTACACCTGGCTCATCGACAGCTGGACCCCTGCCGGGATGCTGTCCATGAACCTGTCAGACAGTGTAAGCATCCGGGGAAATCTGTGGATGGACTGGCATATCGCCCCGCAGGATCCGTCATAGGAGGGCAGGAGCATGGCATATGAGAGGATAAAGCGTCCAAAAGGAGCCGTCTACCATTATACAAAGAGAGAGAACCTGGACGGGATCCGGAAGGATGGCAGGCTGCGCCGTTTCGGGGACCGGGAATGCTGGGTGTGCAGCTGTCTGGAGGATACGCTCCAGCTGATGGAGCTGACAGTGATGCAGGAAGGAAAGCCCTACTATGCAATGGGTGGTATCCCGAAACACTACCCCCCTTTTGTGCCGGAGGAATATGTGATCTTGAAGCTGCAGCCCAGGTACCAGAGTGGGGACTGGGTCATTTGGAGACAGGCAATGCCTGTGGATGCGCCGCAGGAGCTTTTGGATCTGGCAGAGGAATTCAGCTTTTTGAAGAAAGGATTCCGGGGAGATTTAAGGTTTTATGGGGAGCCGGAGGTCTTCGAGGTTGCTGATTTCCTGGAATTGAGGACATCCAGGCCGGAGCTTCGGATGGAATAAAAGAACAGATCATCAGAGAAAAAGGAGGAAAAAATCAATGAGAAAGAAAAAATGGATGGCAATGCTGGCAGTAAGCATGCTCCTGGCGATGATGTTCGCCACCACTGCCTTCGCAGCCGGGACCGGGGATGTGGCAGGAGCCATTGAAGGAACCTGGACCACAGCATCGGCCCAGATCAAGACGGTGGTCAACAAGGTGGTGTTCCCGGCTATCGACCTGATCCTGGCCGTGCTGTTCTTCGTGAAGGTGGGGACGGCCTATATGGACTACCGCAAGCACGGACAGATCGAATGGGCGCCACCGGTGATCCTGTTCGCCTGCCTGGTGTTCATGCTGACGGCCCCGCTTTATATCTGGGGCATTGTAGGGATTTAAGGGGGGAGTGTATGCGGAAGGAAGTGTTCGTGGAGGCAGTAAAAACCCGGTTTCCCATATGCAGCCAGGAGGATATCCTGAAATGGACAGACTTTGCAGGGGAATGTGTCGAGAGGGGAAAGTATGTGGACTTTGTTGTGGAGCCGGATACAGACCGGGCAGTTGGGAAATGGCTGGACAGCATCTGTGCCGGGTTTCTTCTGGTACAGAAAAAGCATGGCATACAGGCAGCGGCGGAAATCTGCGGCCTTTCCTCCCTGGTCTGTCTGTATCCCTATGAAATGGAAGCGGCGGCTGTGTTTCTGACAGGCGGAGGCAGCCGTGAAAGGATTCCTGGAATGATCAGGGAAGGAGAACAGCATGGGGTTCCGGTCTTTCCAAAACTGGGGCAGGAAGAAATCATGAGGATGGAGATAATGGCTACGGCAAAGGAATATGTTCGAAAGTTTGATCCGTTTCGGGAGGATATGGAGCCGTATGTTCCAAAGGATGGGGCAGCACTGTATTTCTCCAGGGTTTACACACTGGTGGACGGAAAAATAGCAGGATTTTCAAATCGCGCAGGGCATAAAACCCTGGAGGATATGAAAGGGGATGACTTTGTGGAGAGGACATGCAGGGATGACCCAAAAGGGAGTGTCGTGGGCATCCATATCCATAACTTTGTCCATCCTGGAAAGGAGCCTGGAAGGAATGTGCAGATAGACGAGTTTGCCCTGGTGTGTATGGGTGCTCTGACCCATCAGCCCACAGAGATCCTGAAAGGAGAATTCTTTTATGGGGAAGTGATGGGATGGAGGGGAGAAGATCTCACATCAGAAATAGCATCTGACGAAGAAGAAACGCATATGCCCGGTCTGTCATTATGACAGGCTGGGAAAGGAGGCTGGTATGGATAAGGAGACATTCTGGAAGGTGATCGGGGAAGTCAACCGATGTGTGGAGGATGGTGACCAGGAGGCTGTTCTGGAAGCAACCCAGAGGAAACTGATGGAATATTCTGCTGTGGATATCGCCAGATGGCATGAGATCAAGGGTGTGTATATGCAGCTTGCTGACAGGAACGATCTGTGGGCGGCCTGTGCGGCCACGGGTACCCACTGTACGGATGACGGGTTTATCGACTTTCGCTCCTGGCTGATTTCCCAGGGAAAGGATGTGTATATGCAGGTGCTCCAGGATCCGGATTCCCTGGCGGAGGTGGAAATCCCGAAAGAAGGGGCGGATTTTGAAGCTTATGGATATGTTGCCTTATATGCCTACGGGCAGAAAAAAGAAATCGAGACGAAAGGGCTGGCATCCGTCCTGAAAGACTATCTAACGTGGATCGGAAGAGAAGGGCAGACCAGTGCAGAAAGCTATCTGCGGGTGCTGGAATATAGAAATGATACCTATCAGGAGATTGACGCACATCCCCTTGGGGAAAAGGAAAAAGATGAGATCCTTTCGGAAGTGGAACTGAGACCGGACATCAGCAGCTGCTGGAACAGGGAGATGCTGCCGGAGATCGTTCCCAGGCTGTGCTGGAAATATGGTGTCGGGCAGGGGATGGACATGTCCTGACAGTCCATGTGTTTTGGTCTCCGGAAAAGAAAGGAGGAACAGGCAGACCTATGTTTATATGGGATTTTGTGGCGGACACGGTTCTTGGGCAGATCGTGGACTGGATCTACGGGCAGATCATCGGGTTCCTTGGGAACTTTTTTTCCTCCATGGGAAATATGGGGGCGGAGCTGTTTGAGATGGCCTGGGTCCAGGCAATCGTGCAGTTCTTTTTCCAGTTTGGATGGGCGCTGTACGGAGTAGGACTTGTGGTGGCCGTGTTTGAGTGCGGCATCGAATACCAGTCCGGCAGGGGCAGCGTGAAGGATACGGCCCTGAATGCCGTGAAAGGATTTCTGGCAGTGGGGCTGTTTTCCGTGGTGCCGGTGCGGCTCTACCAGCTGTGCGTATCCCTGCAGGCCAGCTTTACGGCAGGGATCACGGGCTTTGGGACGGATGTGGGCACGCTTGCCAATAACATCATCGGCACCCTGCAGGATGCGAGTCTGGAAGAGGTCATGAGCAGCGGCGGCGTTTTCGGCGGCCTGACGGAGATCACCAGCCCTATTCTGATGATCTTTATCCTGATCATGATGGGATACGCCACCATCAAGGTGTTCTTTGCCAACTTAAAGCGGGGCGGGATCCTGGTGATCCAGATTGCGGTGGGGAGCCTTTACATGTTCAGCATCCCCAGGGGATACCTGGATGGCTTTACCAGCTGGTGCAAGCAGGTCATTGGATTGTGTCTGACAGCTTTTCTGCAGGCAACGATCCTGATCGCCGGTCTTATGGTGTTAAAGGATCATGCCCTTCTGGGGCTTGGGCTGATGCTCTCAGCCGGGGAGGTGCCCAGGATTGCCGGGCAGTTCGGGCTGGATACCAACACCAGGGCCAACATCATGAGTACGGTCTATGCGGCTCAGAGCGCTATTAACATGACCAGAACCGTAGTAAAGGCGGTGGCAAAATGACAGAGGGTAAATTGGTATATATCGCGTCCCCCTATGCCGGGGATGTGGAAGGGAATGTGGCGTTTGCGAAAGCGGCCTGCCGGTATGCGGCGGCAAAGGGGTATACGCCGGTAGCGGTTCACCTGATGTATCCACAGTTTCTGGATGACCGGGTGCCAAAGGAACGGGAGGCCGGGCTTAAGATGGGCCGGAGGGTACTCGCAGTCTGTGAGGAAATCTGGCTGTGCGGGGAACGGATGTCTGCCGGGATGAAAGCGGAGGAGGCGGAGGCTAAAAGGCTGGGGATTCCCATACGGCTGGTTCCTTCTTCCTCTGTCCGGTCTGTTATGGAACCGGGAGAAAAACAGGAGCGTGGAGAAGACATTCAGGGAATGGAAGAGATAAGGCTATGTTAAGAAAGGGGAGTGAATGATGTATATTTATCCGGACCACTTGAAAGCGAAGGCAACCATGTGGCTGTGGCAGCTTAGGGATCTCACCATCGTAGGCATGGGCGTCCTTCTTTCTGTCCTTGCCATTACCCAGACGGGGATCGTCATCCCGGCGATCCTGACTGCTGTCTATGGGTTTCTGACGATCCGCTTTGAGGATACCAGCATCCTGGATTTCCTCTGCTATGCCGGAGCGTTCTTTTTCCGGCAGCAATTTTTTGAATGGAGGTTTCACCAATGAGCAGAAAAGAGAAAAAGGCCAGGGAGCAGAAGCTGTCCACCCGCCAGCTTATCAATACAAAGGCAGTCGGTGATTACAGCCTTAAGACCTATGACGGGGACGACCTGGTGTATTTCATGATCCGGCCCACCAACCTGTCGGTGCTGTCCGATTCCAGCGTGGGGGCCAGGGTGTATGCCCTGATGAATGTGCTGAAGGGTGTGGCGGAGATTGAAATGTTGTGCTTAAACAGCCGGGAGAATTTCGAGGAAAACAAAAGTTTTTTACGGAAGCGAGCAGAGGAGGAGAGGAACCCGGTAGTCCGGAAGCTTCTGGAGCGTGACCAGAATTTCCTGGACCGTATCCAGGTGCAGATGGCCACGGCCAGGGAATTTTTAATCATCATCCGGCTCCACAACGAGAAAGGGACGGAGGTGTTCTCCTACCTGGACCGCATCGAAAAATCCTTAAAAGAGCAGGGATTCTCTGCCAGCCGGGCGGGAAGCGAAGATATCAAGCGGATCATGGCTGTA
>Ga0137310_100430_pt1 | contig 28203 bp, 23 predicted proteins | sample NAcewiD2O_June_2_FD_97183 | JGI IMG/M metagenome (GOLD analysis project Ga0137310, IMG submission 97183) | Mouse cecal microbial communities from Vienna, Austria - N-Acetylglucosamine amended D2O_June | ecosystem: Host-associated > Mammals > Digestive system > Large intestine > Cecum | place...
CCTCCGTTTTCTTTCATTTCGTAGTATTCGGTCAAGAGCTGGGTGATGTACTGTGCGGTGGTCAGGCCAGATTCCTCTCTGGCCTCCGAGATTTTTTGATGCAGTTCCAAGCTGATTTGCGCGCAGAGATTTTTTGTGGCTGGCATCGGTTTTCCCCCTTTGCATGATTGTGAAGCAAGTATAGCTGGAAAGCATAGAGAAAGCTATTCACCATTACCAACAATGATTGAGAGACAAAGCAAACATAATCACCAAAGTGAACAGATAAGGGGAACGAAAAAAGCTGTCCACTGGTCTGCCTTAAAATTGACAGGCTGTGGACAGCCTTTTCGTTGTTTTGAATGCTGGAGAGTTCGAGTCATGCGTATTCCTAAAAACTCCCAAATCCGGCGGATTTGCATCTCCGGCTCGTTATTTTTATTTTACGCTTCCTTATTTTGTAAATGACATCATATTGTTCTGAACTTTCGCCGTTTTCTGTCTTTAGTAGCAAAAATCCCGCACCGAAGTGCGGGATTTTTGCCTGCATCTTTTTTGTCAATGCAAGTTGGTGGAGGCGAGGGGAGTCGAACCCCTGTCCGAAAGCGCTTCCACAGGAACCTCTCCGAGCGCAGACGATCCTTTACATTCCCTTACTCAGACGCGGGTCGTCACGCTGCTGAGCTTGGTAGAGTCATGATGCGTGGTGCGGTCAACTCTTTCCGCACGCACGGGCACCACTGAGATGACGCCCACACCCGGCTCGTGGTCCTTCCGGGCGGGACGGCCGCGTTAAGCCGCGGCGAGAACTACGTTATCGTTGTTCTTTAATTTATAAGTTGCCCGTTTTAAGGATGTCAGGCGCATCCGCTCGCTATTCCTGCTTCTGTACCCCCGTCGAAACCAGTACGCCCCCGTCGGGGCGGCCGAAAGCCGCCGGGACGGCGCTGAGCGCCGGATGCCGTGGGTTATACCTTTTCCGGCGCGGGATAATCCACGCCCTGGGTGTCCACAGTGACCCGCTTCATCACCTGGTCCTGCTTGGGGCGGTCGTTCCAGTCCCGTTTGGCGGAAACAATGGCGTCCGCCGTCTCCATCCCCTCTACCACCTTGCCGAAGGCGGCGTATCCGCCGTCCAGGTGGGGGGCGTCGGCCACCATCACGAAGAACTGGCTGCCCGCCGAGTCCATGCTCATGGCACGGGCCATGGACAGCACGCCCCGGGTGTGGAGCAGCCCGTTTTGAAAGCCGTTCTGGGAGAACTCGCCCTTGATGGAATAGCCCGGGCCGCCGGTGCCCGCGCCGTCCGGGTCGCCCCCCTGGATCATGAAGCCGGGGATGACCCGGTGGAAAACCAGCCCGTCGTAAAAGCCGGACTGTACCAGGGAAATAAAATTGTTTACCGTGTTGGGCGCGACATCGGGATAGAGCTCCGCCTTCATCACGCCGCCGCTCTCCATCTCAATGGTGACGATGGGATTGCTCATGGTTACCATCCCTTTCTCTTTTCAATACCGGCCCCGTGAGGCCCGGTCCATCTCGCGCTTGGCGTCCCGCCGGGCGGCGGCCTCCCGCTTGTCGTAGAGCTTTTTGCCGCGGGCCAGCGCCAGCTCCACCTTCACCCGGGGGCCGGAGAAGTACAGCGAGAGCGGGATCAGGGAATAGCCGTCCTGCTGCACCCGGGCCTGGAGCTTGCGGATCTCCCGGCGGTGGAGCAGCAGCCTTCTGGTGCGCCGGGGGTCCTTGTTGAAGATATTGCCCTTCTCATAGGGGGATATGTGCATCCCGTACAGGAACATCTCCCCGTCCTTCACCGCGCAGAAGGAGTCCCGCAGGTTCACCGCCCCCAGCCGGATGGACTTGACCTCCGTGCCGGCCAGCTCGATGCCCGCCTCGTACTTGTCCTCGATGAAATAGTCGTGGAACGCCTTCCGGTTGGAGGCGATCTGCTTGCTAGACTGCTTGGCCATGGGGCGTCCCTCCTTTCTCCCACCGTAGTATGATAGCATACCACACCATTTGCGGGAATGCAAGGGGAAATACGCCCCGTAATATTACAATTATATTACGGGAAATTCAAAAAATCCGCTCTTGTTTTTATGCCGCCGGTAGCATATAATATCATGGTTTCAACTCAGCCGCTGTATTGGACATATTGGCAATGTTTAAACAAGCCGTAGAATGCGCGCCCGGTCCGGGCGCGGCACATCGCCCGAAAAGGGAGGATATCCATGGATACAAGGCCCATCGGCGTATTTGACTCCGGCCTGGGGGGGCTCACCGCCCTGCGGGAGCTGGCCCGGTTGATGCCGGAGGAGGACCTGGTTTATTTCGGCGACACCGGGCGGGTGCCCTACGGCGGCCGTTCGCCGGAGGTCATCGTCAAATACGCCCGGCAGGACGTGGCCTTCCTGCGCACCTTTGACCCCAAGGCCATTGTCATCGCCTGTGGGACCGTGTCCGCCACCGCCCTGGAGGTGCTGCGGGAGGAGAACCCCATCCCCATCTTTGGCGTGGTGGGGCCCACCGCCCGGGCCGCCGCCCATGTGACCCGGAACGGGCGGGTGGGCCTCATCGGGACCCGGGCCTCCATCCGCTCGGGGGCCTACGAGCGGGCGCTGAACCAGCTGCATCCCGGCGTGGAGGTGACGGCCCGGGCCTGCCCCCTGCTGGTGCCGCTGGTGGAAAATGGGCGCTTCCGCCCGGGCGACACGGTGGCGGAGACGGTGGTGTCGGAGTACTTAGCCCCCGTGAAGGCCGCGGGGGTGGACGCGCTGATCTTGGGCTGCACCCACTATCCCCTGATGAAGGATATCATCGGCGGGTTTATGGGGGCGGAGACCGCCCTGGTGGACGCGGGGGAGCAGTGCGCCCGGTGGGTGAAGAAGCAGCTGGAGTGGGACGGGCTGCGCAATGCCCGCCCCGGCGCGGGCCGGCACCGTTTTTTTGTCAGCGACAGCGCCGGGGACTTCTCCGAGCTGGCCTCCGTGTTTTTGGGGGAGGATGTCCACGGCGGGGTGGAGCAGATCGACATTACAGCGTACTAAGAACCTGTATTCACGGCCGAAACCGCCGGATGGCTGAGGGATTTTTCCGGCAGGCGAGGCAAATTTTCGCAGGAATAATTAGGTCTATTTCAAGAAAATTTAACGCCGCATGCCGGGAAAAGACCTGGCCGGACGGTGAATTGAGGTTGTGAATACAGGTTCTAAAGGTACGGCAGCCTGATATCGTAGCGAGGGAAAGCCATGACGACAGACAACGTAATCATATCCATCAAAGGAAAGCAGCTCTATGCCGAGTGCGCCCCGGAGGAGATCGAGCTGGTCACCGCGGGCACCATGGAGCGGGACGGCCGGGGGGGGTGCACCATCTCCTACCAGGAGAGCGAGCTCACCGGCCTGGAGGGCACCACCACAAGGGTGTGCATCGACGGGAGCCGCGTCACCCTGCTGCGGGAGGGGAATACCAACTCCCAAATGGTGTTTGAGGAGGGCAGGCGCCACCTGTCCATGTACGAGACGCCCTATGGGGCGCTGTCCATCGGGGTAAACACCCGGCGGATGCGCTCCACGGTGGACGAGGCGGGGGGCGATCTGGAGATCGACTACGCCATTGAGATCGACAACCTGGTGGCGGGGCAGAACCTATTCCGCATGAACGTGAAAAAGCACCCGCCGCTTCAGCAGTAGGGGGGAGCGGGAGTGAACAGGGATCTGACCCGCGGCCCGGTGATGGGTTCCATGCTGGCCTTTGCGGTGCCCATGATCCTGGGCGACCTGCTCCAGCAGTGCTATAATGTGGCCGACACCCTGATCGTGGGGCGCTACCTGGGGAAAAACGCCCTGGCGGCGGTGGGCTCCTCCTTTACGCTGATGACCTTCCTCACGTCCATTCTGCTGGGGCTGTGCATGGGCAGCGGGGCGGTGTTCTCCATCCGCTTCGGGCAGCGGGACGGGGACGGCCTCCGGGAGGGGGCCCACGCCGCCTTTGCCCTCATCGCCGCCATCACGCTGGGGCTGAACCTGCTGGCCTTCGCCTGTCTGGACGGCATCCGGGCGTTCCTGCGGGTGCCCGATGAGGTGTGGCCCATGATGCGGGAGTATCTGGCCGTCATCTTCTGCGGCATCGCGGCCACCTTCCTTTATAATTATTTCGCCTCCTTCCTCCGGGCGGTGGGCAATTCGGTGGCGCCGCTGGTGTTTCTGGCGGCGTCGGCGCTGGTGAACATCGGCTTGGATTTGTGGTTTGTGCTGGGCCTCAAGCGGGGGGCGGCTGGGGCTGCGGAGGCCACCGTCATCGCCCAGTACCTGTCGGGGGCGGGCATCGCCGCTTACACCCTGGCCAAGCATCCCGGGCTGCGCCCCGGCGGGGGCCGGTTCCGGCTGCGCTGGGGCCGGGTGCGGGAGATCGCCGGATTTTCTATCCTCACCTGTGTGCAGCAGTCGGTGATGAATCTGGGCATCCTGCTGGTGCAGGGGCTGGTGAACAGCTTCGGCCCCACGGTGATGGCCGCCTTTGCCGCCGCGGTGAAGATCGACGCCTTCGCCTACATGCCCGTCCAGGATTTCGGGAACGCCTTTTCCACCTTCATCGCCCAGAACTACGGGGCCGGGGAGGAGGGCCGCATCCGGGCGGGGCTGCGGGGGGCCGTGGCGGTGTGCATGGCCTTCTGCCTGGCGGTATCCGCCCTGGTGTGGGTGTTCGCCGCCCCGCTGATGGGCCTGTTTGTGGAGGCCGGGGAGACGGCCACCATCCTGGAGGGGGTGCGCTACCTGCGCATCGAGGGGGCGTTCTACTGCGGCATCGGCTGCCTGTTCCTGCTCTACGGCCTGTACCGGGCGCTGGGCAGGCCGGGGATGTCGGTGGTGCTGACGGTGATTTCCCTGGGCACCCGGGTGGCGCTGGCCTACCTGCTGTGCGCCATCCCGGCGGTGGGGGTGGTGGGCATCTGGTGGTCGGTGCCCATCGGCTGGGCGCTGGCGGACGCCGCCGGGCTGGGTTACTACCGGGCCCGCCGGGGGCGGCTGCTGGCCTGGGAGGGCGTCCCGGGGCAGAAAAATGCTCCAGCGGCCCAAAATGGGGAAAGAAAAGGATGAAATCCGCTTGACGGGGACAAAACGATATGCTATAATTTCAAATTGCGCTGGTGCGCGGAAAGGGGCCCTGGCCGATGCTGAACGAACTGGAACACGCGGCCAAGGTGGTAGGCGTCAAGCAGGTCCGGCGGGTGCTGGCAAACGGCCGGGCCAAATGTGTTTACCTGGCCAAGGACGCCGATCCCCAGCTCATCCGTCCCATAAAGCTCCTGGCCCAGGAGCGGGGGGTGGAGGTGGTCCAGGCCGGGTCCATGAAGGCTTTGGGCCGCGCCTGCGGCATCGCCGTGGGGACTGCGTGCGCAGCCGTCGTGAGCAGCGCGGATGGAGCGGAGCGAGAGCAAAAGTCCAAGGCCCGCTAGAGGCGGGACTGAGTTTTGCTCGAGCCGGAGCGAAGCCGCGCGTTGCGAGCAGGCGGAGCATGACAACTTGAGAAGAGCGCAGCCGTCGTGAGCCCCGCCCCAACTTTTTCCGGTTTTAGCGAATAATCCCCGGATGATTCGTTAAAATATATATTCATTGAAAGGAGGAAAATCATGCCTACTTTTAACCAACTGGTCCGTAAGGGCCGCGAGAAGAGCACCTACAAGTCCAACTCCCCCGCCATGCAGCACGGTCTGAACACCCTGAAGAATAAGGAGACCGACCTGCCCTCACCCCAGAAGCGGGGCGTGTGCACCGCCGTTCGTACTTCCACCCCGAAGAAGCCGAACTCCGCGCTGCGTAAGATCGCCCGTGTGCGCCTGACCAACGGCTATGAGGTCACCGCCTATATCCCCGGCGTAGGCCACAACCTGCAGGAGCACTCCGTGGTGATGATCCGCGGCGGCCGTGTCAAAGATCTGCCCGGCGTTCGTTACCACATCATCCGCGGCACGCTGGACACCCAGGGCGTCAACGGCCGTATGCAGGCCCGCTCCAAGTACGGCGCCAAGCGGCCCAAGGCGGCCAAGAAGAAGTGATTTCTTCACCCACAACGAGTTTTGCGCACACGCGCAAGGCAAACCGCCTTGCCGAGCGTTTATTCCATATTTTTATGGGTAGGCCTCGGACAGGCATTGCACGAGGTATTGCTTGGGCATGGCGCGGCAAGGCGCCGCTCAAGGCTTCGAGTACCTGTGAATTCTAATTTTATATAGAAGGAGGGAAGCGAAGTGCCCAGAAGAGGAAACGTACCCAAGCGGGAAATTTTGCCCGACCCGCTGTATAATTCCGTCCTAGTCACTAAGCTCGTCAACAGCATCATGCTGGACGGCAAGAAGGGCGTAGCCCAGAAGGTCGTCTACGGTGCCTTTGACATCATCAAGGACAAGACCGGCAAGGAGCCCCTTGAGGTCTTTACCACTGCCATTGAGAACATCATGCCTTCCCTGGAGACCAAGTCCCGCCGTGTGGGCGGCTCCACCTACCAGGTGCCCATGGAGGTCCGTCCCGAGCGCCGCCAGACCCTTGGCCTGCGCTGGCTGACCAGCTATTCCCGCAACCGCGGTGAAAAGACCATGAAGGAGCGCCTGGCCGGCGAGATCATGGACGCGGCCAACAACACAGGCTCCGCGGTGAAGAAGCGCGAGGACACCCACAAGATGGCCGAGGCCAACAAGGCATTCGCCCACTACCGCTGGTAAGGACGGAGGCAAACAGAACCAATATGGCAAGAAAAGTTACTCTGGAAAATACCCGGAATATCGGCATTATGGCCCATATCGACGCCGGCAAGACCACCACGACGGAGCGTATTTTGTTCTACACCGGCGTGAACTACAAGATCGGCGAGACCCATGACGGCACCGCCACCATGGACTGGATGGCCCAGGAGCAGGAGCGCGGCATCACCATCACCTCCGCCGCCACCACCTGCTATTGGAAGGGCACCAAGGACCAGTTCCCCCAGACCCGGATCAACATCATCGACACCCCGGGCCACGTGGACTTCACCGTGGAGGTGGAGCGCTCCCTGCGCGTGCTGGACGGCTCTGTCACCGTCATGTGCGCCAAGGGCGGCGTGGAGCCCCAGTCCGAGACCGTGTGGCGCCAGGCGGACCACTACAAGGTCCCCCGCATGATCTACGTCAACAAGATGGATATCATGGGCGCCGACTTCTACAACGTGCTGAATATGATCCACGACCGGCTCAAGGCCAATGCGGTGCCCATTCAGCTGCCCATCGGGAAAGAGGAGACCTTCAAGGGGATCATCGACCTGGTGGAGATGAATGCCGACATCTATTATGATGAGATGGGCAAGGACATGCGGGTGGAGGATATCCCCGCCGACATGATGGAGCTGGCCAACGAGTACCGCACCAAGCTGGTGGACGCCTGCGCCGATATCAACGAGGAGATCATGGAGCTGGCCCTGGAGGAGCAGCCCATCCCCCAGGAGCTGCTGCGCCGGGCCATCCGCAAGGGCACCATCGACAACCTGATGGTCCCCGTGGTGTGCGGCACGTCCTACAAGAACAAGGGTGTGCAGAAGCTGCTGGACGCCATTGTGGACTATATGCCCGCCCCCACCGACATCCCCCCCATCAAGGGCGTCAACCCCGAGACGGAGGAGGAAGAGGAGCGTCCCTCCTCCGACAGCGAGCCCTTCTCCGCCCTGGCGTTCAAGATTGCCACGGATCCCTTTGTGGGAAGGCTGTCCTTCATTCGCGTCTATTCCGGCACGCTGAACACCGGCACCCAGGTGCTCAACTCCACCAAGAAGCAGAAGGAGCGCATCGGCCGCATCCTCCAGATGCACGCCAACCACCGGGAGGACATTGAGACCGTCTACTCCGGCGACATCGCCGCCGTCATCGGCCTGAAGAATTCCACCACCGGCGATACCCTGTGCGATGAGAAGCACCCGGTCATCCTGGAGTCCATGGAGTTCCCCGAGCCCGTGATCCGGGTGGCCATTGAGCCAAAGACCAAGGCCGGCCAGGAGAAAATGGGCATCGCCCTGATGAAGCTGGCCGAGGAGGATCCCACCTTCAAGACCTACACCGACGAGGAGACCGGCCAGACCATCATCGCCGGCATGGGCGAGCTCCACCTGGAGATCATCGTGGACCGCCTGCTCCGGGAGTACAAGGTGGAGGCCAATGTGGGTGCGCCCCAGGTAGCCTACAAGGAGACTATCAAGCAGTCCGTCAAGCAGGACACCAAGTACGCCCGCCAGTCCGGCGGCAAGGGCCAGTACGGCCACGTGGTCATCACTGTGGAGCCCAACGAGCCCGGCAAGGGCTATGAGTTCCTCAACGAGATCACCGGCGGCGTAATCCCCAAGGAGTTTATCCCCGCCGTTGACGCGGGCATCCAGGGGGCCATGCAGGCCGGCGTCATGGCCGGCTACCCCGTGGTGGACGTAAAGGTTCACCTGACCTTTGGCTCCTACCACGAGGTGGACTCCTCCGAGATGGCGTTTAAGATCGCCGGCTCCATGGCCTTCAAGGAGGCCTGCCGCAAGGCCGGGGCCTGCCTGCTGGAGCCCATCATGAAGGTGTCCGTCATCGCCCCCGAGGAGTACCTGGGCAATGTCATCGGCGACCTCACCAGCCGCCGCGGCCAGATCCTGGGCCAGGAGGCCCGGCCGGGCGCCCAGCAGATCGACGCCTTGGTCCCTCTGTCCGAGATGTTCGGTTATGCCACAGACCTGCGTTCCCGCACCCAGGGGCGCGGCCAGTATACCATGGAGCCCCACAGCTATGTGGAGATTCCCAAGAACATCGCCGAGAAGATTGTCGCCCAGCGCGGGCGGAAAGAGGACTGACCGCGCCGCCCCGCCGGCTGCGCAAATTAATAGTTGCAATTTCTGCCGCTATAGGATAGAATAAGCCCATAAACCTGTTCCCACAACCTATTTATCTAAACAAGTACAAGGAGGAAAACCCAAAATGGCCAAGCAAAAGTTTGAGCGTACCAAGCCCCACGTCAACATCGGCACCATCGGCCACGTTGACCACGGCAAGACCACCCTGACCGCCGCCATCACCAAGTGGCTGGCCCTGAAGGGCCAGGCCCAGTACGAGGATTATTCCAGCATCGACAAGGCCCCCGAGGAGCGCGAGCGCGGCATCACCATCAACACCGCCCACGTGGAGTACGAGACCGATGCCCGCCACTATGCCCACGTCGACTGCCCGGGCCACGCCGACTATATCAAGAACATGATTACCGGCGCTGCTCAGATGGACGGCGCCATCCTGGTCATTGCCGCCACCGATGGCCCCATGGCCCAGACCAAGGAGCACATCCTGCTGGCCCGCCAGGTGGGCGTGCCCGCCATCGTGGTGTTCCTGAACAAGTGCGACCAGGTGGACGACGAGGAGCTGCTGGAGCTGGTGGAGATGGAGGTCCGCGAGACCCTGTCCGGCTACGAGTTCCCCGGCGACGACATTCCCATCGTCAAGGGCTCCGCCCTGAACGCCCTGACCTGCGAGTCCGGCAACGTGGACGACCCCGACTTCGCCTGCATTAAGGAGCTGATGGACGCTGTTGACAGCTACATCCCCACTCCCGACCGCAAGGCCGACCTGCCCTTCCTGATGCCCGTGGAGGACGTGTTCACCATCACCGGCCGCGGCACCGTGGCTACCGGCCGTGTGGAGCGCGGCCAGCTGAAGGCGGGCGAGACCGTGGAGATCGTCGGCCTCACCGAGGAGAAGAAGTCCACCGTCGTCACCTCCATGGAGATGTTCCGCAAGACCCTGGACTATGTTGAGGCCGGCGACAACGTGGGCTGCCTGCTGCGCGGCGTCAACAAGGACGAGATCGAGCGCGGCCAGGTGCTGTGCAAGCCCAACTCCATCCAGCCCCACACCAAGTTCGTGGGCCAGGTGTACGTCCTGTCCAAGGACGAGGGCGGCCGCCACACCCCCTTCTTCAACAACTACCGTCCCCAGTTCTACTTCCGTACCACCGACGTGACCGGCGTCATCACCCTGCCCGAGGGCACCGAGATGTGCATGCCCGGCGATAACGTGGACATGAACGTGGAGCTGATCACCCCCATCGCCATTGAGAAGGGCCTGCGCTTCGCTATCCGCGAGGGCGGCCGCACCGTGGGTTCCGGCGTTGTCATCGCTGTGAACGAGTAATTGAAACGCGCGATAAAAAACCAGCCGCTGCAAAGCGGCTGGTTTTTTTGCCCTGACGGGGAAGGCGGATCTGTTAGACGCTGTCAAAACACCGCCTGGACGAGAACCATATAGAGGATCGTGCCCCCCACAATGGACAGCATGTTGTTTTTCCTCCAGATGTGGAGGAGCACAACCGCCGTCCCGGCGATGAGGCCGGGGGCCCAGCCGCCCACCTGGGCGAGGCTGAGGCCGCGGTAGCAGTAGACGATGAGCATGGCGATCACCGCCGGGGGCAGGAACCTGCCCAGGTAGAGTACCACTTGGGGCGGCTCCCCGCCCCGGCCAAACAGCAGGAAGGGCAGCGCCCGGGTGAGAAAGGTCACGATGGCCATCACCGCCACCAGGGCGGCAATCTGCATGGCGGTCATTGGGCTGCGCCCCCTTCCAGCCGGGGCCGCATGACCAGCAGCCCCGCCACCAAAATGGCCAGCGCCGGGATGAGGAAGCGCCCGTTGTCCGGCCCAAAGAGGAGCAGGCACCCCAGCGTCCCCGCCGCCCCCAGATAGACCGGGGCATGGCGGTCATTGGACTGCCACTGCTCCACGGCGATAACCAAAAACAGCGCTGTCATGGCAAAGTCGATGCCCTCGGTGTTGATGGTGATGAGGGCCCCCGCCACCGCGCCGATGATGGACCCGGCGATCCAGTACAGGTGGTCCAGCAGGGCGATGGTGAAATAGAAATCCCGCTTGTCCACGCCCTCCGGGGCCTCCACCCCGGCCAGAAGGGCATAGGTCTCGTCGGTGAGGGAAAAGATCATGTACAGCTTGCGCCAGCCCATCCCCTTGAACTTCTCCAGCATGGACAGGCCGTAGACCAGATGGCGGAAATTGATGATGAGGGTTAAAAAGGCGGCGTCGCCCAGGGGGGAGGCGTTGGCCAGCAGCTCAACCCCCAGATACTGCCCGCTGCCGGCGTAGATGGTGGACGACATGACAGCGGCCCAGGTGGGGGCAAAGCCCGCCGCCGACAGCATCCAGCCGAATACCACCCCGATGGACAGATAGCCCATGAGCACCGGGACGGTGTGGGGGAAGGCGGCGGCCAGGGTTTTTCGGTTCATTGGTATCACATCCTTCATGAGAAGCGCGGAGAAGCGGCCCAGCGAGTGAGCTTGGACCGGAGCGAGGGGAAAAGCCCAGCCACCGCGCAGCGGGGCGGGTTTTGCTCGAGACGAAGGGAAAGCGAGTGAGCGGCCTGGGCGCTTCGCAGCGTGACAATCATGAGAAGCGCGAAGAAGCGGCCCGGCCGCTTCGCAGCGTGACAACGCAGCGCGGCAAGAGCGTCGGCGGGCGCTTTTTACATTATAGTCTGAGTGTTCCGCCATATCAAGAGGGTTTTACAGATTGTTCATTGTATTCCCGGAAGGATTTGGGTATAATACTCTCCACTACATCCGGTCGCCCTGCGGGCCGGAGAGAGTGTGGAGTGATCTGCCGTGAAAAAGCTGCTGTACATCTATAACCCCGCCGCCGGCCGCAAGAGCGCCAAAATCAACCTGTCCGACGCGCTGGAGGTATTTACCCGTCAGGGCTACGAGATCACCGTGCGTCCCACCCAGGCCAGGGGAGACGCCGCCGCCGCGGCCCGGGAGCAGGGGCCGGATTTTGACCGGGTGGTGTGCTGCGGCGGGGACGGCACGCTGAACGAGACCGTCCGGGGGGTGCTGGAGCTGCCCCGGGAGCGGCGGCCGGTGCTGGGCTACATCCCGGCGGGCACCACGAACGACTTTTCCCGCACCCTGGAGCTGCCCCGCACCCTGCCGGAGCTGGCGGAGGTGGCGGGGGAGGGGGTGCTGCGGGACATCGACGTGGGCCTGGCGGAGGGGAACCCCTTTACCTATGTGGCCGCCTTCGGGCTGTTCACCGACGTGTCCTATTCCACCCCCCAGGTGAATAAAAACCTGCTGGGGCACTTCGCCTATGTGCTGGAGGGGATGGGCAAGCTGTCCAACATCCCCAGCTACCACATGAGGGTGAGCGCCGATGGCGGCAGGGAGACGGAGGGGGACTTCATCTATGGCATGGTGGGCAACACCGTGTCGGTGGGGGGGCTGGTGAGCCTGCCCCGGGATAAGGTGCTGCTGGACGACGGGCGGTTTGAAGTCATCCTGATCCGGCGGCCTGAAAACGGCAAGGACTGGCAGTCCATCCTCACCGCCCTGACCACGCTGGAGCTGGCCCAGGACGGGGCGGTGACGGGCTTTGCCGCCAGTGAGATCACCTTTGAATGCGGCCAAAGCACGGCCTGGACGCTGGACGGCGAATTCGGGGGGGAGCAGGCGGTGACCCATGTGAAAAACCTGCCGCAGTCCATCACCATCGCCTGCGGACCGGGAAGCGCGGAGAAGCGGACAGCGTCAAAGGACGGCCTTGCGGGGGCCTCCAAAAGCACACAGCCATCATAAACGAAAAGCGGCCCGGCGGATCACTCTCCGCCGGGCCGCTTTTCGTTACGTGGGTTCCTCCGCCGCCTGGAGCACGGCGTAATAGTCCTCCTGGATGATGAGCTTGGCGTAATTCACCTTGGCCGCCACCAATCTGTGAACCCGCTTGACATAGTCCTCGTCCACCTCTACGCCCTCGTTGGGGGTGAAGGTTTTGGTGGACGCCTCGTAGGTGCCCGCGGCGGTGATCCAGCTGTTCCCCTGCCCCTTGTTGTTGGCGAATACCGCCAGGGGCATACAGTTGGAGTACTGGTCCGGCTGGTAGTTGCCGGCGAACACGTCCCGCCCGGAGTAGAGCCGGGAATCGTAGGGGAGGGCGAACAGGTTGCATAGGGTGGGCACAATGTCCACCGAGGTGCAGGGCACATCCACGTCGATGGGCTCCTCGATGGCGGCGGACCACATCAGCAGGGTGTTGCGGTAGCGGGAGGTATCCCCCTCCTTGTCCTCAAAGCCCCGCAGCTCGTTGTAGTAGTCGGTGCCGTCCTCCATCACCATCAGATAGGGGTAGTGGTCCCCGGTCATGACAATGAGGGTGTCGCCGGCGATGCCGGCCTGCTCCAGCTTGTCCACCAGATATTCCAGCGCCTGGTCAAGCTCCATATTGCAGGCCAGGTACGCCTGGGAGGTCTCGGACAGGTCGGGATATTTAGCCTCCACCTCCGCGCGGTGCTTGCGGGACATGGCGTTGCCGTTCCAGCTGTAATAGCCGTGGCCGCTGACGGTCATATAGTAGGCGTGGAAGGGCTGGCCGTTTTCCACATAGTCGCTGATATAGCCGTCCACCGTGGCCTGCATCATCTCCAGATCGGAGTTGGGCCACACATTGTTGGGCAGCTCCAGGCCGCCGCCCACCCCCGCGTAATCATAGCCCATGTTGGGGTGGGTGCGGTCGCGCCCGTAGTAGTCGTGGGTGTGGTCGTGCCAGGCGGGGACGCTGTAGCCCTCCTCCCGGAACTTCCAGCCCAGGGTCTGGGACATGGCGCGTTCCACGCTCATGCTCATGGCGGTGCGCTTGCCGAACCAGTTGGGGATCACGCCGGTCATCACCGCGAACTCGCCGCCCACGGTGGACTGGGTCCAGTCGGGCTGGTAGAAGTTGTGGAACACAAAGCCCTCCCGGCTGAGCTTGTACAGGGTGGGGGTGAGCTCCTGGTCGATGGCGGCGGTGGAGAAGCCCTCGGCGGTGATGAGGATGAGGTTTTTGCCCTCAAACATCCCGGTGTACTCGTTCTGCTGGGACGGGGTGAGGGAGGCCAGGTACTGGTGGATGCTCTTGATATTCTGGCTCTGGTCGGTGTCGCCGGGCTCGGCCTCGGCCAGCTTCTCAAAGTCGAAGCCCAGGGTGTTGAAGCCGTACTCTCTCGGGGCCTGGGATGGCTGCTCGGAGGGCTGGGCGGTGGGCTCCGCAGTGGGGACGGGGTCGTCCAAAAACTCCCCCAGGGGCGGGGCGGGCGTACCGGCCACGGCGTACTCCAGCTCCAGGCGCAGGGCGGTGGTCAGGCCGAAGTGGGGGACGGCGGTGTTGGGGGTAAACTCATAGGTGTAGTAGTTCTTCACCGGCCCCAGGGTGGACAGCAGGAAGGCGGTGAGCTGGCAGGCCACCAGCACGGCGGCCATGATGATGCGCACCGGGCTGTCCTTTCCCTGCTGGGGGATCACGCTGGCGCGGAGGAGGATATAGGCGGCCAGCGGGACAAAGGAGAGGAGGATGAAGGGGATGAGGTTGATGACGACCCGGCCCACGGTGGAGCCGAAGCCGCCCACCACGTCCCCGGCCATGACGCCCATGAAGCCCACGCCGTAGTACAGCCCGAACATGGCCCGGCAGCCCCGCTCCACGCAGAAGAGCACGGCGCCCAGCCCCAGTACCGCCCCTCCGGCGATCCGGGCCGCCCGCCGCCAGGGCAGCAGGTCCAGGATGAGGGACAGCGCCAGCCCCGCGGCGGCGGAAAAGAGCACAATGCGCAGCAGGGCCAGCTCAAAGAAGGGCACGTCCCGGTCAAACAGGCGCAGCAGCAGCTCGTGGTAGAGGACGGCGGCGGGAAAGAACAGGACGGACAGCGCCGGCCCGCCCAGGTTCCTCCGGCCGGTGTAACCGGCGCCGCCGGAGAGATAATGATTCATCAAACGGTCACTTCCTAATGGTATTATGTGACAAAGGGCTGGGGAGCGCCCGGTTTTGCCAACGTTCAGCATACCACAGCGGCGGAAGAAATGCAATGAATCCGCCGAAACTTATAAAAGTTTTCCGTAAATTTAAGAAACTGTACCAATAGCCGAAGTATACAGCCTGGCGGCAATTTGGGCCGCAAGGATGTGTGCTGGGGTCTATTGGTACAGCTTCTAAAGAATAGCGTTGACCCGTTTGCGGCGCAAAGGGGATTCCGGGGCGCTCACGCCCCGGTCTGGAGCTCCGCCCCGGTGTAGTAGTGGGCCAGGATATCCCGCCAGCCCGACCCGGCCTTAGCCATAGCGTTGGCCCCGTACTGGCTCATGCCGACCCCGTGGCCGTAGCCGGTGACGGAGAAGGTGAACACCCCGTCCTGCTCGCTCACGTCGAAGCAGGCCGAGCGCAGGGCGAACAGGCTGCGCGCCGCGCCGCCGGACAGCTCGGCGCCCCCCAGCTCCAGGCTGGCCACCCGGCCGGAGGCGGTGCGGGTGAGGTTTGCAAACCATGTGGACGGCTCGCCGGACAGGTCGGCCCCCAGCCCGGCCTCCGCGGCGGCCTTTTTCACCTGCTCGGCGGTGAGGGTGACGGTGGAGCGGTAGTTGGGCACCTCGTCCCCCTCGGGGCTGTCCACCGACACCAGGTAGGGCAGGGACTTGCCCCACACCGCCGCCGCGTCCTCGGTGGCGCCGGAGGCGGAGGAGAAAAACACCGCCTGGATGGGCCCGCCCTCATAGGTGAGCACCTGGCCGTCGGTGTCCGCCACGGCGGCGGCAATTTTGGCGGTGTAGGCGTCGGCATCCCCGCCCCAGCGCTGGGCGGCGTCCTCCTGGGAGAGGTAGGCCTGGCAGCAGGTGGAGTCGGCGCAGATATCCGCGCCCTCCTCCTGGTGGCTTTTGGCCCGCAGCTTCCACAGGGAGTAGGTCCGGGCGCACACCGCCTGGGCCCGGAGGGCCTCCGGCTCGAAGGCGGCGGGCATCTCCGCCGCCACCACGCCCCACAGGTAGTCCCCCATGGTCAGCTCGTCCACCTGCCCGTCCCGGTTCAGCAGGCGCAGGGTCTGGGCGGCGTCCCACTGCCCGGGGGAGGGGACGGGCTGGGAGGCCGGGGTGGGGCTGGCCGGGAGGGTGAGCAGGCCGGGGGTGGGCTGGACGGGGGCCTGGCCGGGGGGGTCCCCCAGGGCGGCCAGGGGCAGCAGCAGCAGGGCCGCGCCCAGCGCCAGCCCGGTGAGGAAGGGGGCGCGCATAGGCCGCCAGCTCTCCTTGTTTCGCAAGTCAAACACCTCGATTATTCAAAATTCGGGAGCGAAAACGGAAGAAATTCTGATTTAGCAAGGGGGGCAAACATAAAATTTGCATTGACGGAATGAAAAAATTGCGTTATAATGAGATTTACAGTCGTTGGAAGAGGACGTATGGACACACGAAGGAGGCGGACTATGCTGAACATGAACATCATCGACAACCTGATCGAGGCGCGCAGGAAGGCCGTGGAGCAGTACAATACCTCAGTGGACTTCATTCAAGGGATATGCGGGGAGTTTGAGCGTTATACCCAGATATCCCCCAAGTACTATGAGAAATACGATGTAAAGCGGGGGCTGCGCAACCATGACGGCACCGGCGTGATGGCCGGGGTCACCCTCATCGGCAACGTGCGGGGCTATGTGGTGCAGGACGGGGAGAAGGTGCCCGCCCCCGGCCAGCTCTTCTATCGGGGCATCAACGTGGAGGAGCTGATCGACGGCTTCACCGGCGCGGACCGCTTTGGCTTTGAGGAGACGGCGTACTTACTGATGTTCGGCGGCCTGCCCACCAGGGAGGAGCTGGAGCAGTTCCGCAGCATCCTGGCCTACTACCGGGAGCTGCCCCCCAACTTCACCGAGGACATGATCCTCACCGCCCCCAGCCACGACGTGATGAACAAGCTGGCCCGCTCGGTGCTGGCCCTGTACTCCTACGACCCAGACCCGGACAACAACACCCTGCCCATCGAGATGCTCCAGGCCCTGCGGCTGATCGCCCGGTTCCCGGTGATCGTGGCCCACGCCTTTGCCGCCAAGCAGCACTACTTCGACCGGGGGTCGCTGTACCTCCACCGGCCCCAGCCCGAGCTGTCGGTGGCGGAGAATTTCCTCTACTCGGTGCGCCACGACAACCGCTTCACCGCGGAGGAGGCCCATCTGCTGGACCTGTGCCTGGTGCTCCACATGGAGCACGGCGGCGGCAATAACTCCGCCTTCGCCTGCCGGGTGCTCTCCTCCTCCGGCACGGATATCTACTCCGCCATCGCCGCAGCGGTGGGCTCCCTGAAGGGCCCCAAGCACGGCGGCGCTAACGCCCGGGTGATGGCCATGTTCGACGAGATCGAGGCCAACGTGAAGGATTGGAAGGACGATGGCGAGCTGTCCGACTACCTCACAAAGATCCTGAAAAAGGAAGCAGGGGACGGCTCCGGCCTCATTTATGGCATGGGCCACGCCGTCTATACCCTGTCGGATCCCCGGGCGGTGATCCTCAAGCAGTTTGCCAAGAAGGTGGCGGCGGACAAGGGAATGCTGGACGAGTTCGAGCTGTTCGAGGCGGTGGAGCGGCTCACCCCCGACCTGTTCCACGCCGTCACCGGCCAGGATAAGGCCATGTGCGCCAACGTGGACATGTACTCCGGGCTGGTGTACAAGATGATGGGCATCCCCCCGGAGCTGTACACCCCCCTGTTTGCCATCGCCCGCATTGTGGGCTGGTGCGCCCACCGGGTGGAGGAGGTCTACAACCCCTACGGGCGCATCATCCGCCCGGCGTACAAGGCGGTCATGCCCAAGCGCTCCTTCGTGCCGCTGGATGAGCGGGAGGAGGATTAAACATACGTTTCGTATAAAACGTGAAAGCCCCCGCCCGGAACACCCGGGTGGGGGCTTTTTCTGTCAGGGGACGGCGAACTCATCGTAGGGCTCCAGATACAGCTTGACCGGGACCAGATAGGGCCCGCCGCCGTAGTCCACCGTGAATGATAGGTGGGCCACGTAGGGGCCGCGGTTTACGCCGTCGGTCAGATAGACAAATGAGTCGACGGAAAAGGGCGGGGTTATGGAGGACTCGGAGGCCAGGCCCACATAGAAGAAGCCGGGATCCATTTTGGCATAGACCGGCCCCTCCTTCATCCATTCATAGCCCTCGAATACCTTTTCGGACAGATTGATGGCGGTGATCTCCCGGGGGGCGCTGTGGGTGATGGTCAGGTTGCCCTCCGGCCCCTGCTCCACCTGCACAAAGCCATCGAAGGTTGACAGCAGGGCGGTGGTGTCGTAGGTGACGCTGCGCTCCAGGCCGTGTTCCGTCCGTTCATAGATGGCGATGATGGGGTTGTCCCCCTCCAGGTAGACCAGGGAGGCCTCGGTCTGGCCGTCCCCGTCCACGTCCAGCACGTACATGCGCCCGGTGAAGGTGGCGGCGTTCACGTCGGATTCAATCTGGTAAGTGGTCCCGCCCCAGTCCAGCAGGGTTTGGGTCCCCAGTTGACGCAGGGTGGCCGCGTCCATCTCGCCGTTGAGGGCGGCGCGGGGCTCGGTCTCCCACAGAATGTGGCCCAGAACGTACTCCCGCTGGTCCGTCCAGCCGTAGTGGAATTCGTCCAGCCGCCAGCCGTCCGCCGTGTTCACGTACCGGATGGGGTAGTCCACCGTGTAGTCATAGCCGCGGCCCACCCGCTGGGACCAGGCCGTTTCGTCCTCCCCCTCCCGGTATTCGTTGTAGCCCACCGTCAGGGTGACGGTGACGGAGCCCTCCGTCTGCTCCACCAGGGTGAAGGGGGCCGCCTCGGCGCCATAATAGTCCCCCTTGGGCCGGGAGGCGGGGAGGAAATAGGTGTCCCCGTCCACGTTGAGGAACAGCTCATGGCCGTCCCACTGGTTGCAGGAGTTCCAGAAGTCCCGGGTGAACAGTCCGTCCACCGCCGCCATCAGGTCGTCCCACCGGGCGAACTGCCCCGTGGCGCGGATATAGGTCAGGCCGTCCCGCTCCACGGTGGCCGCAGGGTCGTAGAGGTAGGGGGCCCCGGGGGATGAGCTTCCAATATGGCAGATCTCCCAGGTGCTCTCCCCAAACAGGTGCCAGTAGAGCGTGCTGGCCTGGCGGTACAGGGCGCGTAGGCCGTCCCCCAGCATCCGGGGGGTGTAGGTGGACTGGTCCTGGATCACGCCCACCGCCCGCTGGAGGCCGGTGTCCTCATACCAGCGGCACCACACCGGCTCGGGCTTGGCGTCCTGAGCCTCCTGGGCGGCGTCGAACTCCTCCGGGGTGGCCTGGACGCCGGTTACGAAATGCAGCGCATCTTGCTCGTTGTTCATCTCGAACCAGTGGATCTTCTCCACGGCGAACCCGCCCCCGTCGAACCGGGCGCGGCCGGTGCCATTGTTGAAGGCGCTGCTGCTCCAATGAAAGGTGCCGTCCGCCTTGAGGCTGCCGATGGAGCGCTGGCCGGGGGCGTAGGCGGCGATTTCGTCCCCCTGCTGGCGGAGGATCAGGTAGCCCACGATGTTATACAGAGGCTCGGGGATGACCACCAGCTCGTTTTCCCCGTCCTGGTCCAGGTCCATTATGGTGATAGGGCCCGCCTCCATCGTGATCTGAACCTCGCTGGGGTCCCCGTAGAAGAAGGAGCGCAGCTGGTGGATGGTATAGCCGCGCTCCCCGCCCGGACGGCGGAATTCCCGCTGTCCGCTGAGCACCTCCAGCATCCACTCCTCCAGCACCGGGGACGGCTCCGCCGGGGCGGGGGTTGGCTCGGGCGAGGGGGTGGGCAGGGGGCTCTCCGGGGGCTGGGACACGGCGGCGCTGGGGACGGGCTCGTCCTCCGGGGTCTTGGCGGAAACCGGGTCGGTGAGCAGGCACACCGCCGCCATCAAGGCCATGACGGCGCTGACCACCACGATCCAAAGGGTGGGGCGCTGGTAGCGCAGCACGTTGTGGATGCGGCCCTTGGCGTCCCCCTCGTCAAAGGCCAGGGGACAGGGGGCGGGGATGCGCCCGCCGGTGGCCAGGGAGAGGAGGGTGGCGGAGTAGTCCGCCTTCACCGCCGGGCCCAGGGTGCGGATGACCGCCTCGTCGCAGGCGGCCTCAATGTCCCGGCTCATAAGGACAAAGGCCAGCCACACTGCCGGGTTGAACCAGTGGACGGCCAGCGCCGCCCAGCACAGCGGCTTAACCAGGTGATCCAGCCGCCGCAGATGGGCCCGCTCGTGGCACAGGATGAACTGCCGGGGCTGGCCGCGCAGCCCGGCAGGGAGGTAGATCCTGGGCCGGAATACCCCCAGGATGAAGGGCGAGCCCACGCTGGGGTGCTCCCAGGCCCCGTCCGGGGCGCGGATGGCGTCAAACAGGCGGCGGCGCAGCCGCAGGTAGGAGACCAGGGCGCCCCCGCCCATGGCCAGCGCCCCTGCCAGCCACATCCCGGCCAGCACCGTGGACCAGGGGAAGGGGGTGGGGGCCTCCGGCTGGGGCGCGGCGGGAGAGGGCGCCTCCGGCACGGCGGAGACGGGGAGGCCGCCGGGACCGCCCTGGGTGGCGGGGGTGGGGTTCGGGCCGGGGCCCTCCCAATGGCTGCCAGCCGTCCCCTGCGCCGGGCCGGGGACTTGGACGGGGACCGTCTGGAGGGGAGGCTCAGGCCCGTCCTCCAGCTGGGTGAGCGTCCGCGGGGGCATGGCGTCCGGGACGATGGAGAGGGGGCTCTCCAGGGACACAGGGATCAGGAGCCGGGCAAACACCACCAGCCACAGCAGCGACAGCACCCGCTTGGGGGCCCTGCGCCGCAAGGCCAGCCGCAGCGCCGCCACCACGGCGGCGGCATAGGCGGCGGTGAGGCTCATCTCCCCCAGGACGGGCAGGGCGCGGGACAGGGGGACGAGCAGGTCAGTCATGGCCCTCCCCCTCCCGGAAGCGGTCGATAATGGCCTTGAGCTCGTCGGCCTCCTGGTCCGAGATGGTGCGCCCCCCCATGAAGTGGGCCAGGAAGGAGGGTAGCGAGCCGTCGAAGGCCCGGTCCACCACCGACCGGCTCTCCTCCCGCAGCACCGCCTCCCGGGGGACGGCGGCGGACACCACCGCGTTTTCATTGCGCAAAATGCCCCGGTCCACCAGCTTTTTCAGCACCGTATAGGTGGTGGACTTCTTCCAGCCCAGCTCCTTCAGGGACAGCTCCACCAGCCTGCCCGAGGGCAGGGGCTCGTTTTCCCACACGATGCGGGCGAAGCGGTACTCGCCCTCAGCCAGCTTGAGATGATTCATGGCGCGGCCTCCTTAAAGGTCTATGATGGTCGATCTACGCTTAGTCTATCATAATAGACTAAGCGTGTCAACACCGGGCGGGCAGATTTAGGAAGATTTTGTCTGGGCGGGCCCTTCCATGTCCGGCAGAAGGAGCAGGCGTTCCGCAAAGGGCCGGCCAGCCGGGGGAGCGGCTGGGAAAAAGGGAAGCCCCCCGCGCCTGCGGGGGACTTCCCTTTTCTGATTTACACCCGTTTCCACACCGCCCCGCCGGGCACATCGGTGATCTCGATGCCCTGGGCCTTCAGCTCGTCCCGGATGCGGTCGGCCTCGGCGAAGTTCTTCGACTTTTTGGCGTCCGCACGCTGCAATACCAGCGCGTCGACGGCCGGGTCGCCCTCGCCCTGGACGGTGAAGCCGCCGGAAGCCGCCGCCGTTTTGGCCTGGGCGGCCTCCCTCTCCCGCAGGGCCGCCGCCCGCTCCAGCAGGGACAGGGAGAGCACCGTGTCGAAGTCTGCCAGCACCGCCAGCTTGGCGGCGTCGTCCACCGGGGCCTTGAGCACGTCGTACAGGCAGGTGACGCCCATGGAGGTATTCAGGTCGTTGCCCACCAGCTCCAGAAATTTTTCCCGGTACTGCCCGAGCACGGCGGGGTCCGCCGTCCCCTGGCCGGGGTCCAGGGCGGCGATGCGGCGGATGAGCTTGCCGTAGGCCCCCGCGGCGTTGTCCAGGTTCTCCCAGGAGAACACCAGCCCCTTGCGGTAGTGGCTTTGCAGGCAGAAGAAGCGGTAGGCCAGCGGGTCGTACCCCTTCTCCTCCAGCAGGGAGACGGTGAGGAATTCCCCCTTGGACTTGGACATTTTGCCGCTGTTGGTGTTGAGATGGTGGACGTGGAACCACTGCCGGCACCAGGGATGGCCCAGGTACGCCTCCGACTGGGCGATCTCGTTGGTGTGGTGGGGGAAGGCGTTGTCCACCCCGCCGCAGTGGAGGTCCAGATACTCCCCGTTGAACTTCATGGAGATGCAGGAGCACTCGATATGCCAGCCGGGGTAGCCCACCCCCCAGGGGGAGTCCCACTTCAGGGCCTGGTCCTCGAATTTGGACTTGGTGAACCAGAGTACAAAGTCGTTTTTATTGCGCTTGTTGGCGTCCTCCTCCACGCCGTCCCGGACGCCCACCGCCAGATCGTCCTCGTCATGGTCGTTGAACACGTAATAGCGGTCCAGCCTGGAGGTGTCGAAATACACGTTGCCCCCGGCCACGTAGGCAAAGCCCTTGTCGATGAGGGAGGACACCACCTGGATAAATTCATCAACCAGGCCGGTGGCGGGCTGCACCACCTCGGGGGTCTTGATATTCAGCTTGGCGCAGTCGCTGAAAAAGGCGTCGGTATAGAATTTGGCGATGTCCATGACGGACTTGTTCTCCCGCTTGGCCCCCTTGAGCATCTTGTCCTCGCCGGTGTCCGCGTCGGAGGCCAGGTGGCCCACGTCGGTGATGTTCATCACCCGGTTGACCCCATAGCCCTCGTAGCGCAGGAACTTCTCCAGTACGTCCTCCATGATGTAGGAGCGCAGGTTGCCGATGTGGGCGAAGTGGTAGACGGTGGGGCCGCAGGTGTACATTTCCACCCGGCCGGGGGTGTGGGTGCGGAACTGCTCTTTTTTGTGGGTAGCGGAATTGTAAAGATACATGATATTTTATCCTCCGTTTTGTAATGTTGTCACGCTACGCCTGTTCGAGACGCGCGGTTTCGCTCCGATTCGGGCAAAACCCATCCGGGCCTTTGGCCCTGCTTGGGCTTTTACCCTCACTACGCTCCATCCGCGCTGCTCACGACGGCTCCGCGCTTCTCGTCCAGCAGCTTTTCCAGCGCCTCCACCCGGTCCGACAGGGCGGCCAGCCGCTCCAGGGTGGGGTTTTTCACGCTGGTCTGGTCCACCTCGTCGGCGTAGTGGGTGGAGCGGCCCGCGATGCGCACGATCTGGGCGGGGATGCCCACGGCGGTGGCGTCGGGGGGCACCTCGGAGAGCACAACGGCGTTGGCGGCGATGCGGGCGTTGTCCCCCACCCTGAAGGGGCCCAGCACCTTGGCCCCGGTGGAGATGAGCACGTTGTTGCCGATGGTGGGGTGGCGCTTGCCCTGGTCCTTGCCGGTGCCCCCCAGGGTGACGCCGTGGTAGATCAGGCAGTCGTCCCCCACCTCGGCGGTTTCGCCGATGACGATGCCCATGCCGTGGTCGATGACCAGCCGGCGGCCGATTTTCGCGCCGGGATGGATCTCAATGCCGGTCCAGAACCGGCTCCACTGGGATATCAGACGGGCCAGGAATTTCAGCCGGCGGCGGTACAAAAGATGGGCCAGCCGGTGGTAAAGGGTGGCGTGCACGCCGGGATAGAGCAGAAAAATCTCAAGCCTGCTGCGTGCCGCCGGGTCCCGGGCCTGGTAGGCCCGCAGAGTCTCGCCCAATCGGGTCATGAATATGGTTCCCTCCTTGAAGCTGTCGCGCTTCCCAAAATAAAAACCCCCCATGCCCGACGGCATGAGAGGCGGCGTTACCGCGGTTCCACTCTCGTTTCTCGCTCATGGCCGTGACGTGGCCGGACGGGGGGCTCCCAGGTCCCCCGCGCTCCCGCTCGCATTTCGTCCGGCGCATCCCCGAGGGCCGCTTTCAGCCTGGACGGCCCCTCTCTGACGGCTACGCTTCCGAACTACTTCCCGCGTTCATCGCGCTATTTTGTTTTCATACTGTTTCAGTATATTATCACACCCCTCGGAGGGTGTCAAGAGAGGGAGAGATTTTTGCCCCCCTGGGGGAATGGGCCGCCGGGAACGGGGGAAAGAACCCGGGAGCGCCCATGGCTGAGAGGCTTCGGGCGTTCCCGGGCGCGCGGGCCCTTGCCAAGCGGGGGGAAGTCTGCTACAATGGAAGGAACAATTCGACACTGTTCGACAAAATTCGACATAAGAGGAAGCGATTCCCAGGAGAGGCCGGGGGAAATCTGCATAGCATAATACAGACGCAAAGGCTGTGCGCCGCGGGGCGCGGAAAGGAAGCGGTTTATAGGATGGAGCGGCAGGAGCTGGACCAGGGGGCCGCACGGACGGCGGCAGAGCTGCGGATGCAGCTGGCCCAGATAACGGCGGCCAGCCAGCTGCTGGAGCGCACCGCCCGGGATGAGAAGAGCCGGAGCTATCTGGCGGCGATGAACCAGGGGATCTGCCGGATGCTGCGCATCGTGGGCCGTTTGGAGATCACCGGCCGGCTGGGAGGAAAAGACCCCCGGCTGGAACGCGCCCCCGCCGACCTGGGCCGGCTGACGCAGGAGCTGGGGGAACGGCTGGCGGGGCTTTTGGAGTGCGCGGAAGTGAAGCTGGAGGTGAGCGCCCCGGAGGGGCTGTGGGCCTGGGTGGACGTGGAGCTGATCCGGCAGGTGCTGATGGAGCTGGTGGCCAACGCCGCCGCGGCGGGCAGGCGGGTGAGGCTCAGCGTGGAGCGGCTGGGGGAGAACGCCGTGTTCACTGTGGAGGACGACGGGCCGGGGGTGGAGCCGGAGCGGCTGCAATACCTGTTTGACAGCGGGGGCCAGACGGCGCCCGACTGGCGGCGCGGGGGCGTGGGGATTGCCGTGGCCCGGAAGGCGGCGCAGCTCCACGGCGGGACGGTGATCGCCGACTGCGCGCCGGGTCAGGGGCTGCGGGCGGTGGTGTCGATCCCCCTGGGGGAGCCCGGAGAGGGGCTGCTGCGGGAGCCCGGCGCGGACTGGGACCGGGGCGGCTTTGACGACGAGCTGGTGGCGCTGAGCAAGCTGCTGCCCGCCTGGGTCTTTGGGCCGGAGCCCGGCGGAGACGAGCGTTTGAAATGAAACCCATGCGGAGAGGCGCGCCTTCGGCGCGTTTCTTTTTGCCGTCAGGCGGAGAAGCCCGCAAGAAGGGGGCCCCGCAAAGCCGGTGTATGGCTTTGTGGGGAGAGGAAAGACGGCGGAACGAGCGAGCTTTCGCCTTTAGGCGGAGGTGAGGGATGTGGAGTCCGCCTTGACGACGTTGGCTACCGCCGCCAGCACCTCGCCGTGGGTCTGGTCAAACAGGTGGGTATAGATGCGCTGGGTGATGCCGGGGCTGGCGTGGCCCATGGCCCGGCTGATCTGGTACATGGGCACCCGGGCGCTGTTGGCCATGCTGGCGAAGGTGTGGCGCAGGCCGTGAAAGGTGATGGGCGGCAGGCGGTGCTCCCACACAAAGGCGGCCAGGGAGGAGGACAGCGCGCTGGGACGGATGGGGCGGCCATCCATCCCCAGCAGCAGGAAATCGTCGGGGGAGCAGGGGAGGCCCTCCTGGCGGCGCTGGGTGCGCAGGGCGCGCAGGAGCTCCAGCAGCTCGCCCAGGGCGGCGATGGACAGGGTGCGGCAGCTGCCCGCGGTCTTGGGGGGCTTTTCCACCACCCGGGCCCCTGCGGCGGTGCGCACCCAGCGCACCGAGAGCTGGCCGGATTGAAGGTCCACATCCCGCCAGCGCAGGCCCAGGAGCTCGCCCCGGCGCAGGCCCAGGAAGCAGGCCAGCCGGACGGGCACCTCCAGGGAGGTGCCGTCCACCGCCTGGAGAAGCCGGGCCAGCCGGGCGGGGGTGTAGTAGACCGCCTCCGGCTCGGTGGGCCGGGGCGGGGTGGCCCGCTGGATGGGGTTGAGGGGGACGACCCCCTGGCGGAAGGCGGACTTCAGGGCGGTGTGGAGCAGGATGTGGTGCTTGCGGATTGTGTTGGGGGACAGGCCCTTTTCGTCCGACAGCCATTGGTAGTAGCCGTTTACCAGCTGGGGGGACAGGTCGGACAGCCGCACCCGGCCCAGGGCCGGGACGATGTGCTTGCGGATGATGCTGCTGTAGCCGCTGACGGTGGTATCTGCCCGGAAGGGCTCGATATCCCGCTCCATCCAAAGCTCCAGCCAGCGCTCCAGGGTGACGCCGGCGCCGACGGGAGGGGCGCAGGGAGGCAGCGGAAAGCCTACCGCGGGAACGGGGGGGATGGGACGCAGAACCATGCGGCCGCTGCGGGGGGTGGTGTGTGACATGGTAACAGCTCCTTTTTCTCTGTTTTGCGGCGGGCCGCAGGGTCCCCGGTGACGCCGCGTTATGATGGGATCTCTTGATTATAGAACGCAGGGAAGGGGGAGGGGAAGAGAAAAGGGCTTCCCTCTTGACTTTTCCCCCGTTTGGCAATACAATAATGTGCACCTCTTTAGGATGTGGAGAAATCCTCATTTTAAAATATATAAAGGATGGATAGACATGGCACAGGACAAAAGCAAGCAGGTCAGCCAGATCACCGACATGGATGTGGATTTTGCCCAGTGGTACACCGACGTGTGCAAGAAGGCGGAGCTGATCGACTATTCCAGCATCAAGGGCATGTTCATCTACCGGCCCTACGGCTACGCCATCTGGGAGAACTTCCAGCGCGTGCTGGACGGGATGTTCAAGGAGACGGGCCATGAAAACGTCTACCTGCCCATGCTCATCCCCGAGTCCCTGCTGCAAAAGGAAAAGGACCATGTGGAGGGCTTTGCCCCCGAGTGCGCCTGGGTCACCTGCGGCGGCAGCGAGAAGCTGGAGGAGCGTATGTGCATCCGCCCCACCTCCGAGACGCTGTTCTGCGAGCACTATAAGAATGTGATCCACTCCCACCGGGATCTGCCCAAGCTGTATAACCAGTGGACCTCCGTGCTGCGCTGGGAGAAGACCTCCCGCCCCTTCCTGCGCCACCGGGAATTTTTGTGGCAGGAGGGCCACACCATGCACGCCACCGCCGAGGAGGCCGTCCAGGAGACCGAGCGGATGCTGAACATCTACGCCGACTTCTGCGAGCATTACCTGGCCATGCCGGTGGTGAAGGGCCGCAAGACGGAGAAGGAGAAGTTCTCCGGGGCCGAGGCCACCTATGCCGTGGAGTGCATGATGCACGATAAGAAAGCCCTTCAGGCGGGCACCTCCCACTACTTCGGGGACGGCTTCGCCCGGGCCTTTGATATCACTTTCGCGGGGAAGGACAACCTGCCCCACCACCCCTTCCAGACCTCCTGGGGGGTGTCCACCCGGCTGATCGGCGGGGTGATCATGACCCACGGCGATAATAACGGACTGGTTCTGCCCCCCAAGGTGGCCCCCGTCCAGGTCATTGTCATCCCCGTGGCCCAGCACAAGGAGGGCGTCGCCGCCGCAAACGAGGCGGTGATGGAGCGGCTGAGGAAGGCGGGCTTCCGGGTGAAGATGGACGCCTCCGACAACTCCCCCGGCTGGAAGTTCGCCGAGTACGAGATGAAGGGCGTGCCCCTGCGCCTGGAGCTGGGCCCCAAGGACATGGAGAAGAACCAGTGCGTACTGGTCCGCCGGGACAGCGGGGAGAAGTCCTTCGTGTCCCTGGACGGCATTGAGGACACCGTGGCCCGGATGCTGGAGGATATCCACCAGGGCCTGTACGCCAAGGCGAAGAAGAACCTGGAGGACAATACCTACCCCTGCGCCACCCTGGAGGAGGTAGCGGAGAAGATGGCCTCCCGGGGCGGCTTCGCCAAGACCATGTGGTGCGGCGACCTGGCGTGCGAGGTGCGGATGAAGGAGGAGGCGGGGGTGTCCTCCCGGTGCATCCCCTTCCAGCAGGAGCATTTGGGCGACGTGTGCGCCTGCTGCGGCAAGCCGGCCAAGCATATGGTCTACTGGGGCGTGGCTTATTAAAGGATAAAGGGAATATTTTGAATGGGGCCAAAGCCCGGCGAAAGCGGGCGTGGGCTCCGAAGGGCTTTAAACGCCGTCCTGCCTAGGCAGGACGGCGTTTGGCAATGTTGCACAGACGGCTTTTTGCCAAAAGGGCGAAAACCGTGAAAAAACTTTGCCTTCCGGGCAAAAAAGTGCTTGACTTTCTGTGCGCCCCTGTTGTACAATAGTCAAGCGCCTGTAAAGGCGCACTGCGATGATGCGGGAGATTGCTCGCCTGGCGAGGTAACTTCCGCGGAGTATGTCCGTAAGATCGGGCGGCTGAGAGGCTCATTCCACGGCGTATATCGCCCTGGGTGGGTAGAACCGGCCTGCTTTGCGCCGGTTTTATTCATGCCGGGGAGTGATACGCACGGAAAC
>Ga0137310_100440_pt1 | contig 27993 bp, 26 predicted proteins | sample NAcewiD2O_June_2_FD_97183 | JGI IMG/M metagenome (GOLD analysis project Ga0137310, IMG submission 97183) | Mouse cecal microbial communities from Vienna, Austria - N-Acetylglucosamine amended D2O_June | ecosystem: Host-associated > Mammals > Digestive system > Large intestine > Cecum | place...
TGACGATCTTAGGGTACACATTAAACCCGGTCAGCACGATGCTCGCCAGAATCAACATCAGCAGGTTCCATGCCCCGGCGGTTTTCTCATCCATCCCATAAGACTGAAACCAGTTAAGCATCAGCTGGCCGATGGCGCAGATGATTCCACCTGTCACAAAAGCCCTGGCAATGTTTTTCCAAACCGGGTTCACGGGAGTTACTTCCTTCACATAGGCATTATACGCATCCTTATTAATCTCCATAAGACCTCCTGTTCTGGCAGACACTCATTCCTGCCTGCCGCTCTATACAGTTCACCTCTTACTGTCAGTATGCGCCTGTCTCTGCCAAAACATACAAAAACCGCTCTAAAACACCACCTGGTAAATGCTGTAAAATCCGGTGAGGGTCACGATGCCCACCAGGATGGGGGTCAGATACCGTATGCAGATAATCCACAGCTTTTTCACTTTAAAGGATACACCGCCCCTCTCAATCTCTTCCACCAGACATTCCGGATTCCATTTCCACCCTACAAAATAGCACATGGCCAGGCCACCCGCGGGGAGGAGGATATTGTCGGTGATCATGCCGATAAAATCAAATACACTGTAATTCAGGATCCGCGCCTGGCCTAAGAGTCCGAAAGACAACGCGCTTGGGATCCCTATAACAAATACGGCGCACCCGATCCCAAGGGCCGCTTTTTTTCTGGACCACTTTAAGGTGTCTATGGCAAATGACACCGGTACCTCCAGAAGGGCGATGGCGCTGGTGACAGCGGCAAAAAATATGAGCACAAAAAACAGGAACGCGAAGATCCCTCCTCCGGCAATGGCGGAGAACACTTTAGGCAGGGTTCCGAAGATCAGCCCTGGTCCCTGGCCTGGCTCTAAGCCAAAGGCAAACACTGCCGGGAAGATGGCAATACCCGCAAGAACGGCGATCAGTGTGTCTAAGCCAGCCACGGACACGCAGCTTCGGGGGATATTTTCTTTCTCTCCTAAGTAGCTTCCGTAGGTGATGGTGATGCCCATGCACAGGCTGAGGGAGTAAAATACCTGCCCCAGAGCGCCGCTGACCGAATTCAGGCTGAAAGCGGAAAAATCCGGGATAAACATAAAGGCCAGCCCCTTTGACGCGCCGGGAAGGGTCACGGAACGGCCAATGACCACGAAAAGAAGGACAAAGAGGAGAGGCATCATCACCTTGCTTGCCTTCTCGATGCCGCTGATGCCAAAGTAGCACACTGCCGTGGTGGCGGCGATGAACACCAGGTGCCAGACCACGGGCTCCTGGCTGCTGATAAAGCCTTCAAAGTCCACCGGAGCCGCCATGGTGGTGCCGTAGCTGACAATGTATTTGATGATCCACCCGCCGATCACGCTGTAATAGCTGAGAATAATAAAAGCCGCCAGCACGCCGAAAATCCCGGCAATGCCTCCCTTCGGATGAATATCCCTGTACGCCTGTACCGGATCGTGGCGGGTCTTCCTTCCTAAGGACATCTCTGTGATCATTACCGGAAGCCCCAGGATCACAATAAAAAACAGATAGGCCACGAGAAAAGGGAAACCTCCGTTTCTTCCCATGAGATATGGAAATTTCCACAGGTTTCCCAGCCCAATGGCCGCTCCCGCTGTTGCCATGATAAATCCCAGTTTGCTTGCCCATCGCGTGTTTGCTTTCATCTTTGAACGGTTCTCCTCTTTCGTTTTTTCTGGAAACATTGCCGCTGTTTTCCCAGTCTGCTATATTTTTTTGTTATGTCAGACATAACTTAATATTATGAGATGTCATTATACCACAGATTGGGGGTTTTGCAAAGACTAACGTTTACCAGGTTATTGTTCCTGGTCAAGGGGCGGCTATCCCTGCCGAAAAATACAAGAGAGACCCCAGCATTTTCCCAAGACCGATGGCAAAGATCACATACTGGAGCCCCACAGACAAGTGGATCCTCCTGTTTATCACCGGAAGGGTTTTTAAGGTCTCTGCCAGGGACATCACCAGACAGCCCACAAAGATTCCGGAGGAGATTCCAAAGGCCGCCAAAAACCATGTCCCCCCAATGAGCACAGGGAACTCAAACAGGTCCAGAACATTTCCAAGAGCGCCTCCCAGGATGATCGCGGTCTCGTAGAGCATAATATGTTTCTTGGTCCCCGTTTTCCCGATCAGTCTGGGAAACACTCCGATAATGGCCAGGAACGCGAAAATACCTGCCGCGATCACGCCTCCGGCGCAGAGTCCGAACAGAGCCAGAGCTGTCATTTTAAGTAACATCTACTCCCGACTCCTTTCTTCCGCTGTTTTGAATCAGGGTTTTGGAGATATTGTCCTCGTAGAGCCGCATTTCTACCTCCAGGGGCGTGGGGTCTGTGTTCAGCTTCCATTTGGAAAAATGGTTGAAGAACAGAATGACCCCCAGCCCTAAACCTATGGAGTAGGATAACTCCAGGATGGTGAACTCTCCGGCCTCCTGCCCCAGAATCAGGCCGTACACCTCCTGGAACACGTCTCTGACACTGGCGTCATTGTTAAAGGTCATAATGGCAAAGGCCGCGCCGCAGAAACAGACCACGCACACAAAGATGGTCTTGAGCCACGCCCACAGATAGTTGGGTGCTTTCGGCTTTTTATAGTCAATGATAAAATCGGTCTCACCCATATTTTCCACCTGTATCTGGGGATCTGCCTGGGTGATCAGCTCCACGATGTCCAGAACATTTCCCACATAACGGCGATTTTTGTCAGATGGGACCTTTTTTACCCTCAGGGCCTTACACTTGTTAAGGACCGCCGGGTCGTCGCTGTACAGAGCGGCAATGTCTTTCAGATACACATCCTTTTCATGGACCTCCGAGATCTGTTCCAGCTTCAGATACAGGCTTTTTCCCATGTCACATCATCTCCCTTGCCATGTCTGAAAAATGGACCAGCATTCCTCCGGTGTAATCTTTTGAGCCATTGCTGTAAATAAAGTATCCTATAAGGCCGGCTCCGATGAGAGTCAGGGCCAGAATCAGGGCCAAAGCATAGCCCCACTTTGATTTTGAAGATCTCATGCCATACCACATCCATTCGTTTATTTTTTTAGTAGTATGGCCTTGTTCACTTTTTTTCATGCTTTTTTTGTCACATTTTTTCTCTCATCTGGCGCAGGATCTTTTTTTCAAGCCTTGACACCTGGACCTGGGAGATGTTTAAGGCCCTGGCAATCTCTGTCTGAGTCTGATTTTCGTAGTAGCGGCGCAGGATGATCTCCCTTTCCTTTCCATCCAGTTCCCGTATCAGTCCCTCCAGCACCATATGGTTTAGGAGACGCTCCTGGTCCTGATTGTTGTCCTCGATCTTGTCCATGAGGCACAATCCGCTGTCATCTTCCTTTTGTATGGTCTTGTACAGAGACTCCACCTCTGCCCCGGCTTCCATGGAGGCCGCCACCTCCTCCTTGCTGGCCCCAAGCTCCCGGGCAATCTCCTCCACCGTAGGCTCCCGCCCCAGCGCGTAAGTCATGGTCTCCCTGGCCGCCCTGGCCCGCATCCCCATTTCCTTTAAGGAGCGGCTGACCTTGATCATGCCGTCGTCCCGAATAAACCGTTTGATCTCTCCGCAGATCATCGGCACCGCATAAGTCGAGAACCGCACTTCATAGGATAAGTCAAATTTGTCAATAGCCTTTATGAGCCCAATGCTCCCTATCTGGAAGAGATCATCCATCTCGTATCCCCGGCCCTGGAATCTTCGGACAATACTCCAGATCAGACCCATATTGTCCAGGACAAGCTGATCCCTGGCCTCTTTATCTCCCTGGTGCGCTCTGTCTATAAGAGTCATGGTCTCATCCATGGAGGTCACCTGCCTATCTGTTTTTTCATGGTCACCCAGGTTCCTTCTCCCGGCGTGGACAGGACCTCCACCAGATCCATAAATGCCTCCATAAAGGAAAAGCCCATGCCTGACCGCTCTCCTGTCACATCTGTGGTGTACATGGGTTCCATGGCTTTTTTTACATCCTGTATTCCCACTCCCCGGTCTCTCACCGTCACGGTCAGCTCCCGGCCTTCTATGGCCACCTCTATGTAGATGATCCCGGCCTTTCCCTGGTATCCGTGGATCACCCCGTTGGTCACCGCCTCCGACACGGCGGTCTTTACATCGTCGATCTCCTCCATGGTTGGGTCCATGCGGCTCATGAACATGGCCACCGCCACCCTGGCAAACTCCTCGTTTTCGGAAAGGCTTTCCAGCTCCATCCGCATGATCTCTTTTTTCTTTTCACCCTCACACTGGTTCTCCCGCCTCATCTCTGTTCCCATAGCTTCCCTCCTGGTATCATTTGCCTTCCTCCACCTTCAATGGCCGCTTCCTTGGAATCGTAGCAAGGCACCAGCTTTCCGATCCCTCCGATGTTCAGTACCCGGAGGATCCGGGGTCCCGCGCCGTAGATGGCCACCTTTCCTCCGCTTCCCTCCATCTGCTTGTACCGGTTCAGCAGGATCCCGATTCCCGAGGAATCCATAAAAACCGTTTTGCTAAAGTCAAATACCAGTCTGGTAATATAATTTTCCGCCAAAAGAAGATCTGTCTCATACCGCAGATTTCTGCAGTTGTGATGATCCAGCTCCCCTGGCAGATGAATGACCAGCGCCTGCCCTCTGGCCTCGTAGGTAAACGCGGATTCTGTCATACATTGATTCTCCTTCCAGTTATATAGTAAACCTTCACGCGTCCGGCAGAGGATGCGCCTCCTCACATGAAAGTCCGGCGGGCGCGCTTGGCATCCCTGAATGCATGCCGCCTATCCGGCGGCGGCCATATTCCTCTCCGCCCCGTGTCCATAAAAGAAGACACCACAAAAAATCTTTTCGCGGTGTCTTCTGTATCTTCAATATCCTCTCGCTTCTTTGGCCAATGCCGCCAGCTCTGTGTTGGGGTAATTCATGATCACCTGTCCAAAAAGCTCGTTGGCCCGGTCCCTCTCGTCTCTGGACTGGCAGATCAGAGCCATGTCGTAAATCACCTGAGGGTTGTCCCCTTTGATGGCAAGGCTTTTCTGGTAGTAGTCCAGGGCGCTGTCCTGGTTGCCCGCGTCCCTGGCCTCGTTGCCCATATTGGCCAGAACCTGATACCCTTCTGTCTCCATGTAAGACCGGACCTCCGCCACCACGGCAGCCATATCCGGGTCCGTGATCAGGCTCCCGTCCATATCCGCATAGGTGGCGGCCACCGTATTCATATCCTCTGCCCCATAGGCCCTCATGATCCACACCAGCCTCTGGTACTGCCTGACAACGCTTTCTTCGTCCGCCTGCATGGCCTGCAGATCCGACACAGCGGTGTCCCGCTCCGTCTCCATGGCAGCCATCTGCTCCCTCAAGGAATCCAGCTCCATGCTCTTTTGGTTCACCTGCTCCAGCACTCCGGACAGCTCCTGGTTGTGCCTGTAATTCAGCCCTCTCTCCACAGCCGGCATCACCAGAAACCAGATCACGGCAGCGCCTAAGACAAGTCCTGCCATCATGTTCAGGATGGTCAGCCAGCCTGTGGTCTCCTTGTAGGTCGGGGGAAGGATCACATCATCATCCTGCATCTGCCGGTGGGAAAACGCGGTGTCCATCTTCTTCTTCTCCACCTCCGCCCGCCCGGTATTGGCCTTGACAATGGACATATACCACAGAGCTTTTGGGTGGTTCTTGTCGATCTGCAATACCTTCTGCAAGGATTTGCCTGCCTTGGTATAATCTCCATGCCCCATGTGCAGCAGGGCCAGGACCAGATGGGCTTTAACAAAATGGGGATTAAACTCCACCACCCTGCCTAAAAGCAGGATGGCCAGGTCATCGCTTCCGGTCTGAGCCTGATAGAGAGCCTGATTGTATTTTTTTATGTTCTGGTTCTCCGCCTCAAGCCTCCCCCGTCTGCCCTGGATCTCCCCAAGATACACTTCCGCCCGGTTTTGCTCTGGCTGCAGGTTCATGCTGATGACCCACTGCACCAGGCTCTCCCCGGTCTCTCCCATCTCATAGTAGATCAGGCCCAGAAGATTCCTGGCGTCTGTCTGGTATTTGTTAAAATGCAGACTTTTCTTGAGACATTCCGCCGCGCCTGTCAGATCCCGTATCTTCGCCTTCTCCAGCCCCTGATTGTAATAACCGTTGGCTATCCGCTGGCATCTTCTCCCATAATCCATAAATCTACTCTTTTCTCTCTTTAATTAAATCCATCATAATATCCGTCATGTCCGTGAGATCGTTTTTTCCGATGGCATCCTCCACCGCCTCAATCTCAAGACTTGGCTTGTAATGGCTTAATTCTTCCTCAAAATCGATCATGTTCTTCCTCCCGGGCCTGTCCCTCTCTTCCGTAATCCGCGGCCAGCAGAGCTTTCACCTCTCCCACCAGGTAGAGGGATCCCGCACAAAATGCCGGCCCTTCTTGTCCTTTTGTCTCAAGAAAATGCTCCCAGGCTTCTTTTACCGTGTCAAAAGCCTCCACCGGGCAGCTGAGCTTCTTTTTAAATTCTTTGGCCAGCTCTTTGGCCTCCATGCTTCTCTCTGTATCCATGCGGGCAATGGTCACATGGCTGATGGGCAGGCGGCCGCACAGCTCTTCGATCATCTTATGGTACTCTTTATCGGAAACCACTCCGAACATAAGCGATACCGGGGCATTGGCCTCCCGCCCCATCCTCTCCGCCGCGCGGGCCAAGGCCTCCATCCCGCCCTGGTTATGGGCACCGTCCAGGAACACTCCTGGCAGCACTTCCTCCATCCTTCCCGGCCAGAATGTGTTTTCCACACCCCGCTTTATATGCTCCGCCCGGATCTCTCCGGCCCCGATGTCTCCAAGCGCCGCGGCCGCGGCGGCTGCCAAGGTCCCGTTGATCATCTGATAATCCGCCGCGGATGGAATCCGGATCTCTAAATCCGCTCCCCGGACCCGGACCCCGATCTCTGTATATCCGCCATGCCGTCCCAAAAACCGAAAATCCTGCTCTGAAACCGGATAGGTTCTACAGCCAAGCTCTCTGGCCTTCTCTTCCACTATGGCACTGGCCTTAAGACAGCTTCTGTCATAGACCACCGGAACTCCTTTTTTCAGGATTCCCGCCTTCTGGGCAGCGATCTTCTCAACTGTATCTCCTAAATACCCCATATGGTCCATGCTGATGGAGGTGATCACCGTCAGCACTGGATGGCGGACCACATTGGTGGTATCCAAAAGCCCTCCGAGCCCTGTCTCCAGCACCACAAAGTCCGGCCTGTCCTGCTGGCATATGACCATGAACATGTAGAACAGGAATTCAAAATAAGTGGGGGGATGGTATCCCTTGGCTGTCATGGTGTCCGCCAGCTCTCGGACCCTGTCAAAGGCCTGACAAAACACCTGGTCCTCCACCGGCTTTCCCTCTGCCAGGAACCGTTCCTTCGTATTGATGAGATGGGGGGATATAAATGTCCTGACCCCATATCCTGCCTCTGTCAATATGGAAGTGAGATAAGCGCACACAGAGCCCTTTCCGTTGGTCCCAGCCACATGGATGATCTTCATGGACTCATCCGGCTCTTTCAGCTCTCTGAGAAAATCCCGCACAGCTTCCAAACTATTTTTCTTTGACGCCCATAAGGGTATCTCATTGAGATATCGCTCTGCCTCTTTCACCATACTCATCGCCTCCCATCTTATTTATTATAATATATGTAAACCAATATGCAACCAGATTTTTTCGCACAAAGCGACAAATTTTACTGGCCGTCCCCAGAGGGCCCCGCCAAAATGGGCAGAGCCAATCTTCCGCTCTGCCCATGCCTTGATCGATTTGTTCCTGTTCCTACTGCCCTAACTGGCTTAAGCGCTCCTTTACCTGCTCCATCATCTGACTGTACTTTGCCTGTTTCGCCTTCTCCTCAGCGATCTTGGATTCCGGCGCGCGGCTGACAAATTTCTCATTGCCCAGCATCTTGTTGACCCGCTCAAGCTCTCCCGCGAGCCTCTGCTCCTCTTTCCTCAGCCTCTCGATCTCCTTGCCGATATCCACCAGCTCGGCAAAAGGCATGTAAATGTTGGCCTGATGGATCACCGCGGACACGGCGTCATGGCCGATGCCCTCTTTGTCCTTCTGGATATTTACCTCGCTGGCATATCCCAAGGCGGCGAAGAACAGCCTGCTGTGCTCAAAAATGCCAGCTATTTCCTGGTTATCCGTTACCACATACACCTTTGCCTTCTTGCTGGGGGGCACATTCATGGAAGTCCGCACATTGCGGATCGCTCTCACCGCCTCCTTGATCACCTCAACCTCATGCTCCTCCTTGGGGAAATGCCACTGTTCCCGATACTCCGGCCACGTTGAGATCATAATGGATTCCTCTTCCTCCTGAAGGTTGCGAAATATCTCTTCGGTCACAAATGGAATGTAGGGATGGAGAAGCTTCAGGGACTGGATCAGCACTGTCTTCAGGGTCCAGACAGCCGCCGTCTTGGTGGCGTCTCCCTCTTCCCACAGCCTTGGCTTCACCATCTCGATATACCAGTCGCAGAACTCCTCCCAGACAAAATCATATACCTTCTGCAGAGCGATTCCAAGCTCATATTTGTCTAAGTTATCCGTCACCTCCCTGGCCAGGTCATTGGCCTTTGAGAGGATCCAGCGGTCCGCCATGGTCAGGTCCTTAAGCTCCGCCTTCGCGTCAGGGGCCTTCTCCATGTTCATCATGATAAACCGGGACGCGTTCCAGATCTTGTTGGCAAAATTCCTGCTGTTCTCCACCCTCTCCCAGTAAAATCTCATGTCATTGCCCGGCGCGTTTCCTGTGATCAGAGTCATGCGCAGCGCGTCCGCGCCGTATTTTTCGATCACCTCCAGAGGATCAATGCCGTTGCCCAGAGACTTGCTCATCTTCCTTCCCTGGGAGTCTCTCACCAGCCCGTGGATCAGCACTGTGTGGAAGGGGCATTTTCCTGTCTGCTCAATACCGGAAAATACCATGCGGATGACCCAGAAGAAGATGATGTCATAACCTGTCACCAGCACGTCGGTGGGATAAAAATATTCCAGGTCTTCTGTGTTATCCGGCCAGCCCAGAGTGGAAAAGGGCCACAGGGCTGAGCTGAACCAGGTGTCCAGGGTATCCTCATCCTGGGTTAAATGGGCACAGCCGCATTTTGGACAAACCTGGGGCTGCTGTTCGCTTACCGCGATCTGGCCGCACTGGTCACAGTAGTAGGCCGGTATCCGGTGGCCCCACCAGAGCTGTCTGGAAATACACCAGTCCCGGATCCCCTCCAGCCAGTGAAGGTAAGTCTTTCCGAAACTTTCCGGCACAAACTTAAGCTCTCCTGTCTTTAAGGCCTCTATGGCAGGCTTTGCCATCTCCTCCATCTTCACAAACCACTGAGGCTTGATCATAGGCTCAACCGTGGTCTTGCACCGGTCGTGGGTTCCCACAGCGTGGGTGTGGGGAACCACCTTCACCAGAAGCCCCAGCTCCTTTAGATCCTCCACCATGGCTTTTCTGGCCTGATACCGGTCCATGCCGTCATACTTGCTTCCCGGCAGACATATGGTGGCATCGTCGTTCATGATGTTCAGCTCCGGCAGGTTGTGGCGTCTTCCCACCTCGAAGTCATTGGGGTCATGGGCCGGTGTGATCTTCACGCAGCCAGTTCCGAACTCCTTGTCCACGTAGGCGTCAGCGATCACCGGGATCTGTCTGTCCGTCAGGGGAAGCTTAAGCATCTTGCCGATCAGGTCCTGATACCGCTCATCCTCCGGATTTACCGCGACCGCGGTATCTCCCAGAAGAGTCTCCGGCCTGGTGGTGGCGATCTCCACAAACCGCCCCTCTTCCCCGGCGATGGGATAATTGATGTGCCAGAAGGAGCCCTCCTGATCCTCGTGTACCACTTCCGCGTCAGAGATGGAGGTCTTGCACACCGGGCACCAGTTGATGATCCTGCTGCCCTTGTAGATGTATCCTTTCTCATACAGCTTGATGAACACCTCTGTCACTGCCTTGGAGCAGCCCTCATCCATGGTAAAGCGCTCCCGGTCCCAGTCAGCGCTGGAGCCTAATTTATGGAGCTGGTTGATAATCTTGCCGCCATATTCCCTCCGCCAGTCCCAGCATTTCTCCAAAAATCCGTCCCTGCCCAGATCCGCCTTCTCGATCCCCTGCCGCTTCAGGCTGTCGATGACCTTCACCTCCGTGGAGATCGCCGCGTGGTCTGTGCCTGGCTGCCACAGGGCCTCGTATCCCTGCATCCTCTTGTAGCGGGTCAGGATATCCTGCATGGTATTGTCCAGGGCATGTCCCATGTGAAGCTTGCCCGTAACGTTTGGCGGCGGCATCATAATGGTAAATGGTTTCTTGGCCTTGTTGGGTTTCGCGTGAAAATACCCCTTGGCCAGCCATCTCTCGTAGATTTTGTCCTCAATGGCTGTTGGATTGTAAGTCTTCTCCAATTCTTTCATCTTCCTTATCTCCTATCTGTCTTTTTATAAAATGTTTTAATCCGTTTACCGGATTCCCGGGCCTGCCCTCAGATCTGGCGGCGGACCACCCGGTACTCGTCGTCCAGGCAATAAAATGGGCAGTTAAAAGTCTGACTGCTCAAAAACCTGACCATGTCGTCCTCATCCAGATTGGCCTGGCACACGTAGTATCCGCAGTCCTCATCATAGACGTAGTTGACGCAGCTTTCACAACTGCTCTGTATCCGCCCCACTCCATCACCTCCAGTCAAACCCATTAAGCTAATGCCTTAATCCTCCGCGGAATTCTGTGATAATCTAACAGGGAATGCTCATCTTCCCTACGGCATGCCAGGGCCGCGGACAGCTTTGCTGACAAATTTCCCCTGACGGCCCGCGCGCATACCATGGAGTAGGGGAGGCCCTTCCCCCTACTCGCCGTGCCGGGGCGGGGCCGCTTTAGCGGCCATATTCCTTTCCGCCCCGTGTACACAAAAAAGCCCTCTGTGTAATCTCTCACACAAAGGGCGAATCTGTTCCGCGGTACCACCTTTTTTACAGACCAATACATATTCCCCAGCCGGGGAAGCGCGGGTCTGTCACTCTGCGGTCCTCTAACGCTGACCAGACGAGAACAGCTACTAAGGTTCACTGTCCCGGCTCCAAAGCTACCTTCCACCGCCACTTCCCGCAGCCGCCTTTCAGCCAGTGGGCAGCCTTCTCTGTCAGGGTTTGTGGTGTACTCCTCTTTTTCACAGCCATTGCTTATACATTTACTTTTATGATATCATAGCCAATTTCCTGATATTTGTCAAATCCTTTTTACGGGGCTCCCATTTTTTTCTTCACTTTTTTAAGCACCAGAAGATAACATGTCAGATGGGCGGCAAACGTAATCCCCCAGGACACCGGATAGGAGATGTACAGGGTCTGAAGGGTCCTGTTCATGGCAAAGATGGTGTAGATCCACAGGATCCGGAACGCGCAGGCTCCTGTAAGGGACACAAACATGGGCATCACCGAGTATCCCATTCCCCTTAAGCCGCCCACCATGCAGTCCATAAGGCCGCAGATACAATAGGTGGTTCCGATGATGGTCAGACGGTTCATGCCGTACTGGATAACCCGGGCGTCTGAAGAGTAAATCCCCAGAAGATTTCTGCCAAAGATCACCGCGCCGCCTCCCATGACAAGCCCCACCAAAGTGATGAGGATCAGACAGTACACAAGAATCTTTTTCATCCGGGAGTATTTGCCCGCGCCAAAGTTCTGGCTGGTAAAGCTTAAGGCGGTCTGATAGACAGCGTTCATGGCAGTGTACACAAATCCCTCAATGTTCTGGGCAGCCGTGTTGCCTGCCATGGCCACGGACCCGAAAGAGTTCACCGAGGACTGGATCAGAACATTGGAGATGGAGAAAATGGCTCCCTGCAGCCCTGCCGGAAGGCCGATCCTGACAATGGAACGCATCTTATCTTTCACAATCCGCAGTTTTTTCACATCCAGACGGTAATCGGCCTCGCTTTTTATCAGGCACCGCAGGATCAGAAACGCGGACACGCACTGGGAAACCACAGTGGCCAAAGCAACCCCCGCCACTCCCATGGACAGGGCTATGACAAAAAACAGATTCAGCACCACATTGATGATTCCCGCCACCAGGAGAAAATACAGAGGCCTTTTGGTGTCTCCCACCGCTCTCAGCACAGCGCTGCCGAAATTGTAGAGAAGATTGGCAGGCATCCCCACAAAGAATATCTTCATATACAACGCGGACAGAGGGAGCACATCCTCCGGTGTTCCCATCAGCTCCAGCAGCGGGTCTGCCAGAATCACCCCTATGGCGATTAGGATCACTCCTCCTCCCGCTGCCATCACCATGGCCGTGTGCACCGTCTCCTCCAGATCCCGGGTCTGCTGGCCCCCGAAATACCGGGCCACCAGGACGTTGGCTCCTACCGACAAACCGATGAACACATTAACCAGCAGATTGATCAGGGCTGACGTGGAACCCACTGCCGCCAGGGACTCGCTTCCCGCGAAACGCCCTACCACAATAATGTCCGCCGCGTTAAACAGAAGCTGCAGGATCCCCGATAAGATCAGAGGGACGGCAAACACCACAATCTTTACAAACAGAGGACCATTGCACATGTCCATTTCATAAGTCTTTGTTTTTTTCCCCGATTCCATCATAATCTCTCTCCATAAAAGCCTTTGGCCTTGTTTTTCATTCTGTGTATTTCCCCTGGCAGCTTTACAAAATAAGGTGTAAGATGTAATATATCACGTTCCTTCTCTATTTTCAACCACTTTTTATTGATTATCACCCCATGGCCCGGTACTCCTTTTTCCACTCCTCCACAAGGTTTCCCGCGGCCTCGGCCCTTCTTATGGAATCCTTCTGAAACAGCTCATCCAGCTTTTTAAGCTCCTCAGACCCAGCGGCCTTCTCCCCTGCCTGGTCAAAATCCTTGTCCCACTGCTCCTTAAGCTGTTGGGATACCAGTGACCGGTAGCGGTCCTTCAGCTCCAGGTCCGGACACAGACAGGTCAGATGGTACATCTTCTCCAGGATCTTCAAATCCTTTTTCCTGGTGTAAGCCTTCTCATAGGCATCCATGGCTTTTTGGAACTGGAAGATCCGGGCATAGCAGGCTCCCAAATTGTTCCAAACCTTTCCTATGAAAAGGTCGTCTTTCTTGTCATCCGCTTCCTCCAGGATGGCCTCATATCCGGTGATGGCTTTGCCGTACTGCTTAAACCGCACCAGGTAGTCTGTTTTTGCCTTGGCATACTCCAAGGGGGTCATCCTTCTGAAAGAAGTCACGGTCTGCCGGAACCGGTTCAGTTCCGCCCCAGTATAATAGTCGCACTCCTGCATAAACATGAGCATCAGCTCTTCTGGTTTCTCCTTGGTCTTGATCCGCTGTTCCATCCTGGCTGCCAAAAATCCCATCCCCAGCTCATCCCGGATAAAATCAATGACGCTCTGGTCCGCGAACTTGTCCAGAAACAGCATGGGATGGTGATAAATGGCATAGCAAAACTCCTGGGAGGAATGGATATTCACCCCCAGGCCCTCTACATAATATGGATGAACCACCTGTTCCGGCCTGCACACGATCACACTCATAACATAACCTCTTGCCTGACACAAGCCCCTGTGGACGGGAAGAAGTCCCCGAAGCCCTGATCCTTCACCGCCACTGTCATGGTCCGCTCGTCTAAGAATCCCACTTTCAGCAGCACCTTAAGGGTCTTGTCATCTCTTTTGGGAAATCCCTCCAGGACCAGCTTCACTGTCTTTTTCTTTTTAGGGTCCAGGGCAGTGATAATAAATTCCAGATAATCCTGATGATCCAGGATCAGCTCCACCTCCTTGCCCGCCTCGTGCCAGGTCTCCCCGGCACTGGCCAGCACCAGCTGGTTTTCCTGATCCTTGTGGAGCACCCTCATGGTCACATTGGAGTCCAGACGCCCCTCGCAGACACACACATAGGGGTAGGCTGTCTTCTCCCGCGTAAGATCCGCGGCGCGGTAGACCGCTCCTTTCGCGAACAAGGCAGACTCCCCATATACCCTTCTGCGGGCGCACACCAGCTTCATGAATTCCTCCGCCCACCCCAGGTCCTCAAACCCTTTTCCCGTTAGAAACACAGAGGAAAAGGTCTTCTTCTGCAGAAGGCGGCCCGCGCAGGAACAGAGAATCTTGTCAGCCAGCTTCGCTCCTGGAGGTGTTTTTATAATATCCAGGCTGAAGCTCTCCTCCATCTGTTCTCTCTCCGCCACCACTGTGGTCTGGCGCATCCCCCTCTGTACCTTCATCTCATAGTAACACAGCAGATTGTCCGCTGAAAGATCAAACAAGCCGATCTGGTTGTTCCACACTTCTCTCTTCTGACTCAGCACATAGTACATAAAGCTCTCTGTATGGCTGATAAGGCTTACCTTGTCTTTGGGGATCCCCAGATAGTCGGCGCATCTTTGCAGGCATTCTAAAAGCCGGGCATCCACCTTGGGCGCTGAGATCAGCAGCCGCTTTACCCGGTCCGTCTGATACTCCTCCCTGGCTAAGGCCAGCACCTTAAGAAGGAACTGGGCCATGAGCTGCATGCCTCCGTATTTGATCCCTCCGATGGTGGCAGTGCCGTCTTTCATCACCAGCTTTACCAGCTTGTCCACCATGACCCCGTCCCCTGTCAGAGCGGCGGCAAAGGCAGCCTCTCCTACCAGCCATTGATCTTCGTTTTTTTTCTTGCAGACCACAGTAGGCAATGTCCAGGTCCTCTCCTCCTGATCACAAACCATCTGGGTATACCCGTCACACAAATCCAATCCCAGTATAAGTCCGTCCATCGATACTCCTCTTTATAATCCGGCTACAGCAGCTGAAACAGTTCTTCCACCGCGGCGGTCTTTTTTACATATTCTTCCATGGCCTCTCTAAGCCCCTCCTCCTCCTTCAGATTCAGGCACAGAGCCATCTGGTTTAACAAGCTGAACCTACTGTTTTTATCTTTTCCATCCTGAAGCTGGCAGGCAATGCTTCCTTCTGCCTCCAGTGTCCTCTCATTGTCCCTCACCTCATAGATCTCGTATTCCATGATCTCTCCCTCAAACAAGATCTTCTCTTTGACGAAGATTCCCTGGTACATCCGCTTTATATCGTCTCTGTGGAACTGCTCTTCCCCCGGCAGAACGCGGACCATAAGCTCTACGCGGGAATCCTTCTGCCCCACATACTGGATAATCGCCTTGTCCAGGATCTCCCTGGGAATCCGGATCTGGCCTGCCAGCTGTTTAAAATAGGGAAATACCATTCCCTCATCCAGAAGCTGATCCACCATGACCTGGCACAGCTGCTTCTGTTTTTTCTCAAGGGCCGGCAGCGTACTGTAGTACCGGCTCAATGCCAGGAGATAAATGGTGGGTGCCCGCCCTTTTTCCACAGCCGCCTCAAGCAGGCTCTCCAAGTAGGCAAACACCCTGTCCGCCGCCGGCACATCGTGAAGGAAATACTCCGCGCTCTTCATGGTGAAATAGGCCTTCACAATGCTCTCCCCTGTTTTTTTTCTGGTGACATAGAAGGCAAACACCTGATCAATCCTGGCCGCCTGGCCGGTGAACATCATCTGGGCCAGCAGGCGTTCCTCCATGTCATAGGTCTCCGTCTTCTCCTTCACGCTTTTTATAAGGATGCCGTACATCTGCTCACAGGTCCCGTTGAAATGCTCGCACAGATAATCCAGGATCACACTGTCCGCCAGCCCTGCCTGGTACACCTGAAAAGCCATGGAGAGAAGAAGCTCATTTTCGTCAAACAGCTTCTTGAGGATCATGGCACAGCACAGCTTCTTAAGGCTCTCATCCTCCACCTGGCAGCCGAACCGGCTGATGATATCGTACGCCTCGTCCATGTGGTCATGGCTTATAAGAGCCCGGCACAGGCCCTTCCTCTGTTTTGGGGAGAGCAGATGCGCGTCTGCCGCCAGCAGGGGCAGGATCCTGGCTTCCTCCTTGGGGCAGGTCTGATAATATTCAATCAGCCTCCAGGTCAGTACCTGGCGGTACAGGGGATGGAGGGGAAGCTGGCTCAAAGCCTGCTCTATGATCTTCTTGCCCTCCTCATCCACAGCCTCCTTTTCCAGCACATCCTTGCAGGCGGCCAGAAGAAGCATGGGGTGTTCCGGGTCCAGCTCAAAACACTTTTTCTCCAGTTCCTCCTTGTCCATGGCTCTTATCTTCACATGGCTCATCTGGGTATACCGGTTTCCGTAAGCATCCTGAAACAGGATGCTCACCTCTTTTGAGAAAATGGGCACATAAGCCACACCGTTTTCCAGAACGTGAACCGTTTCCTCTGTCAGCTCCTCATAGCACACCACCACATATTTCATCTGGGGGTTCCGACAGCTTATCCGGTAGGACCTTAAAAGGGCCGGAAGAACCCTGGCCAGGCCGGAATCCACCATGTCCGGGTAGATCATCTCATTATAGATGTTGGCCAGACGTCGGTTGATCCGGGACTCCAAGGCCTGCTCCACGGCAAAACGGCTGATATCCATCTGGTAATCCTGGTACAGGGATGACTCTGTGCTTACATAGCGGATCATATTTTCATAGAGCACTTCCCGGCTCTTCCGATCCATATCGTGTTCATAGGAAAAATATAAAAGCACCTGCCTTGGAATAGCCTGGCTGTAATCTCTGGGCAGTGAGGCGAGAAAATGTTCGTAAAGCCGGGTCAGGCTCAGCTGCCTAGCCACTGCCCGGTCATACCACACAAAATCCGATTCCTTCTGACATCCCCCCCGGATCATCAGACTGCACACTGCCTCCAGAATCTCCCTGTTGGAATAAGTGTCATACAGTTTTTTTAACATCTGGCAGCAAAGAGGCTGATAGTGCCTGCTGACTCCCGACAGCCTGGCCGCCTTCACCGCCAGCTCCTCGCTGACCAGCTTTTTCTTCGCGCCGTAGTTTAAAGCCTGGAGCTCCATGGTCCCGATACCGTAGAGAAGCTGGGGCATGTCATTCCACAGCTGCAGGGCCTGCTGGTACAGAAAAGGGCTGCGGCATCCCTCCCCGTACAGCACTTTCATCTGGCTGAGCACATCAGCCGGGTTCTCAAAGCTCCAGTTTTCATCGCACATGGTGTACAGATAAAACAGAAGGTAATCCGTGGAGCCCTCATCCATGTATTTGCCAAGAAGGCGGCGCAGGGATTCCCTTCTCTCCTCATCCTGTTTCGCGGCTGACGCGGCGTATTCATAGAGACAGTACCAGCCCGGGTTCTCCATCCGCTCCCGGTAGATCTGCTCCTCGCACTCCTCTAAATACGGCCTGGCCTCCTCATATCTTCCAAGCAGAACCATCAGCTCCCCCTGAAGAAGGGACAGAAGGGCCGACTCTCCGCCGCTCATCCGCAGCTGCTCCAACTCCTCCACCATAAGCTTTCCCAGTGATTCCGGCTTGTCTCTGCTGGCGTCGTACTCTAAACGCAGACATAAGTATCTCCCGTACCGCTTCTGTCTGGCCCGTCCTCCTTTTACCGGCATGCCGTGGGCCTCCACAGTCACCTTGATGGCCTCGTACATGGTCTCAAAGGTGATGCTGCCGTAATTACGCCCTCCGTGGAGAGTCGCGGGATTGATCTCGTAGGGGAAACGGCAGACGCCGTCCAGGAAATCCTCGTCACTTATGGTCTTGTGGATGGTCTGGATAAATGGCCCTTCAATCTTTATGGTAATCGGCAGGTATCCCCACCCCTGCTTTTTGATCTCCACATAATCCGATATGATCTGGTCGGGGGCATAGTACTCCTTCTGGGTCTCCTCCACCCGGAGCTTTACCGGGTCCTTTATGCCAAGAGCGATAAAAAACTGCTCAAGCTGTCCAAAACGGTTTCCCTGACCGTGAAGGCCGTCATAGACCGCCCGAATATGCATGTCTTTCATAAAAGGAGCCTCTGTAAAGTCCTTAAACTCAAACAGCCTGAGCGCGAGATCATAATCCCGCCTTGCCAGCGCCGAGAAATCCTTAGGCTCTTTCAGCTGACTTAAGATCTTTCCCGAATTGCCGGCCTCCACCCGAAATGAATAGGGAACCTCTTTTTCTCCGCTGTTGGTCACCAGATAAAAGGATCCCTCGATCCGGTCTCCATATTCTAAATGCCTGCTGTCCACCTCATATCCCACATGGCTGCGCATCCCCCCAAAAGAAGGAGACGGCACTTTTACCCGGTAGTTAGAGGAGTACACCAGTCCTTTGCCATGGATCTGATTGCCGCAGGTTATCAGAAGCTCCCATCTGGTCCGCTCTCCTGCCTTGATCTCCTCCTCCACCAGAGAAGGCTGCACCGTCATCGCCGGCATCTCCATGTCTATGATTCCTTTTGCCAGGCGGTTGATCCGCTCTCTCATGTTTCTTCACCCGTTTTCATTGGTCAGTTTTGTTGCCAGTAACGCTTAAAGTTCATTTTAGCACATTTCTGTTTTTTTTACTACACGAAAAGTTTATTCCCAAAAAATTTATGCTAATAAGGGCTTGCATTTTTTTAATATCGTGGTAGAATATAGGTATTGGGGCATTAGCGCAGTTGGGAGCGCGCAACATTCGCATTGTTGAGGCCACGGGTTCGAATCCCGTATGCTCCATGTTTGTTTATGGAAGCATAGCTCAGCTGGGATGAGCGTTCGCCTCACACGCGAGAGGTCATGGGTTCGAGCCCCATTGCTTCCACTTTTTATGGAAGCATAGCTCAGCCGGGATGAGCGTTCGCCTCACACGCGAGAGGTCATGGGTTCGAGCCCCATTGCTTCCATTTTTTTATTGGCAGCCGGATTTTGCTGATCAGCCAATGAGGAGGGTAGATGATGCTGTCAGATCCCATGACATTGTACAAGTTGATGAACTTATATATGTTAAAACAGGTTAGTTTTCCGCTGACGAATTCCCAGTTGACGGATTTTTTTCTTGCCCATGAGTATGCCACCTACTTTACTCTCCAGCAGGCGTTAAACGAGCTGTCTGAATCCGGTTTGATCCATGTACAGTCCAGCCACAATACCACCCGTTACGAGATCACCCGGGAGGGGGAGGAGACTCTGAACTTTTTCGGAAATAATATCCCGCCAGCCATTGTGGCTGATATGGAACGGTATTTGAAGGAGCACCAGTTCCGGATGCGGGACGAAGTCGGACTCATGGCTGATTACTATAAGTCTACCAATCAGGATTATATTGTCCACTGCGAGATCCGGGAGGGGAAAAATCTTCTTCTGGATTTAAGTGTCTCTGTCCCCGATCAGGGGCAGGCCGAGTCCATGTGCGGTCTGTGGAAGGAGAAGAGCCAGGAAGTCTACGCCAGCATCATGAAAGCTCTGTTAAGCCCTCTTTAGATGAAAGGAATTCACTACCATGAAGCTCCACACATTTTTTCAGGAAAAACAGCGGGAACTGATCCGCGGAAAAAAGCTGCTGATGAGAAGGGTCTTTTTTTTGAAAGCAAGGATCCTTTTTTTCTGGGTTCTGCCCTTTGTCATCATTCTTCTTGCTGTCAAGACCTTCCAGACACTGCTGCGGATAAAGCTGCGTGAATTGGCTTCCTCCCAGGTAACCGGAAACCCTGGACATAAGCCTGTAATTAAACCAGTAACCCAGATTTCATCCAGACCGGATTTTGTCACGCCGGTCCCTGTGTCCCGGACTTCGGACCAGACCACTGTCTCATGATCTGCCTGGGGTATCTGTATATACACGATATGTCAAAAAAGAGAGACCTCTGATCTTTTGTCAGCATCTCTCTTTTACCTTATTGTCTGTGAATTTCCCTTCTCGTCAAACAGATACCGTTGATCCTCAATCCACAGAGTCATGCTCTTTACCATACGGTAATCCTTGTAATAATACCTTTTTCCGTTTACCGTTCTCCACCCTGTCCCAGGGTATGTTTCCCTGTAGTCCTCAAAGGCAAACTCCAGACACACACTTCCTGTGATCCCGGGAACCGACCCGCTGTCCGTACATCTCCACAAAGTCCTGTTCTCAAAGGTATGAGCCATGCCGTAGCGGCTGTACCAGATATCATAGGATATTCTCTTTGTCTCCATATGCTGAGTCAGCCATTCACTGTTTCCAAGCACCGCTGCCTTGTATCCAGCGTCTTCGATCACCTTGCAGAAAGCCTGGACCTGGTCTGTGATCTGGCTTTTCGTGGCTCCCCGGTTTAACAGCTCCTGGGACTCCACATCGTAGGCGATGGGGTAAGATACCCGATAATCCTTCACTATATCCAGAACATATCTGGCCTCCTGTTCAGCTCCCTTTACATCCGTGGCATTTCCGTAAAAACAGATGCCGGTATCCAGTCCCACACTTTCCGCGTTGGACATATTTTCCTTGAAATAGGGATCCATGTCCTTGTAATAGCCCAGCCGCACCATAACAAACGAGACATCGCTTTTGGCCAGCTGTTTCCAGTTAATGTCTCCTGCCCGGTTCTGGTATTTACTTATGGTAACCCCTTTTGCCAGGGCTCCCTTTACCACCGCCTTGCCGTCAGCTGAGATCCAGTACCCGTTTACATTGGACCAGGGCTCAAAAGCCAGGGTCCTCACAGGACTCTGAAAAGCCAGCAGCAGGGCCAGCCCCAGGACAGCTCTTTTGTGTCTTCTCTTCATATCCATCCCATCAGTCACCTTTTCGAAACTTGTCGATCTCCTGTATCAAAAGCTTTATCTGCAGGATCAGGTTATCAAACGCGCCGTACTGGTACAGCTTTACACCCACCATCCCCACAGGGACTGCCAGGATCATGCCTGAGAGTCCGTGAACCTTAAAACCTACATACAAAAAAAATAATGTGAGAAGAGGGGGAATCCCTATGGAGTCTCCCACGATCTTTGGCTGTATAATCTGGCGCACCACCTGGGTAAGCACATACAGAAGAACAAGACCCACGGCAAAAGCCGTCTCACCTGACAAAAGCTTCAGCGCCGCCCAGGGAAACAAAGCTGTCCCTGTGCCGAACAGGGGAAGAAAATCCAGTATGGCAATGAGTACTGCCAGCAAAAATCCGTACCGGACGCCAAGGACCATAAATCCCGCCGCCAGCACAGCCGCCACCACAAACATGATACGAAACTGCGCCAGAAAATACCCGCCGATCAGTCTTTTTAAATCTTTCCGAAACAGCTTCCCGTAAGAATCCAGGCTCCCCGGCATAATCTTCCTGATCACCGCCCTGATCTGATCCTGCTGGGCGATAAAGAAATACGCCGAGAGAATGACTACAATAGAATACACCAGAGCCGTGGGAATCCCTTTGGCCACATGGCCGGCCACGGTCACTGTGGGGAAGGCTGCCTTCTGCATGATGCCGCTGAGGAGCTGCCCCAGATTTTCATTGATCTGGTTAAACCCATCCTGGACTCCCTGGGGCATCCTGGACATCATCCGGTTTAGGGAATCCAAAGCCTCCACAACCTCCAGCCTGACTGTGTTGTAGATCTCCGGAAGATCCTTAACCAGAGAGCTCACCTCCGCGAAAAGCCGCCCCGTTAGATAATAGAAACCGCCGATGACCACAGCCAGAGCCAACACGATAACCAGCACTGAGCTGTGCCTTCTCACAAGCTTTAAATGTTTTTCCAAAAACTTTACAAGGGGATTGGCCACCATGGCGATAATCCAGCCTATGACAAAGGGCATGAAAAACCGCGCGAGCCAAACCCCCACCACGCACACCAGCAAAATCTTCGTTATGGGAATCAGAATATTTACGAGGATCCTCAATATCCGTCTTCCGTCTTCCATTTGATCACCAGCCTTAAATTCTGTCCAAACAGGAGGATTCCAGAAATTTATACAATACCTCCATCTCCTCCTCTGTACCTATGGTCACCCGCAGATAATCTTTTGTCCGGGAAGCGGGGAAATATCTGACATAGATCCCATTATTTTTAAGGGCCTCAAAAAGCTCAGGCGCCGCCGCTTTCTCATGGGTAATGAACAGGAAGTTGGTCCGGGAATCCGTACAGGTAAAGCCCAGGTCCCCAAGCCTTCTCTTGGCCTCCTCCCTGGTAGCGATGATCCTTCGCGTGGTCTCCTGAAAATACGCCTCATCTTTCACCGCCTCTGTGCCCAGGATCATGGATGGCATGTTCATGGTGTAGGAATTATAGGAATATTTTACATTGTGGAGAGCCTGGATCAGTTCCTTCTGTCCCATGGCATAGCCGACGCGCATCCCCGCTAAGGACCGGGATTTGCTGAAAGTCTGCACCACCAGAAGATTGTCATACCGGGGGATCAGCGGCACTGCCGACTCTCCGCCGAAATCAATATATGCCTCATCCACAATGACCACACTGTCCTGGTTGGCCTTTATGATATCCTCCACCTGGTCTAAGGGGAGATAAATACCTGTCGGCGCGTTGGGGTTTGCCAGCACGATTCCGCCGTTGTCCCTCTTATAGTCCTGGGGCTTTACGCGAAAGTCCGCATCCAGTCTGGGAGTCTCATAGGGAATCCCAAACAGCTGGGCCCACACAGGGTAAAAGGAGTACGTCACATCCGGAAAGAGGATTGGTTTCTGTGAGTTAAAAAATGTCAGGAAGGCCATCCCCAGTACATCATCCGAGCCCACCCCCACAAAAATCTGGTCCCGCTCCAGGCCGTACCGCTTAGCCAGCGCTTCTGTCAGCATGCCTGCCGAGGGGTCCGGATATTTGCGGAACATAGCTGGATCCATCTCCCTCATGGCCCTCTCTACGCCGGGAGCCGGCGGATATGGATTCTCATTGGTATTTAACTTGATGACAGAATCTCCACGGGGCTGCTCTCCCGGCACATAAGGCTCCACATCTCTTATAAATTCTCTCCATGAACTCATATGGTCATTCCTCCCTTATTTGCTTTACGGTTTTTATCCCCGGCTCATGTCGCAGTATATGGCCATGACTCCCGTCACTGCCAGATAAAACCATGTAGTAGGGTTGCTGAACCATGTGGTAAAAAAGGACAGCATCATATATACCCCAAACTGGCTGTAAAACAGATATCCTATGGGATTTTTCATCTCTTCCGCTTTTCTTACCAGAAGCTGGGCCACAAAACCCAGGGCACAGGCAAAGACAATCACTCCCAAAATGCCAAAATCATAGTAAGCGTCATAAAATAAGGTCACCGTGGTCAGCTCGGTCTTGGTCACATAGGGAGGATAGCTGATGAGCTGAGGGAACAAGAACTTAAGTCCGGTCAGCGCCCATACCGGAAACAGCATCCGGATCCCAAAAGTGTGCTTTGGCAGAGCTTCCACCAGGCAGTCGAAGTTCTCATAATTATTGGCAATATAAATATACGGCTGTGAGATAAAAATAGGAAGCTGGCTGTTCTTCATCTCGAAGATCCCGTTGAGATACGCAATGTCATGGCTTCTGGCTATGGTCAGTATCACATAAAAAGGAAGCAGGGCCGCCGCTATGGCCGGCAGGACCCAGGGATTTAATCTCCTCTGATACGCGCCAAAAGTAAAGCATGCCACCAGTACTGAGAAAATAAGCTGAAATCTGGAAACACATAACAACGGTATGATCAAAGCGACCAATGCCATGACAACTGCCATTACATTCCGGTATGTCCTCCCGCTCCCTCCCTCCAGAAAGAACAGCACTGCCAGGGACGGCACCAGGACACAGGACACCGTAAAATAATGGACACCTGAAATGTGGAATTCCGAATACGCGTGGGGAACCCCTCTCACCAACAGGGGCACATACTTAAGCTTTACCACCTCAAACAGAAAAGCCCCAAGGGAAACCAGGGTCAGACCCTGCATACACCGATAGACCGGGCGTATGAAAAATCCCCTTCTCTGCCTCCTTCTGCCATAATGCTCCTTTGCCAGCTGGCCGGAAAACTCATAAGTCAGCCAGAACCCAGCCAGGGCAAGATAAAAACACACCCAGGTTATTGGATTCCAGTCGCTCTGAAGATAGCTTAGCTTTAAGCAGGCCATGGCCTGACCTCCCACCCAGAAGGCGGAAAACAACCCCCGCAGGTGGATGAGATTGCCTGACTTATGATAATCGTAATAATATAGATAGCCAGCCGCCGCAAGGAGCGCCCCTCCGGACAGATAATACCATCCAAAGCGGGCAAATCCATAGCTGGCAGCGTAGCAGATACTGTAAACTAACATACGCCCTGTCCTTTAGACGCTTACTGACTGATGAATTCCTTCATGTAAGCCTCTACTTCCTTTGCTGTTGTAAAGCTCATCGCCTTTTCCGCCACTGCCTGAAGCTCCTCGCTGCTGTATCCGGTGATCATCTTTCTGGATTTTAAGATCGCGGAAGCGCTCATGCTGAACTCGTTAAGCCCGAATGCCAGCAGCAGGGGGATCATCATGGGATCGCTCGCGGCCTCTCCGCACATACCTACCATGATCCCTGCCTCTCGCCCACAGCTGATGATGTTGCGGATGCTGCGGAGCACCGCGGGGTTAAATGTAGAGTACAGATAGGATATCTTCTCATTGCCTCTGTCAACGGACATGGTGTACTGAGTCAGATCGTTGGTGCCAATGCTGAAGAAATCCACCTCCTTGGCGAACACGTCCGCCATCAGGGAAGCGGCGGCGGTCTCAACCATGATTCCTACCTGAATGTCTTTGTTATACGGGATCTTCTGTCTGTCAAGCTCTCCTTTAATCTCCTCAATCAGCGCCTTTGCCTCCCGGATCTCATCTAAACATGTGATCATGGGAATCATGATCTTGATGCCGCCGAACGCGCTGGCCCTCAGAAGTGCCCGGAGCTGGGGACGATAGATGTCCTCTTTCCGGTCCAGACACAGACGGATGGCCCGGTATCCCAGGAATGGGTTCTCATCCTTCGCGAGACCCATGTAGGGAATCTCCTTGTCGCCGCCAATATCCAGGGTGCGGATAATCACCGGCTTGCCTTTCAGGCTTTCCGCCACCTTCTTGTATGCCTCAAACTGCTCCTCCTCCGTAGGCATGGAGGTGCGGTCCATAAACAAAAACTCCGTACGGAACAGGCCCACGCCTTCTCCGTCGTACTGAATTACCTTGGCCACATCGTCGGGATTGCCGATATTGGCCACCAGCTCGATATGCACCCCGTCCTTTGTCACCGTAGGCTGGCCGATAAAACGCTCCAGGTCTTTCTTCTCCCGCAAAAACGCCTCTCGCATGGACTCGTACTCTGCCGTCTCCTCCTCAGTTGGATTCACGATAACGATGCCCTCGCTGCCATCCAGCACAATGGGATCGCCTTCCTGGATGTGCTCCAGAACGCCGGACACCGCGACCACCGCCGGAATCTCCAGGGCCCTCGCGAGGATGGCGCTGTGGGAAGTCTTTCCTCCCAGCTCCGTGACAATACCGGTGACGTTGGCAGGGTTAATGCCTGCTGTCATAGACGGAGTCAGGTCCTTTGCCACGATAATGCTGCCTTCTGGCAGAGAAGCGATATCCACCGGCTTGATCCCCTGCAGTACCTGCTGCATCCTGGTCTTGATATCCCTCATATCCGTGGCTCTCTGCTGCATCAGCTCATCATCCATGGACGCGAACAGATCCGCGTAGGTGGTGCAGGTAGTCTCAATAGCATACTCGCTGCAGACGCTGTCCCTCTTGATGGCCTCCTCGATCTCCCCGGTCATCATGGGGTCCGCGAGGAGCATGAGATGACCGTTCATAATCTCCGCTTCCTTCTCCCCCACCTTGGTAGCCAGATCGTCCGCCAGCGCCTTTGTCTGGGCAACGGTTTCTGCCAGTGCTCCCCTGAAACGCTGAACCTCCGTCTCAACACTTGCCACCTTGTCCGGGCGGATCACCATCTCAACTTCCTTGATCACCGCGGCCTTGCCTATGCCGATACCTGCTGACGCGTTTGTTCCCTTAAACATAATGCTTCTTCCCCTCCTTAAAAAATGTGATTATTCTCCCAGGCCGTCCTCAACGACCCTGATCATGGAATCCAGCGCCTCCTGTTCATCCTCACCCTCACAGATAAATTCAATCTCATCGCCGCACTTTACACATGCTCCCAGAACGCTTAACACGCTCTTGGCATTGGCTGTGGTGTGGTCTGTCTGAAACTGGATCCTGGACTTATAAAGGATCGCTTTATTGCAAAGAATCCCTGCCGGTCTCAGATGCAGTCCGGTCAGATTCCTGATCACTACTTTTGCTCTTACCATATAGTCTTACCTCTCCGTCATTATTGTGTATCCTCCGCGCTTTCTCCCTCTCCCCCAGGTTCTTCCTCTCCCCCGATCAGAGTTATATGCAATTGCAGAGGATCTGACCTCATCAGCTCAAAGCCTTCCGTCAGCTCCATCTCCACATCCACATCCATATCTCCCGCTCCCAGCATGGATACATCCACCAGCCCCACAAGGCTGCTGGAATCCAGGCGGTCCAAATCTTCCGACAGACCTCGGATCCAGACAGTGACCTGATCCTCTTCAAACTCATATTCATACTCTTCCGATACCCCTGCCAGCTGAAGGCCCCGGGTGTTCAGCGAAAACCCTCTCTCCTCCAACTTCTCCACTCTGAGAGTGATCATGGCCGATGTAGCTGACGCCGCGGCCATGCTTACATTATCAGGCAAAAGTTCATTTAAGTCAACCTCTACCGTCACATCCTGGGTCGCTCCGCTGATGTTCAGCAGCTCTCCCGGCACCATGATGGTGCTTAAGGAAGCCAACGCTGATTTCATCCCTTCTACAGAAATGGTCCTAACATCGCTGTCCACCCCTGTAAACCGGTAACCGTCAGCCACTTCCCCGCTGACCTGGAAATCAAGGCTTAGATTCTTTACCCTGAGAACGCTGACCTGGTAATCCACCTCCCCGCGGCTTAAAGTGACTTTGTCCTCCAGACCCACCAGCTCGTTGCCGTTGGCGTCATACAGGATGACCCGGCTGCTTCCCGAGACATCGCTTTCGATTCCCGGCACCTCCACTTCCACGCCCACGGAATTGATCTGGCCTACCACAGAGATGGGACCAGTGACATAGACATACTCCGGCCTCACCATCACATTGCCGATGGCATACCCCTCAGCCGCCTCTCCGGTGACATGGGGAACCACATCGAACCGCTTTCTCTGCAGCTCCTCTGTCTGTATCCTCACCACCCCGGGCTTCACCGTCACAGCCCCCTCTATGAGGCCTCTGGCATCCCGGTTGGTCACCTCCACCGTCACCGGGATGGAGCCTGTGACATCGTACAGGTTGGCCAGGTCCGCGTAAGCGTAAAAATCGCTGGCTGATACCCGGTACCTGTCGCGGGTCCTGACCTCATAAGTGACGGTCACGGTCTTCTTTCCCACCAGCTCGTAAGTAAGGTTTGCCCTGCTTAAGATATCCTCATTGATCATCTCCACAGGAACCTCCTCCGTGTCCACCACCAGAGGATTGACCACATTGACTACCATAAACCACGCGAATATAGCAAGGCCGATGGACAGAATCTTCAGTCCCAGATTATTTGTCAGTTTTTCTTTCATCTTTCAGCCTTCCCTTCCATATCCGGAACCGGTTGCCGGACTCCTCCTGGACAAAACTCTCCCTGAGGATGCGGCCCAGAGTTTCCGCATCTTTTACTTTCTGCAGTTCCCCGTGTTCCGCCACGGACACCCGCCCTGTCTCCTCTGACACCACGATGGTCAGGCTGTCTGTCACCTCGCTGATCCCCACCGCCGCCCGGTGCCTGGTGCCCAGGGCCTTATTGATGCTGTCATTGTCCGACAGAGGCAGATAACAGGTAGCCGCCGCCACCCGGTTGCCCCTGATCACCACCGCGCCGTCATGGAGAGGCGTATTGTGCTCAAAAATATTGATCAGAAGCTGGCTGGTCACAAGGCCATCCACATCAATTCCTGTCCTCTGGATATCCTTTAGGGGAGTCCCCCTTTCGATAACCATCAAAGCCCCTGTCTTCACTTTTGCCATCTCAAAGGAAGCTCTCACCAGCTCGCTGACCGTCTTTTC
>Ga0137310_100448_pt1 | contig 27623 bp, 26 predicted proteins | sample NAcewiD2O_June_2_FD_97183 | JGI IMG/M metagenome (GOLD analysis project Ga0137310, IMG submission 97183) | Mouse cecal microbial communities from Vienna, Austria - N-Acetylglucosamine amended D2O_June | ecosystem: Host-associated > Mammals > Digestive system > Large intestine > Cecum | place...
TTGACATTTTCCGCGCTTCATGGTATAAAAAAATAAATGCGGAAGAACTCTCCCGCCCCGCTTTGGGGGCTTCGTGTTCTTTCGCATTTAATATTACAACCTACGGCGTCTATGATATCCGGTAAAAAAGCTTGACAAGCCTTTCAGGAAAGCGTATAATGAACGTCCCAAACAACACGCTTGTTCAGAGAAAGGGGAGGCCGACATGAAAACCGACAGAACATTTGGCGCGCCAGAGCCGGGCAAAGCTTACCGCAGCCGGGAGGGCGCATACCTGCTGGCTGTGCAGGACGGCCTGCTTGCTGTGGCGGACACGCCTTCCGGCTGGTTCCTGCCCGGCGGCGGGGCAGATCCCGGCGAAAGCCATGAAGCGTGCATCTGCCGGGAGTGCCTGGAAGAGCTGGGCTGCCCAGCCCGCGCCGGCCAGTACATAGGCTGTGCAGAGGGATATCTGGGCCAGACAGATTTTGGCCCCATTCACGCCATCCAGTTTTACTATGCAGGCGCTCTGGGCACAAAATCCCAAGAGCCTATAGAGCCTGACCACACATTTATCTGGGTGCCTGTAGCGGAAGCCGCCCAGAAGATGAAGCTGGAAATGCAACGCTGGGCAGTGCAGAAGCTGCTGGAGAAAACAGGGCAGGCCGGGGAACAATGGGATTTATACACCCAAGACCGGGTGCTTACCGGGGAAACCCACCTGCGGGGAGCCCCCCTGCCAGAGGGCCGCTACCATCTGGTGGTACACATCTGGATCCGCAACCCGAAGGGGCAGTTCCTCATCTCCCAGCGCGGGGCGGACAGGCCCGCCTTCCCCCTTCTGTGGGAATGCACAGGCGGCTCGGTGGTGAAAGGCGAGGACAGCCTTACCGGCGCTTTGCGGGAAGTGAAGGAGGAAGTGGGGCTGGATTTGCCCTCGGAAGGCGGGAAGCTGATTCACAGCGAAGTCCGGGGAGAGGGCTTCCAGGATATCCTGGACGTGTGGCTCTTTGACTATAACGGCCCCCTGGCCCTGGAAAAGGCCACTACAAAGGAAGTGGCACAGTGCCGCTGGATGGACAAAAGCGAGATACAGGCCCTGTATGACAGCGGGGAACTGGTGCCCACTTTAGGCTATGTTTTCCCCCTCCTTTAGGAGGGCCTGCTGAAAAATCTCTGCTGTGATACATAGCAAACGCACCTGGGTATGGAATCCACGCCCAGGTGCGTTTTTAGAAGCTGTACCGATAGGATTGGTGCGAAGATTTTCGAGGAAATTTTGTGGGGTTCAAGGCGGAAACCGCAAGAAATACTTTCGTATTTCGAGGATTTCCAACACAGAAGCCCGCTAAATTTCCCGGAAAAATTTGTGCAGGAGCCTATTGATACAGCTTCTTAGCTTTGGAAGGCCACAGGGCCTTTGTTATTTCACGTTTGCCTTAAGCCATGCGCAGTCGTCGGCAATGCACTTGTCATGCTCGTCATAGAAGCCCTCGCGCTCGATAACCCAGAAGGCCTCGAAGCTCTGCTCGTCCAGGGCGTCCTTAATGGCCTGCCAGTTCATATTGGACTCCTCCGCGCCCATCTTGCACTGCACAGCAAAGCGGCGGTTAAAGGCCGGGTCAGCGTTGCGGGCATTAAACTGATCCAGCATCTTCTGGCGCTCCTCCAGAGGCATTTCGGCAGCCTTGGCAAAGGGGCTTTCGCCGGGGCCTTCCTTGGCAGACTTGGGCCGGGGGCCAGGCCCTAAAATCTTGCAGTTTTCCTTCACATGGATAGCCACAATCCTGTCCTTGAACCGCCGGATGACGCTGGGAGGATAGAAGCCGCCTACCGTAGCCCAGCCGCAGTCCAACTGGAAGAAGAACTTGCTGGAGTTATTGGCCATGTGCTCAATAAGGGTCAGGCCCTCGTCCATGAAGAACTCCTTCTCATGGTTGTGATAGCCCACCTTAATGCCGTAAGGCTCTGCCATTTCCGCCATGGCGTCCAGCTCCTTGGCAACGGCAATGGCCTCTTCCCTGTTGCAGAAGTCGGTGCTGGCCCAGATAACAGCCTTGCCGCCCAAAGCCGCCATCTTTTTGACAATCTCCTCTGTGGGCTTGGCGTGGACGGAAACGATTTCCAGCCCTGTCTCCGCAGCCCATTTCTTAATGTCCTCCACGTCGTTGTCCAGGTCAACAGGCAGCAGCTCCACGCCGTCAAAGCCCAAAGACTTGATAGTTTGGAACTTCTCCAGCAGGGTGGGGCCAAGGCCCAGATAGCTGGCGATGCCGCCAAAGGAATATGTACCGATATTGACTTTCATAAGCAGGATCCTCCTGTGTCCATATTTTTCTGAATATCATCATACCACCCTTTTTGCAGCCTGTCAATACACCCATAAAATTTTACACAGCATATCTGTTTATTGGGAAAAACCACAGTATTTTTCGCGGGCACCTCCTTCCTCCCCTGCCCGGCAGCCGCTCCCTCTCCTTTTTCAAAAATTTTTCCCCACAAGGGCCTCTGCCTGTGTTATACTAAGGGTGTATTGAGAAACGAAAAAGGAGCGACGCGCCATGTACCATTTCTTTGCCATGCTTTCCCGCATGAAATACATCAACCGCTGGGGCCTGATGCATAACACCCGCTATGAAAACCTTTGCGAGCACTCCATGGAGGTGGCCCTTCTGGCCCATGCCCTGGCAACCCTGGGAAACCGCCGCTTCGGCAAGACCTACAACGCGGAGCGGGCCGCCGCCCTGGCGGTGCTGCACGACGCTTCGGAAATCATCACGGGTGACTTGCCCACGCCGGTGAAGTATCATTCAGAGGAAATCCGCAAGGCATACGGGGAGGTGGAGGAAATGGCGGTGGAGCACCTTGTTTCCATGCTGCCCGAGGATCTGCGCCCCTGCTACCGGGAACTGATGACCATGGGCGCGCCGGGGGATCAGGAGCTTCGCGCCCTGGTGAAGGCGGCCGACCGCATTTCCGCGGCCATCAAATGCATTGAGGAGCGCCGGGGCGGCAACCAGGATTTCCGCAAGGCAGAGCAGGGCATTTTGCAGTCCATCCGGGACATGCGCCTGCCGGAGGCCGACTGCTTTTTAGCAGAGTTTTTGCCCTCCTATGGGCTTACCATTGAGGAGCAGGACTACACCCGGGAAGCGGGGCTTCACTTCTCCCCCTCCTCCCAGATGGTCTTTTCCCAGGTGGTACATAAATAAAAGGAGGGTTCCCCGTGAAGATAGGCAATATGGAGATACAGGGCCGGGCGGCCTTAGCCCCTATGGCAGGGGTGACAGACGCCGCCTTCCGCCAGGTGTGCCAGGGCTTTGGCGCGGCCTATACCGTAACAGAGATGGTCAGTGCCCGGGCGGTCACCTATGGCGACAAAAAAACAGCGGAGATAGCGGCGGTAAGCCAGGACGCCCCCCCGGTGTTCATCCAGCTTTTCGGGGAGGATCCCCAAACCATCGCCCAGGCAGGGGAAATGCTCATGGCCCTGAATCCGGACGGCTTTGACTTAAACATGGGCTGCCCGGTGCCCAAGGTGGCGGGAAACGGCGCGGGCAGCGCCCTGATGCAAGATCCCCAGAAATGCGGGGAGATCGTGTCCGCCCTGCGGCGGTCGGTTCCTGTACCCGTTACGGTGAAAATGCGGGCCGGGTGGGACGAATCCAGCAAAAACGCTGTGGAGGTGGCAAAAATCTGCCAGCAGGCCGGGGCAGCCGCTTTGTGCGTACATGGGCGCACCCGCGCCCAGATGTACCAGGGAAAGGCGGACTGGGACATCATCCGCCAGGTGAAGGAGGCGGTCAGCGTTCCGGTTATCGGCAACGGGGACGTGGCAGGCGCCCAGTCTGCCCGGAACCTTTTGATGGAAACGGGCTGCGACATGGTGATGGTGGGCCGGGGCGCCTTGGGGAATCCCTGGGTGTTTCGGCAGATAAACGCCTACCTCACCGATTCCTGCACCATCCTGCCGCCTCCCGGCATTGCCGAAAGGCTTTTCACCATGCGCAGGCACATTGGCCTGCTGGTGGAGCTGAAGGGCGAGGGCCGGGCCATGCGGGAGGCCAGGAAGCACGCAGGCTGGTATCTCCACGGCCTGCGTGGAGCGGCAGAGTTCCGGCGCAGGGCCGGGCAGCTTTGCACCCTGGAAGATCTGGACAGGCTGGTGGGGGACGTATACCAGAGAAATCAACAAGAGCAGGAGGAAGACCTATGAAGCTATTGGTGTTAGACGGGAACAGCATCCTGAACCGGGCCTTTTACGGGATAAAGCTTTTGTCCACAAAATCCGGGGAGTTTACAAACGGCATATACGGCTTTCTCACCATGCTGAAAAAGCTTTTGGAGGAGACGGAGCCGGAAGGGGTGGCGGCGGCCTTTGACATGCGGGCGCCCACCTTCCGGCACAAGCAGTATGCGGGATATAAGGCAAACCGCAAGGGCATGCCCGAGGAGCTTGCCCAGCAGCTTCCTGTTTTGCAGCAGCTTCTGCGGGATTTGGGCTGCCATGTCGTCACCTGCGAGGGGTGGGAGGCCGACGATATCCTGGGCACCCTTTCCGCCGCCTGCGAGAAGGAGGGCCACCAGTGCCTCATTGCCACAGGAGACAGGGACAGCCTGCAGCTTGTGTCCGGCAGCACCAGCGTGCGCCTTGCCACCACGAAATTCGGCCAGCCCCAGGTGACGCTGTACGACGAAGGGAAAATCATGGAGGAATACGGCGTAACCCCCCGGCAGATGATCGATCTCAAGGCCATCCAGGGGGATGCCTCCGACTGCATCCCCGGCGTGGCGGGCATCGGCCCCAAGGGCGCGGGAGAGCTTATCCAGAAATACGGCAGCGTCCAATACCTGTATGATCACCTGGAAGAGCTGGATATCAAGCCTGCCATGCGCAAAAAGCTGGAGGCCTCCCGGGACAACGCCTTTTTAAGCTATGATTTGGGCACCATCCGCCGGGATGCCCCCATTGACACCACCCTTGCCCACTATCAAAAGGGGGGCGGGGATCCCCAGAAAGCCGCGGCCGCTATGGTGAAGCTGGAGCTTTTCTCCCTTTTGGAAAAATTCGGGCTGGACGGCATCCCCGCCCCCCAGCAGGAGGCGGAAAAGGCAGCGGGGGAAGCCCTGCCTGTAAACCGCCTTCCAGACGGCGCGGCCTTGCTGCCCCGGCTGGAGGATGAGGGCGCAGCCTATTTCCTGTGCCAGTGGGACAAGGAAGGCGCCCTTTTGGAGATGGATTTCTGCCACAAGGGGGAGCTTTGGGCCGTGGAGCCGGACGAAGCCTTTTTGCGGGCCTTCTTTCAGAACGGGCGCATCGGGAAATTCACCCATGATGTAAAGCCCCTGCACCGGCTGGCTTTACAGCTTCAAACCCAGATAGAAAACGTGCGCATGGACACAGCCCTGGCAGGGTATCTTTTAAACCCCTCTGCCAGCGGCTATGACGTGCCGAGGCTCTGCGCCGAATACCGGGTCGTCCTGCCGGAGCTGGAGGAAGAAGCCCTTTGCTGTGCCGCCGGGATGCCCGGGCTGTGCCAGTCCCTCTCTAAGGCCATTGATGAAAACGGCCAGCGGGAGCTGCTGGAAAACATTGAAATCCCCTTAAGCTTCGTGCTGGCCCAGATGGAGCACATCGGGTTTTACGTGGACAGGGATTCCATCGAGGCCTACGGCAGGGAGATGGAGCGGCAGGTGCAGGAGCTGCACGACTCCATCATAGAGCAGGTGGGATACGATTTCAACATCAACTCCCCCAAGCAGCTAGGGGAAGCCCTCTTTGAAAAGCTGGGGCTGCCCCATGGGAAAAAGACGAAAACAGGCTGGTCCACCAATGTGGACGTTTTAAACGATCTGCGCTGGCAGGCCCCGGTGGTGGAGGAAATCCTCCGCTACCGCACAGTATCGAAGCTGAAATCCACCTACTGCGACGGGCTTTTAAAGGTGATTGGCCCGGACGGGCGCATCCACTCCAGCTTCAACCAGACAGAAACCCGCACAGGGCGCATTTCCAGCACAGAGCCGAACCTGCAGAACATCCCGGTGCGCACCCCCATCGGACGGGAGCTGCGGAAGTTTTTCGCGGCGGAAAAAGGCGTGCTGGTGGACGCGGACTACAGCCAGATCGAGCTGCGGGTGCTGGCCCATGTGGCAAACGATTCCGCCATGCAGGAGGACTTCAGGGAGGGCCGGGATATCCACACCGCCACAGCGGCAAGGGTGTTCGGCATGCCTCCGGAACTGGTGACAGGCGAAATGCGCAGCAGGGCAAAGGCTGTAAACTTTGGCATTGTCTATGGCATCGGGGCCTTCTCCCTTTCCAAGGATATCGGGGTCAGCCGCAAGGAGGCGGAGGACTATATCAACGAATACCTGCGGGGATTCGCCGGGGTGGACGCCTACATGAAGCGGGTGGCAGAGGAAGCCCGGGAGCAGGGCTATGTGGAAACCATGTTTGGTCGCAGGCGCTATCTGCCGGAGCTGAAAAGCTCTAACTTCAACATGCGGGCCTTTGGGGAACGGGTGGCCCGGAACATGCCCATCCAGGGGGCGGCGGCAGACATCATTAAAATCGCCATGATCCGGGTTTCCAAGCGGCTTATGCAGGAGGGACTTCAGGCCAGGATGATTTTACAGGTACACGACGAGCTGATTGTAGAGTGTCCGGAAAGCGAGCAGGAACAGGTGAAAAAGCTGCTGCGGGAGGAGATGGAGCAGGCGGTAAACCTTGCCGTCCCCCTGGTGGCAGACGCCTGCGCCGGGAAAACCTGGTACGACGCCAAAGGCTGACGGCACGCAGGACAGAGGAAACGCGACCGGATGCTTCCGCGCTTACGGCGGCCATCGTGTGTCCTCCTGCCCCCGTGGAGTCCACAGTTGAAATCCGCTGGGAAAACTGCTATAATGAATAATAGGCAATACCGCACCATTCTAAGCGGGATATTACGGCGCCCATACATGGTATAATAACCGCACAGCGCTCGCCCCCTGCTTCGCAGGGGTATCGGGAACTCCGGATAAGGTTATGGTACAATAAACCGCCCGGGACAGGGAGACAAAAAGGCCGTCCTTAACCGGGCGGTTCTTAAACTCCATGTTGGAAAAGAGGAAGCATGAAGCGTATTCTACAGAGAGACTTTCTTACACATACCCCCGCCATTGTGACTGTGCTTTTAGTAAGCCAGCCTGTGCTGGATGTACTGTCCTATTTCATGGGGGAAGCGGAGCTTACAAGCGTTACCACCGCCCTGCGCTGCCTGCTGCTGGTAGCTGTGAGCGCCTACGGCTTCTATCTGTCAGACCGCAAATGGGTTTATGGAGCTATGTATGGCGCCATAGGCGCGCTCTGGCTTTTACATGGGCTGAACTGTGCCCGTATGGGCTATATGGATCCCATCGGGGACGTGGCGGAGTATTTGAAGCTTATCCAGCTCCCCTTGTGGACGCTGAGTTTTATCACATGCCTGAAAAAGAGCGGGGAACTGTTTTCGCGCATCCCCTTCTTTTTCGCGGTAAATTTCACCACAGTGCTGCTGATAATCCTGCTTTCCTACGCCGTTGGCGCCCCAGCTTATACTTATGACTTTTCCGAGCGTGGCATCCAACTGGGCGTGCTGGGCTGGTTTGGCGTGCCAAACGCCCAAAGCGCCATCCTCTGCCTGCTGGTGACAGGGCTGCTGTTGTGGGCCGCCCGTACGGAAAGGCTTTCTGTGTTTTCCCTTGCGTGCGCTTTGGGGATGGGGCTTTTGTACCTTACAGGCACCCGGCTTACGTACTTTTCTGCTGTGCTGCTGTGCGGGGCTTTCGGCATCCTGTTCCTGTTAACCCGCAGGCATATCCGCTTCTGTATCCCCCTTCTCCTGGCGGCGGCAGTGCTGCTGTCCTTGCAGGGCGTTTCCCCCATGGTGCAGCGGCAGAAGCTTACAGCCAACTCTTATGCCATCTATGAGGAAAAGGCCGCCGCTGTTTTAGGAGAGGACTGGGATTTCACCTATGCACAAGGGGAGGAAATCCCCCCGGAAAAGCTGGAAAAAATACAGCGGGTGTATACGGAGGTGTACAGCAAGCCCGGCGTGTTCGGCGGGCCTCTGCTGGGGGATTTGCTGGAGCGCTTTGGCTTGGAAAAGGTGATGGAGCAGTATCATTACGCCACCCAGCCCCAGGTTCTGTATAACAGCCGTACAAAGCGCCTGGCGGCCCTGGATTTGATCCGGGACGAGAAGGATTTCCCCACCAGGCTTTTAGGGTTTGAGTATGCGGAGGCCACCATAAATGGGTACAATTATGACGCGGAGAACGACCTTTCCGCCCTCCCCTTCTATTACGGCTATTTAGGCGCCGCCCTGTATCTGGGCTTCATTCTGTACTTCGTGTGGTGCGTCCTGAAAGGCCTGGTGCAAAACCGCCGGAGGTTTTTTGACTTCCTTTCCCTGGAGCTGGGGGCCTATTCCCTTATATGCATACTGGCACTGGGCGCGGCCCAGTTTTCCGGGCAGGTGCTGCGCAAGCCTAACGTTACCGTATACTTTTCCCTTGCCTTGGCAGGCATTTACTATCTGGTGAAAATCCGGGAATGCCCCGGGAGTTCCCGGAAGCAGGGAAGGAAGGCATAGCATTTTCCAATCCTTCCAATTTTATGAACAAAGTGTTAATAATGGTAAAAACCCGCAGGTTTTTGGTAAAACCTGCGGGTTTTGTAAACTTTCTGTAATCTCTTGCAGCTATTTGTCATCCATCTCTGGCTGTCCCGTTCCGTCTCTTCACTCGCCGCCGGCTTCGCTGGCAGCGTCTGCTCCAGAAGCCATGGTCCTACCGCTCTCCATCTCCCGGATGTCCTCTTCTGAAAGCTCGCTTTTCTTGTCTTGTGGATCCCTCTTCGGCTTCCGGGTCACCATTGCCAGCCGATAGGCGTTCATGTCGTGCTCCTTCAAATAGCGCAGATCCTCCGGGGGCACCCTGTCCCCTGCGGAGATGCTGGCGGAAATCTTGGCGCACTTGTCCATGATATCCATCTGCTTTTTGTAACTGTCAAGCAGGGAACCGCCGCCGGACTCTTCCTTTTCCTTCTGCCCCAGCCGGCCCAACTCCTCGGCCATCTGTTTTGCCTGCTCTGTGAGGAAATCCGCCGCCCGTTTGGACAGCTCCAGCCTGTCCTGCCGGGCCTTGCCCATGGGGCTTTGTCCCCCTAATTGCGGCTTTTTCTCTGGGACCGCCTGCTTCACTGTCCCCCCAAAACGCTTTCCGGTTACCCGCATTTCCATAAAACACGCTCCTTTCCGCAGCGGAAATCCCCTGCCATTTACCTACTATATCGGCTTTGCGCGCCTTTTAAATAAGGGCCGCGCCTCCTATTTCTCAAACAGCTCCTTTGCATACCCCATGTCCCCTGTGAGAAAGGATAAAAGCAGCCTGTAAGCTCCTTCAGGGTTTTTGTAGAAGTTCCCCCGCACCAGTTCTGCCTGCGCCCTGTCCGGCACATACAGGGAGACGGACATCAGCTCCATGTCCCCTCCGGAGATGTGGCAGGAAACCTGGAAGCCCTTAGCGCCCTCCTGGATTTCCACCCGGTTTTCCCGCTGCGCCTGGGCCTGGGCCAGCAGGGCCAGCGCCATCTCTGTGGCCTTGTCCCGCACAGAAAGGGGCAGGGTGTCCCCCAGGGCGGCGGCTATCTCCCGCCCGGTTTTTTCCACCTGGCAAAGCCCCGCCCCATCCTGGGAAATGTGGCCCAGCCGCTCTAAAGCGGCAAATGCGTCCTCTACCTCAAAGTAATTTGCCAGGCCCTTTCGCTGCAAAATTTGAGAGACGTCCTCCCGGGGCAAGGGCGCGTCTACGCTATGCAGCACATAGCATATCAATATACGGATATCATTTGGGTTCCATAATCCTCCTGGCCCTACGCCGCCGGTAAACCCCCGCTCCATGACCATCCCTCCAGACAAAACATTTTTTATATAAGCTTATTATACCATAACCTTGCGAAAGGCGCAATGGGAGCAGGCGCGTAAAAGGGCAAGAGGGGCCGCCCGGCTTGTGCCGGACGGCCCCTTTATCGTATCTGCTGTTTTTCTTAGGAATTGGACTTTTCCTTTGCCTGCACATGGTTCTGCCATGCGGCAAACAGGTTGGGTGCGATGAACTGGGAGGAGAAGCACCCGGCCGCCACGCCTACCATCATGGGCAGGGAGAAGGAGATTACGCTGGAGATGGAGTATATGCCTGCCACAGCCAGCACTGCCACCAGAGCCAGGAAGGTGGTCAGGGAGGTGAGCAGGGTGCGGCCCAGGGTCTGGCTCAGGCTCTGGTTCATAATGGTGTTGAGAGCCGTTTTGGAGCCAAACTTGCGCTTGTTCTCCCGGACGCGGTCGTAAATAACGATGGTGCTGTTTAAGGAATAGCCCAGGATGGTGAGCACCACGGCGATAAAGATATCGTTGATGGGCATTCCGAACACCACAAACACGCAGAAGGAAATGAGCACGTCATGGAGCAGGGCCACAATAGCGGTGAGGCCGGCGGACAGGCCGCCAATCTTCTTAAACCGCAGGGCAATATATGCCAGCAGCAGCACGGCTGTCAGGGCAAAGCACACCAGGCACTTCTGGAAGAACTTGGCGCCCATGGTGGCGTCCACGGAGTTGGACTCCAGCAGGGTGAAGGTGGCATCATGGAAAGCATCGGACAGGGTGTCTGCCACTTCCTTCTGCTCGTCGGGCGTCATGCCCTGGTTGCCGGAGAAGGAGATAGTGGCCTGCTGTCCGCCTGTACCCATATCTGTATTCAGGGACACGGAAGCTGTTTTCCCAAGCTTGTCCTGGATGGTCTGAGCCACAGCGTCAGAGGTGACGCCAGTGCCGTCTACTGTGTAGCGGATCATAGCGCCGCCTGCAAACTGGATATCCAGCTTCGGCCCGATAACCGCGCTTGCCACAATGCCCACCACCAGCACAGCGGCGGAGATGATATAGAAGGTTTTGCGGTTGCTGAAGAAGTCCCACACCTTTTCCGTTTTGGAGCCGGCCTGCCCGTCCTCCTTAGAGCCGCCAAAGAGCCATTTCCTGTGCAGGCACTTGAAACCTGCCAGGGAGAGGGTCATCATGCGGGTGGCAAACACGCCCATGATGAAGTTGGCGATAATGCCTACCAGCAGGGTGAAGCCGAAGGAGAAGATGGATCCTGTAGTGGATTCGCCGAAAATCAGGGACAGGATGTTGCTGGGGCCGAACACGCCCATGAGCATGACAGCCACAATGGCAGTGGTGATATTGCCGTCAAAGATGGCCCAGAAGCTGCTCTGGAAGCCCCGCTGCAAGGCCCCGTCCAGGGTTTTGCCGGCACGCAGCTCTTCCCGGACGCGGCTGGCGGTGATAACGTTTGCGTCCACGCCAATGCCGATGGAGAGGATGAGGCCCGCAATGCCGGGGAGGGTCATGGTGAAGGAATTCATGTTGGGGAAGAAGCCTGTGATGGCCGCAAAGCAGATGCCCATCTGGCCTGCCAGGGAAATAACCGCTACCACGCCGGGCAGGCGGAACACCACTATCATCAGCACAGCAATGAGGGCAAAGGCGATAATGCCTGCCAGCATCATGGCGTTCAGGGCGTTGGCGCCCAGGGTGGGGGCCAGGGCGTTGAAGTTAGAGGTTTCCAACGCAAAGGGCAAAGCGCCCGCCTGGATCTGCGCCGCCAGGGTGGTGGCGTATTCGCTGGTGAAGCCGCCGGAAATAATGCACTTGCCGTCTGTGATGGCTTCATTTACTGTGGGGGCGGACAGGCGCACATCGTCCATCCAAATGGAGATAACGCCGCCCACCAGCCGCCCGGTGGCCTCCGAGAACTTTTCCTTGCCGCTGTCGCTCAGTTCCAGGGAAACCACGTACTCTGTGGCCCCGGTGCTTTCGCTCTGCTGCACCCCAGGCTCGGCCTTCACCACGTCGGAGCCTTCCAGGATGATGGTGTCCGCTGTAGTGCCGGAAGGCGTTTTATAGACAGGCTGGCCGTCTGTGCCGTATTCCATGGTTTCATAATCGCCGCCCTCCCGGAAGGTGAGCATGGCGGTGGCGGACAGCTCGTTGATGGCTGTCTCCGGGTCGAAATCTGTTTCGTCGCTCTTCCAGGGGAAGCGCACGATAATGCGGTTGTTGCCGCTGTCAGTATACAGTTCATAGTCCGTGATGTTCTGGGCCACCATGCGGGTTTCGATAATCTGCTTGGCAGACTCCAGCTCGCTGTCCGTAGCCTGCACATCCCCCGCGGGGCTGAAGGTGGCTTCCACGCCGCCCCGGATGTCGATGCCCCAGCGGATGTCCCCCGCGCCTTTCAGGATGGTGGTTTTAAAGTCGCCGTTCTGGCCGTACACGCCGAACAGCGAGGTGAACACCAGGGCGCAGATCAGCACCAGCACCACAAAAAATACCGGTTTTTTTACACGCTTCATAGTTCTTTCCTCCAATACAGCGTGACAAAACCCTTTGCAGAGCAAACCCCTGGCTGTTTTATCACGTTGTTGTTTTTACGTAGAAAACAGGGCAGCAGTAGATACTACCCTGTTTTAATACACGAAAATACTAGGTTTATTCCTCCGGCTCGTCAGCGGGAAGCTCTGTAGAATACACAATCTCGTTTGCCGGGGCTTCGGCTGCGGCCTCGTCGGCTGCGGCCTGCTCCTCCTCCAGCAGCGCCCGGATGGAAAGGGACACCCGGTGCTTGTCAAAGTCGATTTCTGTAATCTTTACGCGCACTTCGTCGCCCACCTTCAGAACATCCTGGGGCTTCTCGATGCGGTGGTCGGCAATCTGGGAAATATGGATAAGGCCGTCAATGCCGGGGATCACGTTGGCAAAAGCGCCGAAAGCCGTCATGCCCACAACCTTGGCGTTGCACACAGTGCCCACAGGATACTCCCGCTCCATCTTCACCCAGGGGTTGTCCTCAGGCCGCTTGTAGCCCAGGGAAATCTTGCCGTTCTCCCTGTCCAGGCCCTTGACATACACATCTACCGTGTCGCCCACGCTCACCACTTCGCTGGGGTGCTTGACCCGGTTCCAGGAAAGCTCGGAGATGTGGATCATGCCGTCCACGCCGCCCAAGTCCACAAAAGCGCCGAAGTTTGTCAGGGACTTGACAGTGCCGGTGAAGGCCTGCCCTTCCTCGATAGTCTCCCAGAACTTCTCCTGGGCGGCCTTGCGCTCTTCCCGGAGCACGCTGCGGATGGAGCCTACGGCCCGGCGGCGCTGGCGGTTTACTTCGATAATGCGGAACCGCACCTGGGTGCCCATCAGGGCATTCAGATCCTCGCCCCGGCTGGCGGTTGCCTGGGAGGCGGGCACGAACACCCGCATGGCGCCCTTCAAGACGATAACGCCGCCCTTGACCACCTCAATAACCTTGCCCGTGAGGATTTCCCCGCTCTCCTGGGCTTCCTGGATTTCATCCCAGCCCTTCATGGCGTCCACGCGCCTTTTCGAGAGCATGATGGTGCCTTCCTGGTCGTTTGTCTTCATGATGAGCAGATCCATTTCATCGCCCAGCTTTACAATGTCCTCGGGCTTTACGCCGGGGTCGTTGGAAAGCTCGTTTGCGGGAATGAAGCCTGCCTGCTTGCGGCCTACGTCTACATAGACCTCCGTGGGGGAGATGCCCACAACAACGCCATGTACCTTTTCATCTGTATTTAAGCTTTTGAGGGACTCCTCCAGCATTTCCTCAAAATTCAGCTCGTTGTTGTTTACTTCTGCCATGGTAACCAGTACCTCCTTTATAATGCTTGCCGGGGTCGATGCCCCCGCTGTGATGCCAATGCGCAGTCCGGCCGGAAAAGCGGGCAGCTCGTCCGCCCTTTCTATGAGGTACGTCTCACAATATTCAGCGCAAATATCGCGGAGTTTCGCCGTATTCGAGCTGTCCCGGCCCCCGATGACCACCATCCGGTGGCATTTTTGGGCCAGGGCCTTTGCCTCTTTTTGCCGCTTCGCAGTTGCATTACATATTGTAGCAAAAAACACGGCGTTTGTACATACTTTTTTCAGGATTCCCAAACAATTTTGCCACTCTCCAGCATGGAAGGTGGTCTGGGCCGCCACTGCTATGGGCAATTTCGACAAATCCGGGCGGGTTTTCAGCAGGGTTTGCAGTTCCCCCGCCCCCCGGCACACCAGAAATTCCCCTGTGCAGTGGCCTGTGATCCCCCGTACCTCTGGGTGATCCCCATCCCCGAACAGTAAAAACACCCTTCCCTGCTCCCCGGCTTCCCGGGCGAGCCGGTGTATTTTTTTCACAGAAGGGCAGGTAGCGTCCACGCAGGGAACAGACAGGCGCCCTATTTCCTCCTCCACCTCCCGGGCCACCCCGTGGGAGCGGATGACCAGCACATACCCGGGAGGCGCGCCGGCAGGGGAATCCACCGCCAGCACGCCCTTTTCCTGCAAGTCCCCTGTCACCTGGGGGTTGTGGGCGATGGGGCCTAAGGTGCAGGCCTTCTTCCCTTCCTCCAGCAGCTTGTAGACCGCGTTTACCGCCCTATCCACCCCGAAGCAGAAGCCAGCGGTTTCTGCCACTTCTACCTGCAATCAGTTTTCCCCCTCTCCCGCGCCCTCGGGCTGTATCCCAAACTCCCGCAGGGACTCTGCCCGCAGGGCGGCTATTTCTGCCATAATCTTCCGGCTTGCCTTGCGAAGCTGCATGCTGGAATCGTCTGGCATTTCCAGGGCCTCGAAGGGGATGGGCCTGCCGAATTTCACAGTGGTGCGCTTAAAGACCCGGGGGGGCCTGCCGTCCTCGGCGGTGATGCATACGGGCACCACAGGCGCCTTTGTGCGGTAGGCCAGAAGGGCCGCGCCTGTTTTAGGCCTGCCCAGCTCCCCGGTTTTCGACCGGGTGCCCTCGATGAACACCCCTACCACAGCGTTGTCGTCCAGCAGATCGTAGGCTTCCTGCAGGGCGTCTGCCCCGCCGCTGCCCCTGAGCACGGGAAAGGCTCCCAGCTTTCTGAGCAGCCCTCCCAGGAACCTGCCGCGGAACAGCTCCTCCTTGGCCATGTAGAACACCTGCCGCCTCATGGAAACCCCCAGCATAACCGGATCCCGCTTGGCGGCGTGGTTGCAGCACACCAGCAAAGGCCCGGTGCGGGGGATGTTCTCCCGCCCCCACACCCGCATGCGGAACACCGGGTAGTAGAACAGCACAAGCAGGAACTGCCCCAGGGCATAAAGCCACATTTTCCTCTTGCACTCCCTTTTCTTTTTTGCCACATCCTCGCTCCTCTCCTTTGAAACGGTACGGGGTGCGGGCAGGGAAGCCAGCCCCTGCCCCAGCCGGGCAGGATACGGCGTTCCCCTTCTGCCCGGTACCCGGTATGAAAACCTGCAAAGTATATACCGCCCCATTTTGTTAAATTGTATTATATCACAGCCTGCTGCGGTTTACAAGCCCTTTTCCGCTGCCAGGGCCTGCCAAAAGCGGGATAATCCGGCGGGAAATGCTATAAGCCCATGGCTTCCGCTTGTGCGGCTTTTCCGCCTGTGCTATAATGTCCGCAGGACATTTCAGTAGAGCCGAAACCGCGAAGCAGTCCCAGAAATCGCGCCAGCGGTTTCCCAAGACGCAAAGCGGATGGGAGCTATGCTATAATACTTATAGTATAAAGGAAAGCGCCGCCTGCCGGCGCAGCCCCGGGAGGGAAAGGACATGACCTTTCAGCAACTGCACTATGCCATCACCATTTCTGAAACAGGCTCCATTAACAAAGCTTCGGAGCTGCTGTATGTTTCCCAGCCATCCCTGACCAGCTCCATGCAGGAGCTGGAAAAGGAGTTTGGCATCACCATCTTCCACCGCAGCGGCAGGGGCGTTACCCTGACGCCGGAGGGGGCCGACTTCATCCTGTATGCCAGGCAGGTGTACAGCCAGTATGAAGATCTGGTAGACCGGTTTGGCGGGGCCAGGAACCGGAAGAAAAAATTCGGCGTGTCCACCCAGCACTATTCCTTTGCTGTCAAGGCCTTTGTGGAGCTGGTGAAGGAATTTGACACTTCCCAGTATGAATTCGCCATCCGGGAAACCCAGACAAAGGCGGTTATCGCGGACGTATCCACTATGCGCAGCGAAATCGGCCTGCTGTATTTCAGCGATTTCAACCGCTCTGTCATGGGGAAGCTGCTGCGCACTGCCGGGCTGGCGTTTTATCCCCTTATCACCTGCAGCCCTTATGTCTACCTGTGGTCGGGGCACCCCTTAGCCAAAAAGCCCTCCATCAGCTTTGCGGATTTGCAGGACTATCCCTGCCTCTCCTTTGAGCAGGGAGACGCGGAATCCTTCTACTACGCGGAGGAGATCCTCAGCACCAGCGAATACAGGCGCACCATCAAGGCCAACGACCGGGCCACCATGCTGAACCTGATGGTGGGGCTGGGAGGGTACACCCTGTGCTCAGGGATTATCTGCGAGGAGCTGAACGGCAGCGACTATGTGGCAGTCCCCTTTGAGACATGCGGGCCGGACGGGCCGGACAGGATGGAGATTGGGTATGTGATGAAAAAGAACACAGTCCCCAGCGCCATCGGGAACCTGTATATCCAAAAGATCCGGGAATACCTGGCGCAAATAGACAGTGGGTTATAGGCTGAACCTATAACCCACTATTTATTCCATGTATTGGACAAATGACCTTCCTGTGCGTATAATAGGGGCTGTACCAAAGAACATTACATTTTCCAGAAGGAGGGTGGGCGCTTCCCGCGCCCGAAACCAGATTATGAAAAGAAAAAAGGTTCTCAAATTTTTAAGCCTCGCACTTACCCTGGCGCTGCTGCTTTCCCTGACAGCCTGCGGCGGCGCTCCGGCAGATTCCTCCCAGGGGGAAAAGACCTCCTCCGCGGCGGCGGATAAGCCTGCCGGCGGTGACAAAAAGATTTCCGTAGGCGTAAACCCTGTCCCCCATGCCGACATCCTGGAAAACGCGGTGAAGGCTGTGCTGGCTGAGGAGGGCTGGGAACTGGAAGTGGTGGTGTTCCAGGACTATGTGCTGCCCAACACCTCCCTGGAGGAAGGGGAGCTGGACGCCAACTACTTCCAGACACTGGGCTACATGAACGGCCAGAACGAGGACAACGGCCTGCACCTGGCGGCTGTGGCCGGGGTGCATATCGAGCCTATGGGCATCTATTCCCAGAAGTACACGTCCCTTTCCGAACTGCCTGACGGCGCGGAAATCGCCGTGCCCAACGACCCGGACAACGAGAAGCGGGGCCTGGAGCTGCTGGTGCAGAAGGGCCTGCTCAATTCCCTGGGCAGCTATGGCACAGATGACAATGTTACCGCCGAGTCCCTGACGGACGATAAAGAGGCAAACCCCCACGGCTATAAAATCACCACCCTGGAGGCCGCGAGCCTGCCCCTGTCCCTGCCGGATTTGGACGCTGCCGCCATCAACGGCAACTATGCCATCGGCGCCGACCTGCCCACAGAGCATCCGGCTTTGGAAATTGAAGAGTTTGACGACGAAACCAGCATCCGCCGGACAAACTTCCTGGTTGTCAAGCAGGGCAGCGAGGAAACCGAAAAAACAAAAGCCCTGGTAAAGGCGATCCAGTCCGACGCCGTGAAAGAGTATATTGAGGAGAAATATAAAGGCTCGGTTATCCCGTCCTTTATCGACCCGGCATAAAACATGATTGAAATAAGCAGCGTGCGGAAATCCTTTCGGGACGTGGATGTCCTGAAGGGAATTTCCCTTACTATTGAGGATCATGAAATTTACGGCATCGTAGGGCAGAGCGGCGCGGGGAAGTCTACCCTGCTGCGCTGCATAAACGGACTGGAGCCTTACGATTCCGGGGAAATCACCGTAGACGGCGCTTTGGTAAACAGCCGGGACAAAAGCGCCCTGCGCGGCCTGCAAAAGCGCATGGGCATGATTTTCCAGAACTTCAACCTGCTGGAGCGCCTGGACGTGTACGGCAACATTGCCCTGCCCATGAAGTTCTGGGGCATCAACACCCGCTCCCAGGAGAGCCGGGACAAAATTGAAGAGCTTATCCGCCTGGTGGGCCTGGAGGACAAGGCCCACATGAAGCCCCGGCAGCTTTCCGGCGGGCAGAAGCAGCGGGTGGCCATTGCCAGGGCTTTGGTGCTGGATCCCCAGTTCCTGCTTTGCGACGAGGCCACCAGCGCACTGGATCCGGAAATCACCAAGGGGATCCTGGCCCTGCTCCAGAAAATCAACCGGGAGATGGGGATAACAGTGGTTGTGGTGACCCACCAGATGGAAGTGGTAAAGCAGATTTGCGGCCGGGTGGCCTTTCTGTATAACGGCAGCGTGCTGTCCCAAGGAAGGCCGGAGGAGATGTTCATCAAGCCCGCGGAAAAGGAGATACAGTCTTTCCTGCGGGACAAGAGCGAGCTGCTGCCCAGAACCGGGGTGAACATCCAGGTGTTCTTTGTGGGGGAAGGCTCCAACGAGCCGGTTATCACCCAGATGGCCCGGGAGCTGGGCAAGGATTTCAGCATATGCTGGGCAAAGCTGGAGGACTTCCGGGAGAACGTTTACGGCAGCCTGGTGCTGAACATTGACGAGGCGGACAGGGAACAGGTGTGCAATTTCCTGTCCTCGAAAAAAGTGGCCTGGGAGGTGCTTACATAATGGGCATTGCATCCACAACCAGCATGACGGGGGTTATTCTGACGGCCCTGTGGCAGACGCTGTATATGGTGTTCTGGTCTACGCTGCTGTCCGTACTTATAGGCTTTATCCCCGCCATTATCCTGACGCTTACCGCGCCGGACGGCCTGCGCCCTATCCGGCCTGTCTATGAAATACTCAGCTTCCTTGTCAACGTGTTCCGCAGCTTTCCCTTTGTCATCCTGCTGGTGCTGGTGATTCCCTTCACCCGGCTGGTGGTGGGAAAAGCCATTGGAACCACTGCCTCCATTGTGCCCCTGACCCTTTCCGCCATCCCCTTCATCGCCCGGATTATCGAAACCGCCCTGCGGGAGACGGACGCCGGCGTCATTGAGGCCGCCAAATCCTTTGGGGCCTCCAACTGGCAGATTTTGTGGCGGGTGTACATCAAGGAATCCATCCCCCGGATTTTAAACGGGATTGTCCTGCTGATTATCTCCCTGGTGGGATACTCCGCCATGGCAGGCACGGTAGGCGGCGGCGGCATTGGGGACATTGCCATCCGGTTCGGCTACCAGCAGTACCGGACAGACTATTTGGTGGTGTGCTCCATTATCCTGATTATATTCGTACAGCTTATCCAGATGATTGGCAACCATCTGTACAAGCGCTTGTCGTAAAGGGGGAGGAACATGCCGGACTATAAGCTGATTGCCAGCCAGGTTGCTTCTCTGGCGGAAATTGACCGGGACTTTGTGCCAGTGCTGTCAAACGCCGCGGCACTGCTATACGAGGGCCTGGAGCGCATCAACTGGGCGGGCTTTTACCTGCTGGACAGGGGAAGCCTTCTGGTAGGGCCGTTTCAGGGCCGGGTGGCCTGCGTCCGCATCGCCATTGGCAAAGGCGTGTGCGGCACCGCGGTGCAAGAAGGGAAGCCCCTGCGGGTGGAGGACGTACATGCCTTCCCCGGGCACATTGCCTGCGACAGCGCTTCCCGGTCGGAAATCGTGCTGCCCATCCGCAGCGGTGGGCAGATTGTAGGCGTGCTGGACATCGACAGCCCGGAAAAGGGCCGGTTTACCGAAGAAGATCAGCAGGGCCTTGCCCAGGTGGTGAAAGCCCTGGAGGAATCCACGGATTTTTCCCGGCTGCGGATGGAATGAAATCCCAGAGGAGTCTAATCCCTAAAAAGGGTTGCTATTGCATCACAATCACAGACAGCCGCTAAAAGCGGCTGTCTGCTTGTCGAAAAACGGCCTGTCTGGCTTGATTACCAGACAGGCCGCAAAGTTAGTGAGGGATAAAATGCACGAAGAGGCTATGGAGGAGGAAGGTGCAAAACGGTTTCTGGTTTTCCATCTTGCCAGCTTTTTGAGGTTCATGGCAGCAAATTTGAGCCTCACCCAGTTGGAGGCCTGGGCCAGACCACGGTAGTGAGTATACCGCATGGCGTGTTTTTCTTTGGCATCGGCAAAGACCCGTTCGCCTGCTTTCTCACTTCCTCTGGATACGCGCTCCGCTTCGGGTCTATGGTATATACTTTGTCGCACTCCTTACATTTGCAACGCTGGCTTCCCGAACCGTTGCACCCTGCCCTCTTCCTCTCTATCCTTTGCTTTTTATGAGACGGGCGTGAACGCGTCATATTGTTGCTTGACTTTCCAAGTGCAAAAGCCTATAATAACAATGAGTACATTATAAGGAGGTTTTGGCCATGGACATGATGAACAGTATCGCTTCTGCCAGCATGAGCATGAGCGCTGCGATGTTTCAACAGAATTATTCCATTGCTGTCACCAAGAAGATGATGGATACCGAAGAGCTGGCTCTCCAGGAGCTGCAGGAAATGCTGCCCCCTTCCAGCCCGTATAATTTCGACATCCGCGTCTGAGTTTGTACTGTACAAAAAAGCCCGCCGCCTTTTTCTCAAGGCTGGCGGGCTTTTCTATAGCAGATCCAATGCACGCCCCATCGAGATAGAGAATAATGTCTGGATTGGCAGCGGCTGTATCCTTCTGCATGGGAGTTACCATAGGAGAAAACAGTGTGACAGGGGCTGGAAGTGTTGTACATCGCCCTAGCCGGACTTCCAGAGGGTTTCGTTCCAGTCGAGGTGTTTCTCTCCTGTCTCGCTCTGCGAATAGTGGCTGCGGCTCGTCCTGACCGCGCGGCTGAACGCCTGCTGGGTGTAGCCGTTGGCCTCGCGCAACCGCTGCAGAACGGCGGGAGAGATAACGGCTTTTCTGTGCTCCAAAGCGGTTATAAGCGCGAAGGAACACAGTAAGAACGGCCTGAAGGTTTTCCAGCTTTCCACGCAAGCTGGAGAACCTCAGGGCTGCTCTGGGTCTTTTTGTGCGTGCCTACAATCGGTTCGGAGCGGCCAAGGCTCGCTTTCGGGTGCTCTCCCTTCTCTCCCAACCTCCTTTTTCTCTTCTCGATTTCTTTTAACTGTTCGCTTGGACACTCCCGCCTGAAGCATAGCCCTGCATTCCTTTTTGGAAAAGGGGTTGACCCTAGAGGTGGAGAACATCAAGCGGCTGGAGGCCAAGATTGTGGAGGGGCCGTACATCCACCACTGTGTGGGCATACACAAAGACGTGGTGCCGGTGCTGTATGAAGCCTGCAAATACCTGGGCGTTGCGCCCGACCTATACGATCCCATTGAGGAGGAAGTGAGGGCGTATCTCCGTGGGGAATAAGGAATTAGAAATGCTCTCGTGGGAGCTGCGCCAGGACGCGCTGGACATTATCATGGCCGGGGGCGGGGGGCACATCGGCGGCGATATGAGTGTGCTGAATGCCCTGCTGGCGCTGTACAAAAACCACCTGCGTATTACGCCGGAAACCACCAACGACCCGGACCGGGACCGCTTTGTGCTGTCAAAGGGCCATGCCATGGAAGCCTATTACGCCGTGTTGTGCCACCAGGGGTTCCTTGACCTGGAGGACGTGAAGGCGCGGTTCAACAAATGCGGCTCGCCCTATATCGGGCACCCCAATAACAAGCTGCCGGGCATTGAGATGAACTCCGGCTCGCTGGGCCACGGCCTGCCTGTCTGCGTGGGCATGGCCCTGGCAGGCAAGCGGGACGGCAGAAAGTACCGGGTGTACACCATTTTAGGGGACGGCGAGCTGGCCGAGGGGTCGGTGTGGGAGGGGGCCATGGCCGCTGGCCACTATAAGCTGGACAACCTTTGCGCGGTTGTGGACCGCAACGGGCTGCAGATCTCTGGATCCACCGAGGGCGTGATGGGACACGAGCCTTTGGGCGCCCGGTGGGAAAGCTTTGGCTGGCATGTGCTGGAGGTAAACGGCGACAGCATTGCGGAGCTGGACGGGGCTTTCTCCCAGGCCAAGTCCCTTAAGGGGAAGCCTACGGCCATTATAAGCCGCACTACCAAGGGCTTTGGCAGCCCCTTGATGGAGGGCCGGGCAGAGTGGCACCACCGCCTGCCCACTGCTGAAGAATATGAAGCCATCAAAAAAGATTTTCAAAAGGGGAAGGAGGCGGCTGCCCGTGAATAAGATACCCAACCGGCAGGCCATCTGCCAAACGCTTTTGAAGCACGCGGCAGAGGACAAAAGCATCTTTGCCCTGTGCAGCGCCAGCCGGGGCAGCGCCAGCATGTCGCCTTTCTTTGAGCGGCTCCCGGAGCAGTCTGTGGAGACGGGCATTGCGGAGCAGAACCTTGTCAGCATAGCGGCGGGCCTGGCCGCCTGCGGGAAAAAGCCCTATGCCTTTTCCCCCGCCTGCTTCCTTGCCGCCCGCTCCTACGAGCAGGCCAAGGTGGACTGCGCCTACTCGGGCACCAACGTGAAGCTCATCGGCATTTCCGGCGGGGTCAGCTACGGCGCTTTGGGCATGAGCCACCACAGCGCCCAGGACATTGCCGCCATGGCGGCGCTGCCCAACATGCGGGTGTATCTGCCCAGCGACCGCTTCCAGACGGAAAAGCTCATAGAAGCCCTTTTGCAGGATGAAAAGCCCGCCTATGTCCGGGTGGGCCGCAACCCTGTGGAGGATATTTACAGCGAGGGGGCCTGTCCCTTTCTGCTGGATAAGGCCGCATGGCTGCGGGGGAAAGGGGAAGCAGTACCGGCAGCTTTAAGACTGATTTTTCCAACGCAAGCCGCACCCAGCTTTTCAACATCCATTCGCTGCAATGGGACAAAGAACTGTGTGGGCTGTTCGGCGTGCCCTTGGCATCACTCCCCGAGGTCTGTATGAGCCACAGCTGCTTTGGCGAGACTGACATGGATGGCGTGCTGCCCAGGCCTGTCCCCATATGCGGCGTTCTGGGCGACTCCCACGGGGCGCTTTTCGGCCAGGGCTGTGTGAAGCCCGGCATGGGGAAGGCCACCTACGGCACAGGCTCCTCCGTTATAGTAAACGTGGGGGAAAAGCCCGTGTTCAGCGACGGCGGCATCGTGACTTCCCTGGCCTGGGGCATGGGCGGCAAAATCAATTATGTGCTGGAAGGGAATATCAACTACACCGGCTCTGTAATCAAATGGCTGGTGGACGATGTAAAGCTGCTGGGTTCCTCGAAAGAAGCCGGGGAAGTGGCCGCTGGCGCGGACCCGGAGGACGGCACCTACCTGGTTCCGGCCTTTACCGGCCTGGGGGCGCCTTACTGGAAGCCGGACGCCAGGGCCATCCTCTGGGGCATGGGCCGGGGCACCGGGCGCGCTGAGATCGTCAAGGCCGCGGAGGAAAGCATCGCCTACCAGATCGCGGACGTGGCCTTTGCCATAGAACAGGGGGCCGGGATAAGCCTCAATGAGCTGCGGGCCGACGGCGGGCCTACCCGGGATAAATTCCTGATGCAGTTTCAAAGCGACATACTGGGGCTGGAGGTTGTGGCGCCGGAGCGGGAAGAACTGTCCGGCATAGGCGCGGCCTACTGCGCGGGGATCGCCCGAGGCCTGTACGGCTGGGGGATACTGGAAAAACAGGGCCGCGCCCGGTTCCTTCCCCAAAGGGAAGCGGCCTGGCGGGAAAAGAAATATGATGGCTGGAAACAGGCAGTAAGCCTGTTGCTATAAGGAGGAGAGCATTATGTCAGCAAACACAGCAGAACGCTGGGGCGTGTTCGAAGTAACTGTAACCGGCCCGGAGGAGGGGAACCCCTTTACAGAGCGGGAATTTTCCGGGGTGTTCCGGGGCAAAAACGAGGAAAAGCTTGTCTCAGGCTTTTATGACGGCGGGGGCGTGTACCGGGTGCGCTTCATGCCCAGCTTTGAGGGGGAATACACCTACCAGACCACCGGCAATTTCCCGGGCGCCCAGACCTCCGGCAGCTTTACAGTGACGCCGCCCAGAGAGGGCAACCACGGCCCCATGCGGGTTGTGAACCAATTCCACTTCGCCTATGAGGATACCACGCCCTATTATTCCGTGGGTACCACCTGCTACGCCTGGGCCCACCAGCCCGAGGAAATCCACCAGGAGACCCTTAAGGAGCTGGACAAGGGGTATTTCAACAAAATGCGCTTCTGTGTGTTCCCCAAGCACTATATCCATAATTTCCGGGATCCAGAAACCTTCCCCTATGAGGGTACGCCTATGGACAACTCTGGCCTGTGCGAAGAAAACTTCACCTATGAAATGGACATTTCCGGCAACCACTGGGACTTCACCCGGTTTAACCCCGAGCATTTCCGGCGCATCGAGCGGTGCATTTTAGAACTCCAGGAGCGGGGCGTCGAGGCGGATTTGATTGTTATGCACCCCTACGACCGTTGGGGCTTCAAATCCATGACCCCGGAGCAGGACGATTTGTATTGGAAGTATGTCATTGCCCGGTTTGCCTGCTACCGCAACGTGTGGTGGAGTCTGGCAAATGAATACGACCTGCTTTTTGCCAAGAAACTGGAAGATTGGGAGCGCTATGCCCAAATCCTCTGTGAAAAGGATCCGTATAACCACCTGCGGGGCATACACCAGTGCTTGAAGTTTTACGACCATTCCCGGCCCTGGATCACCCACTGCAGCCTGCAAAGGCAGGACCTTTACAGGCATGTGGAGTACACTGACGAGTACCGGGCGCGCTGGGGCAAGCCCATCGTCTGGGATGAGATCAGCTATGAGGGCAACATCGACATGGGATGGGGAAACATCTCCGGCCAGGAGCTGACCCGGCGCTTCTGGGAGGCCAGCCTGCGTGGCGGCTACGCGGGCCACGGGGAAACCTTCGTGGACAACGAAAACGATATCCTCTGGTGGAGCCATGGCGGACCCCTGCACGGGGAGAGTCCCCAGCGCATCCAGTTCCTGCACAAGATACTGTGCGAGACCCCCGGCTGCGGACTCAAGCGCGGCCAGGGAAGCTTTGATGAAACAGTAGGCGTGCCCGACGGCATTGACTTCCTTCCCGGCGGGGCCTCCTACGAGATACACTACTATGGATTCGGTCGGCCCAGCTTCCGGGATTTCATGAAGCCTGAGGGTAAGTGGAAGGTGGAAATTATTGACACCTGGGGGATGACCATCACCGATGCCGGGGTACACAGCGGTAAATTCCGCGTTTCCCTGCCGGGCAGGGAGTATATGGCTGTGAGGCTCAGGCGGCTTCCTTGAGGGGAAGAAAAGGCGCTGGACATATATGACAATAAAAAGGATGCTGCAAGGCACCCTCTGTATCTAAAAAAAGCCTAGAAAAACGCTCCCTGAATTACAGGGAGCGTTTCGCTTTGGCGTATTCGACCGGTGGGCTACAAGCTTTTCCTGGCAGTTGTGGCAGTGTGTGGTGCTAAAGAACCCGAATGGCGGACATGAAGTTACCGTTTACGGAAGGGTGAAACAGCCCCCAGCCTTTGAGCAATCAGGCTTGCCGCCATTTGCAGCTGGTAGGGGTGAGAGACGAAATCCTGCTCCGACCGGAATGTCAGCAGCCGATGGGCGGGCAGGCCCTTCTGGGCGAAGCGCTCCCGTATATCCGGGCAGCCCGTCACCAGCCAGACCTTCGGCCCCTCCCGCAGGATGTGGCGGGGCAGGCCATAATCAAAATAAATGCCGGTGTAGCTGAAAATGACCACCAAATCCTCTGGCCCGGCGGCAGAAAGGAAGTCTATCTGTTCCCGGAAAGCCACCTTTGTCACGGCGTTTTTGCCCAGCATGGTCAAGTCACTTTGCAGGCCGATGGCGGCGGACTCCGCCTTCAGCAGCCCAAAAGCCGCCACCCGCTTTGCTCCTTTGATTTCCTCCGCCAGCCGCCCCAGCGCTTCATAATCAAGGCTTTCCGCCACAAGCTCCAGGCTCTCCTGCACGCGCCCGCAAAAGTCCAGCCCCTGCTCCTTGGGCGGCAGGCCGTGGCCGTACAGGGTGAAGGTCTTTTCTGCCTGGCGCATCAAGTCCCGCAGCTCGCCAAAATCCTCCAGGCCAATCTCCCGGCAGAAGCGGCTCACCGTGGCCTTGGAGACAAAGCACTCCGCCGCAAGCTTTTCTATGCTTATGTCTCCCAGACAGTCCAGCCGTTCCAGCAGGCAGCGGGCGATGCGGCAGTTGTTGGAATCCTCCTTGCCTGCCGCCAACTCCGACAGCAGCACGATGGGCAGTTTCGCGTAATAAGCCATAGGGTTTCCCTCCGCAAAAAATTCGGGGCCGGGTCAATTGCCCAGCCCCGTTCATTATACCATTTACGCGGTGATGCCGCCAGCAAAATTGTACATGAGCCGTTCCCTTAGTTCTGCCGTATCCTTACTCAGCGCCTCCGCCAGCTTGAACGCGAAGGGGTACCCGGTAGCGGGTCCCTGGCTGGTGACCAGATTCTGGTCGGCTACCGCCACATCCTCGCAGAAAATAGCCCCGGGCAGTTTCTCCGCATAGCCGGTGTAGCCCGTCATCCTCTTGCCTTCTATAACCCCAGCCGCCGCCAGCACCGTGGTGCCAGAGCACAGGGCGCTTAAAATCTTGCCGGGGGTTTTGTCCCACCTTTGCAGCAAGTCAATCACCTTGGGATTGTTTTTTAAGTTCTCCCCGCCGGGACGGCCCCCTGGCAACACCACCACGTCATAGCCTTCAATTTCCTCACTGAAAGGTTTATCGCCTTTCAGCACCATGCCGTGCATCCCCTTGACCCACGGCCCCTCAAAATAGAAAGTGTGGCAGGGAATGTCCAGCCGCCGCATCACGTCCACGATGGTGAAGGTCTCGCCTTCCTCAAAGCCTTCCGCCAACAAAACCGCCACTTTACGCATGAGCCTCGCCCTCCTTAAACGCATTGAAATAGGCCATCCGGTTCTTGACCGCCAAGCTGTCCCCGCCCAAAGCGTCCGCCAGAGCGTAGGCAAAGGCATACACTGTGGCAGGCCCCCGGCTGGTGATGACGTTGCCGTCCTTCACAACAATTTTATCACAGTGAGTGCCAGAATTGACTTTTTCCTTCTGCCCAGGGTAAGCTGTGTAGCGCTTGTTCTCCAGCGCGCTGGCTTTATCCAGCACCCGGGGCCCCGCGCAGATGGCGGCAAGCCACTTGCCTTTGGCTTTCATTTCCCGCAGGAGGTCAAGGGTTCCCTCACTTTCCAGCAAGCGGTCTACGCCGGGATAGCCGCCGGGAAGCACAACCATTTCCAGTTGATTGAACCCCCAAATTCTCGCTCATCCGGCATTTTCGATTATGAATACAGGTTCTTAATTATACTTACCTTACTGCAGCCAGCCTCGTGATAGCAAACGGGGCCGATGCAGCCACTGTGTCTGGCTTGTTGGGACACTCGCAAGTGTCCACTACGCTGGACATTTATACACACGCTTTCGATGACAAGAAGAAAGCGGCAAGTGCGGTTTTGCAGGAAAGCCTGGACATTTGACTACCATTTTGACTGCTGCAAAAAAAGGAAGGCCAAAAAACCCACAACTATACAACTTGCTATTTCATTCGTCATTTTATACCATAAAGCAAACCCCCAAGGCATAAAACCTTGGGGGGCAAAGATGACTCAAATTGATACAAACGCACCCCCTCCACCCAGGGGGTGTTACATTTTCAGTGGGTTCAGCTCGACCTTTGAGAATAGTCTACATTTGGGG
>Ga0137310_100457_pt1 | contig 27398 bp, 29 predicted proteins | sample NAcewiD2O_June_2_FD_97183 | JGI IMG/M metagenome (GOLD analysis project Ga0137310, IMG submission 97183) | Mouse cecal microbial communities from Vienna, Austria - N-Acetylglucosamine amended D2O_June | ecosystem: Host-associated > Mammals > Digestive system > Large intestine > Cecum | place...
AGCGTACAGTGAAAGACAAGTATGTGCCGGTGCGTATTATTCAAAGTCTCCATCTTTAGTCAGCAATTGAGCAATATTTCTCGCATAATTTAACCACAAGTTGAATGACAAACCGCAAAAACTGTGCTATGATATCATCAATAGGCGAACACAGCCAAAAACCAGGAAAGGAGACCGTACCATGAAGGCCATGATCACTGCCAACTTCTATGAGTGTGAGCTGCAAGCTATCTTCCAGGCCGAGGAATATAGCTATTATGAAGTGCGCCCATATCAGGATAAGCAGCGTCAGGTTGGATTGAGTGTTTAGAGTCTCACACCATCCTTCTATGAATGACTGTGCCGCTTGTCCTGATTGCAGGGCAGGCGGCTCTTATATGTCCAGAAGGACATGAAATTCATAGAGGAGGGGGGTGAGGAGTAATGGTCCCCATTCCAACGGTAAATCTGGCTCTGACTGGCGCCAACATTGTCAGTTTGAGGAAAGCTGCTGGGTTGACGGTACGTGACCTGCAGGCGGCCTTCGGGTTCAATTCGCCGCAGGCGATCTACAAATGGCAGAACGGAGCAGCTTTGCCCACCGTGGATAATCTGATTGGTCTTGCGGCGCTGCTGCATGTACATATAGATGACATTCTGGTTGTAGATCATTCTGTCGCATAGCGTGCAGGGACTTTTCCCTGCATATGGTCCGCTCGTCTAAATGGTTAGGACACAGCCCCTTCAAGGCTGCAATGACCGGTTCGAGTCCGGCGCGGATCTCCATACTGGGATATCGCCAAGTGGTCCAAGGCCCCGGCCTTTGAAGCCGGTATCGCTGGTTCAAATCCAGCTATCCCAGCCATATGATGCGGTACTCAAGCGGCTAAGAGGACAGTCTGCAAAACTGTTAGTCCGCCGGTTCGAGTCCGGCCCGCATCTCCAAACGGTGTCATCGTCTAATTGGTCAGGACGCCAGCCTCTCAAGCTGGAAATTGCCGGTTCGAGCCCGGCTGGCACTACCATATGGGTCAGTACGCATAGCTGGCGATTGCAGCGGTCTGTAAAACCGTGACGTTAGAAACACCGTTGGTTCGATTCCAACCTGGCCCACCATAAGAGAGTTGTGCGAACCGAAAAGGGGCAGGAAATGATTATCTTCCTGATCGTGGGGTGTATCGCACTACCCGTCCCGCTCAGTATATGCGGACACCAAAAACCGTAGCAGCCATTTGCAACGTGGCTGCTACGGTTTTTTGAATAGAATCAGCAGGCCACTCGTGCTATACTCCGGCCATAGGGAGAGCGGCTTGATTGGGATTTCATTACCCATCGGGGTTTGACGGGCCTGGATGGGCGTGGAGCTGTTCATGGGCAGAAAAAGCAGAGACACGGTACTGGACTCCCTGCTTGAAAAAGATGTTTTTCCAATGTCGGCAAAATGTAATATGCCTCGGCGCTCTCCTCCCGGACGCTCATGTGGCGTCCGGGCCTTTCGTTGCATCACTGCTATCCTCTTCAATGATGATCTGCTGGCCACCCGGCAGGATGAACGCCAGTTTGCAACCGCAGAAATCCGCCACCTTGATTAAGTCCGTTGCGAACCAGCTGTTCCGGGCGAATTTGTTACTCATTGTCTGCTTGGTCATCCCAAAGCATGTAGCAAGGTCAATCTGTTTTTTCCCCCGAATGGCAAGCAGCCCTTTCACTATGTTGGATACTGACATGGCCCGCCTCCTTCCCCTAAGCAGATAGTACATCAATGGGATGAACTTGTCAAGCAGATAGTTTTTAAAGTCATTCAAGAAGATTTTTAAAATGCTTGACAAGTAAACTAAAATAGTGTACCATCGACATGTACGGCAGAGGTGGACAACCTCTTGAGGAAGGACGTTAGGAAACGGACGAGATGGCAACCAACGCGGAGTATATCTTACGGATGGTGTTTGAGCTGATTAGCAAGTGCAAGACGCTGTAAGAGCTTCGGGAAGCGGTCAGATATGACTACGTTGCGATTATCGGAAAAATGGAGGTTTTGGATATGAAATTTCTGAAAAAGCGCGATTACAGTGGAAGTATCCGCAAAGTGTGCAGTGATGACAAGGAAGTGTGCTTCGGCGCTGTGGGAACCGTTGGTGATTTTCTCCAGGAAGGCATTCTCGAATATGCCGACTACTCTTCCGAGACTTGGGCATTCATCCCGGCCCCTGGCATAATCCAGAAACCCTGCTTTGGGGCAACCAGAGAGGCTGCACTGGAGAATCTACCCAAAATGTAAGCCGAAACGGACCGATGGCCCGTCGCCGGGAGCTACCCACCCGGCCTGACGATGGCAAGGCAGAGAGGAGCAATATGAAACTTGACAGGACCTTCGTACAGGAGATCAAAAAGGATGCGAACAGTGACGGGAGCCGGGAGGCGCGTTTCGCCTTTCTCAAGAACGCAGATGCGGCGGCAAAAAAGCTTTCAACGCCAAACGTAATGAGAGCGTTTGACGATATCCTCCGGGAGCATGGGCGGGTTGCGGTAGGTCTCTGCGTAGCAGTTACCGTTTGGGAGCGCAGGGATAGGCTCGATAGACGGACAGTGCTGTGGGCAATGGAGACTTTGAAACGCTGGACTAACAGGCCCGGTGACATTCTCCGTCTCTACATTCACGACAACCTTCACCCCTCTCGCATCGAGGAGTATGCAGGATCGCTTATCAGACTTACAACTGAGGAGGCATAATCCATAAACAGCTATTTTTACACTTTTGGCTCTGACCCCAGCTTCCCTTATCAGAACGGCTGGGTGGAGGTCAGAGCCGTCTCCAGGAAGGTGGCCAACCTCAATTCCCGGATCGGCCTATCATGAGGGGGGGTATGAACTATGCCTTCTGTTACAACGAGTAGCGGTGGGCCGAAATGGACCTGGAGCACACTTGGCATGGCTGGAAGTTCTATGAGATTATTGAGGAATCGGGCGGCCCCTCTGGGCCGCCCGATTCCTTGAAAATCCCAGCAGTTTCAGAGGAAGGGGCCGCCGTCCTCGACGGCCCCTTCCTGGCATATCCCAGTTATAAAATGCGTGAGAGGACCCTCTGGAAAATCCCCTATGTTTCAGTCAGACACAATCCAGAAGTACAGATTAGCTCTCGCTCCATTCCTTCATAGGCGTTGGGTGTGGCTACCACACCCAACTGCATGTCTGCCGCAATCCAGTTATCCATTTCCTCCCATCAATTTTCACGATCATTCAATCCATGTCCTGTCAGGCAGGGCCGCCAGCAACTGGTCAAACTCTTTCTCAAGTGCGGGGCGCTTGACCCAGTCCGCACGATCCATGGCATCATAGGCGGCATCAATCGCCTTGATCTGCTGAAGCAGAGACGTGTTTTCGTCCCGGAGGATGTCAAAGGTGGCCTTTAAGTAGTCGTACTGCTGTCTCAAATCCAGGAAGGCGATTAGAATACCGAAGCACTGCCCCACGATGGAAATGATCTCCGCTTTGGTTCTCCGCATCAGTCGTTTTCCAGACTCAGTCTGGGCCAAATCACTTTCGTAGCCAGTGAGAGAAAAATAATCCTCCTCAAAGCTATCAAATCCAACGGTCCGGTAGCGGTTACCAATCAGTGCCACAGTGCAATCGTCATAGGTCTGGCCAAAATTATCTTCGTACCGGCACAGCTCATAGATCTTCTCAAACAATCTGTCCGCTCTGGCCTCCAAATCGCTGAAGACCATTTTGAACTCCCAGACATCATCTTCGTCCCCGTCGAGGGCGTTCAATAACGTTTCCTCGTCCTGATCGCTCCACCAATGGATGGTGTTGCAGGTTTCGCGCATCTCGTCCAGCTCGTCTCGGATAAAATCAAACCCCATGGATGCCAGCGCCGCCCGCTTGTAGCGAAGATTGCGAGCCCGATATGCACGTGCATTTTCAGTCATACTCATAAATTATTCTCCTCATTTTATGACATGCATCTAACTCACCGGACTCCGCGTCCCAGTGGAGGCCAATGTACCGCTGTTTCAGGTCGGACAGGAACAGGCGCGATAAGGTCAACAGCATATCGTGGGTACAGTATGGGTACTTTGGTTTCACAGATTCCAGTTCCATTCCCCTTGCATTCTCTTCGCCAGTACTGGCGAAGCAACGGTCTCCGCCTCTACGGATAGCCCCGACAGACGATGGTCCAGTTCGCCGGGCCGCACGAACAGGCTCTCAAAGTAGTTCCGTGCGCCCCCCCCATCCCTGCGGGCAGCAGCCAGCGCATCAAGGATTCAACGCGCCAGCCGCTTAGCCGCATGTATGGCGATGGGCCCTTGAAAGGGGAGGAACATGGATGCTGTCACACAGTCAATACCTTCACATATCTGCCCCTCCCTCCAAAATCTTCTTTACTTCCCGGAGCTGGGCAAGGGTGTAGCGGCTGACCTTCAGCCAATTGGTGGCCTCCTGCACCCAACTCCGCAGGTCGTTCAGTTCCTTATACTCCTCCACAGCCTCAGTTGACGGAAACAGAAGGCGCTTCGCTCCGCAGGTTTTGTCTTCGACCAGGTAGGTGGTGCTGTTGACCGGCTCATAGAATCGGGTCTCTTGCTGTCCTTTTCTGACGGTGACATACCTCCTGCCAACCTTGGCCACCTCGATTTCTGTTACGGTGCCAAGACTGGCTCGATGCCCCTCTTCAAGTATGTAGGCAGTCTGGCCGACCTTGAAATTCTTAGTTGTCATAGTCTCAAACATCTCCTCGAAACAGTTTTGTCTCTTGCCCCTGACAGCCCCACAGCCGGAATGCGAGGGCTATTGCTACTCCCCAGGTGTATCTCTTGGCCAGCGATCCAAAAGCGGAACGCCATGGTCTTCAGAATGTACTGCACGCACTCGGCCTTACTGCAGTTTTCAAACATGATATTTCAATCAACCCCATGCACAGATCACTTTTAGAACTTTGCATTTACGCTATGGCTATAGAAATTTATCTATGGTCTGTTATCATTTCATGCGTTAGCTGGTAAAATATTAGCTATAGGAGGTGCTTCTATGGATGATTTACTGACTCAGATAGGGCAACGCATACGGAAGCACCGGGAAAAGTCCCGTCTGTCACAAGAACAGCTGGCGGAGCGTGCTGATGTATCGAGCCAAACCATATCAACGACAGAAACAGGGAAAAAGCGGCTGCGGGTTGAGAATATCATTAAAATATGCGAAGCGCTGGAAATTAGTCCAGACTACCTGCTCCTCGGTAAAATATCGCCCCAAGACCTAACCATTCTCTCCGATAAGCTTTCACAGTTAACTCCAGGGCAGTACCGGCATTTGGAGGATATCATTGATAGCTACATCTCTGCGCTATCCGAAAAACAATGACTTGGGATCATCAGAACATATCAAAAGGGGGATGTCTGTCGGCATATGTCGGTGGCCCCCCTTTTTCATATGATGGGCCCTATCTGCCGCTCATGGACAAGGCCGTATAGCGCTGTTCAGCGTAGTCCCATGTCTGATCATTCGCCCCCATCGTACCATCATCCAGCCCAAGATTGAGCGCACACAGTTTCTCCTGGATGATAACCAGAGTTCCGACCCCCAGGTTCTTGATCTGGAGCAAAGCGGCCGGCGACAATAAGCACAACTGCCATACGTTCTCAACCTGGCTGGTGACCAGGCAGTTGTATGCCCGTATTGGCAGGCCCAGCCACTCAATTCGGTTCAGGCCGCCGCGAGCCATAATAGCGTCTACCCGGATGTTTACGTCCGCAATGTCCGCAAGCGCTTCGTCAGGCCTTGGATCGGCGGGCAGCGCAGTTGGGACCTGATCCTCCGACAATACCGGCTTTTCCTGCGCGACTTTAGCGCAGCCATCCTTGAAATACTTAAAGCGGCTGGGATGCCGCAATTGGCGGTGTGCCTTGTAAATGATTTGATGGATACGCGCACTGCTCAACCCATAATAGTCCGCAATCTCCCGATTGCTCATATTTCGCATATATCGCAGGATCAGGATAAACGCATCCCGCTCCGGCATCATGTTATCCAGCACATACACAACGCTTTCGTCAATGTCCGAAGGCAGCTCCTCTGGAGTTACCTCTCTTCCATACACATCGCAGATAAGGTTGCGGGGGAAGGGGTGTGTTGTATTTTTTCTGTTCACGAAAGTTCCTCCTCAATATCAGATTCTTATGTAGCCATTGCGGCAAGATGTTTCCGGGCTTTGGCCACCCATGCGGTTACATGGTTGGCCGGAGCTTGGAACTCCTCGCCGATCTCCCGGTTGGTATAGCCCTGTGCCAGAAGTCGGATTGCCCGGATACCCTTGGCCACGGTTCCTGTTGCCGTAGCCTCCGCTCGGTCTAGCTGGTCGAGCAGCGCACCGCACAGCATATGCTGTTCCAGTTCGTCGTCAACCCGTACATGGGGCAGGTCTTCAGGCGCTGTTGCCTGTTCCCGGCTATGGCGGGTAGAATACTCCAGGGCGTCATAGATTTCGTTCCGGATTAACCGGCTGGCATATGTGGAGAATGCGGCGCTGTGTCCGGCCTTGTCCGTCTGTACAGCCTTACACAGCCCAATGCAGCCGATCTGGTACAGATCATCCACGGTATAAACGCTGCCAGGTGGGGGCGTATGGATATAGTCCCTGAGCACCATTCCTACCAGTCCCATGTTCTCCTCAACTCGCGCTTGCTCTTGGGGTGTAAGCGCCAACATTTTCGACACCTCCTTCATTTTTGTGCGCCCCTCTGACGGGGGCTTGGTTTCTCTTCAGAAGCTCTTCGCTCTCCCGGATCACTTCTTTGCAGAAGTACTCGCCCAGGTGCCCGATATGAGCGTGGGACATAGGCGCGTGTACGATCTGGGCAAGCCACTGATAGGACTGCCGCTTTGTCATGATCCCTGCCTTATGGAGCTGGCCGAATTGCCTGTGGGCCTCGAATCTGAGTCTCCGCAGTTCCGGCCCTGCCAGACTGCCCATGGGCTCCAGGGTATTGGGATGCGCCAATACGAAAGAATCGCAGGCAGGATATCCGGAACAGACATAGGCTTTCTCGCCTTCCCGACGAGTCCTGCACACCTCTTTCGCATCGCGCAGAACCGCCGGGCGGCCACAATGGCAGTACAGCCTGCATCCCGCTTCAGGCAAGGTGCTCTTTGCGCGTTTGTTTTTCTTCATTATCAAATCCTCCTCGGTCAATATTTTTCTTCGGATGCCAGGTTTCCCTTACCGGGAAATAGAAAAAGCCGAGGGGCCGCTAAAAAAGACAGCACAGAATCAAGCGCTGGAATAGTTGTGTCGCATCCAGCCATTGACTCTGTACTGTATTTCAGCAACCTCTCGGCTACATATTGTTAAAACAAGACCTGCGCCGTGTGGACCTGTCAAAGCACACAGGTCCGTAACGATTCCCCATCCATTTTGATGGGTCTGACGCCGGGAAGCTCCCGACGTACCGAAAGCCTGAGCGCAAGGTCTTGCTATGGATATAGCTTAACATATCCGCCCCCAAAAGTCAACAAAAATCTCGAAAATATACATATAATTCACACATTTTCGCCCAAAGTCAGTATGGGAGCACAAAGTCAGTATGGTGGGCAGCGCAGGCGCAGAATATTGCCGAATTTAATCGTAACAAAAATATTGAACGCTAACATTTAATATGTTATAATTCTTTTGAGGTGAAGGCAGATGCTCTCTTATCTGAACGATTTACTCGGTCTGGCCGCAAAGGAGAGTCCGTGGCCGGATGCGCAAAGGCTACCACTGTATCTGCGTGGGAACAGGAAGTACACCACACTTACTGTGGATGACACAGAGCTATTGGTGCTTTATACTGAGCAGTCTGGGTTTAGCCTGCCCGCGTTCCAGAAGCAGCTGAAGAAGCTGCGGGAGTACTGGCCGGGAGACGTTGTCCTGTGCTTTGAAAGACTCTCCGCATATCAGAGGAAGGCCCTGATCGAGCAGCGGCTTTCGTTTATTGTGCCCGGAAGCCAGATTTATCTTCCCTGTATGGGGATTGTGCTACAGGAGCGGATGATGCCTGAACAGAAGAAGCTTACCCATCTATCCGCTGGCGCACAGTTTTTGCTGCTGCATCTGCTCTACCAGAAGACTGCGGAGCCTATGAGTAAAGTGGGGCTATCTCGCCAGATTGGGACTTCAGGCATGAATGTCACCCGCGGGGTGCAGGAACTGTCCAATGCGGGCTTGGTCAAAACGGAGCGGACAGGGCGATGTGATTATGTGTCCCTGCTGTATTTCGGCCGGCAGGCGTATGAGAAAGCCAGCCCATACTTGACCAGCCCGGTCCTGAAGCGTATATTTGTGAAGGGGGGAGATGACTCCCTGGAACTGCCGTTGAGCGGCGAGACCGCCCTTGCGGAGATGACTATGCTGAATCCACCGGCTGTAACCTGCAAAGCGATTGGCAAGCGCCAATATAGAGACATCCAGAACAGTCTGGAGCTGGTGGATCCCGCATGGAGCATTGGGCAGGATTATACTGAGTTGGAGATATGGAAATACGATCCGCAGCCGCTGGCCAGGCGCAACCTGGTGGATGTGATCTCCCTGGCTGTATCCCTATCCGCACAGACAGATGAACGGGTACAGCTTGCCATAGACGAGATGTTGGAGGGATATAAGTGGTAACTGGTGTTGATTCATTCAAGGAACATTTCCGGGGGTATGAGGATTGCTATACCATTATCGGAGGCACAGCCTGCGATATCCTGATGCACGAGGCGGCCTTGGAATTTCGGGCGACCCGTGATATTGACATGATCCTGCTGATTGAAAACCGCTATGAGGAGTTTGCCTCTGTTTTCTGGGACTATATCAAGGCTGGCCAGTATAAATGCGGGTGGCGAAATTCTGATCAGCCGCACTTCTACCGCTTTACAGAACCGCAAACGGCCAATTACCCGAAAATGATTGAGCTGTTCTCCCGCCGTCCGGATTTTCAAACGGCGCATCCGGAGGTTCATCTGACGCCTCTGCCAGTCTCCGAGGATATTTCCAGTCTGTCCGCGATCATGCTGGATGATAATTACTATAAGCTCATGCTGGATGGGCGCCGGGTTGCCGATGGGATATCTGTACTCGACGCCGAATACCTGATCCTGTTTAAGGCGAAAGCTTGGCTTGATTTGACTAAGCGCAAAGAGGCCGGCGAACATGTCAACGAGAGGGACCTGCGAAAGCACAAAAATGATGTGTTCCGCCTGTACGCTATCGCCAATCCAGAGACCAGAATTGAGTTGAGCGAGCCGGTTTCCAACGACATGGCCACATTTCTTCAGGCGATGTCTGAAGAACAGATTGTGCTGCGCGACTTGGGTATAACCGGCATCACAGTGGAAGAAATATTCGACTCGCTGCGCGTCATCTTTACATTGGGTTAGGCGGTTGTAACCGTTTGGCAGGGAGCTGGCGAAGCATACTCCCCGGAGGGAGGTAGAGGTTATTCCGCTTCGTCATCGTCCCATTCATCGTATGAGTCCTGCTGACGGCGCTTCATCACCCAATAGACGATCATCCCGCCACCTACTGCCGCAAGCCCAACCAAGAAAACCATCAATGGGGCAAGGGGGATGTTCTGCTGTCCGGGCACTGGCGCAGGTTCCGGCTCTGGGGTTTGAGGTGGAACCTGTTCGGGGATATTGTCTGCAGGGGGTATAGCCTCATTGCCAGGCGTCACGCCTTCTGTCGGACCGGGTATGGGGACAGAGGACTCGATGCAGCTCAGTGTGTAAGTGGTGCTGCCCCCCAGGTCCATCCGAAGCACGCCGCCTTCATCCACCACAACGGGGGCAGGGAACACTCCGGCGTCTGTCCGGAGTTCAAATTCCACCCCGGCCCAACGGGTGCCGAGCTGCAGTATCAGCTGGTCAGGCTGCTGGGTTATCTTTGGGGTGTTACTGCCAGTGTCGGCCAAGGCGGCGGGGGCCAGGGCCAGTGAGAGGACGGCTGCAAGCAGTAACGCAGCCCAGCGTCGGCATATCCGCTTTTTCGATTTGCTCATAAAAATATCAGCTCCAATCTGCAATAGCCTGAATGAGTTTAGGAATGTGGAGGAGGGCCGCCGTACATGGCGGCCCTCCTGTGTTTACTGCGGGGTGTTGTTTGGACACGTCCATTGCTCCGTTACCGGGTGGTGGACATATGTGTGATGACGCCCCAGATACGGTTGGTCTCGTTATTGATACCCAGGATCCGAACCGTGACCCGGGCACCGCGGGGCGGGCGGCCGCGCTTGGGGTGGGTACACAGGCAGTCGATGCCGCCGTCCAGGGATACAAACACACCGCTGAGATCCACCAAACTGACGGTGCCCACGTAGCGGTTGCCCACCGCATACTTTTTGAGTGCCTTTTCATAGGGGTTCTCACTGGCCTGCTTGACAGAGGCGGTCACACGGGGCTTGTTGCGGTCCGAGCGGTCCACCTCCAGCACCTTCACCAGTACACGCTGGCCGGGCTGGTAGTGGCTGGCGGCGTCCACCCAGCGCTGATAGGACAGCTCGCGGAGCGGGATATAGCACTCTGCGCCGAACAGGTCCACAAAGATGCCCGCCCGGATAACCGACACCACCCTGGCCTCGGCACGGATGCCCTCATAAATCTGGTAGTTGCCGTCCCGGTCAGTACGGAAGTAGTACTCCCGGCGCTTCAGTGCCATCGCCTCCAGCCGGTTGGCCGCTACAACACCGCCTTCCTGGTCAATGCGCTTGACGATGTAATCCACCTCAGCGCCCAGCCGTTTGTTGAGCAGATAGTGAAGCACATCGCCCTTGGGCTGGTCACGGTAGTTCTCAGGCTCCTCGATGGCGTCCAGCACCGGGATGATGATCTTGAAGTCGCCGTGGTAGGTGACGGCGTAGCAAATCTCCGGATTGCTGGCCAGCCGTTCCACACCTTGGATAGTGCCGGTGAGGATCTTCTTTCCTTTGAACGACTCAACCAGGTCCAGCAGGTCGCTGCGCAGCTTATCGTTCTCAGTCTCCACAGTGCGCTCGGCATCAATGGACACCACCCGCGGGCCGCGCTGCCGGGGCATCCGCAGTTTGGGCCGCGTGCCCGCTGCCTGCTTCAGTCCATTTTCGGGGTCTTCCATGTCTGCCATCTCAGCCTTGCCAGCAGCAGCGGACTCCGCCGTGGGCGTCTCGGGCTGCTGCGGCGACATGTAGAAGGGCGGCGCAACCGCCTTCAGGGAGTCCGCGCCATCAGGAGTATCGCCTCCGCCGGCCTGGTCCTCTTCAGGAAGCTGGCCGTCAGAGGCCAGTGTCATCTCAGTCTGGGGAATACCGGCTTCAGCAGCCGCGTGCGGCTCCGGTTCAAAGTCAGTCTGGGAGGAGGGGGGCCCTGAAGTGCCGGCTTCGCTGCCCGGAGTCAGTTTAGAGCCAGCCTCCGCTGCTTCCTCCGCCTCCATGTCAGTCTGGGGAATGTCGGCTTCAGCAGCCGCGTGCGGCTCCAATTCAAAGCCAGTCTGGGGGAAGAGGTTCCCTGAAGCACCGGCTTCGCTGTCCGGAGTCAGTTTAAGGCCAGTCTCCTCTGCCTCCAGATCAGTCTGAGGCGCGTCCGGGTCCAGCGTGCCTGTGTTTGCCAGCTCCAGATCGGACAGGCCGCCAGCAACGGTCTCTTCACGCTCACCGTCAGGGGCCGCCAGCAGGGTCTCATCCTCCGGGGCGGCGCCTTCGCCGGCCACCTGCTTCTCACCGAGGTTTTGCTCCTTCAGCTCTTTCTTTGTGCGTCCCATAGTAAATGTCCTCCTTTAAAGTGTTTGATATACGAATAAAGCGCCCTCCAGATGGAAGAGCGCTGTTCGCCAATAATAAGTTTTTGCGGGGGTTAAAAATCCAATGGCGGCCGGGAACTCTCATAGAGTGTCTTTGGCCGCCGCGCTGGTTTTTTTGGTGTTTCCTGGTCCTGCGGCGGTGCGGGCGGAGTCGATGCCTCCTCCAGCGGCGCCGGTTGATGCTGCGCGTCATCGGATTTGGGCGTGCCCTTTTTCCGAGTATCCTGCGCAGGCGGTGTGGCCGCGCCGGGATCGTCTGATTTTTGGGGTTTAGCTCTGGACTGCGTTTTTTCTGCAACTGTTGGTTCCGCCTGGACGATCTCTGGTTCTGGCGGGGGGCTGTGATTTGACTTATAATCCAGAATGCTCGCTTTCACACAGTCCTTTGCAAATGGGTGGCCAGTATAGTCAAATTTCCTGGCTCGCAATACCTTCTGTCCGCGAATGATAATCAGCAGCTCGTTGTTCGGCAGGCGCAGCACCTCGTCTGGTGTGAGCAGGCGGCGGCGGCCAAGCCCTTCTGAATATCGGTATTGCGGGATCACCTGCGCCATAGCAATACTCTGCCGCGTGGTCATAGTAGAGTTGACCTCCACGGTCATGTCGCCGCTGCGGCTGCTGAAGTATTCAGCTGAGACATCATCCGTGCAGCCAAGCATCAGCTGAGTATCTGCGTTGCCCACCAGTTCCGCCCAGAGATTGTTGGGATACCGGTTCTGGAGCTGGGGCAGGGACTGACAGGCCATGAGGATTTGCAGTGCCCGGGATCGGACCGTACTCAAGCGCCGCCCGAAATCCGGTATGATGCCGATATTGTTCATTTCGTCCAGTATGATGTTCACCGGTACCTTGCATCGCTGGTCCGGCGTACTGTCAGCATACCGCACCAGCTTTATGAACAGGAAGGCAAAGAAAAGGGATGACAGAAATTCCAGGGAGGAGTTCTGGTCGTCCAGGATGATGTAATATACGCATTTGGATTTGCCTGGTTCTGTGAGGTCGATGTCCGAGTGGCGGGTGATCTGCCGCACAGCCTCGCTCTGCAGTACCTGAAGCCGGGTTCCCAAACCCAGTATGATACCAGCGCGTACTGTATCGCTGCCCTGGCTGAAAAGGCTGTAGGGCGCCTTGGCGGGGTGGCTCATGGGCAGGCGGTCAAAAAGGGCGGTGAGCTGCTTTTCAGAGTTCTGGGTCAGCATCTGGTATACGGCGGGCAGGTTCCGCTCCTCCGGCTTGCGGCTGGCATCCAGGTCCACATAGAGGATAAGGCTTTTGAGCAGATTAGACTCGCCGTTATCCCAGAAATGGTCCCCCTTTTCTCCGCCGCGTGTATTGGAGATGATGACATCTGTGAGTACCTGAGCCATGAGAGTATCGCCGCCCAGGTCAAACATACAATTCCAGGAGTCGCTTAGCTCCGGTTTAAGCAGGTTATAAACGCGGACAGTATAGCCATGTTTACGAAATAGCTCTACCGTATCGGCGTACATTTCCGACTTGGGGTCCGCCACAACGGCAGATTCTCCGCGCCGGATGCACTGGAACAGGGCTGGCCGGATTACGCCGCGGGATTTCATCGTCCCGCTGGCGCCAAACACTGCGATATGTTTGTTGAGCCTAGTGTCTTCTGGAAGGCAGATTACAGAGCCATGCTCGTTCTGTCCCAGTATGATGCCCTTAGCTTTGCCCGGACTGGCCACTTCCAGGATCGCACGCATTTCCTGGTCACCCATCCAGCCTGCGGTTCCATAGGTGCCCCGTTTGCTGCGGGAGAAGTTGCGTGGGTCCCGGTCCCGGCTGCTGAACCTGTCCTGCAGCCGGAGAAAGACGTAAATGCCAGCAGCCACAACAATGACGAGCAGGTCATACATGAGACCGGTGAGCGTGAGCCCTTTTGCCCAGCAGTCCAGTATGCCAGTTCTGATTGGAGCCATCGTCATTTCCCCGGCCATACCGCCACCTGACATCCACTGCACATAATTCTGATGCACCTGGCAAATCAGGCCGCCCAAATAGAACAGCAGCGCCAGGCCCAAAGCGGCGGCCAGTACGATACCAACAATTCTAGTCCAATTTGATTTCACATAGAGACCTCCTCCCATCTTTGTTGGATTGGCGGATTAATGGATGTCCCGCTTCACCTATGACAAACTTTGAAATTGGTTTTTCAGGGCTAAGAACAGGTTTTTCGCTTCATCTTCAGTCAGAGTGATGCCCTTACCGCATTTCTCCCGACCGGGTGACCAGCTGCGAATATCATATTTCGGCTTTGCGCCGTTCCAGGACACAAGGTTGATTTCTTTCGTGTAGCCGCTGTCGCTTTCAGACAAAACAGCGATTTCAATGACAATTTCACTTTCGATATCCTTCACAATCGAAACAATCCTTTCCCTTGTCAGATAGATTTTATTTGTTGTTTGCAGGGGGCTGCGGCAGCGCCTCGCCAAAATCGACATACTCACCAATGATAGCCAATGCGCTGAAATAGTTGCCGCTGTTCATAACGAGACGCCACATTTGCTCCGCCTGTTCCTGCTGTCCTGCTCCCCGCAAAGTGCGGTTGGCAATACACAGCAGATTATAAATGTCACCTTGCGCACCGAGGAGCGGAGCCACAGGCTTTTGGACTGGCAGGCATTCCGGGCATTCAATCTCCATGATCTGCAGAATGTAGTCTCGCATCCTCTGTTGGATATGTTGTGGGAACTCCGTATGGATGGAGGGCAAGTTATCCATGTCCGAAAAAGACAGCCACCGCGTCATTTGCTCAATATCCATTACTGTGACATACCGATACGGCTTCCTAAGCGGGCTGCCAATTCCGGTCGGACATGTGCATCGAATCCCCAGCGGCAGTTCATATCGAACGGCGATCCGCGCTTGCGGCATGGTTAAATACACCAGCTGTTCATTCCCGGTATAGCCGCTGCCTTCTGACCACATAGACTTGTGGTACTGAATCAGCTCTCGAAATGCGTTCAAAGCCGCTTCCTGGTTTTGTGTCATCATGTACCCCTCCTAATCCAGTTCTTCATCCATGTCTGATGTCTCGATCCCCAGAGCGGTTTCTAACGACTCCAGAGTGATCTCGCGCAGTTGGACGCGGCCACCCAAGTAATCCCGCAAAAACAAGGACTGCCAGGGATAGCACAGAACCTCAAACGGGACCTGGGAGTGTTCCAATGCCTGACGTAGCCTGACAAGCCGGGCAATATCGCCGTCCAGGTGGGAGAGGATCAGGCTTGCATCCCTCTTCGCGTCACATTCCATCGTGCTGGGGGTGGGCAGCCTCCATTCCGGCGGAAACACCACCGAGAGCATTTGCTCATTCCAGTCTGGGAGCGTAAGAATCCGCAGCATCCGCATTCCTTGGTCGTTCATGGGGATGTAGTGGATGTGCTGGTATATCCGGTCAAAACGCAGCTCCATCCGCCTGCTCTTATCTGACTCCAGCAAGGTCTGGAGCGCGACATCCATGCACTCACCCAAAAGTAGCGCATGGTCTGCCTGGGGGATGGCCGCATTCATCCTGGCCAGCTCGGTCAGGTGGTTAGCGGTCTTGAACTCTCCCATACCGCTCCACTTCATCACACTGCCTCGGGCATTGTAAACTGCATAGCAGATATCAGGGCAAAATAGTGCGCCAGTCAATCTGGTGAAAATTGTTTTGTTCATCTCGGTATTGTCCAGCCGCTTCAGACTGCGAGCAATATAAAAGCTGGGGCTGCCTGGCACAACCTGGCGTATCTCCTGCTTCTGTAATGCTGGCAGTACATAAGGGCGCACCTCAGCGCCAGCGCCCAGGCAGATGGCCAGCGCCTCGGCAACCCGATGATTTCGCTGTACATGAGCATCATTACTGGAAAACCGATAAGCGCCATACATAGCCAGATAGCTGCTGAGGGCTGCCGGATGCAAGGACTGCAGGAGGGGAAGCGCACCCTTGCAGAGACGAATGGTGCGCCTCTCCCGCCGGCCGCTCACCGTAAACAGCTTATATGAGCCAAGTACATTGCCCTCCAGCGAGCGGACTTCATGGGGCGACTCCAGCCGGTGCACCAGCTTTTCAAGCGACCGTTCGCTTCCAAGCAGATGCAGGGACTGGGCAGGGAACTCACCTACTGCTGACAGCACTGTAAGGAGCCGCCACACATGACTGCCGGGGCGCAATGTGACCATTATTGCCCCTCCTCCATATCGTTGGTATTTTCGGCAACGGGCGAACTCTCTTTGCCGAAATCGGGCCGCTCCGGCCGCCGCTTCCCGCTGGATTTTTCAAGGATTTTCCGGCGGTTGGAATGTGTGCGTGTAAAAGGCTTCAAAAAAGGCTCTTTTGAGCCCATTTTTTTAGAGTTGAATCGGCCGTGTTTCATACAGATTTTCCTCCGTCAAATCGTTCGTTTTTTCCGCCTCAAGCCAGAGGGGAAACAGCTCTTTGGGAATCACATAAACCTCCGTCATATCCTGATCTCCCATTGCGCTGCAGTAGAAGTGAGCGCATCGGAGCGGCGCATCGTCTGGCAGCAGGTACAACGCCACGATGTCTGTAACCATGTTTTGCTCAATGTTGTCATGGTCACGGCAGGCACGCTCCGACCGATTTCGGTCATAGATATGCCGATAAGCCAACACACAATCAGCGTAGTGAGTGGGTGGCTTACCGGCAAAAAATCTTCGCATTGCTGGATATAAGTATTCTTGAATGTAAGTGGGCGATCCGCTGCCCTTTTTGGGGAGCAGGGCGGGAATGCGCAGGCAAAACCAGCCGAGTTCACCATATCCCATCTTTACCGGGATAGTGCCTTCCATTGTTTCCTCCAACACCTCCAGCGCCTTGGGATGTCCAGTGTAGGCAGGTAGGACCCGCGCCAACAATGCCAGTTTCTCAACCTCGGCTTCAAACGCAAAAGCGGAACCGAACGCAGCGGGCATGTCCTTTTTCGCAACCAACTGCTCGGTTCGGGCAAACTCCATATTGGCGCGGTTGAGTCGGCGCTGGGCGGCCTCCAGACATCGTGCAAAATCAGAGCGTGGCATTGCGCCGTCCTCCTTCTTCTGTATAGAAGCGGACCTTCGGCACCTCCTGCCCGGCATAGTCCACAGTAGCAAACAGACAGGGGGCCGAGGGCAGCACCAATTCCTGCGCCATGGCGATATGGGGAAGCACAAAGATGTACTTTAATTCTTCCTGCGGCTGAAGCAGGCGTGCCAGGTGTTGCTCCCCGTCATACAGAACCACGATCTCATACCCAGTTTCTTCTTTAAGGAAGAATAGCTGGGACGGATAGGTGGCGGGATAATGCGCCATGGGATCGACTCGGTCAATAAATTCCAGCAGGACCCAGACAGCCAGGATGATACGCTGGTCCGGCTGGGTCAGCGCATCGACCCCCACATAGTAGCCGCCAGCAACATCGGAGATCATCAGATCCCGTTTAAGCCGCTGGATAATCCGCTCCGCCTTGGCCGGCGGTTGATCTTTCAGCAGGCGAATCACCTGCGTTTTGGCCAGTGCCCCATATTGGGTCAGCCAGCGTATGATATGTTGCTCTTCTTGCAATAGCATGGTGGTCACCTCGTTATATTAAAATGAGTATTGCGTCTAAAAATGTGTATTCTGGCCACTATGTGCATTTGCGGAATAGCCTGCGTCCAATACCCGGTCGAGGTTAGACAGCAAGAGGTGTACCGCATCCGCATCCAACTGCGTTCCAGCACGTTGTTCCAGCGTGTGCCGCACATCGCCATTGTCCCAAGACGCTTTGCGGAACGTGAGAGCATCAAAGGTATTGACAACAGCAATTAATTTAGTGTGAGGATGGAGCTCATGACCATGCAGGCCCCAGTAGCCGCTGCCATCCAGGTATTCATGGTGCTGGTAGGCGACAATGGCCGCAGTGCTTAAAATGGTCTCTGTCCCTTCAAGAAGCTCTTTGCCGAGGGTAGTATGGGCCTTCACCAGGGTTTGCTCTCGGGGAGATAAAGGCTCAGGGGTATGGAAAATTCTCTGCGGAAGAGCGGACTTGCCAATATCGTGGAGCAGGGCGGACTGTGCGATAGTAGTTGCTTCGGGACTTGACACGCCTGAAGTTTCAGCCAGCAGCTTGCTGATTGCCGAAACCCTGCGGCAATGCAGCTGTTCCTCCCGGCGAAGTGGTGTAAGAAAATTCACGGGGTCCCATCCTTTCTTAAAGTTTACTCTGTAGTGTCTGATTCAGGGTCCTCTGCCTCTGCAGGAATGATTCCACGTTCTGCGGTCTCGGCTACTGATTGTAGTTCAGACAACATGGCCTCCAATTCTGCACGGTCAGTGGTGATCATCTGCTGTTCCTCATGAGATGCTTTGATGATGACGGGGACTTTGTTGCTGTTGCTGGATAGCAGTGCTTCGCCGCGTTCAAACTGAGTAATACTGCGCAGTTCGGTTCGAGAGAGCTTCAATACGTCCTTTACATACTCCGCTTCATCTGGCTCCAGATTCAAAATGAGTTTGGTCTTACTGTTATTAAGGATCGCCCGGCCATAGCGGCCATCCTCCAGTCCGAAGAAGTCGGACAGGTCTTGGGTTGCCGCCAGGGCGCCGCCGCCATAACCACGGATGATTTTGAATATCTCCAGACAAAATTCAGCGGCCTGCTTGTTTGCAGCGCCGCCGATCAGCTTCCATATCTCGTCGATAAAAACCATTTTCCGTTTGGTACGGTCTGCCTTTACCTGGTCCCATACATAGTCCAGCGCAATCATCATGCCCACTGGGAGCAACTTCCCTTTGAGTTCTGAAATATCCAGTACCACATATTTGTTATCCAGGTTTACATTGGTCTGCTGGTTGAAGCTCTGGGCGCTGCCAGTAACGAAGCGGCTGACGATAGTGGCCAGCCGTGTAGTAAGCGCGTTTTCCTTCAAATTGATGTAGAGATCGCCTAGTATGGGCATGGGACGCATAGACCGCCTATCCGCATCCATATAGAGCGAGGCATTGTCATGTGTGATGCCAAACTGGGCATAGGTCTTAATCAGTGCCTCGTCCAGCATCTGTTCCTCCTCATTGCTCATATCTGGAATCAAGAGCGAGAAGAAGATCATCAGCTGCTGGATTTTCTTGGCCAGCATGGAGTCAATATCGCTGTAGTCCAGTTCGTCGATCAGTTCCATCTCCGGGGTGATAGTGGGCCTGATCTCCATTACATTGATACAGGCTGCGGAGCCGGGTGCCAACTTAATATAGGAGCCGCCAACTTTATGACAGGCTCGTTTGAACTCGTGCCCCTTCAGAGGGGCAAGGATGAAACACTGGATCCCCCGCATCCGCATACGCAGAGCCATGACCTGCATAGTATAGGTCTTCCCGGCCCCGGATGTGCCGCAGATGGTGAAGTTGGCATTTTTGTTCACCTTGGTGTTGAATGGATCCACAATGCACAGGGAATTGTTATGACGGTTAAGGCCTAACAGGATCCCATTGTCATCGGAGAGTTCAAAGCTGGTGAACATGTAGGTGGAGGCGGCCCCACTGGTCAGCACATTTCGCTTGGATTTGCGCTCCAGGCTGGTATCTATGTTGAGGAACGGCATGGTGGAACGCAGCGCGGCCTCCTGTTGGAACATACAGTCTGACACTTGGATATCCATGGACTTCATCAAGTCGGTCATTTGCTGCTTACGCCAGAATAGTTCTTCATAGGAGGCCCCGGAGATGGTGATAAACACCGACATATAAAACAGGTCCTCATTCCGGCTGGACAGCCCCTGCTTGATGTAGTAGCCCGCCTGGATCGAGCCAGCCAACTCCTCGTAGTCTGTTGAGGTGTCCTGCAACTCCCGCAGTTTGGTGCGGTTGAGCCGGATACGCTGCGCTACCCGGTCAATAGTTTTGCCTCGAATCTCCCGCCGCAGATGCAGGTCGATATCCACGCCTTCGCCCGCATTGATCAGGGAGGACATCCAGCCGCCCCGCACCTGTTGAGGAAACCCGTTTTTTCGGATGTAGAGATAGGTGTAGTAGGACCCATCCATGATAATGTACCCTGCATGGGTCAGGTCCAGTCCCCGAGGAGCGACAAAGTTGACTGCTCTGATCCTGGGAACAGGGTCTACGCCGATAACTCGCTTTTTCGCTGTCATTGCGTCTACTACTACACGATTAAGCCGGTTTTGGAATGGGTCATCCACACAGGAACGGCGGTTGAAGTACATATACAGCACTTCCGCCACGAAAGTGTCTTCATCTTTAGGCTGGACAATGCTGTTGCCGCATTGCGCAAAGTAGGTACGGGCGTTCTGCGCCGCAGTCTGGAGCGCGGCATATATCTCGCTATAGTCCGCGTCAACCTGCCTGCGGCTGGCCGCCTCATACTGGAAAATCAAGAAGAACCGCCGGGATAACGCCTCCCGGCTGCCTTCTTCCCGAATAAAACGGATTGTTCCCTCGCCCAGTGTGCGGCAGGCGGCCACTTCCTCCTGCTTTAAATCTTCTTTCAGCCCGGCAATGTACTTATCCGAGTCCGCCCGGCGGGTGACGGATTTGAACTGCAGGCGCATGGGGGATATTTTCAGCCAGCTGGCGAAGGTGGAGATAATGCCCCACTGCTCCTCATTTGAGCGCAGGAGGAAGTTGATCGGTTCAATCTCCAGTATTTTGATATAGCGGCCATCGCTGGTTTCAATGATGCCGTTTTTGATTTCTTTTAGGGGAATGAAGTCCTGAACAAATTCCAGCCTTCTTTCCTTTTGGGGCGGAGCCCGCCTTTTTTGATGCCGGGCCCCTCTGTTTTGTGATTGTGCCATAGCGATAGCCTACCCTCCTATAGTGAAGTGTCCTGCGCCGCAACCAGTATAAGGCGATGTGGGTAACGTACTGGAGCAGTGAGTCGCCGCCCAGTCCCATCAGTGCGAATATAGTCAGCGGCAGTAAAGTGACTGTCATCATGGTCACCTTCGCAGTGACAGGCAGATGCAGCCACATTAGCTCCGGGTATCCTACCAAAACCAGCAGAACGCCAGCCTCTACCGTGTTCCGCACTTCCAGCAGTCCGCCCAGCAGCTTGCCGGAGTCGGTATAATTGGGCGGTATCGTATAAATGTTGCTGTATTCTCTGTCATCAGCCATCGTGGACTCCTTGTTCTGAAATGATAGGGGTGAAGTCCGCCTCCAGGTCAATATCCTTCCTGCGGCGGAACTGGGTTACATAGGTAGGCGAGTTAAGCGCAACTCCGCCAGCACTGCTGGAACAGTGGACCCACATCTGCTTTCCATCAGCGCTTCGGCCAGCGTAAAGAAGCACATGGTTGACAGGCACGGTTCCTGGTGCAGCCATAAAGCCGATGTCGCCGGGCAGTAGTTCTGCTTCTGTGATTGCGTATGTAGTGTCCCACTGGCTCCAGGAGCCATCCAGCAGGCTGATGCCCAACGCTGTCTTATACACCCAGTCTGTAAATCCGGAGCAATCCAATCCATATGGACGGATGGTGCCTGAACTACTGGATCCCGCCGCAGTTACCAGCCGCGGAGTGTTCCACGCCTCGTTCCAGCCAGGGGCGCTTTTACCGCCCCAAAAATACGGAACGCGGCCTACCAGGGATAGCGCCGCCCGCATCAGCTCTTTCCGGGCGCCGCTGCACGTCAGACTGTTTAAATACGCATTCAGCTCAGTGTCTGTAATAGGAGGCACCATACCGTTGGTCAGCGTTCCATACATGGTCATTTTCAGGGCATTTGACATGTTCAGAATCGCTTCACCGCAGGTAATGTTGAACTGGCTGTACTGCGCATCTGTATCAATGCCAAAGGCGGTCAGTATAACGGACTGGTCAAAGGGATGGATTGTACAGACGACATATTTAACCGTCTTCGTTTCCGGCTCGCCCCCCTCTTCCTCTGCCGGGACTGTCACCTGCGTCTCCTTCTCTTCATAGGTAACAGCGTACATCTGGCCACGAACAGCTTGGAGTTTCGCTTGAAGATCGCTTTTGGAAGTGCCTCTCTGTTCTAGGGAAGCGGAATAGGCGGCTAACGTATAGCAGGTGTCATAATCTGTGGAAATGAGACCATTATTGACCAGCGCCTCCATAGACAAGTCATAGTCATACCCACCAGCAGCGATGATCTGCTCTACTCGTGCCAGAGCGTCATCGTACCCGCTTTGGATACAAGTGGAGACAGTTGTAGAGAGGTCATCAAAATTAGCAACCAAATCTGTGGGGCCGTTGATGTCTACTGTATCCGGGTCAAGGTGGAAAATGTTGTTGGTTACGATGGACGGCAGGGAAACGACTGTAACGATAATAAAGAGCAGGAACAAGCAGAAAAAAACCAGAATCTTAAATAAGGTGTGCCGCAGGGACCATGCCGCAGAGAGCACTGCGCCCCATGGACCGCCCGCGGCGGTTCCTGCGGCAATTTCAGCTGCGGCCTTGCCGCCCTCAACACTGGCTTTTACTGTCGCGGCGGCTGCGTTGGCGGCCGCTTCACCCGCTGTACCCGCCGCAGAAGCGGCCCCTGCTTGTTTTGCCGCCTCTGCAATTTTTTGTGCGCCTCGCAGGTAGTTGTCCTGACCATCACCCAACTGTTGCTGGTCATCGTACATAACGGTCATTCCTCCTAATCATAAAGCGGAGGCGGGCATATCGTTTGATATGCCCGCCATAGGATCACGTTTTCTTTTTGGGTGTTTTGCGTTCTCGTGCTGGGCGGCGAGCAGGTTCTGCATACCGCACCGGCGTTGTCTTATAGCGTACGGTTTCTATATTGATGGTCTTCAGCTCATCCTTCTCATAGACAGGCTTGCCATCCTGATAGACTGGCCGCCGCTCCACCGAGGGCGTCCCAGAAATCGCGTACCATTGGCCGCCGCCGCTGTCTTCAAAGACATGGTGGTCACCTCGGGGCGGCTGATACATGGTCCGGTCATAGAAAGCTGTTCCAGATCCATCTTCATGACGCACTTCCAGAATGCCATCCTCGGCTCTGGAGCTGTCAACAGAAACAACTGGACGCTCGAAGCCTGGCATGAACTGGCCGAACAAGGCCTGGTTATAGGCTGCGATGTTCCCCGTTTCACACGGCGCATCAACCCGCCCACCGCTGAACGAGGGTGGATCGGGCATGTGTGTATCTCCAGACGGGATACTTGCGCCTGCACCGCTTACAGGGATACCTGAAGCTCCACCTTCATATGGAACCCCAGAAGGCATTTCACCTATACCGCCGCCAGAAATGCCCGACGGCCAATCGACTGTGCTGACAGCTGGGCTATCAGCAGAAGCGTTAGAAGCCGGTCCACCAGGAATGCTGCTAGAGGGAGATTCAACAGGTATTTCAGGCCCGTTGGAACCAACAGGAGCGCCAGAGATATTACCGTTTGCTCCAACGTCTGCTCCAGGATCAATAGAGAGTTCAGATTCCGTGCCAGTATCGAATTGAGGCGTGGCCGCATGGGGGGTCATAGCGTACCAATCCAAACCGTTGGCACCTTGAATCGTCTCATGGGGTGCATCCGGCTCCTGGTAGTGGGCACTGCTGTACCATGTGGCGTTGCTTCCATCCGGGTAACTGGCTTCCAATGTGCCCTCACCTGACTGGCGCAGCAACGTGCCTGCAGGTGCGCTGGGGAAGGCCTCGGAGACTTGGGCAGCTTCAGACTGGTCGCCAGTGAAGGCAGGCGGAGCATAGAATGCACCCATGCCCTCCCCGGACGCAACTTGATACCACTGGCTGCCATCCGCTGCGTTCACAACGGTATGAGGGGTCTCTGGCTTATCATATTGTGCAGAGTTGAACAACTCCACGCTGGACTGTTTTCCGTCCGATCCGGTAGCAGTCGTGCCGATGTGCCCTCCTGTAATCTGTGTATTTGAGTATGTCATGCCGGCGGTTGGTCCGTTTGCAAGCTGCGGCATATAAGTTGGCAGGCTGCGATCCGCAATCTCGCCAGCGATTGTTCCAGAGAACTTGGCTGGTTTACTGGCCACAGAGGAAATAGAGTCGGCAGTCAGTGTGGCGCCGTTGCGGGCAGCTATACCGCCAAAAGCCCGGCCCACGAAACCAACACTGCCGCCTGCGCCCATACGGGAGCCTCCATCTACTACCGCGTCCCGAACAAAGCTGTTCGGTTTGTAGCGGCTTGCAAAACCGGAGAGGATGCCGCCAGTGCCGGTAGTTGCCCCTGCCGCACCAGTGGCACCACGACCAGCTCCGCCGAATGTGGAAGAAGCGTTTTGACCGCTGCCTTTGGAAAAACCGGTGATGACACGGGCTGCCATCAGCATTTCCATGCCCATGCTGCTACCGGTTTGAGCGACGGAAAGTCCCAGTGCTGCCAGGTGGCTGTCACACTTTTGAGCAACTTTCAGTAATGCCAATGCACAGAACAGCCACAGAAAGATACTGCCCCTGCCAGTAGTCAGCGCCCCTCCATTAGCAATGAATTGTCCCACAGAGGAGTTGAAGGCACGCAGGAACCAAACATTAAGTACCAGCAGGAGCAGCTGGGAGCCCACCATGCGGCACCACGACTGGAATACGCGGGAAGTTGCCTTGGAGGCACCCATTGAGTAGGCCAATGGCGAAGTGTAACAAAGAACCCCTACTAGGACATAGCGCTCTACTGTCTCCAGCAGGAGTTTGAAATAGTTCCATGCCAATGCTATCATCATGATGATAAGCAGCAGCAGTCCAACGACCGACACCATCGACACGAAGGTGACCAGCCCATTGCTCAGTGCTTGCTCAATTCCTGCGAAGGTAAAATCGCCGGGATCCATCGCCGAGTCCATGAGCGCAAGGTATGGAGCTCTCGCGATATCCAGCACCATACTGAACACGGGCTTGGAGTATGCAATGAGCACAGCGAAAATGCTGCCTCGAATCAGTAAATGCCAAGGATTTTCAGCCTCAGTGAGCGGACCGCCAAACGCTCGAAAGAGCTGCCATACTACTGTCAGGAACAGAATGGCCCAGGCGGTATATTGGATGATGTTATAGGCACTGACAATAAAGGGAAAATACTCCTCCATCGCCGTCATATCAGTGCCAAGGGCGTCCAGGAAGAGACCGGATACAGCATCCATCAACTGCGTCATAATGCTGGCAACCCAGTTTGCTATACCTTCAAATATCCAATCTAGCATATACAGTTACCTCATGGTGCGGCGGGGACAGCCGGATTGGCTGTCCCCGCCGGGGGTGGTTGAGTAATTAATATCCAGTACGGGGCAGTGTGGGTGTGGTAGTCTTGTTGTAGATGATGGTCACCCAGCGATCAACAGCCATAACCCAGTTGCCTTGCCAGAGTCCACCCACATCGGTCTTATTTGCAAACCGATACTCATGAGCCAGTCCCGGCAGAACCTTACAGTAAATAGAAGGCTTCTGCAAGTGGGTAAACCCGGCCGGTACACGCCCGAACAGGAACATGACCTCAGTGACATATTCGTTGCTGGCCAGCCCCAGTGCTGCGGAGGACGCATCCAGGGTATGACTTTGGGATGTATTCAGGTTATCCGCCAAAGTGCGGTAGTCACTGCTGGTATTCGTCCGATAGACCACCTTGTAGCTGAGCCGTCCGGTCCAAGTGCCAGTAATGATCTTTTCCAGCCGGACAGCATCCGTCGGAAGCGTATCCCGCCAATAAAAGTTGTCCAGAGGAACCGTAGAGTGGTTGGCAATATCCGAGAAGTCATAGCGGATCGCTTGGCCGGGAACCACCTCTTTGTATCCGCTCTTATGGACGGAGACATTGGTGAAGACGCTGGTGTTCCGCACCTCAATCTGGACGATCTGCCCCTCATGCTCCAGGTAGACGGTAACAGGCTCGCTGTTTACAGAATAGTAGGGAGGTGCTGTTACTTCCTTCACAGTGTACCGCTCCAAAGGCAGAAGCTTAGACGCTGCCAGGCCATTCTTGTCGCTCTTGACTGTATCAACCAGGCGATTGGCCTTGTCATAGATTTCAAACACAGCGCCCTCCAGCGGAGTACCTGCGGGGAAGCCGTTGATGGGGTTGTCATCAGCAGATTTTTTCCAAATCTGAATCTGGCCCATAATCGGCGTGTTTTTCCAGGTGATCTCCGTTGTTTCGCCGGGCTTGATGTAGAAAGTCTTGAGCTGAGTGTCCGCAATATAGCCCTTGTTCTCCATTTCACGAACATAGATTTTACCGGAGAAATCAAGGCTGTCCAGATAGACATAGCCATTCTGGTCAGTGGTCACCTGATCAATGGGCTTCTGATTGCCGTCGTAAATCAAAAAGCTCACACCATAAATTCCCTTGCCAGTAACACTATCAACCTTATGGATCATGAGTCCGGAAAAGGCTTTGTTGGTTACTGTCAGCGTTGACACTTCGTTGTCCTTTATAGTAAAATAATGAGGTGTTGCATCGACCTTGAAACCCTTTGCGGATTCGATTTCAACCGCATAGTAATTTCCGGCATCCAAGGAAACGTGAACACGGCCATTGGTGTCCGTGGTGACAGTATCCACAAGGCCGCCGTCCATCTTCCGAATTTCAAATGTTACATTGGCAAGCCGTTTGGTCTTGTCACTTTCACTGACTTTAATCAGTTCCAGACCGCCTATAGGGGTGTTATAAAATTTAAGGGTCTGGGCATCCCCGACCTTGATCTGGATAGTCTTGGGTGTAGTGTCCAGTACATAGCCATCCAAGCTGCGGATTTCCTTGGCGATAATGGTTACACCGGGTTCCAGACCCTCGATCACGATCCGGCCATTTTCATCGGTGGTGTATTCGCCGTTGGCGCTGCCCAGCACCTGCCCATTGGACTCGGTAACCAGGAAGGTTACGCCCTTCAACGGAGTGGTGGTGCCAGTGATGTACTTTTCGATGACCAGCCGGGTCTTGGGGTCATTCTCAAAATCGAGATTATTTCCGCCGCCGCTGCCAGTGGAGCCGCCGGAACCGCTGCCGCCGGTATTACCGGAGGAGCTGCCGCCCGCGCCGCTGGTCAGGGTGTTGCCCGTCCCGTTCCGGACCACAATGGTCTGGGGGGTGCTGTTGAGGACATAACCACTTGGGACTTTGGTTTCCGTGACGACCACGGTGCTGCCAGGAATCAGGCCGGTGACTGTCACCGTGCCGTCCTTCCCAGTGGTGAACTTCCCAATCAGGCTGCCATCGCTGTACTTGACCGTAAATTCGGTGTTGGGTACCGGCTTTCCAGTGACGGAATCCACCTTCGAGATGGTCAGACTGCACAGAGGGTCGTTGTAAAAATAGAGGGTCTGAGTGTCGTCAGGGGTAACCTCCACAGTCTGCGACCGGTTGGCCTCATGGATGGTGTAGCCATCAATGCTCTGCACCTCCGTTACGACCAGAGAACCCACCACGCTGTTGAGAATAATCTGCCCATTTTCGTCGGTGTAGTATAGGCCGTTGGAGCTGACCTTCCCATCCTCGTCCGGGAGGAAGCTGCCGTTGGTGGTGGTGATCTTAAAGGTAACGCCCTCCAGGGGGACCTTCTTATCCACAGAACTACGTTTATTGATAATAAGGCAGCCCGTCTTGGCGTTCTCAAAAATCAGGCTGTTGGCGACGCCCTGCTTGATCTTGATGGTCTTGGGGGTGGGGTCTTTGATGTACCCGTTGGGCGCTTTTTCCTCTGTCACAATCACAAT
>Ga0137310_100458_pt1 | contig 27388 bp, 22 predicted proteins | sample NAcewiD2O_June_2_FD_97183 | JGI IMG/M metagenome (GOLD analysis project Ga0137310, IMG submission 97183) | Mouse cecal microbial communities from Vienna, Austria - N-Acetylglucosamine amended D2O_June | ecosystem: Host-associated > Mammals > Digestive system > Large intestine > Cecum | place...
CATTCGAAATCTTGTTCTGAAGGCTGTTAGCTTCCGTGGAGCCTACGATACGGAACTCCATCTCCTCCTCTTCATCGATCTCATACACCTTTACCTTGCAGCCAATGTTGATCTTCTCAAGATCAATCTCCTCTTCCACAACCACTTCCGCGTTCTTGAGGAGCTTCTCCAGCTCTTCAATGCGGAGCTCAATATCTCTCTGCTCATCTTTCGCGGCATCGTATTCAGCGTTCTCTGACAGGTCTCCCTGCTCCCTGGCCTCCTTGATCTTCTGAGCCACTTCTTTTCTTTTCACTACCTTTAAGTTGTGAAGTTCATCCTCATATTGTTTTAATCCCGCGTATGTCAGGATATTCTTTTTCTCTGCCATAGCACACATTACCTCCCAATACTTCTTTTCATGATTTTTGAGCCGGTTCTGCCCTTTGTCATGTTCAAGGTATTATATCCCAAACCTTCCTCATTGTCAAGAACCGGAACAAAAGCAGATTCCGCCGACATTACGGTTCATTATTTTAAAAGTCCATCGCCGCAGGCGATCTGAATTCAGGTATGCCAAACGCGCCCGCCTGACTTTCATGTGTGGTAGCGCATCCTCTGCCGGGCGCATGAAGGTTATCTGTTCACACCATGACTCTTCAGCGGGATGATTGGTCATGGTGTGAGCCGTAACATCCGACAGGCAGCGCCCGCGGGCGAGTCCGCGAACCGCCTTCCCGCCTCCAGGCGGCGGGGAAGCTACGGTTCCCCCTGTCCTATCCGGCCAATCAGCTCACAAAATTCCTCGTAGGTTCCCGCCTGATTGATTCTGTCCCTGAGAGCCGCTGAGTGAGGCAGTCCCGCGGTGTACCAGGCCACATGTTTGCGCATCTCCATAAGGCCAAGATAAGAGCCCTTATACTGGATCTGAAGGTCCAGATGACGCAGGATCTCCCGCTGTATCTCCTGAACAGACGGCAGGGGCGGAATCTCTCCTGTTTTCAGATAGTGAAGACTTCTTGAGAAAATCCATGGGTTCCCTCTGGCTCCTCTGGCGATCATGACGCCGTCACAGCCGGTCTCTTTCATCAGCCGGGCCGTATCCTCCGGGGCAAAGACATCCCCGTTTCCGATGACCGGGATCTTCACGGCGTTTTTTACCTGGCGGACAATGTCCCAGTCCGCCCTGCCGGAGTAGTATTGCTCCCTGGTCCGGCCATGAACCGCCACAGCGGCCGCGCCGCAGCTCTCCGCGATCCTGGCAATCTCCACCGCGTTAACCTGGGAATCGTCAAATCCTTTACGGATCTTCACAGTCACCGGTTTTTTCACGCTCTTTACCAAGGCTGTCAGGATATGTTCCACCAGCCCTGGATCCTTCATGAGAGCGGAGCCCTCCCCGTTGCCCACCACCTTTGGCACAGGACAGCCCATGTTTATGTCGATCCAGGCATATGGCCCGTCTTCCACCAGGGCGGCGATCCTGCTTAAAATGTCAGGATCTGAACCGAACAGCTGCAGGGCCACAGGCCCCTCATCCAGATGTACTTCCATCAGGGTCTTAGTATTCCTGTTTTTATAATAGATCGCTTTCGCACTGACCATTTCCGTATACACGGCCCCGCATCCCTGTTCCCCGCACAGCAACCGGAAAGGCAGATCGGTCACACCTGCCATGGGTGCCAGGATCAGCGGGTTTTCCAACTCAACATTTCCTATCCTCAGTTTTTTCAAAGCTTTTCTCCCAGAAAAAATACCCTGTAATACAGTTCCAGCGATTCCAGAAGCTCTCTCTTTTCCAGCTGGAACTGCCGGATCTTTAAGGCGCTTCCGATCTCGTCAAAAAGATAATCCCCATCGTCAGCCGCCACCTTGAACTCCAGATTGCCTTCCCTGTCAAATTCCATGGTCAGAACCCCTCCCACGTCCTCTGTAAACAGAACACACATGATCTGAAGCTCCTGCCGGATGTTCTGGGGAAGAGCCGAAAATTTCTGATTAAAATAATATTTCTGTTCATAGGAACTGGCTCCGCAGAGCACCACCTGTTCTTCCATCATCTGTCTCCAATCTGTCATTGCCCCCGGCTCATGGCTCGGGGAAATCAAGCTGGCCAGCCTCCCCTGCCGGCGGCATATGCCCCGCCTCTCCATCCGCGCACAAAAGAACGCGTCATTGGCGCGTTCTTCTGCACAAAAGTCTTTTATCGGATGAATCTATCTGGTCAGCAGCTTGCTGATCTCATACTGATCTGCCGGAATATCCTTGGTCATGGCCAGGGCTTCCTGAATATCGAAATCCACATAGTCTCCCTGTCTGTAAGCGACCACACGGTTGCTCTTGCCCTCGGCCAGAAGCTGCACAGCCTTTGCCCCCATGATGGATGCGTAGACCCGGTCCTTACAGGTGGGAGTTCCGCCTCTCTGCATGTGTCCCAGAATGGTGGCCCTGGTCTCGATTCCCGTGGCCGCCTCAATCCTGCGGGCCATGGAAGTGGAGTGGCCGATCCCCTCCGCGTTGATGATGATGTAATGCTTCTTTCCTCTCTTCCGGTTCTCAATGATCCTGTCGATCAGCTGTTGCTCATTGCCGTCATAATTTTCCGGAAGAAGAATATCCTCCGCGCCGTTGGCAATGCCGCACCACAGCGCGATGTAGCCCGCGTGCCTTCCCATAACCTCGATAATGCTGCACCGCTCGTGAGAAGTAGATGTGTCCCGGACCTTGTCGATGGCTTCCATGGCCGTGTTTACCGCTGTGTCAAATCCGATGGTGTAATCGGTACAAGCGATATCCAGGTCAATGGTACCCGGGACGCCTATGGTGTTGACCCCAAGAGCTGACAGCTTCCCCGCTCCCCGGAAAGAACCGTCGCCTCCGATAACCACCATGCCGTCAATCCCATGCTTCTTGCAAATCTCAGCGCCCTGTCTCTGGCCTTCAGCCGTGGTAAATTCCGTACATCTCGCGGTGTACAGGATGGTGCCTCCCCGGTTGACGATGTCTGATACGGAAGTTGATTTCATGTCCACGATCTCTTCCTGCAAAAGGCCCGCGTAGCCTCTCATTATGCCCTTTACGTTCATTCCCTTTGCTATGGCTGCCCGCACTACAGACCGGATTGCCGCATTCATACCCGGCGCGTCGCCGCCGCTGGTTAACACACCTATTGTCTTCACTGTCTTCGCCATCTTCTTACCTCCTGAATTGTAAGAGTTTCTAAAAATATACGACCCCCTCGTACTAGGCTTATTCTAATTCATTTTTGTCAGACTTTCAACCCTTTTTGCACCACCTTGACATTTTTTTCACCTAAAATTTTTGAAAGCCCTTCCAAAAGTTCCGGGCCGCAGTCCACATTCCAGTTGGCGGGAAGGACCTTTTTCCCTCTCTCTTTGGCAAGCCAGATGACCACCTGGTCCGCTCCCTCTGATGTCTTTAAACACTCGGTCACGGCCCGCGCGGACTGGTCGTAAGATTGTTTATCGGCAAACTGGAGCCACAGCTGTTTGGGCACTTTCTCAAAAGGCACGACCTTTTCACAGATCAGCTTTCCCACCGGGTCTTCTCCCACAGACACCCTTCCCGACACAAACACCTTGGCCTCTTCTGTGAGAATATCCCGGTTCTTTTCATAGTCCCTTGGAAATACCAGAACCTCCACAGATCCCGCCAGGTCCTCCACTGTGATAAAAGCCATCATCTGGCTGGTCTTGGTGATCTTTGTCACCTTTCCCGTGATCATGCCGCCTATGGTCACTTTGGCATTGTCCTCAACCCTGGCCCGCTCTGTCTCCTCGTCCACCACAAAATCCGTGGACACAGCCGTTATTCCGGAACGCCACAGGGTCTCGTATTCTTCCAGGGGATGGCCGCTGACATAGATCCCAAGAGTCTCCTTCTCAAAGGCCAGAAGCTCGTCCTTTTTAAATTCCGGCACATCAGGAAATGTGATCTGAAAATTCTTCTTTTCATCCTCTGACACAAAATCGAAAAAGGACATCTGGCCTTCCATGGCATTTTTCTTGTCCTTGTTCTTCTGGTCCAGCATCTCCGGAGCCACCATCACCTTCTGCCTGCGGTTGCCGGGAAGGGAATCCAGGGCCCCTGCCTTGATAAAGTTCTCCAGGGTTCGCTTGTTGACCTCTTTGTTGGTCATCCTCTCCACAAAGTCGTCCATGGAATTAAATGGACCGGAAATTGTCCGCTCCGCCACGATAGCCTCCACCACTGACCGCCCCACACTCTTGATGGCGGACAGGCCATAGCGGATAGAGTCTCCTGACACAGAAAATCCGCTCTCTCCCTCATTGATATCAGGGGGAAGAATCTGGATGCCCATCTGACGGCAGGTGAGGATGTACTCAGAAGTTTTTGTGCCGCTGTCCATGACAGAGGTCATAAGGGCTGCCATAAACTCTTTTGGATAATAATACTTTAACCAGGCTGTCTGATAGGCCACCACCGCATAGCAGGCGGCGTGGGACTTGTTGAAGGCGTAGCTGGCAAAATCCGTCATCTCGTCAAAGATCTTGTTGGCCACCGCCGCATCGATGCCGTTGTTGACACAGCCCTTTACCCCTTCCTCCTCATTGCCATAGACAAAATTTTTCCTCTCCTTCTCCATGACCGACGCTTTTTTCTTGGACATGGCTCTTCTCACCAGGTCGCTGCGGCCCAGCGTGTACCCCGCCAGGTCCCGCACGATCTGCATTACCTGTTCCTGGTACACGATACAGCCGTAAGTGGAATCCAGGATCGGTTCCAGCTGAGGACAGTCATAGACCACCGCTCCCTGGTGATTTTTTCCCTTAAGGTACTTGGGGATAAAATCCATGGGGCCCGGACGGTACAGGGAGATGCCCGCGATGATATCCTCTAAGTTCTGGGGCTTTAACTCCTTCATGAAGGACTTCATCCCGCTGCTTTCCAGCTGGAACACCCCGTCGTCCTTTCCCGTGCCGATGGACTCCAGAACCTGCCTGTCGTTAAAGTCAATGTTGTCAATATCAATGGAAATGCTGTGGTTTTTCTCTGCCTGCCTCACCGCGTTCTGGATCACCGTCAGGGTCCTTAAGCCCAGGAAATCCATTTTCAGAAGTCCCAGCTCCTCTAAGGTGGTCATGGTAAACTGGGTGGTGATGGTGCCGTCCTGGGCCTTTGACAGGGGTACATAGTTGTCCACCGCTGTCCGGCTGATCACCACCCCCGCCGCGTGCATGGAGGTGTGCCTGGGAAGCCCCTCAAGGCGCATGGACATGTCGATGAGATACTTGACCTGGGAGTCCTCATTGTAGGCCTTGCGGAGGTCCGGGCTGGTCTTTAAGGCCTTCTCAAGGGTCATGCCCAGATCGCCGGGGATCATCTTGGCAATGGCGTCACACCTCGCGTAGGGCATATCCAGGGCCCGCCCCACATCCCGGACCACTCCCTTTGCCGCCATGGTACCGAAGGTGACGATCTGAACCACCTGATCCTTGCCGTATTTTTCCACCACATAGTCGATGACCTCCTGTCGCCTCTCATAGCAGAAGTCAATATCAATATCCGGCATGGACACCCTCTCCGGATTCAGGAAGCGCTCAAAGAGCAGATTATACCGGATGGGATCAATGTTGGTGATCTCCAGGCAGTAGGCCACAATGCTCCCTGCCGCCGACCCTCTTCCAGGGCCCACCATAATATCATGGGACCTGGCAAAATGGATGAAATCCCACACAATAAGGAAATAATCCACATACCCCATGGTATGAATCACGCTCAGTTCATATTCCAGACGTTTTCTCAAGGTCCCGTCGTCGTCAGGGTACCGCCGTCCCATGCCCTCGTCGCACAGCTTGTTTAGGTAGGTCCAGGAATCATACCCTTCCGGGACTTCAAATTTGGGCAGCTTGGTGACGCCGAACTCGATCTCCACATTGCACCTCTGGGCAATCTTGTGGGTGTTGTCCAGAGCCTCCTTGGCATAGGGAAACAGTGCCCGCATCTCCTCCTCGGATTTACAGTAGAACTGTCCCCCCTCATAGCGCATCCGGTTCTCATCCGTAACCTTCTTGTTGGTCTGGATGCACAGGAGGATGTCGTGGGGTACCGCGTCGTCGGCATAGGTGTAGTGAATATCATTGGTGGCCACCAGGGGGATATCCAGCTCCCCGCTAAGGCGCAGCAGGGCCTGGTTCACGGTCCTCTGGGCCGGGATCCCGTGATCCTGAAGCTCCAGATAATAGTTGCCTTCCCCGAAGATTTCCTGGTATCTCAAGGCCGCCTCCTTCCCCTGCTGGTACTGCCCCCGCTCCAGATACTTCTGCACCTCCCCTGCCAGACAGGCGGAAAGGCAGATGATGCCTTCGTGATAAGTCTTGAGAACCTCATAGTCCACCCTGGGCTTATAGTAAAATCCGTCCACATAGCCCCGGGACACGATCTTCATCAGGTTCTCATAGCCTTGGTTGTTCTCCGCCAGCAGCACCAGGTGGTAATACCGGTCATCCCCGCTGACACTCTCCCTGTCAAACCGGGAACCCGGAGCCACATAGACCTCGCACCCCAGGATGGGCTTGATCCCCGCCTCCCTGGCTGCCCGGTAAAAATCAATGACCCCGTACATGGCTCCATGGTCCGTTATAGCCATGCTGTCCATCCCCAGCTCCTTTGCCCTGGCGGTCAGCTCCTTGATCTTACTGGAGCCGTCTAAGAGGCTGTACTCTGTGTGGACATGTAAGTGTGTAAATGCCATCCGCTCTCCTCCATTAATCAAGTAGGGGAAACCCTTCCCACTACTCGCCGTGCCGGGGCAGGACCGCTTCAGCGGCCATATTCCTCTCCGCCCCGTGTACAATCGAGTAGGGGAGGTCTTTCCCACTACTCGCCCGTGCCGGGGCGGGGCCGCTTCAGCGGCTATATTCCTCTCCGCCCCGGGTACATCAAAAAGGCGAAAAAGGATCCGCTCCTCTTTCACCTTTTACCGTGTTGCTATTGCCGCTTTTGGGACATCTATGAATCAGCCTTCTGTCAGATACTTCGCGATCCCGTCCACAGCCCTCTCCTCATCAGCTCCCTCCGCGACCACCACTACCTTTTCTCCCGCGATAAGACCCAGGGTCATCATGCCCATGATGCTTTTGGCGTTGACTCTTCTGGAATCGCACTCCACGTAGATACTGCTGTCATACTGGCTCGCTACCTGAACAAGCATGGCCACCGGCCTGGCTTCAAGCCCGGACTCCAGTTCAATCGTGATTGTTCTTCTTGTCATAATTCTCCTCCTCATTCCTCTGGACGGCCCCTTCGCCATCCAATGCCGTACCTTTCTCCCTCAGCTCTTCCGCCAGGATACTCAGCTTCCTAAGTCGGTGATTTACCCCGGATTTCCCCACCGGAGGATTCAGCGCCTCCCCCAGTTCCTTTAAAGACGCTTCCGGCCTCTCGAGCCTGAGTCTGGCCACCTCCTCTAAATTCTCCGGAAGCTTATCCAGACCCTCCGTCTCTCTGATGTAAGTAATGTCCTCAATCTGCTTCACGGCAGCGGACACTGTCTTGTTGATATTGGCGGTCTCGCAGTTCACCTGCCGGTTGACGCTCCCCCTCATTTCTTTGAGGATCCGGATGTTCTCAAGCTCCATCAAAGCTACCGGTGCCTCCATCACACTAAGGAGATTTACGATCTGGCTGCCCTCCTTAATGTAAACAACAAAATACTTTTTCCGCCGCACGATCCTGGCCTCCATGTCAAAGGTCGCTATGATGTTCTGAATCTGCCTTGCTTTGGCCTCAGTGACGCACGCGATCTCAAAATGGTAAAATTTCTCAGGATCGCTTATGGACCCTGCCGCCAGAAACGCCCCCCGCAGAAATGCCCGCCTGCAGCATGGGTTCTGGATCACCAGATTCCCTACCACAGACAGATTCTCACCGATCTCTCCATGCTCATCCAAAAGCTTTGTGGCAAGAAGGACTTTTCTCGCGTCAGCATCCTTGGGAACCGACACCTGAAAGGTACAGTTTTTTTTCAGGTAAGCATTACGGCGAATCATAATTTCCGTACTTATATTAAATGTTTTTTTCAATAATGTAAAGTACTTTCTCGCGACAGCCACATTTTCGGTACTTATTTTTATGCTGTAGCTGTCATCCTCGTCAATCTCCACCTTTCCGCAGAGGCTGATAATAGCCGCTGTCTCCGCGATCCGGCAGTGTCTGGCCGGGCTTTCCTGTCTGGATAATTCTTCTTTTACCCTGGAAGAAAATGACATGTCAGATCCACCTCTATTTTTTTCCTTTACTGTCGTTGTCAATGTCCCTGTGCTCAATCTTCAGCCCCAGCTCCTGATGGTCCTTCAGATGGCCGTAGAGGGCATTGGCGATGGTCACGGACCTGTGCTTGCCTCCCGTACACCCGATGGCGATCACCAGCTGGTTCTTGCCCTCCAGCACATAGTTGGGTATGAGAAAATCCAGCATGTCTGTCAATTTTTTCAGGAACTCCTCCGCCGTACCTCCCTGCGCCACATAGTCCTGGACAGCTTTCTCCTCCCCGGTCCTGGCCCTGAGCTCCTCTACATAGAATGGATTCGGCAGGAAACGGACATCGAACACCAGGTCCGCGTCAGAAGGGATGCCGTACTTAAAACCAAAGGACAGGACCGTGACAAACAGGTTTTTATATTTCTGGTCCTCCACAAAGATCTTCTCCAGCTCCTGCCTCAGCTCCCTGGTCAGCAGTTTGCTGGTGTCTATGATCAGGTCCGCCTGTCTCTTTAAAAACGCCAGCTTCTCCCTCTCCTTGCGGATCCCCTGGTCCACTCTCCCTCCGCCGGACAGGGGGTGATTCCTTCTGGTCTCCTTGTATCTTTTGATCAGCACCTGGTCCGAGGCGTCGAGAAAAAGGATCTCATAGGCAATGGAACCCTGACGCCAGGAATCAAGGATTCCCTCCATCATGGAAAGGTCCTCCCCGCTGCGGATATCCATCCCAATGGCCACATGGCTCCGCTGCCCCTGGCTGTCTAAGATCAGCCGCGCGAATTTCTCCATCAGGGGGATGGGCAGGTTGTCTACACAGTAGTATCCCATATCCTCCATCATCTTAAGGGCCACCGTCTTGCCTGCCCCTGACATTCCTGTTACGATCACCAGCTTCATTGTTCCTCTCCTTTGTCCTTTACAGCAGCTTTACTTCCAGTTCAAGTTCCACGCCGGACTGTTCCCTGACCCTTCTCTTTACCTCCCGGCACAGCTCCATCACATCTGCCGCGGTGGCGTCTTTTCTGTTGACCACAAAACCGCAGTGCTTTTCCGACACCTGAGCGCCGCCTACGCGAAAGCCTCTGAGGCCCGCGTCCTCAATCAGTTTCCCGGCAAAATGTCCGGCTGGACGCTTGAAGGTGCTTCCGGCGCTGGGATAGTCCAGAGGCTGCTTTTCCCGCCTTTTCGCGGCCAGCTCCTCCATCCTGCCCAGGATCGCCTCCCTGTCTCCCGCTGCCAGCTTAAAGCCTGCCTCCAGCACCACGTAGCCTTCGGAAGGGATGCGGCTGGTTCGGTAGCCCAGCTCCAGCTCCCCCGCCTCAAGAGTCAGGATCTTCCCCTCTGTGTCAAGAACCCTGACCCAGGTCAGCACATCCTTTAGCTCAGACCCGTAAGCGCCCGCGTTCATAACCACCGCGCCTCCCACGGTCCCGGGAATCCCCGCGGCAAACTCAAAGCCTCCCAGGGACATCCTGGCGGCCTCTTTTGCCGCCCGGGACAGGAGAAGGCCGGCCTCCGCCCTCATCTCCTCTCCCTCCACCTGGCACTGGGTCAGTCCCTCTGTGGACAGGATCACCCCGTCGTAGCCCTCATCTCCCGCCAGAAGATTGCTCCCATGGCCCACTACATACCAGGAGACATTTTCCCGCCGGCACAGCATGGCGGTCCGGGCCAGCTGCTCCCTGGTCTTCGGCCGGACATAGTACCTGGCCGGACCGCCTATTCGGAAGGTGGTGTGGCGGCTCATGGGTTCATTGGTCTTTATACATTCCCCGGGAAGTATGTTCCCAAGCTTCTCATAAAAATCCTTCATTTCCATTCCCTTTTACTGCCTTACCCTGGTCAGATTGGCCTGCACCCTGTTGTAAAGCTCCTTGGCCGCGTTGTACCCCATCTTCTTCTGGCGGTAGTTGATGGCCGCGGTCTCCACAATAATGGCCAGATTTCTGCCTGGGCGGATGGGGATAGCGTGGCACACTACCTGATTGCCCAAGAACTCTGTATACTGGTCTTCCAGCCCCAGCCGGTCGTACTCCTTATCCCGGTCCCACTCCTCCAGCTTGATGACAATGTCAATGGACTGGGTGTCCTTGATGCTCTCCACACCGTAGAGGCTCTTCACGTCAATGATCCCGATGCCCCTCAGCTCAATGAAATGTTTGGTGATGTCCGGGGCAGACCCGATCAGGGTCTCATCGCTGACCTTGCGGATCTGGACCACATCGTCGGTCACCAGACGGTGTCCTCTCTTGATCAGTTCCAGGGCTGCCTCGCTTTTTCCGATGCCGCTCTCTCCCATGATCAGAACCCCCTCGCCGAACACATCTACCAGAACCCCATGGATACTGATGCTGGGAGCCAGCTTCACCTTCAGCCACCGGATAATCTCCGCCATCATATCGGATGTGCTCTGCTCGGACACAAGACAGGGCACATCGTAGTGGTTGCACAGCTCCAGCACATATTCGTCCGGCACAAAGCCGCGGCTGTAGATCAGGCAGGGAATTTTTTCCGCCAGCAGACGGTCAAACACCTGCTTTTTCTGATCCATCTCCATCTGCCGGATGTACTCCTGCTCCACAAACCCGATGATCTGAACCCTGTCCTGGTCAAAATGGTCAAAAAAACCGGCCAGCTGCAGAGCGGGGCGGTTCACATCCGGATGGCTCAACACCGCCTTCTCCACGTCGATCTCCGGAGTCAGGTTTTTCAGCTTCATCTTCTCTATCACTTCCGCAATGGTCACTCCATACATGTTCTGGTTCTCCTTTTCCCTTCTTTAACTTCAAGCTCCATCACCCCGGGCGATCTGGGTTCCCATATGCCGGGCCAATACGCCGCCGGACCCATGGAGGTTTCCTATCTGAAAAACTGGTACACGCTTTCCGCGGCTTTCCGGTTCATCCCCGGCACTGCCATCAGCTCCTCCACCCCGGCGTCTTTCACCGCCTCCAGGGACTTGAACCGCTTCATCAGCGCCCTGCGCCTTGTGGGGCCGATGCCCGGGATATCATCCAGAACAGACTTTACCTGTCCCTTTCCCCTTAAGCTCCTGTGGTACTCAATGGCAAACCGGTGGGCCTCATCCTGGATCCTGGTGATCAGGGCAAACCCTTCTGAGTGTCTGTCAATGGGCACCTCCACATTGTTGTAATAAAGCCCTCTGGTGCGGTGGTTGTCATCCTTCACCATGCCGCACACTGGTATGGACAGCCCCAGCTCCTTTAAGACCTCCAGGGCGATGTTTACCTGTCCCCGTCCTCCGTCCATCATCAGAAGGTCGGGAAACCTGGTAAAACTTCCCAGCTTCTGGTCCACGCCTTCCTCCTCAAGCTCCCGGGACTCCTTTATGCCGTGGGTAAACCGACGGGTCAGGACTTCTTTCATGGAAGCGTAATCATTGGGACCTTTGACGGTCTGTATCTTAAATTTGCGGTAATCGCTGCGCTTGGGCCTGCCTTCCTCGTAGACCACCATGGAGCCTACGGATTCCAGGCCGCTGGTGTTGGAGATATCATATGCCTCCACCCTGCGGATGCGCTCAAGGCCTATGAGATTTCCGATCTGGTTCATGGCCCCGATGGTTCTCAGCTCCTCCCGCTTGATCTTCTCTTTATCCTGGGACAGCACTAAAGCCGCGTTTTTCTCAGCCAGCTCCACCAAGCGCTCCTTCTGGCCCTTCTGGGGCACTGCCAGCCTTACTTTCTGGCCTCTCTTCGTGGTCAGCCACCGGACGATCACCTCACTGTCCTCCAGCTCTGTCTGAAGCCACAGCTCTCTGGGCACAAAAGGCGTCCCGGAGTAAAACTGCTTCACAAAGCTGGTGATCACCTGCTGTTCGCTCTCCTCCGCCCCCACAGACACATGAAAATGATCCCTTCCTATGATCTTGCCTTCCCTGACAAAAAATACCTGAACCACCGCGTCGGTATCATCCTTGGCCATCGCGATGATGTCCCGGTCCTCCATGGCGCTGCTGGTAATCTTCTGCTTCTGGGCCACCTTCTTCACGCTGGCAAGAAGCTCCCGGTACTCAATGGCCTTCTCAAAATCCAGCCGCTCGGAAGCCTCTGTCATCTTCTGCTCCAGCACCCCCAAAAGCTTGCCGTATCTGCCGTTTAAAAATTCCAGGGCCTCCTCCACGGACCGGTTATATTCTTCTTTGCTGATATATCCCTGACAGGGAGCGCCGCACTGTTTGATGTGATAGTTAAGACAGGGCCTGTCCTTGCCCATGTCTTTTGGAAGGTTTTTGTTGCATGTCCGTATCTGGTAAAGCTTGTGTATCAGGTCCACTGTGTCGCTCACCGCCCCCCCGCTGGTATAGGGGCCAAAGTATTTGTTCCTGTCCTTCTTCATGGTCCTGGATATCATGACCCTGGGGAAATCCTCTCCCACCGTCACCTTGATGTAAGGGTAGGCCTTGTCGTCCTTAAGCATGGTGTTGTACTTGGGCCTGTGCTCCTTGATCAAGTTGCACTCCAAAACCAAAGCCTCCAGCTCTGAATCCGTGATAATATATTCAAACCTGGCGATCCGTGAAACCATCTGCTCGATCTTGGCTGTCTTGTTCCGGCTGCTCTGGAAATACTGCCGCACCCGGTTCTTAAGGCTGATGGCCTTGCCCACATAGATGATCTCATCCTTGGCGTCATGCATAATATAGACTCCCGGCTGTGCCGGAAGCTTCTTCAGTTCCTCTTCAATATCAAATGCCTGTTCCATCATCGGAGCCTTCCGCCTTCAAATTTCTTTCTCATCCGCAGATACTGTTCTATGGATCGGAACCGCTCTTCCTCAGCTCCTTCGCCCTTCGGAAGATCCAGGGATTCGCACAGGATGTCCAAATCCTCCTGCCCCGCCTTCCCTTTCATGGCCCGCAAAATCTCCAGCTTCACATCCAGATCCTCTGTCTCCACGAAGGAAAGAAGGAGAGGATTAGGTCCGGCCTCCAGTTCCGGGCAATGATCCATTTCCGGACCGCTCCCGGCCTCCCGGCTCTCCTGGCTTTGGGCCGCCGCTTCCTTATCCCCTGCGGTTTCCCCTGCTGCCAGCAATGCCCTGTCCACCTTCTCGAAACGGTACTTCTGCCGTACATCCGGATATTTCTTTCTGTCAGTCTCCTCCAGAAACATGGCCAGGGGCCTGGCATAGATGCCGTAATCTCCGTAGAGAGCCTGATATACTGCCAGCTTTTCTCCTGTCTCCGTGTGCTCCGCCACGGCAATGATCTGATATAAATTCCCTTTAAAATGCCGGTAAATCTCCCCCGGCCTCAGAGTTGGTTCCATATGCCCCCCTTTGTCTCTGCCGCCTAAGCCGCCTTGTCTCCTGCCTGATTCTCCAGGCTGTCAGCCGCTGGGGACTGACTGGACTTCTGTTTCTTTGCCTCCTTTGAGGACTCAAGACCGCCCCAGTGATACCGGCAGGCGGCGCTCCACAAAAGCCATTCATCATATCCCGCGTCGTACACCGCCTGGATCTGCTGCCGCACCTCTTCATCTCCGTACTCAATATAATAGTCCAGATAGGAAGCCGTAAAATCCTGGAGCCACGGCCGCACCACAATCTTCCTGCCCTCCTTTGTTCCATGGTCCCCCAAATCCTCCTTGGAACCTTTCAGAGCCGCCAGAATGGTGTCGTAAGGCCGGGTGTCCGGATGGTCGATTCCAAAATATCCAGCGCCGTAGTGGGAGGGATAGATCATGGGGCAGATGTAATCCAGATGGTCTGCCATATCCCCGTAGGACTGTCCCACAGCGTCAGAATCCACCCCGCCGCCTATGATAGCGCCGAACACGTCGGCTGCCACAAAGACGCCCTGGTCCGCCAGCCTGTCATAAGCATATTCAATAAATTCCGTAATAATGTCCTTCTTGCTCCGCCCGTTGGTGTCAGCTTCGTCATAGACCACATTGTTCACGCCACGCTCCGTGGAAAAGCGGATATAGTCAAACTGCACCTCGTCAAATCCGGCCTTGCTGGCCTCAATGCCAACCTCCACAAGATAGTCCCATACCTCCTGTTTGTAAGGGTTCACCCATGCCAGACCTTTGCTGTCCCTGTAGATGCTCCCGTCCGGCAGCTTTAAAGCCAGCTCCGGCTTATACTCCGGCAGATAAGGATCCCGAAAAGCCACTACCCTGGCTATGGTATAGATATTATGCTCCTTCAGCTTCTTCATTAATCCCTCTATGTCAGGAATAAATCTCTTTACCGCTCCGATCTCGCTGACCACAGGAGAGTCCATGGAAAAAGTGATCCTGCCGTTGTCGTCCTTCACGTCGATCACCACCGCGTTGATCTCGGTCTCGTCAATATGCTGTATGATCTCATCCATCAGATTTTGGGTTCCCGCCACGTAGGCGGAGATATAGATCCCCTTTACCTTTATGGGCGTCCTCTGGGGCTGTGTGACGATGGGGTCCGTGACAATATGGATCTCCTTGTCCACCACTTTGTTCGTATTCTGTTCTCTTCCGTCCTCTTCCTGGTCTCTGGCCACTACCACGGGCGCGGGCATGGTGACCGGCTCTTCTGCCCTCTCATACCGCCCGCATCCGCTCGCCAGCACAATACACACCAACAACAGGCTCAGCTTACTTTTCATAACTTCTCCCTCTGTCTTTGGCATCTTTTGTTTTTCATTATAGCACAACTTTTCCCGTTTGAGAATAGCCACCCTTCATCACTTGCTGTGTTACTGTTCACATACGTTCACAGCAACTGGCAAAAATCCATGAAAATCGCCTGCGGCGATGGGATTTTTGCTCTCTGGCCCAGTTTATCACACGGTCAGCGCGGCAAGCGCGCGGACCTACCTGAACAGTAACCTTGCTGTTCACATGCCGCGTAAACGCGACAGCAGCTTTTTGACATCTCTTGGATGGTCCGCCAGAAATTTCGGATGGAAGGCCTCCAGCTCTTCCCTGTCCCGGAATCCCCATGTAACGCCTACTGTATCCATGCCTGCCCCGATCCCTGTCCTCATGTCCGTGTTGGTGTCTCCCAGATACAGACATTCCTCCGGAAGAACTCCCAGGGTCCTGGCCGTATACAGGGCTCCCTCCGGGTCCGGCTTTCTCTTCACGTCCGGCCTCTCCCCCGTGATCAGGTCAAACATGTGACTTCCGTAAACCTTCTCAATGGTGGCCTTGGCCTGGGCATCTGCCTTGTTGGTCAAAACCGCGAGCTTAAATCCCTGTTCCTTCAGCCAGGCCAGAAGCTCCCTCATGCCGTCATAAGCCTCTATCCGATACAGACAGTTCTCCTCAAAGACCTGACAGTACAGCAAAAGAGCTTCCTCCAGGCAGGCAAGGTCCTTGTCGCCTCTGTAGATCAGGGTTCTCTCCACAAATTTTTTATAGCCGTCTCCCACAAAGATCCTGGTGTGGTCCTCATCAATGGGGGCATAGCCAAAGCGCTCCAGCACCTTGTTAATGGTCCTGGTCAGGGCAAAGATCGTATTGATCAGCGTCCCATCCAGGTCGAAAACGCAGCATTTATACATAATTCCGGTCTCCTTGTCAATATGTATGATCGCCCCCTCCCCTGAGGTCCGGCGGCATGTCGATGCCTCTATACTACCATAACCGGCTTCATTTCTCAAGATTAGAAAAAATGTAAGAAATATTTGGTTGACCCCGGGGCGAATTTCAAGTAGAGTAAGAACATTCAGAAAATAAGAATCATGGAGGGATGTTATGAAACACTTTCTATATATATCATTGACCGCGGCCTTTGTGGGAGCCGTTGCCGCGCCTTTTTCCCCGCTCCCCGCCACTGTTTGGGCAGACTCACCGGAAGTGGGGCCGGGAGTAGGGCTGGAGACCTCCGCCGGACCCGGCTCGGTGCCCTACACGCCCCCAAAGGAGATTGGGCCCGGCATCCATGAAGAGGAGACCGAGGAGCCGGGAATCATAGGCGATGTCACAGGCGTGCCCAATGACTTTCTTGACATTGTCCTGACCGATCCTATCGTCCGCCCGGTAGACCGGTACACTCACGAGCAGATGGTCACGGATATCCAGTCCCTGCAAAACCGCTACGGCGACAAGATCCAGGTCAATGTCATAGGATGGTCCCACGACGGAAGAGCCATCTACGAGATCATCATCGGCAGCATGGAGGCCCCAAAGCATGTACTTCTCCAGGGGGCTATCCATGGCCGGGAGTACATGACCCCTCTCCTGATGATGAGCCAGGTTGAGCTGGCCCTGGCCAGCTATGACATGGGCCACTACAACAACATGGCTCTCTCGGATATGTTCCAGCAGACAGCCCTCCACTTTGTCCCCATGACCAACCCGGACGGGGTAGCCATCTCCCAGTACGGCATGGCGGCCATCCGTTCGGACTTTGTCAGACAGGAGGTTCTTGCCAGCTATGCCAGGGATGTGGAGGCAGGCAAGACCACAGCTGCCCTGGAAGAATATCTCCCCTACTGGAAGAGCAACGGCATGGGGGTGGATTTAAACCACAATTTCCCGGCCCACTGGGAGGAGATGCTCCTTCCCACGGTGGCAGGCTCCTACGCCAACTATAAGGGAACCGCTCCCCTTTCGGAACCAGAGACCCAGGCACTGGCCGCTCTCTCCTCCCAGAGGAACTGGGCCGCCACCATAAGCTATCACTCCATGGGCAACATCATCTACTGGGACACGGACAACAACCAGTCCGCCGAAGGCTCCCTGGCCCTGGCCCAGCAGATTTCCCAGGTCACCGGCTATGGCGTCAACAACAGCAAAGGCAAAGGGGGCTATAAAGACTGGATGCAGGTCAACGGGCAGACCGCCCCCAGCATTACCGTGGAGGTGGGAAGCGTGGCCTGCCCCATGCCTCTCAGCGAATTTGAGTCCGTGTGGAACCAGAACAAGGGGGTCTGGGTGTCTGTCATGGACTTTGTGATCCACCGGTAAGCCGAAAGGAGAGTTTATATGATGACTATTGGATGCCATCTCTCCTCCTCCAAGGGCTATCTGTCCATGGGGAAGACCGCCGCAAAGATCAAGGCCAACACCTTTCAGTTTTTCACCCGCAACCCCAGGGGAGCCAAAGCCAAGGCATTGGATCCCAAGGATATCCAGGCCTATTTAGAATACGCCCGGGACCACGGCATAGAGAGGATCCTGGCTCACGCCCCCTACACCCTCAACGGGGCTTCCCTGGACCCAAAAGTCCGGGAATTTGCCAAAAATACCATGACCGATGATTTAAACCGCCTGGAACACACCCCGGGAAGCTGCTATAATTTTCATCCCGGAAGCCATGTGGGACAGGGGGCGGAGGCCGGGATCTCCCACATCGCCTCCATGCTCAACGGGATCCTGAAACCAGAGCTGTCCACCACGGTCCTTCTGGAGACCATGGCGGGAAAAGGCAGCGAGATCGGCCGGGAATTCGAGGAGCTCCGGGAGATCCTTGACCGGGTTGAGCTGTCTGACCACATGGGGGTCTGCCTGGACACCTGCCATGTGTGGGACGGGGGCTATGATATCAGGGATCATCTTGATGAGGTTCTGGACCGCTTTGACCGGATCGTAGGACTTTCCCGGCTGAAGGCCATCCATCTCAATGACAGCATGAACCCTCTGGGAGCCCACAAAGACCGGCACGCGAAGATCGGGCAGGGCCACATAGGCCTTGAGGCCATGGCCCGGATCATTAACCATCCGGCTTTGAGAAACCTGCCCTTCTACCTGGAGACCCCCAACGAGCTTGACGGGTACGCGGAAGAGATCCGGGTCCTGCGGGAGCATTACCGCTGAATTTCCAGCCTCTCACAGGCTCACAAGCATTGCCCCTATGGCCTCCCCGAAGGCGCTGTCGTGCTCCACGCACAGGAGGGTTGGCCTCCAGGTTTTGATCAGCTCCTCGATCTGCATCCGGGAGTAGATGTCAATGTAGTTCAGAGGCTCATCCCAGATATACAGATGAGCCTGCTGGCACAGGCTTCTGGCTATGAGCACCTTTTTCTTCTGCCCTTCGCTTAAGCATTCCAGAGGCCTCGCGAACTGTTCTCTGGAAAAATCCAGTTTCCGCAGCAGGGCTTTCATGAGAGCTTCCTCCACCTCCCATCGGCTGGCGTACTCTTCCAGACGCCCTCTTAAGTGGGAGGTTTCCTGGCTGATATAGGAGAGCTTAAGCCCGCTTCCTGTCTCCAGAAGCCCCCCTGTCACTTCCGGCCTCAAGGCTCCTTCCCATTCCCCACTGTCCCCGCTTCCTCCTGACCCGGCTTTCTCTAAAATGGCTTTGATCACACTAGACTTTCCGCATCCGTTTTTTCCAACCAGCATAACTTGGCTTCCCCGGGTCACCTGAAAGCTGACAGGGCCCCGGATTGTCTGCCCGCCGTAGCCGATCTCTAAGTCCCTGGCTGTCACCAGCACCTCCTTGTGGTAGGTAAGGGGACACAGTTTCAGCGGCTGGGCGGTCTCCACGTTTTTAAGCAATCCCTCTTTCTCCTCAATGGCCCGCTCCTGCCGCCTCTCCAGATTCTTCCTCCTCTGTTGCATCCTCCGGGACTTCTCCCCGATATAGGCCCGTCTGGCTCCCATGTTCTTCTCATATTTTCCAGACCCGCATCCGATCTTGGAAGCCTCCACCTGATCTCCCCAGTTTCTTGTCTGCCTGGCCGCTTCCTTCAGATGGCTGATGTCCTTTTTCAGCTGCCTCTGACGGTCCAGCTCAAAGGCGTCCTGCCGCTCCCTGTTCTCAAACCATGTGGAAAAATTCCCTTTTTGCACCTGGATATCATTCCGGTTGATGGACAGCATGTGATCCGTACAGGAATCCAGAAACGCCCTGTCGTGGGACACCAGGATAAATCCCTTCTTCTGGTTTAAATATTTCCCCAGCAGCTGCCGCCCCGCCAGATCCAGGTGGTTGGTGGGCTCGTCGATGAGGAGAAAATGATTTTCCCTTAAAAACATGGCCGCAAGCAGGACCTTGGTCCTCTCCCCTCCCGACAGGCTGTGGAAGGGGCGGTACAAAATGTCCTCTTTCACCTGGAGCAGTTTCAGCTCCCTCTTCAGCTGCCAGAACTCAATGTCCGGCATCTTTTCCAGGACCACCTCCAGCACATCTTTGTTCCCATCCCCTACGGGAAAGGGGAAGTAATCAAACTCCACGCTGGCCTCAATCCTTCCCTGGTACTCATACTCTCTCTCAAGAAGCTTCAGAAAGGTGGTCTTCCCCCTCCCGTTCCTTCCCGTAAATCCCAGCTTCCAGTCCGTATCAATGAGAAAAGACGCGGACTCAAACACCGGGTCACTGCTGCCCTCATAGGTAAATGATAAATCTGTTACACGAATCAATGACATAAAAATTCCCCCTTTGTCCGCCGCGCGGACGCGAAAACGGCCGCAAGAATCATGGCTCCCGCGGCCGCTTTCGCGCAAAGGTCTCCTGTAATCGGATTATTGGCACAAAAATAAGGGGCGGAGAGGCAAGTATTCCCGCGGAAACAGGCATAAGAAATAAGCAGGTCAAAACCCACTGTCCTTATGCGGTCACATCTGCGGAAATATTACCTCATCCTTTCACCCCTCTCTTGTCTGTTTTTTGTATTCTAACACGGAAGCCTTTTACTGTCAACGGAAAAGTTCTTCTTCTACCAGGATTCCCTCTGTGGTCAGCATCCCGTTCCACTCATTCCCGTCAGACCGGTAGAACAGAGTCAGTTCCTCTCCGTCTGTTTTCTTGTACACGATCATGAACACCTGTCCCTCTTCCACAGCCATGGGGTAATTGTTGCAGGGAAGCATATCGCCGTTTTTCTCCGCGTCCGCGAAATCCTCGTAAGCCTCCTCCAGCCGCCAGAACCGCCGGGACGCTATGTCCTGGATCATGCCGGTAAGGTCCTCTTCCCCAAAATAGGAGGCCGGATACTCCTTTCCCCCGATCTTTATCACCGTTGTCTCAAGAGGCTCCATATCCTCCTTTCCCACCATGGTCAAGTCCTCCCCTGACACCTTATCCCCATACAGCTCCTTCAGCTGAGACGCCATGGCCGGAATGTCTGTGCCTGACACTGTTCCTCCCAGATGGGCTCCCCCGTAAATTCCCATAACCGATTCCCCGTCTACCCCGGCAATTTCCCGTTTAAAATTCTCTACCATCTTCTCTTCCCGGTAGACCAAATCGCCGGCCTCATAGAACTGTTTTCCCTGCTCTATGTTCTCTGAGGCAAGGCGGTAGTTTTCCGAATCCTCCTGGCCGTTTTGGGTAAGCCAGTCCAGGTATCTCTGTCCGGTGGTGGAATACTGATGGCCCACATCGGTTCCGTGAAAAATGGTTTCCGGACACTCTTCTTTGATCCCCTTAAAGAAGGTTTTGTAGTCCTCCACATGGGAAGCCGTCTGATCCCAGTCGCCGTAGAGCTCTTCCAGAATCTGGTCGTCTTCGGATTCCATCCACAGATTCAGATACTGAGCCGTGTAGTAAGGCAGCTCCAGAAAGAGATGGCGGGTCTGTTCCTTTTCATAATGGTCCTTCCACAGCTCCAGCTCCCTGTCATAGATGGCCTTCACGCCGTGCAGTTCTCCGTACAGATAAATGTTTCCCACCTGCTGCCCGGGCTGCCCAGACGGGGTCTCTTCTTCCTCTGCCCCGGACGAGGTCTGAGAAGACAAGGATTCCCCGGACATTGGTTCCCCCGATGAAGGCCCGGGAGCGGCATCTCCCCCTGAGCAAGCTGTCATAAGACACATGGCAAGCACTATGGCTGATAATTTTTTCATGACTTTATACCTCCCTCGTAAAAAATATAATATGTAACCGCCCCCGTTGCCCCAGGCCGCGTTCCGGCTGTGGGATTAATCCGTCCCCTGTCTCAAATATCTGGCCGCAAGCCATCCGTTGATGATCCCAAGGACCAGCCCCCCAAGGATATCGGTAGGAAAATGCACAAACAGATACATCCTGGAAAACCCGATAAGCGCCGCCAGCACCAGGGCCGGCGCTCCCCACCTTCGATCGAAACACCACATGCACACCGCACTCTCAAAGGACACCAGGGTGTGGCCTGATGGGAAGGAGTAGTCCCGGGGCACAGGCACCAGCAGGGGAACCTGAGGCTCGATCCAGCAGGGGCGGCTTCTGGCGATGACATTTTTCAGGAACAGGTTGCCCGCGACATATCCCCCGGCAATGGCCAGGGCCATGGCAAGCCCCATTCTCCTGGTCCTTGGGAAAAGACAGAAGATTCCCGCCAGGGCCAGCCACAGCTCCCCGTGATTGGCCAGACTGGTGACAAATACCATGATCTGGTCCAGCCAGGGAGTGTGAAGCTGCCCCAAAAAATGAAGAAATTCCAATTCCCAGGTCACCTTTCCCCTGCTCCTTTCTCATTTTCCGGCAATTCCCTTTCCATGAACAGGGATTCCGCGTAATTCACCGACGCCATGGCATCCCGGCAGTAGCGGTCCGCGCCAATGGTCCGGGCATACTCCTCGGTCAGCACAGCGCCTCCAACCATGACCTTTACCCAGGGAGCCTGTTTTCTCAGCCGGACAATGGTCTCCTCCATGCTGGGCACCGTGGTGGTCATCAGGGCGCTGAGGCCCACAAGAGGAACCTTCCGCTCCACTGCCTCCTTCACAATCTTCTCCGGCGGCACATCCTTTCCTAAGTCCACCACCTGGTAGCTGTAGTTTTCCAGAAGGACCTTCACAATATTTTTTCCGATATCGTGGATATCCCCCTTCACCGTGGCCAGGATAATGGTTCCCTTCTTCTCCTGGCTCTGGCCATTTTGGGCCATATAAGCCTTGATCACCTCAAAGGCCGCCTTGGCCGCCTCAGCGCTCATGAGCAGCTGGGGGAGAAATACGGTTCCCTTCTCAAATCCCTTCCCCACATCGTCCAGGGCCGGGATCATCTCCTGGTTGATGATGTCCAGGGCCTCCCGCTCCTCAAGAAGAACCTTCACCGCCTGGTGGGCCTTCTCCTTTAAGCCCCGGCGGATACAGTCCCCAAGGCCCATAAGCTCCTGAGCGGCGCTTATGCTGTTTTTATTCCCTGGCTCTGCCCCTTTCCGTGTCTGATCCTGACCGCTTTTCCCGGACAAATGACCACAGCCCGCCCCACTGTCTCCGGCACCAAAAGGCTGGCCCCCGTACATGCCGATATAGTCTTGGCACTGGCTGTCCAGGTCCCACAGAGCCCGGAAGCTGTAGTAGGACCGCGTCATGGCCTGGGAGTTGGGGTTTATGATGGCAGCGTTCAGCCCATTGGCCATAGCCATGGTGAAAAAAGCGGCATTGATGATCTCTCTCTGGGGAAGGCCGAAGGAAATGTTGGACACCCCCAGGATGGTCTTTCCCCCCAGCTCATCCCTGACCCTTCTCAAGGTCTCCAGGGTGGTCAGGGCCCCTTTGCTGTCCGAGCTGACCGTGAGGCACAGACCGTCTATGAGGATATCCTCCTTTTGGATCCCATACTCAGCCGCTGTGGCGTAAATTTTCCTGGCAATGTCCAGCCTTCCCTGGGCTGTGTCCGGGATCCCGCCTTCATCCAGAGCCAGGGCCACCACCACCCCTCCGTAATGCTTTACCAGGGGAAATACGGCCCTCATGGACTCTTCTTTGCCATTGACGGAATTGATCAGCGGCTTTCCGTTGTAGATCCTCATGGCCCGCTCCATGGCCTTCATGTCCGAGGTGTCGATCTGCAGCGGCAGATCAATGACGCTCTGCAGCTCCTTTATAACCTCCTCCATCATCTCAGGCTCATCGATCCCAGGCAGGCCCACATTCACATCCAGCACACGGGCGCCGTGATCCTCCTGGGTCACCCCCTCCTGGAGGATATACTCCAGATCATGATCCTTTAAAGCCTGCTTGAACCGGGATTTTCCTGTGGGATTGATCCGCTCCCCGATGATCACCGGATCCCGGTCAATGACCACGGCGTGGGTATAAGAAGAGACAACGGTCCGCCTTTTTCTCTCCGGAAGGACCTGTTCCTTGTGCCGGCACCTTTCCACCAGCTTCCTGATGTGGTCCGGCGTGGTGCCGCAGCAGCCTCCCAGCACATTGGCCCCCATGTCCCCGATGTCTTCCATGACCGCGGCGAACTCATCCTCGTCAATGTCATACACGGTCCTGCCGTTCTCGCTTCTGGGAAGCCCGGCGTTTGGGTTGACGATCACAGGAACCGAGGCGTATTTTAACAGCTCCCTCAAAATCTCCTTCATCTGAACCGGGCCCAGCCCGCAGTTGATCCCCAGGGCATCTGCCCCAAGGCCTTCCAGCAGGGCCACGGTGGCTTCCACATCCCCTCCGGTCAGAAGCTTACCCTTTTGGTCAAAGATCATGGTGGCAAACACCGGAAGGTCACAATTTTCCTTGGCCGCCAGCACAGCCGCCTTGGCCTCATAGCCGTCGCTCATGGTCTCCACCAGCACCAGATCCGCCCCTGCCCGGCTTCCGGTCACCACCACCTCCTTGTAGATGGCGCAGGCATGGTCAAAGTCCAGATCTCCCAGGGGTTTTAAAAGCTTTCCCGTGGGCCCCAGATCCAGGGCCACGAATCCCCGGCCTGCCGCCTTCACCGCCTCCCTGGCATTGGCGACCCCGGCCTCAATGATCTCTTCTAAGGAAAATGGTCCCCCTGGCGGGTATTTCAGCCCATTGGCCCCAAAGGTGTTGGTAGTAAGGATATCGCATCCTGCCTCTAAATAGTCCCTGTGGATCTGCCTTAAAACCTCTGGCCGCAGCAGATTCCAAGTCTCCGGCAGTTCCCCTGCCTTCAGCCCCCTGGCCTGAAGAAGGCTTCCCATGCCCCCGTCAAAAAATACTTTCCTGCTTCTGATCTCGTCCATGATCGTTCCGCTCATACCCGTTTCCCGCTCCCTTCTTGTAAATTTCCCTTGTCCCTTCTGTAAACACAGTCTGCCTTGCCGCAGGACTCACAGCCTTTTCCCCCGCGGATTCCCTCAATGGGACTGACCCCTATGACCGCTGTCACGGACTTGGACGGGGCCATGAGGAAACCGTCTGTCAGGGTGATCCCCACCCTCTTTCCTGCCTCCAGGGCCCCCAGAAGGGCTGGCTGGCATTCCAGGGAAAAATCCCCGTATCCGGGGCTGAACCGGGGGCGGAGATAAAGCCCCTTTTTCTCATAATCCCGCCGGAGCTCCTCATTGACCTGATCACAGTAATCCTCCAACATAGCAGCAGCCGCTGCCTGGAGCACCACTGCCCGGCTCATCTCCAGGCGGCTGTACCTTCGGATCAGGCTGTCCACTAAAACCCCCAGAGTGGCCGCGAACAGCACCACTGCCCGGCAGTCCCTGAGATTTTTGGACAGGGCCTGGCTTGTGGCCTGAAAGCACCCCAGGTCCATGGCCCCGGTGTCTGAAAATGTCAGGGGGTATTCCCGGAAACAGCACCTTTTGACCGCGGCCCCCTCCAATTCCCGCCAGCACTCCTCCACCAGCAAAAGGGTCTGCTCATCCGCCTGCTCCCCTTTGTATCCCAGATACCGGAGGGTCTCTTTCACATTCATCTCTGGGGTCCCAGGATCTCGGAAAGATTTTCCCGGATCCTGGCCGCCACATCGGGCTTGTTCATGGAATACACATGGATCCCGTTGACCCCGTTGGCGATCAGGTCAATGATCTGCTCCGCGGCGTAGGCGATTCCCGCCTGCTTCATGGCCGCGGGATTGTCGCCGAACCGGTCCACAATGGCTTTGAACCGGGTGGGCAGATAAGTTCCCGACATCTGGCAGATCCTTTTGATCTGGGACACATTGGTCACAGGCATGATCCCCGCCACCACGGGAACCGTGATCCCCTTCTCCCGGATTCGGTACAGATAATTGTAGAGGATATTGTTGTCAAAAAACATCTGGGTGGTAAGGAAATCACATCCCGCCTCCACCTTTTCCTTCAGATGGGCAATGTCCTCTGTCTTGCTGGCAGACTCCACATGGCCCTCAGGATAACAGGCAGCCCCGACGCAGAAATCACCGCGCTGTTTGATATCCCCAATGAGCTCGGAGGCATACTGGTAATCATTGGCCAGACGTCCCTCCTTTGGTATGTCCCCTCTTAAAGCAAGCACATTTTCAATGCCCCTTGCTTTTAACTCTTCCAGCACATGGTGAACCTTCTCCCTGGTGGAGGACACACAGGTCACATGGGCCAGGGTCGGCACATGGTATTCATTGTTCAGCGCGGCGGCAATGTCCACGGTATAGCGGCTGGTGCCCCCTCCCGCGCCGTAGGTCACGCTCATAAAAGAGGGCGACAATTTCGCGATCTCCCTGGCCGCCGCCTCCACGGTCTCATAATTGTCCTCTGTCTTTGGGGGGAACACCTCAAAAGAAAGGGTAGGCCTGTTCTGTCCCAGTATATCTCTGATCTTCATTTGTCTTTACTCCTGTTCTCAAATTCTTTTAAGGGAAATGTCTTCCCCTCTTTTATTCTCCCATAAAAATCCTCGCGATAGGCGAATCCCCTGGCAGGATCAGGGTGTTGTTATTCCCCGTCAGGGAGGCCCTGGCCGCGTCCAGAGCCCGGATAAACCCGTAAAACTCCGCCCTCTCCGGCGTGTTGTAGGCATCTGCCAGGATCCTCATATACTCCGCCTCGCCCTCAGCCGTCACAGCGGCGGCTTCCGCCTGAGCGTTGGAAATGCTGATGGCGATCTCCCGGTCCGTGGTGTTCTGGATCACCTTTGCCTCCGCCTGTCCTTCTGCCTGGTAGGTGGCCGCGATCTTGTCCCTCTCGGAGATCATCCGCTCGTAGACCGCGGCCTTGTTGTCAGCGGGCAGGTCCAGCTGCTTGGTCTCCACCGCCAGAAGCTCTATGCCGTACTGCTCCATGGTATTTCCGATATTGGCCATAATGGCCTCCGACAGCTCCCCGTCCCGGCCGCTGATCACGTCGTTCTGACTCATGCTGCTGATCACATTTTTTATGGAATTATAGACCGTGGTGTCGATCCTCCGCTCCGCGTTGGTTATGGAGGAGTTCAGGGTCTGGGCAAACTTAAGAGGGTCCGTGATCCGCCACAGCACATAGCTGTCGCTCATCATGGTCTTTTTGTCCATGGTAATCACATCCGACGCGGCCAGATCGTATAAAAGGATCTGCTTTGGAAGGCTGTCCGCTGTCTGGATAAAAGGAATCCTAAAGCTTAAACCCGCCTGATCAATGACCCGGCTTACCCGGCCAAATTCCCGGATGAGCTTGTATTCATTTTCCCTGGTCACGGTCATGGAGCCCCCAAGGCCTATGATCACCGCCAGTGCCGCCACCAAGGCCAGAAACTTACTGATCACTTTCTTCATAGCCTTCCTCCTCCCGCTCTTCCTCATAGTTCTCTGTCTCCCTTACAGGGGCCGCCTGCCCTCTGTTCTCCGCCGCCTCCAGGGACCCGGAAGCCTGGGTCTCCACGCTTCCCCCGGTAAAGCTGTCAAGGGGCAGGATGGTGCTGGTCTGGTCCGTGCCGTCGATCACCACCTTGAGCCTCGGAAGCACATCCTCCATGGCCTCGTAGAACATCCTCTGGCGGGTCACCTGGGGATTCTTTACATACTCCTCATACATGGCGTTGAATCTGGCCACCTCCCCGTTGGCCTCGTTGATCCTCTGGGTCTTCTGGGCCTGGGCCTCCTGCATGATCTTGTCGATCTCCGCCTCTGCCCCGGGCAGCTTCTCGTTGCGGTACTTGTTCGCGTTGTTGATGGCAGTTTCCTTTCCCTGCTTGGCGGTCTCCACTGCCTTGAAGGCCTCCATAACCTCCTTTGTAGGCGGTTCCGAGTCCTGGATGGTCACATTGACCACCTGAAGCCCCACATCGTGGGCCTCCAGCTTGGCCACGATCATGTCCCGGATATTTCCCTGGATCTCATTTTTCCCTGTGGTCAGCACCGAGTCCACATCATAGCTTCCTATGACCGCGCGGACACAGCTTTTGCTGATATTTTTCAAGATCAGCACAGGGTCCTCAGAAGCGTACACCGCCTTCACCGGGTCCGCCACCTTGTACTCAATAAAAAAATCCACATTGACAAAATTGTAGTCATTGGTGATCATCAGGGAATCCTCCTCCCTGCTCTCATTGTCCGCCTGGTCATACCCCAGGGCAAACCCCTGGATGGTGGTGTTGACCTTCTGAACCCTCTGAATCAGAGGAATCTTAAAATGGAGGCC
>Ga0137310_100463_pt1 | contig 27247 bp, 27 predicted proteins | sample NAcewiD2O_June_2_FD_97183 | JGI IMG/M metagenome (GOLD analysis project Ga0137310, IMG submission 97183) | Mouse cecal microbial communities from Vienna, Austria - N-Acetylglucosamine amended D2O_June | ecosystem: Host-associated > Mammals > Digestive system > Large intestine > Cecum | place...
ATCTTCTTCCTTTTCAACAGCTAAAACGCTCGTACGCATAGTTACCTATTTTCTATTGTTTTTGGCTGGAGATTTGGTGAACAGCATCGTTTTCGACCAGCTTTTTTCACTTGTCAAATTCCAAAATGCAAGTTTCTATGTCATATTGAGAATGTTGGGCTGTACTTTTGTTACTGCGTTTCTCTTTTGGCTTTACACAAATAAGGCTCTGCATTTGAAGATGAGCGATTTCAAAATTACATGGAACATCCGAGGCTGGAGCGTTCTTTTATCTGTTCTCTTACCTGTCTTTGTTGTCACTGCTTTTCTGGTCATAGGCAAAGCAGAAACGCATTTGTCCGCGCCCGGTGAAAGCGTCTTTATCATAATCGCTTCTATAATTACCGCTTTGAAAGCCGGTGTGCTGGAGGAAATGCTGTTTCGCGGTTTTATCATGACGCTGCTTGAGCGAAAATGGAATCAATACGCTGCTATACTGGCGCCATCGCTCCTTTTTGGCCTGGCGCATATTCCGTCTATGGAATACTTTACGATTGCAGGTGTTTTGCTTTTAATTATAAGCGGTACGCTGGTGGGCGTTATGTTTTCACTTGCCGCATATAAAGGAAATTCCATCAGTAACGGGGCGCTTATGCACGCTGTATGGAATTTTGTTATGGTCACAGACATACTGCACATTACTACCGCAGAGGGGGCGTATGGCAACCCAATCTGTTCCATTATCATTCCTTCGGACAATATATGGCTGACAGGCGGCGGATTTGGTGTGGAATCTTCTTTGATTGCTGTGATCGGATATGTGCTTGTCTGCGCTTTCCTTGCTTTTAAGAAGGAACCCTCAACCAAACGATTGCCATGAAATATTACGGGATTGTAACATTTCATGGCAAAAAATCCTGTGGCCTGTGACATTTCTGTGAGAATTGGCTGTTAGGATAACGGCATCACAGAAAGGATGGTGCTTACCATGAGCATTTTACAGACAACCGATCTCAAAAAACACTACGGCACAGAGCCAAATATCACAAAGGCCCTGGACGGCGTGACCCTCTCCATTGAGCAGGGGGAATTTGTCGCCATCGTGGGGACCTCCGGCAGCGGCAAGTCCACTCTGCTGAACATGATGGGTGGGTTGGATGTGCCCACCTCCGGCAGCGTCAAGGTGAAGGGCAAGGAGCTGGCCGACCTGAAGGACGAACAGCTCACCATTTTCCGCCGCCGCAACATCGGGTTCATCTTCCAGAACTATAACCTTGTCCCCGTTCTGAATGTCTATGAAAATATCGTTCTGCCCGTGGAGCTGGACGGCGATACAGTAGACCAGAAATTCATGGGTGAGGTGGTGCGCCTGCTGGCTCTGGAGGACAAGCTGAACAGTATGCCCAATAACCTCTCCGGCGGACAGCAGCAACGTGTGGCCATCGCACGGGCCCTTGTCTCCAAACCAGCCATCGTTCTGGCTGACGAGCCCACCGGCAATCTGGACAGCCGAACCAGCGCCGATGTGCTGGGGCTTTTGAAAGCCACCAGTAGTAAGTTCCACCAGACCCTGGTGATGATTACCCACAACAACGAGATCGCCCAGCTTGCCGACCGCATCATCCGCATTGAGGACGGCAGGATTTCCCAGTAAGGAGGGCGTAGGCATGAACGATATTTTATTCGGCAACAACAACGGCGCGGTCATTAAGAAACTGTCGGGCCGCTATTTCAAGGCCAGCAAAAGCCGGAACATCATTGCGATTATCGCGATCATTCTGACGACTATCCTCTTTACCACCATTTTCACCCTGGGTTCCGGCCTTCTGGACACGGTCCACGACCAGAACATCCGCAAGGCCGGCGGTGACGGGCAGGCAGCCCTGAGCTACATCAGCGATGAGGTTTATAACAACGTTGTGGGAAATCCCCTGATCGACCGCATCGCCTATACAAAGGCGGTCACCTACAAGCTGAAAAATCCGGGGCTGGCGCGCTGGCGGTCCGACATTTGGTATATGGATGATACCGCCCTGGAGTTTGCCCGCTACACCCCCACAACAGGCCGACGGCCCGAAGCGGAAAACGAGATCATTGCGGACACAAAGACGCTGGAGGCTCTGGGTGTCCCAGCGCGGGTGGGGGAGACGGTCTCTCTGGCCTACGAGGTCAAGGGCATTGTGTATACCACCGATTTTACCCTCTGCGGCTTTTGGGAGACGGACAGTCTGAGCAACATCGGGCGGCTGATCGTATCAAAAGCCTTTATTGACGCTCATTCGGACATTCTGACCTATACCTACCCCGTGGACAACGACTATTCTGGTGTTGTGACCGCCTATATCATGTTTCAGGGGAGCGGCAACGCGGAGAGCCGCCTGCACCAGCTTCTCTCCGAGGCGGGTTATACCTGCGACACCATGGGCGGAACTCCAGAGGACAGCAACTATATCATTGCGGGCATCAGTCCCGCTTACCAGAGCGGCGCGTTGTCAGAAAACCCTGCCATGCTGATTTCCGGCATCGCGGGTGTTCTGCTGATTATCATCACGGGTTATCTGATTATCTACAACATTTTTCAGATTTCCGTCATTCAGGATATTCAATCCTACGGGCAGCTCAAGACCCTGGGCACCACAAAGCGCCAGATTAAGCGACTGATTAACCGGCAGGCCCTCCGGCTCTCCGCCGTTGGCATCCCCATTGGATTACTGATTGGCTTTGTGATTGGACGTGCCCTGGTGCCATTCCTGATGAATGGTACAACCTATACCGCCGATGCCGGGGTCAGCGTGACAGTCAATCCGCTGATTTTCTTTGGCTCTGCCGCCTTTGCCCTGCTGACCGTCTTTATCAGTGTCCGCAAGCCCGCCAAAATCGCCGGAACAGTTTCGGCCATTGAGGCCATCCGCTATGCGGAAAACGACGCAGCGGCATTTGGAAAGCACGAAGCCAAGGATAAAAAGTCCACTCGCGGCGCGAAGCTCCACTTCATGGCGCTGGCGAACCTGGGCCGCAACCGCAAGCGAACGGTGCTGGTGATTGTGTCCATGACATTGAGCTTGGTTCTGTTCAACACAGTATTCACCTTGTCCGGCGGATTTGATATTGATAAATATATCGAGAAGTTTTTGAATACTGATTTTGTAATCTCCACTGCGGACTATTTCCAGTACCAATTTGAAAAGAGTGAGGGCGATTTGTCGGAGAGCTTTATCGAGGCCGTCCGGCAGAACGAGAACTTTGCCGATGGCGGCAGGCTCTATACCTCCCGTTTGTTGGAGGAAAACTTTTCTACGGACCACCCTGCGTTTACGAACTACAACAAAGACGAGAATGGCAACCCCTTTGTAGACGTGTATGGCGCGGATGATTTTGTGTTGAACACGATGGAGGCAGTAGAAGGAATCATTGACCTGGAAAAGCTGAAAACGGGCAAGTATATTCTGCTGAGTGTGGAGTGCATGGACGATGGGACGGTGATCGACAATCCGAATATCCATGTTGGGGATACCATCCGGCTGAACCATATCCGAGAGGACGGCCTCTTCGGCAGCATCGGGGAGAGCTATGAGTTTACCATCATGGCAAAGGTCCGAAAAAACGAAAACACCACCACCACCCGCAATACCGGCGCTTCACGGCTCTATCTCCCCACGGTAATTTATCTGCCCCTCTGCAACCAGCCGCACCTGGTCAACTTCCCATTCAATGTGAAAACGGGAACGGAGGCCGCGATGGAAGAGTTTTTGAACAGCTATATTGACAGCGTAGAGCCCAGTATGGACTTTGAGTCCAAGGAAACCTATGTCAGCTCCTTTGACAACCTGACTTCCATGATTATTACGATTGGCGGGGCATTGAGCATTATCGTAGGAATTATCGGGATTGCCAACTTTGTCAACTCCGTTCTGACCAGCGTAATCACCCGTAAGAAAGAATTTGCTATGCTGCAAAGCATTGGTATGACCGGAAAGCAGTTAAAGCGTATGCTCTCTTTTGAAGGGCTGTACTACGCAGTGGGAACGATTATCACATCCGCCGTCCTGGGCGTTTTGTTCTCGGTGGTGATCGTAAGGGGCATTTCCAGCGGGATCTGGTTTTTCACCTACCAATTTGTCATGTGGCCCATGCTGGTGGTCTATCCGCTTCTGCTCCTGTTTGCGGCCACAATACCGGTGCTTATGTACCGGAAGATCGCAAAGGTCAGTATCATTGAGCGGCTACGTCAAAACTGAACGCTTGCCTGGAAACCGGAGGCAATATGCCCCCGGTTTCCGAATGTCAATCTTTTTACTCTTTAAGATAGAATAAAACGTGTGGAGGAATATTATGAAACAGTTTTTATATGGAATCCTGGCGTTAGCCTGTCTTGCAGGTCTGACCGCCTGTGGCGGCAAAGAAGAAGTGCCTACATCGGCTGCCAGCAAGGGGACGGCACAGGAGCAGTGCCATATCTATACAACTCAAGTACAGTACACAGGCGAGGATGACCCTGTGCAATATCTGGAAATTGCGGCCCGAAGCGCCCATCTTCTTGCCGAGCTGGAGGATAAAGCGGGGGCCTTTGTTGCGGACTTCTACAACTATCAGGCTATGGATGATGCCGGTACGCCGCTGTATACCATGAACGGGATGCAGTTTGCGGAAGAAATCGACCCTAACGGACACTGTATTCGAGTGAGCAGGAACTACTTTGCACATAACCCAATCGAAACTGCGGACGGCAGTAATTTGACGGAGCAGTTTGTTTATGATGATCTGACGCTGAATCTCCTGGTGCCGGAAAAATATCAGGATATGGAAGAAGATATTGTCGCAGCACACCGGGAGCGTTTTTATTTTGAAAAGGTCGAAGCGGAGAACTCTTATAACCAGGAGGCCGGAATCAGCGACAGAATGAATATTGCAAAAGAGGACCTGAAAATTAACATCATCTATGTAAAAGACGGTCAGGACTATTTTTCCTTCCGTTCAGACTGCGCCCCGCAGACCGGCTGTCATGTGGAGGACCCCGTTGTACAGATTTACACCGGCAATATTCATTGTAACTACGCCCATAGCTTTATGAGCCAGTGGGTCTATATTCCCTCAGAAGCGGAGAGTGCGGAGGAGGCTTATCAAGAAATCTCGGACATGATTCGCTCCTGCGGAGCGGAGGAAAGCGTACAGAAACTGGTCGCATCTGCTGTGGCAAATTCATAGGTGAACCTTTGTTTCGACACTTGGCATCTCCGCACTTGAACAAAATATTAACAGCCTTACGGCGGTTTTGAAATTTTATGGTCAATTTTCCAATGCCAAGAAAATTGTAAGATTTGTGTCATAAGGGAGTAAAAATTGAGTGCTATCCTTTGACTTGGACAAGGCACAAGCTGAGAGTTAGAGCCATATTGGCAGACGCAAAGGAAAGAGGTTGTATATGAGTAAAATATTGCTGCTTGAAGATGACCTGAGCCTGATCAATGGGCTTTCATTTGCGTTTTTCAAACAAGGGTATGAATTGGAGGTCGCCCGGACCGTCAGGGAAGCAGAGGCCGTTTGGGCAGACGGGAGATACGATTTGTTGATTTTGGACGTGTCCCTCCCGGACGGTTCCGGCTTTGAAGTCTGCAAAATCGTTCGTCAGACCTCCAAAGTGCCAATCATCTTTTTGACGGCCTCGGATGAGGAAGTCAGTATCATCATGGGACTGGACATCGGCGGCGACGACTACATCACCAAGCCCTTCAAGCTGGGGGTGCTGCTCTCTCGGATCAACGCCCTGCTCCGCCGCTCCAAGGACTTCGCGAATACGGAGCTATGCTCCAACGGCTTGCGGGTAGAGATGGTAAAGGGACTGGTTTACAAAGGCGATACGCTCCTTGACCTGACGGCGGGCGAGTACCGGCTGCTGTGCCTATTGATGCAAAATCCCAATGTGGTGCTGTCCAAGGAGCAGATTTTAGACAAGCTGTGGGACTGCCAGGGCAATTATATCGACAATAACACACTGTCCGTCTACATCCGCAGGCTCCGGGAAAAGGTGGAGAACGACCCGGGCCGCCCGCAGAAGATCGTGACCGTCTGGCGCATGGGCTATAAGTGGAATGTAGTGGGGTAAGGCGGGATGATGAGAATACTGACAAATGCGGCGGTCAAGCGCCTGTTTCTGGCCGTTTCTCTCTGCCTGACGGGCTTTGTTGTCCTGTCCCAGCTTGCGGTACGCCTGCTGCCTGACTGCGCTCCCCTTTGTCTGCTGGTGCTCTCGCTGCTGGCGGGCGGGGGTATCCTCGCAGGCTGCGTTCGCTATTTCCGCTGGCAGGAGCGGACCCTTGAGGAAGCCCAAGCCCAAATCAACGCCCTCCTGGCCGGGGACTGCACAGCCCGTATTTCCTGCGACGAGGACGGGGAGCTGTTCAAGCTGTTTCACAGCGTCAACACCATGGCCGCTGTCATGGCCGCTCACACCGACAAGGAAACCCGGGCAAAGGAGTTTTTGAAAAACAGCATCGCGGATATTTCCCACCAGCTGAAAACGCCGCTGGCCGCTCTGAATATCTACAACGGCCTGTTGCAGGGGGAAGCGGCCGGCCTGCCGAATATCAAGGAGTTTGCCGATTTGTCGGAACAGGAGCTGGACCGCATTGAAACGCTGGTGCGGAACCTGTTGAAGATCACCAAGCTGGATGCTGGAACGCTGGTCACGCAAAAGGCTCCGGAGAATGTGGGCGATATGATGGGCGAGATTGAGCAGCATTTTTCCTATCGGGCCAGACAGGAGCAGAAAACCCTCCAATTCTCCGGCCCAGAGACCACGATGCTTTTCTGCGACCGGGAGTGGTTCATGGAGGCGGTCAGTAACCTTGTAAAAAACGCCCTGGACCACACCAAAAGCGGGGACACCGTTTCCATCTCGTGGAGAGAACTGCCCAGTCAGGTGCGCATCACCGTGACAGACACCGGGAGTGGCATCCACCCGGAGGACATATACCACATCTTCAAACGGTTTTACCGCAGCCGGTTTTCTAAGGACACCCAGGGCGTCGGCCTGGGCCTCCCTCTGGCAAAGGCCATCATTGAGGCCCATGACGGTATGATCCAGGTGGACAGCGCATTGGGCCGGGGAAGCATTTTTACGGTCAACCTGCCAATTCCAACAAAATTGTAGGCCCTGTGCCATGTAGGAGCAAGAATTGGGTACTATCCTTTTTTCTAGCGAGAGAAGGATAATACCCAATTCCTTTAAGCCGAAAAAACTTTTATTCCTCTGGTGCAGCATACTTGCCCTGCACAGCCTCCGGCAGTTCCTCATACTGCACTTCGGCCCAGGAAGTCACGCCGCGCACTGGCACGACCTCCAGGGAAATGAACGCACCCTCCTGCAATTCTTTCGACGTTCCAAATGTGATCTCTTTTTCCTTCCCGTTCTCATCGTAAGAGGTGAGCGTATAGGAATATGGGAGGCTTCCCTTGAAGTTGACCACACCACCCCTGGAGTCGTTTTCCTCGATTTTGCTGTTGTCAATCTGCGTGTAATAGATGGTGGTTCTGCTGCCGTCAAACAGCGAGGGAATCGTAAACGCAGCGGCGGCGATCAAAAGAACCACAACCGCCGCAAGGACGACAAGCGCCGTTTTCTTCTTGGATTTCATATTCATAGCCTCCATTACCAACCCTTTTTCAAGGGCGCTTTTGCTTTTTTCTTGGCAGATTTCCGATTATCTGTGCTGGATCTCATGGTCAGGAGAATGACCGCCGTCAACACAAGCATCAGCGCCATACTCCCGCAGCACAGGGTCGTATTCCATGTGACGTCATAATTTCGATACCCGATCATTCCCAGGCTGGCCGTTATGGGATAAAGATTGGACAATTTCACGCTGCCGGCGGCGAACATCCCGCCATAGCCGTAGACAAAGGCAATGATTACGCCGGTCATATTGCCCCCTGAAACATAGGCGGAAACCGTAATGATGGGCAAAACGGCAATATAAAGGCACAGACAGTTGAACATCATCTGTACCTCTGTCTGTACCAACCCAAGAGCGGTAAGTCCCGGAAATCCCGCAATCAGATTACCGAGAACCGTCAGCACCGCGCAGGCCAGCCCGAACAGGGCGGAAACCAGTCCGCCGGCCACCAGCTTGCCGCACAGCAGAGCGCGGTAGGAGACGGGGATGGTCACAATGTTTTTCAGCGTATCATCCTTTTCCTCTCTGGCAATCATGTAGCCGGTAATCAAGGTGATGCACACGGGAAAAACGGTGGTGGCATTGTTCTTAATGACCTGCTCCACCAGAAAAGGAAAGGTCCACACAGAGCCGTCCTGGGCCGTGGAGCTGAACAGTGCCAGCAATACGGACAGCGCCATCAAAAGCACACCGGCCCACAGGATATGATAGCGTTTCAGCTTCCAGAGCTCGGTTTTGATCATCCGAAGCATGTTTATTCCCCCCTTCTCTTGTACAGGCGGTCGATCAGCAGAACCGACAAAACCGCCATAACGCCCAAGGTGGCCGCGGTCTGAAAGGTAGAGGGAATGAGATGCGCCAATTCCGTCAGGTTCATGGAAATACCATGGTCCGCCATATTTCCGGCGAACCATAAGTTTGTCAGCGGAATGGGGCACAGTGAGCAGAGCGATTTTGGGAGCACTCCATACAGGCCCTCCAGCGTCAGGCTCAAAACGCTGTAGAATACACACAGCAGGATGGAGAAAATATAGGTCCTGCTGAAAAAGACCACCAAAACTACCAGGGGCAGGGTCCCGGCTGTGATAAAGATTCCCAGCACAACAGACGAGAGCAGCTTGTAAGCAAGACCGCCCGCCTCCGCCACCACGCTTCCACATAGAATCGTGGCGAATGTGGAGGCGAGGGAAAACAGGATACCCATGAGGAACAGTACCGCAATCTTTGTCAAAACCATCTGTGTGCTGGTTACCGGAATGGTCCGCAGGCTTTTGAAGGTGTCGTTGTCCCGCTCCATAAAGAACAGCATGGTTGCCAGAACGCCGATGACGCAGGGCAGGAGAAGCAGCACGCCATACCCCATGATAAAGCTGAACAGGGTGTCAAAAATCTCGGCCTTTGTGTCGTAGCGCCCCATGATGCTGGGCGTCATGGCTACAGCCGTCACAGGGAGAGGAAACAGAAACGCCGCCAGCACCACCAGCAGTACAAACCGCTTTCGTTTCAGCTTCCAGAACTCACACTGGATCAGTTTAAGCAATCCCCACACCCCCTGTCACCCGTTTGAAGTAGTCCTCCAGGGTGTCCTCACACAGATGAGCGTCGGAAACCGCAATGCCGTGTTCCACAAAACAGCGGATGATCTCCGGCATGGGGAGGGACGCGTCCATCAGAATCAGGGTGTATTCATCCTCGATCTGACAGTCCCGGGCTTTGAATTGATAGGCCAGCAGATTGGACGCCCTGTTGGCGTCGGAGAGGATAAATCGGATGTATTTTCCATTCTTGGCCTCCAGCTCCTCCAGGCTCTCCTCCTCCAGCAGCCTTCCCTTGTCGATGATCCCAATGTCGTCCGCCAGCAGCGCAATTTCGGAGAGGATATGGCTGGAGATCAGGATGGTCTTGCCCTGGGCGTCGCACAGCTCCCGGATGAAGGAGCGCACTTCCGCAATACCGATGGGGTCCAGACCGTTGATGGGCTCGTCCAGAATCAGCAGCTCCGGGTCGTGCATGACCGCCAGGGCAATGGCAAGCCGCTGCTTCATGCCCAAAGAATATTGGGCATAGAGCTTTTTGTCCCGGTAGGGCAGGCCCACCAGGTCCAGGGCATTCTGAATCGCGCTGCGCCGTTTCACGCCCCGAAGCTCGGCAAAGATTTTCAGGTTTTCTGTTCCGGTCAGGTTGGGATAAAACCCTGGCGACTCGATCAGGCTGCCCACACGGGGCAGAATTTCCTTTGCCGCAGTGCGAATGTCCTCTCCGAAAATGTGCAGTTCGCCGGAGCTGGGGGCTGTCAGGCCCAGGAGCATTTTCATGGTGGTGGTTTTTCCGGCCCCGTTGCGGCCCAGCAGGCCGTAGATGCGCCCACGCCGGACGTGGATGTTCAGGTCAGAGACGCTTTTCTGACTTCCATAGATTTTTGTCAGCCCAGCCGTCTCAATGATGCAGTCATTCATTGGCAGGTCCTCCTTTTCGGTTGTGCTGTAATCATAGCACCCGCTCCTTGAGAGAACCTTGTGGCAACCTTGAATTTACCTTGAGATTTGAGCGTCATCCTATGCAGGTGATTGAAAAAGAGGTATAATACTCCCAGCCGAAACAGTTGGAGGTGCGCTGCGTGAAAGACAAGCCGATTCTGATTGTGGACGATGAGCCTGATCTGCTGGCTATGGTCCGGTCGATTTTTGAGCGGGCGGGATTTACGCAAATCATAACCGCTTCCTCCGGGGAAGCGGCTTTGGACGAATGTTCCAAGAAGGAGCCCGCCATGGCAATCCTGGATGTGATGATGCCGGACATGGACGGGTTCGAGCTGCTGCGGGAGATTCGGCAAACCAGCGAGATTCCCGTCTTGATGCTCACCGCCAAGGGTGAGGCCGAGGACCGGTGCCGGGGGCTGGAGTTGGGGGCGGACGACTATCTGGTCAAGCCCTTTCTCCCCAAAGAACTTCTTCTGCGGGTCAACGCGATTTTGAAACGGGCATATCCCGACAGCAATCGGACGGTCATTCTTGCCGCCTCCACCGTGGATCTGGACCGGGCGGAGGTCCGCCGTGACGAAGGGATTTTCCCTCTGACCGGGAAGGAGTACGCAATTTTCCTGAAGCTGGCGGAAAACGCCGGGCGTGTTGTCACCATCGGCGCTCTGTGTCAAGCCGCCTGCGGAGAAATCTGGATGGGATATGAGAATACCCTCATGTCCCATATCCGCCACCTGCGGGAGAAGATCGAAGATACTCCATCGGCTCCCGTCTCGCTTCTGACCGCCAAGGGCCTGGGCTACAAGCTCATGGTAAAGGGGGAACCGCATTGAATCCGGTACAGCGTTTTTTTCACAAATATTTCATTTCCACAATCGCCGCCCTGACGCTGTTCCTGCTGATAAACCTTGTACTTGTGGTCGCAATCCGGGTGGTCGCTGGCCGCCATGCTACCGCTCCCGACTTGTCGGTATCCGCTCTCTCCGCTATGGTGTCAGAGGTGAACGGTGTGATTGAGGTGGAACCGGAGGTGTCCCGCGTGCTGGCCGAAAACCGCGCCTGGGCCATGCTGCTGGATGACGGTGGGGCGGTGATCTGGGAGGAACAGATGCCGGAGGATCTGCCCCGCTCCTACACAGCCGCGCGGATTGCCCAATTCAGTAGGTGGTACTTGCAGGAGTATCCCGTGTTTGTCTGGCAGCAGCCGGCGGGACTCTTTGTGCTGGCCTATCCGGCAAACAGTCTGCAACGGTATAATTTTGCCATGGAAACCGGTGATGTCTGGGCCATGGTTATCACAGCGTTTGGCGTATTTCTCGCAAGCATTCTGCTGATGCTGTTTTTGCTGTGGCGCAGTACGCGCAGGGTCGAACGGGCGATGAAGCCCATCTTGACAGGGATCAGCGCAATGGCCCAGGGCAAGCCAATCCAGTTAGAGGAACACGGCGAGCTGGCGGACATCAATGCGGAATTGAACCGGGCCAGCGAACAGCTCCATAAAAAGGACACGGCCCGCGCCGATTGGATCAGCGGAATTTCCCACGATATACGCACCCCGCTGTCGGTCATGCTGGGCTACGCCGGGGAGATCGAGGACAACGATGCCCTTCCGTCTGATGTTCAGAAACAGGCCGGATTGATTCGCAAGCACGGAGAAAAGCTGCGGCAGTTGATTCTTGATTTGAACCTTACATCAAGACTGGAATACGCCATGCAGCCATTACAGACAGCCCCGGTCAGTCCGGTTGAATTGTCCCGGCAAGTCGTCAGCGGCTATGTGAACGACGGCCTGGATGGGCAGTATGAGATTGACCTTTACGCAGGAGACGGGGCTGAAACAATTTTGATTGAATGTGACAACGCTTTGCTTACCCGTATGCTGGAAAATCTGATCGGCAATAGTATCACCCACAATCCAGATGGATGCCATATCTGCGTTTCGGTTGAATCGACCGGCGGGACGTGTACGATCATAGTTCAGGACACCGGAAAGGGAATGGATGAGGTTGTTTTGAGGAAGTTAAACGCGGCAGAGTGTGCTAGCTTCACGCAAAGCGATGGCAGCGGAATTCCACATGGAAACGGCTTGAACATCGCAAAGCAGATCGTTTCCGCTCACAGAGGAACGATCCGTTTTTTTGGAACAGAGCCGCATGGGTTGACTGTTGCGGTAAAACTTCCAATTCCAACAAAATTGTAGGATTTAAGTCACGTGGGAGTAAGATTCGGGTGTTATCCTTTTATCCGGACGGGGAAAGAGGGATGATGCCCAATTCCTTTTCCCGGACCAATCCAATCAGGAGGTATCCCATGAATCTGTTAGAAGTCCAATCTCTCTCCAAGGCCTACGGTCAGGGGGAAACCGCTGTCCACGCGCTGAAAAATGTCAGCTTCTCCGTTCCCAAGGGGGAGTATGTCGCCGTGGTAGGCGAGTCCGGTTCGGGCAAGAGTACGCTGCTGAATATGGTGGGGGCGCTGGACACGCCCACCTCCGGTAAAGTGCTGATCGATGGCAAGGACACCTTTTCCATGAAGGAGAAACAGCTCACGGTGTTCCGCCGCAGGAACATCGGCTTTATCTTCCAGAGCTTCAACCTGATCCCGGAGCTGACCGTGGAACAGAACATCATCTTTCCGGTGCTGCTGGACTACCGGAAGCCGGACAAACGGTATCTGGAGGAACTGCTGACGGTCCTGAACCTGAAGGAGCGCCGCCGCCACCTGCCCAGCCAGCTCTCCGGCGGCCAGCAGCAGCGTGTGGCCATCGGGCGCGCCCTCATCACCCGGCCTGCCCTCATCTTGGCCGACGAGCCTACCGGCAACCTGGACTCACAGAATACCGCCGAAGTAATCAGGCTGCTGAAAACGGCGTCCAAGCAGTACGAGCAGACCATCCTTATGATTACCCACAGCCAGAGCATCGCCCAGACGGCGGACCGGGTTCTGCAAGTATCGGACGGCGTGCTGACAGACCTTGGGGGGTGCCGGGAATGAGGAGCTATTTGAGCCTGATCCCGATTTCCGCCAGAGTGCGGCGGCAGCAGAACCGCATGACCCTTCTGTGCATTGTCATTTCTGTGTTTCTTGTAACGGCGATTTTCAGTGTGGCAGAGACGTTCACAAGAACGGAAGAGCAGATTATGCGGGACAAACACGGGAGCTGGCATATTCAGATCACGGATCTCTCCCCGGATCTTGCGGACGGCATCAGCCGGAGACCCGATGTAACGGTAATGGGCTGGTGGGACCGTATCAATTTTGACGCAAGCCAGCCTTACTACATTGGAGAGCGCAGGGCGGCTTTATACGGAACGGACGAAGCCTATTTGGTTCAGCTGATGAACGGGGTGAAAGAAGGGAACTTTCCACAGCGGGATGACGAAGTTGTCCTGAATTCAGAAGCGAAGATTGCGTTGGATGTGGGCATTGGCGACCGTGTGACGGTATGCACACCCGCCGGAGACGCGGAATTTACGGTATCCGGCTTTGGAACAGACGACAGCGATTACTATAAAGGACAGACCTTTATGGTTGCGGTGTATATGACCCGGAACGCCTTTCATACCCTCATGGCCCAAAACGGGTTATCGGAGAGCCCCGTCTGTACTATCCAATTTCAAAGTGCGGAAAAGGCGTCCAAGGCAAGAGCGGAATTACAGGAAAGCGGCGGAGTACCCAAAGAAACGATTTTAGAAAACAAGGCTGTCATGGGCATTGCCGGACAAAGCGACAATGAAGCGATCAGCGGGATTTATGTGATAGCGATTTTCTTGTTTCTCCTGGTCATGGCAGCTGGCGTTCTGATGATTTCCGGCAGCCTGAACAGCAGCATTGCGCAGCGGACACAGTTTTTCGGAATGATGCGCTGTATTGGCGCAAGCCGACGTCAAGTGATGCGTTTTGTCCGCCTGGAGGCACTGAGCTGGTGCAAAACGGCGGTGCCCTGTGGACTGGCTGCGGGTACTTTGGTCAGTTGGGGAATCTGCGCCTATCTCCGCTTCGGCATCGGCGGTGAGGAATTTTCCGTTATGCCGGTGATTTCTTTCAGCCCCTTGGGAATCCTCGGCGGCGTTCTGGTCGGCGTGGTTACGGTCTATCTGTCCGCCCAGGCCCCCGCGAAAAAAGCGGCGAGGGTGTCCCCTGTGATGGCTGTTTCCGGGAACGCGGAATTACCTGAGAGCTGTGGTCATGCAATGACGCTCCGTTCCCGTAAAATTGAATCTGCATTAGGGATTCACCATGCAACAGGCTCCAGAAAAAACTGGTTTCTGATGACGGCCTCCTACGCCCTGAGCATTATCCTGTTCCTGTGCTTCTCTGTGGGGCTGAGCTTTGCACGGGGCTTACTGCCCTCCCAGCGCGCCTATCAGCCGGATATTGCACTCAACGGATACGCCAACGCTCTTGTGATAGAGCAGGATATAGCGGATAAAATCAGAGGCATTTCGGGCGTGGAATATGCCTATGGCAGCTCTTATCTGCGCGATATTCCGGTAACCTCGTCCAATCCGGAAATTGACCACATCCATCTGGAGTCCTATGATGATGCGCTGCTGGAGCTGGTCAAGGAAAGCGTGGCCCAGGGAAACCTGTCAGGTATTTTCGGGGACAGCAATGAGGTAATTACGATTCTGAACAAAGATAATCCCCTGAAAATGGGAGATACCATTCAGATCGGGGAAGAAGAACTTCAAATCACCTGTACCCTGTCATCCAGTATATTCCCAAGTAAATGTTTGATCATCTGCTCCCAGGAAACCTTTGCGCGTCTGACGGGAGAGCAGAATTACACGATGATCGGCATCAGGCTGAATCCCCAAGCCGATGATTCGACGCTGAAGGAAATCAACAAGCTCGTTGAAAGCGACGTGATTTTCGGGGATCAAAGAGAGAGCAACCGGTCAGACAACTCAACCTTTATGGCAGTTCAGGCGGCAGTTTATGGGTTCCTGGCAATCATTGGTATGATCACACTCTTTTACACCATGAACAGCATTTCCATCAGCACGGTTTCCCGTGCGAAACAATATGGGGCCATGCGCGCGGTTGGCATCAGCAACCGGCAGCTCTCCCGGATGATTTCCGCAGAAGCCTTAACCTATGCCGCTTCCGGCCTGATTGCCGGTTGCGGAATTGGTATCCCATTGAGCCGGTTTCTGTACCTTCGCATAGTCACGCGCTATTTTGGAACGCTATGGCAACTGCCGATCATCACGCTATGTATCATTATCGTGTTTGTTTTCTCCTGTTCCGTCATTTCTGTGTATGCCCCCACGAAACGGATTTGCGGCATGGCGATAGTCGATACCATCAATGAATTATAAATATCATAAACTTGGCCAATAGAACGGAGACTGATACGGTGGCCTCTGAGGAGTCGAGGCTGCCGTATTGGTTTGTGGCCCTGCAAAAGAGTTAGGAATGAGTTCTTATGATAGACAAACTGATGCCCTATTTAGAGCCCGTTAGAATCGCCGTTTTGGTGTTTCCGTTAATTGCGGCGTTTTTCACTATTCCGTTTCTGATTCAGAATTACCGCAAATACGGCGGAATTGCCATGATGCGAGTGTTGGTCGTATATTCCTTCATCCTGTATAGCCTGTGTGCTTTTTTCCTGACCATTCTACCGCTTCCCAGTCGGGAAGCGGTGGCGGCTATGGCTCCAAAACCGATTGGCTGGATTCCTTTTACGGATTTGAACACGGGCCTGGTGAAGTCGGGAATGGATATTGCCGTCCCTGCGACACTGTTCAGCGGGGGCTGCTGGAAAGCCTTTTTCACATCCAATGACTTTTTCCAAATTATAGCGAATATCATCATGCAAATGCCCTTGGGGTTTTATCTGCGGTACTATTTTCGCTGCGCCTGGAAGCGAACCGCCTGTATTGGCTTTCTTGTCAGCCTGTTCTATGAAACGACGCAGTTCACCGGCCTTTGGTTTCTCTATCCACAAGCGTACCGCTATGCTACGGTAGATGACCTGATTTGCAATACTTTGGGTTGTTTGCTTGGCTTCTGGCTTTCGCCGATTTTAACCCGGTTTCTTCCCAGTCGGGAGGAAATTGACAGGATTTCCTATGCCAAGGGCCAGCAGGTCACACCTCTGCGGCAGGCGGTGGCCGCTTGTGCGGATGGGGCTTTGTATCTCATTTTGACTGCTACCCTGCTTCGAGTCGTTTCTCCATTCAGCCGGCAGTTGGACGTTCCCCTGCGGGTATGGCTGATTAGCAGTTTTATGGTTTACTTTGTACTGCTGCCATGGCTGACAAAAGGGTACACTCCCGGCTGTCTGCTGTTGAAGTTTCGGATTACAAACGATGATGGTACGCCTCCGAACCCCTGGCGGCTATTTCTTCGGCACAGTATCCTGTTTCTTGTAGAGCCAATTTTCTTCTATATGGCAGTATTGCCGCTGTCTGTGTTGCTTTTGATTCTGATAAGCGTGGGATTAAGCTGGAAAATTCGACTTGCTTTTGCGGGCTGCTGTCTGCTGGCAGTATTGCTGTGCTTAGGATTTTTGCTTCGATGTTGGAATCGATGGGGCGTCTTTCCCCACAGTCATTACAGCCACACAAAAACAAAGTGATGTCACAAAATGGAGGTAGATAATGAAATCTGAAAAATGGATATTATGCCCTATTTGCGGGAACAAAACCCATAGTAAAATGCGGGATGATACCGTCCTACTGAATTTCCCGCTATACTGCCCGAAGTGCAGGCAGGAAACGCTTATTATGGCACAGCATCAAAAAATAATCGTCATCAAAGAGCCAGACGCATAGACGCAGAGCCGATGAACTTATGGGATTTCCCATAGTCCATCGGCTCTTGTCCATTATGGGGCCTGGACACAGTGGGAGTACCCAGGCGCTTATTCCTCCGGCAACTCTTTTGTCTTATGTATCCCCTTTGCCGTAGCTTCGATAATAATGAGATCACTGTCAGTCAGCCCGTCCAGCAGCGTGTCCACGCGCCTGCGAATGGAGCTTTTGATAGTATCTCTGTCCTTGAATATATGCCGATCAAGGGAAACATCAAACATTTCGGCAAGCTGGAACAACAAATCCACGCTTGGAGTTTGTCCCTCGTTTTCAATGGCCTGAACGTGCCGGGGAACATAGTCAATAATTTCTGCAAGCTGTTCCCGTGTCACATCCTTGGCTTCACGGGCCTGTTTAATATCCTGACCAATGGGCATGAAATCAAGTTTGAACTTCTTACTTTGAGTAATCATAAGCTCACCTCTGTATATTGGAAATGTAATCACCATTTTACAGATGTGTGAGTGCCAGTTAAACGAGTTGAAATATCTATACATAAGAGAAGAAATATCTCGTTCTTTTCCTGAAAAGAAAATCGCAAGCCCGCCTAATAAAAAAACGGTGTCTTGGGGTGGGCTGCTTCGTTGTGCCTATATCGGTTAATGCCCTTCAGACCCGTGTTGAGTTTGGAGGAATTTTTATGTGCTGTCCGCCGGGGCGGCACCGCTCCACAATAGAAAAGGTGGCCTCGTACAGAGCGTCATGGGCCGGCAAGGATAATTTATCAAAAAAATCCATGAGTACCCAGGGCACCTTTATACCCCAAAAGTAGCCGCAAAATCTCTACATAATAGAATAATTTTCTCTTATATCCGCCTGGGTGTGACAACCTATGCGGTTTTTCTTTTGTCATTTTTTGTCGTAACACGGCCCCATTGCCGTGGCCCGCCCTCCAATCTGAATTTTCAAAAATTCAGATTGGAGGTAAAGGAAAATGGCAGACAGCCATCCCAACAACCTTGATCCTCGGCCCAAGCGCCGGAGAGATGAGGAAAGTCCCTACGAGATATATTCCGCTGGCATCAACACCGATCATCCACGTTTCTACCTGTTCTTTAAGGGCTGTGACGGGGTAAAACGCTGGATGGAGATTGACAAGGCCCTGTTTGATGCGTTCAACGAGTTTGAGCTGGACGATCTTTCTTTTTTCAATGAAGTGGACAGGCACTATGAGCAGTCCGAAGTGACGGAAGCAACGCTGAACAGACGGGCGGCAAAGCCCCAGGAACCTGTTGAGGAAACCGTTTTTCAGCGGGTAGAAGTGGACAAGCTGCACCGGGCAATCGCCAAACTGCCTGAAAAGCAGCGCCGCCGTCTGGTGCTGTACTACTTTGGGGAGTTTACATATGAGCAGATTGCAGAAATGGAGGGCTGTACGATTTCACCAGTCAAGCGGTCGATTGAAAAGGCAATCGAGAACTTGAAAATTTTTTTGGTTTAAGGGGGGCAAATTTCCCGTTTGAGTGAGGAAACAGGTGGAGGGCGATGGAAAGCCTTCCACCTGTTCCTCGTTTTGTGCGGCGAATGGGTTTGACCTTTGACAACTTCATACCCATTCATCAAGCACATTCCCATCGCCGCAAGCTGTGTTAGCTGCTGCGCCATAATATGCTGGGCAAGACAACAGGATGCCACTTTACTATTTCATCCCGGTCTGTCAGTCCAGCACGGAGCGAGAAACAGCAACTACAAAATATCGGGTGGCTCCCGGTACGGCCACGACCGGCGATGGGGACAATGATACTCCTGTTCAGTCACAGTCCGAGCGTGATTGCGTTTTCCAGCGCAAAGCCGTCGCAGGCAATGAGAGCAGCCGACAGAGAACCTGCCGGGGGTGAAATTCCCGTGGAGCTGGTGTGCCGCCAGCCACTTGATGACTTCCCACAGTGAGCCGGGGCGTCGAGGACAAATAGGCTTGCTTGAATATAAGCCGGACAGCGGTACGGGTTTATTGAAACGGAGAGAGCGTTTATATCTCACCAACCTTGATATGCCATATATGCCGCTGTCCGGCTCCTACATAGGCGGCGCAGGCCGTCTAATTTTTATAGGGAGGTCAAACACCATGAGCAGGACATATTTGCGCGGCGATCTTTACTACGCCGACCTGGGTAGCGGGATCGGCTCGGAGCAAAAGGGCACCCGGCCTGTCGTTATCATCCAGAACAACGTGGGCAACAAGCACAGCCCTACCGTCATTATCGCCGCCATCACCAGCAAGGCCAACGTCAAGGCCAAGCTGCCCACCCACTATTACCTCGACGCCGGGAACGGACTGGCGATGCCCTCCATCGTTCTGTTGGAGCAAATTCGCACCATCGACAAGCGGCGGTTGTCCGACTACATTGGCAGGCTGGATGAAACCCATATCCGGGGTATCAACCACGCCCTGGCAATCAGCATCGGCCTGATCGCCCCTGTGCCCCCGAAACTGACGCTCTGCTTATGTGGCGCTTGTGCTGACGCTTTTCGCGGCACAGGCGCTTTTGCTTTGCGGGAAGCAGTACCGGGACAGGCTGAAAAGGAAATCTGCGCTTACTGCCACCAGCGCCCTGGCCGTGATTACATGGTCACACCGAAAAACACGCGGGAGAAAGGAGGGGCCGGGGTATGAACTATCCTGATGTGCCCATTTGGGAGAAGTACACACTGACCATTGAAGAAGCGGCGAAATACTTCCGAATCGGGGAGAAAAAGCTGCGGAAACTGGCGGAGGAAAACCCGGACGCCAACTGGCTGATTATGAACGGCAACCGCATCCAGATCAAGCGCAGGCAGTTTGAAAAGGTCATCGACTCCCTGGATGTGATCTGATCGCAGATTTGTGTTGAGCCAAAAATATGATACAATATACCCATGTCGTATCAAGGCTCGTTCCAGTTTTGGAAAGGAGTTTGAACTATGGCGGAAAAACGGCGCGACAGCAAGGGCCGCATTTTGAGGACTGGAGAGAGCCAGAGAAAAGACGGGAGATACGCATATAAGTACACGGACAGCACCGGCAAGCCCCAATTTGTCTACGCATGGAAGCTGGTGGCTACGGACAAGACACCGGCAGGCAAGCGGGACGACGTTTCCCTCCGGGAGAAGGAAAAGGAGATCAACCGGGATATTGCGGACGGTATCGACACCGTGGGCAAAAAAATGACTGTCTGCCAGCTTTACGCCAAGCAGAACAGTCAGAGGGTGGATGTGAAACGGGGCACCAAGAAACAGCGGGAGTACCTGATGGGCCTTTTGCGGGATGATCCTATTGGCGGCAAAAGCATTGACGCTGTGAAGCCGTCCGACGCCAAGGAGTGGGCCATCCGCATGAGGGAAAAAGGGTTTAGCTATCAGTCCATCAGCAACTACAAGCGTTCCCTGCGGGCGGCATTTTTCATCGCCATAGAGGATGATTGCGTTCGTAAGAACCCGTTCAGCTTTGCCCTAAACAAAGTCCTGGACGATGACCGTGGCGAGAAAACCGTGCTGACGCCGGAGCAGGAAACAAGCCTGATCGACTTCATGCAGAATGACCCGGTGTACCAAAAGTATGCCGACGAGATCATCATTCTGCTTGGGACAGGGCTGCGGATTTCCGAGTTCTGCGGGCTGACCACAAACCTTGACTTTAAGAACCGGCTGATCCGGGTAGACCACCAGCTTTTGCGGGACAGTGAGAACGGCTACTACATCGAAACGCCCAAGACCAAGAGCGGCTACCGGGAAATCCCCATGAGTGAGCCGGTCTATCAGGCGTTGAAGCGGGTGCTGAAGAACCGGGGAAAGAAGCCCACAATCACGGTGGACGGCTACACGGGTTTTCTGTTCTTGAACCGGGAGGGCTTGCCCAAGGTAGGGATGAACTACAACAACATGGTCAGGGGCCTTGTGAAGAAGTACAACAAGCATCACAAGGAACCGTTGCCCAACATCACCCCGCACTCCATCCGGCATACTTTCTGTTCCCGGATGGCGAACGCTGGCATGAACCCCAAAGCGTTGCAGTACATCATGGGCCACGCTAATATCACCATGACGCTGGACTATTACACCCATGTGGATGCCTGTTCTGTAAAGGCGGAGATGGAGCGGCTGGCCGCGTAGTAGAAAGATAGCGTACAGGCGCTTTTACTACTTCCGTACTACGTTTCAGCGCAAAGTCACGCCGGGAAACGCCGACATATGCGAATTACTCTCCCAAACGGCAAATGGCGGAAACGCCTGAAAATCAAGGCATTGCCGCCATTTGCCGAGTTACATAAGGTTAGGGCTGGAAATTATAAAATCTTTATTTTAATTCTTGTGGGTGGTGTAGCACTCATCGTTTGGTATCTGAAATCATTTTACGCCGAGCGTGCGAACCGAGAAAAAAAGGCAGAAGAACATCGCATCAAACATGGCGGAGAATGTATTTTGGAATGGAGCGGAAACTTGGCAAGCGGTGCCCCGGATGCAGAGTTTGGGAAATTAGTTGTAGAGGTTCCGAAAAAGCGTGGAGACGGTGCGGCACGTTTTTATGAAAAAGGGCTGGTACTGGAAAAAAAGCGATTGCCCTATTCAGAAATTAAAGATGTACTATTGGTAGCCGCTACACCGGGCCCAAAATTCACTTTGAAACAAGCGGCAAGGGACATGGGCGTTTTGTGGATATATCCCAAAAAAGGGGCTACGATAGGGCTACGCGAAATGAATTATCAGTTTGATAACGCAATTATGGAGAAAATCAAACAAGGGCTCGGCTTTTAAGTAAAACATATCATAGCTCAACAGCCGCCAACGGAAACGGCATATAAAAAAACCGTTGGATGGGCGGCTGTCTATTAACGCGCTCCAAACGAAAACGAACACCAAACGGCGGTTTTGAAACAACGGATTTCAAGACCGCCGTTTTTTATTGACGCGGCGGCAAAAGGAGGTTACGCCGTGTCTTTTTATATTGTTCGCCCCCCGGATTTGTCAAAAAAAGCCCAGGCCCCGGACAAGGATATTTCGTCCTGCGATGCGAAATATGTCAAAATATAGGTTATAGCTTTGCTTTGTGCGCTTGCGTGGTATTTTGCCGCGCAAGCGTTTTTTGTTTACCCGGCTTTGGGACAAACAGTCCCAAGGTGCGGGGCGGCTCCCCCGGGTGTCGCTCCCCGCCGCCCTCCATATCGTTTCCCGGCAACCCAACCACAAAAAACGATATGGAGGTACATATAATGACTATCATCAACTTGCGCGATTTTTACTACTGGTACACCCAGGACGAATATATTGAGGTTACTGACGATGTGGCCGAGGCGCTCCGGGCCAGCGTCCGCTATGAGGCGGCCTATGCCGAGCGTGTCCGCTACAACAAGGCGTACTATTCCTTGGATGCGGATGACGGCATCGAATATTCCGCCTGCCTGCACGAGCTCACCCCGGACGAGGTTCTGGAGCTCAAGGAGCGGTTCTGCCGTCTGTGGAACGCGCTGAACAGCTTGCCGGAAACCCAGGGCCGCCGGGTGGACGCTCACTTTATCCTCGGCATGACCTACCGGGAGATTGCCCAGGCCGAGGGCGTGGACAAAAGCTCTGTCCGTGAGTCTGTTCTGAGCGGCTTGAAAAGCATGAAAAAATATTTGCAAAAAAATCCTTGATTGCCCCCTCCATTTGCTCCGCTTTTCTGGTGGTATATGAGAGGAAGATTTTTCTTCTCCACAACTGAATAGCGGGCGGCCCCGGGTGAACGCGGGGAGCCGGGCGGCGGGTGCGCGGTGACTTCTCCCACGGGAGGACGAGCGACCAACACCACCGCCGCGCCTGGGGAGCTCGCCAGCCCCACGGCCACGATCCGCGAGGGACAAGCTGGCCGCTTGCCGCTCCGGGCCGCCGCACAACACAAGGGAACGCCGGGCCGCTACCTGCTGTCTTTTGACGGGCCAAACATACGAGCCCGGCGCTCCCCATTTCAAACAAGTTCGAGACAAATTGTCCCAAGGTGAGGACAGGCCAAAGGGCGGCACTTTTCGGAGTGCTGCCTTTTCGCGTTTCCCCACCAACCAAAAACGCAAAGGAGGTTCTGCCGTGAAACTGACCGCACAAGAGCTGGAACAAATGAAAAGCGTGGACATCGGCGCGGTGAGCGCGGATGCGCTGGCTGACGTGAGCGGTATGGCCTTTGACCGTACCCTCCCCCGGGAGGAGCGGCTGGCCCGGTTCGTGAAACGGGCCGTCAATCCCTACTGCTTTAGCGTGGGCGGCGTGGGCGTGAAAATCGAATTTGCCGAGGGCGGCCCCTCCCTCCAGGAGACGCTGGCGGCCTTTCTTATCCGGCAAAAGAGCGGGCTGTGACTGCTGTTGCGGCCCGTTCCTACTTCGAGACAAAATGTCCCGAGGCATCGGCATCCTTGCTGATACCCCGGAACAGAGTTATAATATAAGTGTAATGTGATAGGGAAGGAGGAACAATGGCACGAGCTAAAAACAGAGGAAATCAGCAGACTTTTACCCCTACATATACAATCCGACGCTGGCGTTTGGGCGAGTACATCCGCCTTTCCAAAGAGGATTTGAAAAAGGGCAAGGACGACAGCAACAGCGTGAAAAACCAGCGTGACCTGCTGGGGGACTTCTACCAGCGGCACATGGACGAATTTGAAAGCGCGGTTGAATATGTGGACGATGGGCACACCGGGACGGATGCCAACCGCGAAAACTTCCAGCGGCTCTTGGCCGATGTGATGAGCGGGAAAATCAACTGCGTGATTGTGAAAGACCTTTCCCGGTTCGCCCGGAATTACAGTGACGCGGGGAGTCTGATTGATAACTTGTTTGTGCAGATGGGCGTCCGCTTTATCTCCCTTGCGGAGAACGTGGACAGCTACCTGAACCCCGACAGCGTTTCAAACATTATCGTTCCGATAACTAACGTGATGAACGACAACTATTGCTACCAGACCTCAAAAAAAATCCGGCAGGTTTTCGATTACAAGCGGCGCAACGGCCAGTATATCGGCTCTTTCGCCCCCTACGGCTACATCAAAAACCCAAAGGACAAGCACCAGCTTATTGTGGATGCGGATGCGGCTGAAACCGTCAAGCGCGTGTATTCCATGCTCCTGCAAGGCTCATCTAAAAGGGCCATCGCGCTGTACCTCAACGAACACGGCATACCCAGCCCCACGGCATACCGCCGCAAAAAGGGCCTGCCCGTTTCCTCGGCTGTGGCGGACGACCCCATGTGGAGCGCCCGCATGATACATGAAATCCTCACCAACCCCATTTATACCGGGGACTTGGTGCAGGGCCGCCGCCGGGTGAAAAGCTACAAGGTACACCAGCTTGAGGCTGTGCCGGAGGAGGAATGGGTACGGGTTCCCGATACCCACGAGGCGATTATCCCTCACGAAACCTTTGACAAGGTGCAGGCTCTGCTGGTACGCGATACCCGGACTTCCCCCAAAGGGCGCGAGGTTCATTTGTTCAGCGGCTTTCTGAAATGTGCGGATTGCGGGAAATCCATCACCCGCAGCCAGAGCGGGAAAAATATCTATTACGCCTGCTCCACTTACAAGAACCGCTCCCGGACGGCCTGCACCATGCACTCTATCAAGCACAACCGTCTGGAGGCCGCCGTTCTGTTCGCTATCCAGTATCAAGTGAACACCGCCGTTTCCTACTCGGAACTGATAGCCCGTATCAACTCGGCCCCGCTGAAAAAAAGTCAATCCCACCGCCTTAACGACCAGATAGCCGCAAAGGAAAAGGAATTGACGAAAATCACCCGCTATAAGCAGTCACTGTATCAAGATTGGAAAGACGGGGAAATCACCCAGCAGGAATACCGGGATATGAAAGCCGATTATGAACGGCAGGCCGCCGAGCTTGCGGATGTGCTGGCCCGGCTGAACACGGAACGGGCGGAGCTCTTAAATGGCGTTGACAAGGAACACCCCGCACTGGTAGCCTTTGCAAAGTATCAAAGCATTGAAACGCTCACCCGTGAAATCCTCACGGACTTGGTAGACCATATCAAGATTTATGAAAACGGCAATATCAGCGTTCACTTTAAGTTTGCGGACGAGTTCCGCAGGATTGCCGAGTACATTGAAATCAATACCACCGATACCGCCGAGGCGGGCTGATACCCGCCAACGCATGAAACCCTTTTGACAGTGCGTTTTCCTAATAGGAGCTAATCATATATTATTGTTCGGGAGTAATAATTTTATCGCTCTGGATCACAAGGCATTATTGAAAGGAGAATGCCGAATGGCCTCAAAAACTAAAAAGAAATACACCTATTTTACAAAAGCTGTACTTATGCCTGACGGAACACGAAAATACATCCGCGCAAAGACACGGGAAGAACTGGATGAAAAGGTTTTACAGGCTCAGATACTGGTGAAGTCCGGCGTGGATATCTGTAGCGAAGAAACCTTCGGTCATTTTGCTCAAATGTGGTTTGATATCTATAAAAGGCCTTATCTCCGCGGAAAAAGTCAAGATGCAATTAAATATGTGCTTAATCACCAGATATTGCCCCTACTTGGCGGTTATCGTCTCCAGGATATCAGCCCCATGCAAATCCAGGCGCTTATGGCTGGCCTTTCTGGCAAAAGCAATTCCCTACAGTCAAAGGTTCTGATCCACCTGCGCAGTATCTTCACTGTGGCCATTGAGAATGGTCTTGTTGCCAAATCGCCCGTGAGCAGCATGCTGAAGGCTGGCGGCAAGCGTGCGGAGAAAAAGACCGCTTTGACGCCGGAGGAAAGCAGCCTGCTTCTGGAGCGTGTCAAAGACATTCGGGCCAGGACATTCCTGTTGATTGCCCTTCATACGGGAATGCGTCGCGGCGAAATCATCGGTTTGATGTGGGAGGATATTGATTTTCAGGAGAAAATCATCCATGTCCGCCATAATGCTATCATCAAAGAAAAGGTCACCACCATCAGCGACGACCTCAAAACAAAGGCCGGCTGACGGGATATCCCCATGTCGGAGGAACTGGAGCTCTGGCTGGCCGAGCGGAAAAGCAAGGCCCGGTCAAAATATGTGTTCACCATGAAAGACGGCAAGCCTATGACGCAATCTTCCTACAAGAGCATCTGGGAGCACCTCAGCGCAGAACTTCCCGACGCGCCTATCTCTGCGCACATCCTCCGCCATACCTACATTACTCGCATGTTCGAGGCGGGTCTAGACATCAAAGAAATCCAATACCTGGCCGGGCACAGCACGGTGGACATGACGCTGCGGGTTTACACCCACTACGACCAGCGGTCCAGGAAAACAAAAACCGCCGAAAAAGTACGGCAAGCATTGAGGGCATAGATAATAATTTTGTTCAGTTGTTGCAAATTTGCAACAGCCCGCTGACGGGAGGACGGAAAGGCCATATCCGAATCGGTCTCAACCCCACATTTGGGTCAAAAGTCCGCAACCCATTGTGGGGCAGTCAGTTCAGGGCTCAAAAAATTTGCAACACTTTTGCAACAAAACAGCCGCAAATGACCTAAAAACACGTCAAAATACGGGAAGCGCAGCAGGGTAAAAATGGCAATAGAAAAACCCCCAAGCCGTTGCGGCTCAAGGGTTTTTCCTGGTGAGCCGGTGGGGATTCGAACCCCGGACCCACTGCTTAAAAGGCACAGACATAGCCACTGATACCAAGAGTTACACGGTTTTTTGACTTGCATCCGACTTGCACGGCATTTCTTTCCCGCCCGGCTGGCCGGACAAATAGGCGTCCAGCTTGTCAACGGACTTCCGCTTGTGTATAGCGTCCAGGTGCGTATAAATCCGCAGCGTGGTGCTCACGTCGGCGTGTCCCATCTGAGCGCACGCCTGAACCACGTCCACCCCGGCCAGATACAGCAGCGTGCAGAAGGTGTGCCGGAGCCAGTGCATAGTGATGTTCGGGATCGTCCTGTCCAGCCGCTTGGGCCCCGGCTTGCCGGACCTCCGCCGTTCCAGGTCCGCCGGGGTCCTGGTCCCGTATTTCTCGTTCAGAAGCCGCATATAGGAGCTCCAGAGCTTTTTCCAGGCTGAGTCCGTCATAACGCCGCCGTGGGCGCTGGGAATCACCAGCAGATTGTCCCGGGGCAGCTCCGCTGGGGAATATCCACCGTCCGCATACCAGCGGCGGTCTTGGTGACGTGCCGGAGGCTGGGGACGCCGCTGGAATCATACTCCATCACTTTGTTAAGGAAGCACTGATTAAAGCAAGTAAAAACCAGGCAAACAGACGAAGGTAATGGAAACGTCCAATAAAGGACCATATTCGGGGAAGAATTCCTCGCTTTTCCAGTCCCAGCCCGGCCGAAGGGCGCAAAAACCTTAG